>ENA-OYWK01000052-OYWK01000052.1-human-gut-metagenome-genome-assembly--contig:-NODE-52-length-81706-cov-12.887509_pt1 | contig 81706 bp, 71 predicted proteins | sample MGYA00244808_ERZ653392 | MGnify/ENA primary metagenome ERZ653392 (study PRJEB26926, sample SAMN06165125) | human gut metagenome | biome: ENVO:00009003; feature: ENVO:2100002; material: ENVO:00002003...
CCGTACCGGGCGAGAGAATCAAATATTATCTGTTCCACGGCCCGTCACCGAAGAAGATCATGAACGAGTACACCGCACTGACCGGACGTCCGGCACTTCCTCCGGCATGGTCCTTTGGTCTGTGGCTGTCCACATCCTTCACCACCAACTACGACGAAGAGACCACCACATCCTTTATCGAGGGAATGGAGAAGAGAAATATTCCGCTGAGCGTATTCCATTTCGACTGCTTCTGGATGCATGAATTCCACTGGTGCGATTTCGAGTGGGATAAGAAATGCTTCCCGGACATCCGTGCAACCTTAAAGAAATATCATGACAAAGGCCTGCACATCTGCGCATGGATCAACCCGTACATCGCACAGGGAACCGCGTTCTTCAAAGAGGGTGCAGCAAACGGCTATCTCCTTCAGAGAGCAGACGGCAAGGGCGTATGGCAGACCGATAACTGGCAGGCTGGTATGGGTCTGGTAGACTTCACCAACCCGGATGCCGTAAAATGGTACACCGATAAACTGAAAACCGTTCTGGACTGCGGCGTAGACTGCTTCAAGACCGACTTCGGCGAGAGAATCCCGGTTGACGTTGTTTACCACGACGGAAGCGATCCGCAGGCAATGCACAACTACTATACATACCTGTACAACCAGGCAGTATTCAACCTGTTAAAAGAAGTAAAAGGCGAGAACGAGGCAGTTCTGTTTGCAAGAAGTGCAACAGCAGGAAGCCAGAAGTTCCCGGTACACTGGGGCGGCGACTGCTCCGCAAACTATCCGTCTATGGCAGAAACCCTGCGCGGCGGCCTTTCCTTCGCTATGAGCGGATTCTCCTTCTGGAGCCATGATATCTCCGGCTTCGAGAGCACCGCAACACCGGATCTGTACAAGAGATGGTGCGCATTCGGCCTCATGTCCACCCACAGCCGTCTGCACGGATCAGGAAGCTACCGTGTGCCGTGGCTGTTCGATGACGAAGCATGCGACGTTGTAAAATTCTTCACCAACCTGAAATGCTCTCTGATGCCGTACATCTTCCAGAAATCTGTAGAGGCACACGAGGAAGGAACCCCGGTAATGCGCCCAATGGTATTCGAGTTCATGAACGATCCGGCCGTTCCGTATCTGGATCAGCAGTACATGCTGGGTGATGCCCTTCTGGTTGCACCGGTATTCCGCGAGGATAAAGTTGCACAGTACTACCTGCCGGAAGGCACCTGGACCGAGCTTCTGACCGGCGAGACAAAAGAGGGCGGCAGATGGTATCAGGGAACCTACGACTACTTCTCCATGCCGCTGTATGTAAGAGAGAACAGCATCGTAGTAAGAGGAAACTGCGACACCAAACCGGATTACGACTACGCTGACCACGCAACTGTTTGCGTATATCAGTTAAAAGACGCAGCCGAGACAAAAGTTCCGGATATCCACGGAAACAATGTATTCACCGTAAAAGCAGTCAAAGACGGCGACACAGTGAAAGTATCCGTAGAAGGCGCACATACCGAACTGAAAGTAGAAGTCTTCGTCGGAAATGAGAAGAAAGAAGCTGTTCTGGCAGCAGATGCAAGCGAAGTTGTTGTTGCATAAGCATCGGAATGTAAGAATATAGGGAGGGAGAGGCACGGAAAAGCAAATTTTTCTGTGACCTCTCTTTTCAAAAAAGGAGAATAAAACAATGCGTTTTCAGACAAAAAATGGTGTGTTAATTGCACAGGCAAACGGAGAAACACTGCGGATTGAGCCGTGGGGAAAAGATTCCTTACGTGTCCGCGCAACCATGCTTCCGGAATTTTCCGGAAAAGACTGGGCGCTGACCGAAGTGCCGGAAAAAACAGAGGCAAAAGCAGAGCAGTTTGAGGTCGATCATCTGGAAATCGACGGATCGATGGGAAAAAGAACCAGCGCATCGATCACCAATGGAAAAATCCGTGCTGTGGTCAACTTTGCAGGAGTTATCACCTTCTACAAAGAAGAACAGGAAATTTTAAGAGAATATCACCGTTGCTACGACGGAACGATCAGCAAAGAGAGCCGCTGCTTAAAAACGGTCAACCGTGAGTGGAAAGGTGTGATCGGCGGAAGCGAATACAGCCTGAACCTGAAATTTGAGAGCAACGACGGAGAGAAGATTTTCGGAATGGGCCAGTATCAGCAGAAATACATGGATCTGAAGGGATGCACCCTGGAGCTGGCGCAACGGAACTCCCAGATCAGCGTACCATTCGCCGTATCCAGCTTAGGATATGGTATGCTGTGGAACAATCCGGCTGTCGGACAGGTAACCTTCGGAAAGAACTACACCGAATGGACTGCACGCTCGACCAAAGATATGGACTACTGGCTGACCGCAGCCGATACACCGAAAGAGATCCTGGAAAATTACACCGCAGTGACCGGCCGCGCGCCGAAATTCCCGGAGGACCGTATGGGCCTGTGGCAGTGCAAGCTGCGCTACCGTACGCAGGAGGAAGTGCTTGAAGTGGCACGCCGCTACCAGAAGGAAGGCATCAAAATCGATCAGATTGTCATCGATTTCTTCCACTGGACCGTACAGGGCGACTGGAAATTCGATGAAAAATACTGGCCGGATCCAAAAGCCATGGTGGACGAACTGCATTCCATGGGAATCAAAGTTATCGTTTCCGTATGGCCAAGCGTAGACCGGAAGAGCGAGAATTTCTGGCCGATGCTGGACCGCGGCCTGCTGATTAAAACAGAGCGCGGCGCCCTGCAGACGTATGATTTCCAGGGGGACTGCGTGGAAATCGATGTGTTCAACCCGGAAACCAGAAAATACGTCTGGGAAGTCTGCAAGAAAAACTATTATGATTTTGGAATCGATGCCTTCTGGCTGGACAACTCAGAACCGGATTTCGGCGTTTACGATTTCGATCATTACCGCTATATCGACGGACCTGCTCTTTCCTGCAGCAATATCTATCCGCAGCTGTACAGCCGTGTCTTCTATGACGGCATGAAAGCAGAAGGAGAAGAAAATATTGTAAACCTGCTTCGCTGCGCCTGGGCCGGAAGCCAGAAATACGGAAATGTTGTATGGTCCGGCGATGTGCCGAGTACCTTTGAAGCCTTCTATGATCAGCTCCAGGCCGGCCTTAATATGGGTCTTGCCGGCATTCCGTGGTGGACAACCGATATCGGCGGCTTTATGACAGATGATGTCAACGACCCGGATTTCCAGCAGCTTCTGATCCGCTGGTATGAGTTTGCCGTTTACTCTGCTGTTTTCCGTATGCACGGCGACCGCGGACCGCACAACATTCCACCGCTCGATGACCGTGATTTTGGCGGCGGCTACCTGTATACCGGCCAGTCCAATGAACTGTGGAGCTATGGAGAAGAAAATTACCGGATCATGAAGAAATATTACGACATCCGCATCAGCATGCACGATTACATCAAACAGCTGTATGACGAGGCATCCGAAAACGGTTCTCCGCTGATCCGTACCATGTTCTATGAGTTCCCGGATGACAAAAAATGCTGGGAGCTGCAGGAACAGTATATGTTCGGAAGCGAATACCTGGTAGCGCCGATTTTCCATCTGAACGAGTTTGAGCGTGAAGTATATCTTCCGGAAGGACGCTGGGAAGACACCAGAGACGGAAAAGTGTACGAAGGCGGACAGACTATCCGTGCCGCTGCACCGATCGATTCGATTCCGGTATTTAAGAAAATGGCATAAGATCGTGTAAAAAGGTCAAAAAAGAAAACAGTACAGAAGACACACACAGCGTGGGGACTTTTCTGTACTGTTTTCTTTTCGACTCTAACTGCGCATCAGATATCCATATTTGCGCATCTGTCGGCGTATGATTTGCTCAACACGCTGGCGGATTTCCAGAGGGTAGTAATCGGCCAGAGAAGCCAGTTCCGTGCAGACATCTTTTGCAGTAAAGGAAAAGTGAAGCTGGATACCGTATAATTCCTCCGCAGCATCCAGCTGTGTATCAAAATCAGAGCTGAAAGGTTTGGCTTCGATGCGTTCTATACAGACATCCATCGGCAGATCCAGAGGGTAGTCATTGCTGGTGTCTGCAAACAGGCATAAACCCTGATCGAACAGAGGACTTGGAGAATATTGCTCTGTTTCTGTATCATATAGAACAGCGATGTTGTTGGTGTGCCGGTCTTCGTTTAGAAAGAAGGCATCAATTTCCAGCATAGCGGTCAGATATGCACCGAAATTCTGAATTCCCGTCATGTGTTCCATCTGATCTGCCAGAAAACGAATGCGTTCCGCCGGTTCTGAAAAAGCAGCAAGCGTGATTGCCAGACTGTCTCCGGTATTCTGGCGGTACAGTTTTTCCAATGGGATCAGCATCTGATTTGCTTTTAGAAAATCAGGACTGGAACAGCCACTGCGGAGAGTGCCGCGGTATGCAATCCGAACAGGCTGATACAGGACAAACGGGTGGGAAAGAGAGCTTTTTTGCAGTAAATGAGACACCAGTGTCTCCGAGAGCCCCTCATATCCCATATAGTCGGATTTGTACCAGATATTACCGATTTTCCACTTGAGCTGGTCCCCTTTTGAGGTGTGATCTGTTTTTTTGACAGGCAGCTGATGATCAAGACGGATCTGTTCCATGGCGTGCCTCCTTATTCTTCAGAATCAGGATCCATTGCTCGTCACCGGCCATTCGCCCATCTGTTTTTTCAATGATAAGCAGCGGATCATAAAAGGGAAGTCCCATTTCTTTTAAAATATCTTTGGCATGATCGCGTGTTTTGGGAAAACAGCGGCTTTCCAGAAACCAGGTAAAATCATCCCAGGTCGGATGCTCCACAACGCCAAAGGCACGAAGCGGAATTTTTTTTGTGTAATTCTGGATTGCAATTTTCTCATGACGGAAGTCGATATCAATCGTTGTGCAAAGCTGATCGCGGTAAAGAAAACACATCCGCGTTTTGACATCGGGATCCGTGCTGAAACAGTGAGCACGGGCAATTTGATTGTATACTGTCTGCCTGCTGACCTGAAAGGTGCGCGCGATCTCGGCAATACTTTTTCCCTGCTGCTGCATGGCAGCCATCTGAATGATTTGCGGCAGCGAAAAAGCTGGTTTTCTTCCAGCCGCATGGCGCAGTGCTTCTTTTTTCGCTAACTGCTGGTATTGTTTCGCGTCTTTGGAAAGCTTGCGCAGCTCCTTTGGGTCCGTTGTTCCAAAGATCTCGTAAATCTGCTGCTCAAATGTGTTTTTCATGCAATCACCTCGTTTCTGCCATTACTGTATCACAGAGATCTGAAAGCGTCAAGAAATCATTTATTGACAAAAAACGAACTGATTGAGAAAAGTTACGGCTCGCAGATGTCTGAGAACAGCAATCATGGCGATGAAAGAACTTCCCTGCAGTGCAGGCAAAAGCTTGGCAGAAAAAAGCAAAGGCAGACCCCATTCTGCGTGAAAAACTGCTTCAGACAAGGGAAAATCCGAATCCAATCCACGCATTCTGCGAAATCTGCCATGCCTATGGCGTTTCCATCTATGAAATGGATCTTGCCATGGCAGGTGAAGAATTTTACGCAGAAATCAAACGCAGCACCAATGGCGGCGGAGAAAATTCCCCGGCGCTTGAAGGGGAAGATGACTTCTATGAGCTGTTTCTGGCAGCGTTAGAAAATATATGATTTTTTGCGAAGAATGTAAGTATTGATGAGTGTAGAAAGCTGCATGGATAGTGCCTGATGAACCTGCGAAGGGCTTGCCATGTCGTAGATGACACCGTCAAAAACTTCGAAGCGTTTCTCTTCTGGAAGCATTTCATACTGTTCCAGCGTGACTTTTTCGAGCTGTGGTTGAAGAACTGGCGTCATAAAATACACATCTTTTCCCAAAAATGAAATGAAATCGCTTAAAATTCTTTCTTTAAATGTTCTGCGAGAATCGTATCGTAATCGCCTTCGATTTCCTCATCGCGCCCTGCATACCGCAGATTGGTCTCCACGCCGACCGGCTCCACATCGTCTGCAAATTCCCAGATATGATACCGCAGACCGCGGTGCTCAAAGTCGATGCTTCCGCAGTTGTCCTCTTCGACATAAGAAAAAGAGATGTTCTTCTCGTTTAAAACAGATTGAATTTCTGGCATATGCATAAAACTATAATCCTCCTAATCGTTGTTGACATATCTGTTATTAGTATAGGGCAATGGCGGAAAAAATTCAATCTACAAGCTTTTCGATAACAGTATACGTGTCTGAGAGGTTATAAATTAGTGGCGAAAACCCATAGGTTTGCCTGTGGGATGAAAGCCACATATTTTTTACTTGGTTTTTACATAGAATAGATGTATAATATATGCATAGATAAAAAGGAGGTTAAGTGCATGGGAAGACCGAAATCAAACAATGTACAAATTAACATTTCAATTCCTATGGAGTGGAAAAAAGAACTGGAAAATATTGCTCGTATCTATTCTGTTGAGGAAGGGAAAACAATTACATTCCTTGATTTAATGCGTCGAGGAATTCAGGAAAAGTATCAGTTAGGAGAACAGAATGATGAGCAGGAAACCCTATCATAGTGCTTCGCATTGCAAGTATCTGATACAATATCATATTATCTGGTGTCCAAAATTTAGATTTTCTGTATTACATGGGAAAGCAGATATGACTCTCAAACAGATACTACAAAAAATATGCGAGGATTACGGATATAGAATTAAAGCACTTGAAGTAATGCCGGACCATATCCATATTTTTGTAGATGTGCCACAAACAGTCGCTCCCTGCGATGTGGTTAGAACACTCAAAAGTAAAAGTGCGATTGAATTATTTAAGGCATATCCAACACTGAAACGGTTTTATGCAAGATGTGGTGTTTTATGGTCGAGGGGATATTTTATATCTACAGTGGGACAGATAAGTGAAGCAACAGTAATGCAGTATATAGAGGAACAGAAAAGTCATGAATGAGAAGGAATATAAGAAAAGCCTAAGACAATTTCATAAACATTCTGACAGACATATCCTGGTCGTAGAAACCGATATGTCTTTTTCTGATATACAAAAGGTGGTAGCTCTTTCTGATAAGATTCGAAAAGCAGGAAATGAACTGGTTGGTCTTATGAGAAAGAATTACGACCAGCTTATCCGTACGAAAAGGTATCGGAAAGTACGGAAACTTTATGGTGCTACAGAAGAGAAAAAGAAACGAAAAGTACTTGCCCGTCAGCTGAATGAAATGCAAAAGCAATATCATGTTACATGGGATGATTGTAGAACATCTATGATACCAATCGGTAAAAAATATGGGATTGATGCTATATTTGCACTTACAAAAGCCGAAGATATTTGGAGAGGGATAGAAAAATGCTTATATGCAAATGGTAAGACACTCCACTTTTCTAAATATGGAGTGTTGCCCTGTATTCGAGCCAAACAAAGGAATCGTGGGATTCCAATTTCTGTGAAAGAGAATCAATTGCAATTTAAATTTGGTAAATCTACGTTTGGAATACAACTGAAAGATAGATTTCAATCGGATGAAATTCACGCTGTTTTGGATTACCTTGCTGAACCTGAAATAATAGATAAGAAAGCAATCCAGATATTTGCAGAGAAAGCGTATTGTATCAATACTTACAGACCCTGCTATGCTACGCTTGTACCAAAGTTGATTCGTGGGAAATACAGAGTGTATTTGCACTTAACGATTGAGGGGAAAGCAAAACCGAAATATGACAGATTTGGGAATCCAAGGCATAAATTTGGAAAAGGTATCATTGGTGCGGATATTGGAACGCAGACCGTTGCTTATACATCGGATACGGAGGTTGGTCTTAAAAACTTATCCGAAAGAGGGAACAGTATTCAAAAATCCGAGCGATTAGAAAGAATTTATTATTGTGCAATGGATAGAAGCAGACGAGCGACCAATCCACAGAATTATAATAAGGATGGTACGATTAAAAAAGGTCGAAAGATTTGGAAATACTCGAATCATTATAAAAGACTGAAAGCGAAACACGCAGAATTATGCCGTATTAATGAAAGAAACAGACAGCTTGCGATAAATGAAGATGCCAACTATCTAAGAAGCCTTGGAGATGTGTTGATTACAGAGCCTAAAAATGCCAGTAAACTTATGAAACGAGCGAAAGAGACTACGAAAAACAATAAAGGTAAGTTTAACAAGAAAAAGCGTTTCGGTAAATCAATAAAGAATCGATGCCCTGGTGGATTTCAAACGACAATAGAAAAGAAATTTGAAGTGTCTGGTGGCAGATATATAGAAGTGGCGAGCAATTATAGAGCAAGTCAATATGACCATACCGCAGATGCTTATGTCAAAAAGAAGTTGTCGGATAGAATGTATCATTTAGTGGATGGAACATTGGTACAGCGAGACTGGTATTCCTCATTTTTACTATACTGTTACGATGATAAAATAGAAGAGATAAATAAAACAAAATGTAGAACAGAATTTGAAAAACATTACAAGAGGGAAAAAGCCTTAATTGAATGGATTCAGGCGAATCAGATTAAAATTTTAAATAGTGGAATAAAAACAGCATAAATGAAATACGTTAGGGAGATTGACGATACTTCCTTATCAAAAGATAGAAATTTGCCGTCAATGTGGTCGTAGGACTGCCCGGCAATAAAAGTCCTTACTCAAATAGACTTACACTTGTATTCCAAAGTCTGAGAATGATGTACGATTACAAGCTAAACTTGGTAGTAAGAACCCCACGGGCTTGCCCGTGGGAGTCGTCAGCCGTTCGGATATGGAATGTCCTATACGACCTTTGACGTAGCAACAGAAAATGCAGCGTGGAAGCCGGATGCAGAGCCAAAAACAATCACAGTAACCGTAAAAGTAACAAACACCGGCTCCTGTGCCGGAAAAGAAGTTGTACAGATTTACGCTGCCTGCCCGTTTGGAAAACTGAAAAAAGAGAGAAAACGTCTGGTCGCTTTTGGAAAAACAGCACTGCTGCAGCCGGGAGAATCCGAGACACTGCACCTTAAGGTACCAACTGTCCTGCTGGAATCCTACCGGACAGGCAAAGCCGTATACTGTATGGAGGCCGGAGACTATGATTTTCTGGTCGGAACCTCAAGCCGGGATGTAACCCTGGCTGCGAGACTGACACTTGATAAAACCGTGGGAACCGAGCATCTGACCAACATCTGCCCGCTGCTCGACGCATTAAAGGAAATTCAGCCGGAAGAGGAAAAAGAGGAGCGCTGGAGAGCAGAACGGGAGCAGATGTGGGAAGAAAAGAAAGCAGAAATCCCGCTGCTGTTCCTGGACGAAAAAGGTCTGATCCGCGATGGAAAGAGTGCCGAAGAAATGTATAAAATTCTGAAATTCGGAGAAACAAATGCAGCAGAAGCAAAGGAATGCGATGCCAACGGCTGTGAATTTGAAGCAGAAACAACAGAAGCGAAAGAGGACGCCGGAAACTGCAAATGTGGAGCAGAACAGCCGAAATGGGAAGAAAGACGGCGCAGGGCAATGGAAAAAGCTGCCGAACTCGCTCAGAAGCTGACACCGGAAGAAAAAACGGCTCTTGTCTGCGGCCGCAGCAGCGGAAGCAAAGAAATCATCGGAGCCGCTGCCGTTACCGTACCGGGTGCAGCCGGGGAGACAACCGCCTCCTTGCTGGAAAAATACGGTGTTGCCAATGTCATTCTGGCTGACGGGCCGGCAGGCATCCGCATCACCTCCCATTATCAGAAAAATCCGTCGGACGGCAGTGTTTACAAAATGAACATGTATCAGCGTCTCGAGAACCGTATTTTTGGAACCGAATTCCTCCACACCGACGGAGAAGATTATTATCAGTACTGCAGTGCGATCCCGGTCGGAACGCTTCTGGCGCAGACATTCGACACAGAGCTTCTCGAGGAAGTAGGCCGCATGATCGGCGCAGAGCTGGAGGAGTTCGGCGTGACCCTCTGGCTTGCACCGGGCATGAACATTCACCGCAATCCGCTCTGCGGACGCAACTTCGAATATTATTCTGAGGATCCGCTTGTCAGCGGAAAAATGGCGGCAGCCCTCACAAGAGGCGTCCAGAGCCGGTACGGGGTCGGAACGACCATCAAACATTACGCCTGCAACAATCAGGAAGAAAACCGCCGCGGCGTATCGAGCATCGTCTCCGAGCGCGCTCTGCGTGAGATCTATCTGAAGGGCTTCGAAATTGCAATCAAAGAATCCCAGCCAAAGGCGATCATGACCTCCTACAACAAGGTAAACGGTGTCCACACCGCCAACAGCTACGATCTGTGCACAACCGCTGCAAGAAAGGAATGGGGCTTTGCCGGAATCATCATGACAGACTGGACCACAACAAACGCCGATGGAGGCTCCTCTGCCGCAAAATGCATCGCTGCAGGAAACGATCTTGTGATGCCGGGAACCGACACCGATCGCCGCGAAATCCTGGATGCGCTGAGTGCCGAAAATGACCAGTATCTCGAGGAAAAAGACCTGACCGCCTGTGCCCAGAGAATCCTGGAAATGATTTTTACTTCCAATTCATATGAATAATGCGGCGTTTTCAGGGATAAAATAACATCAGAAATAGCTGCCGCCCCTTCGCAAAGCAAAATTTTCCATGCGGGCTTTGAATGTTACAGTTCGCTGAGATGCAGTGAACTGTAACATTCAAATAGTTGGGCAATTTCACGATTGAAATTTCCCATAACATGTATTAGAATATAAATGATATCAATAAATACGAGGACGTGAAAAGAATGTCAGGATTAAGTAACACACAATATTTTAAAGTAAAAACAGAGCCGGAGATTCAGGTAAAAGAGGTACTCGAAACCGTTTACAACGCCATGGTAGAAAAAGGGTATAATCCAGTCAACCAGATCGTAGGCTATATCATGTCAGGCGATCCGACGTACATTACAAGCTTCAAGGGGGCCAGAAGCCTGATCATGAAAGTAGAGCGTGACGAGCTGGTAGAGGAACTGTTAAAAGAGTACATCAAAAATGAATCCTGGAAGTGAGCGTAATTACTATGAGAATAATGGGATTAGATTACGGCTCAAAAACAGTAGGGGTGGCAGTCAGCGACGCCCTGGGTCTTACTGCGCAGGGAATCGAAATTGTCCGCAGAAAATCGGAGAATAAGCTGCGCCAGACGCTGGCCCGGATTGAAGAGATAGCAAAAGAGTACGGCGTGGAAAAAATCGTACTCGGCTTCCCGAAACATATGAACAACGACATCGGAGAGCGGGCCGAAAAATCTCTCGAGTTCAAAGAAATGCTGGAGAGACGGACAGGTCTGCCCGTTGTTATGTGGGACGAGCGGCTGACAACGGTCGAAGCAGACCGCACCATGATGGAAACCGGAATCCGCAGGGAAAACCGCAAGGAGTACGTAGATATGATTGCGGCTGTTTTTATCCTGCAGGGATATCTGGATTATCTTTCCCATCAGAAGGAATCACAGGAAAACTGAACAAAGGAATATTGTATGGAAAAAATAACATTTGTAACAGATGATGGCGGCAAAGAAGAATTTTACGTGGAGGAGCAGACCAGAATCAACGGAGTCAACTATATTCTGGTATCCGATTCAAAGGACGACGAGGCAAATGCCTATATTCTGAAGGATATCTCCACCGACACCGACGCAGAGGCAGAGTATGTTATGGTAGAAGACGACACCGAATTCGATGCCGTTTCCGGCGTATTTGCTTCCATGTTGGATGACGAGGCAGACATCACCTATTGAACCAGCCGTTTTGAAGCCATACCGGGACGCAGACGAAGCGGGACCGGGACAGCGCTTTAAAGGGCAAATCCTGCAGGTGCGGGACATGCTCCATCAGCCTGAAGTGACGCTCAGGGGATGCGTGCGTGAAGCCGTACCGGTAACGGAATCGTTTGGAAAACATGCGCGGAGGTGCTATTTGAAAAAGAATAATGGAAGTAAATTAAAAATTATACCGCTTGGCGGTCTGGAACAGATCGGTATGAACATCACCGTCTTTGAGTATGAGGACAGTATCATCGTCGTAGACTGCGGACTTGCATTCCCGGAAGACGACATGCTCGGTATCGACCTGGTCATCCCGGATGTAACATATCTGAAAGAAAACATCGACAAAGTCAAAGGCTTCGTCATCACCCACGGCCACGAGGACCATATCGGAGCCCTGCCTTACATCTTAAAAGAAGTGAACGTGCCGGTCTACGCCACCAAACTGACGATTGGCCTGATCGAAAACAAATTAAAGGAGCACAACCTGCTCCGTACCACAAAACGGAAAATCATCAAACACGGACAGTCCATCAACCTGGGCGCATTCCGCATTGAGTTTATCAAAACAAACCACAGTATTGCAGATGCAGCAGCACTGGCAATCTACTCCCCGGCTGGCATCATCGTCCACACAGGAGACTTCAAAGTCGACTACACACCAGTCTTTGGTGATGTCATCGACCTGCAGAGATTCGCAGAGATCGGAAAGAAAGGCGTTCTGGCACTGATGTGCGACAGTACCAATGCAGAGCGGCCTGGCTTTACCATGTCCGAGCGGACCGTAGGAAAGACGATCGACGGCCTGTTTGCCGAGCATCAGAATTCCCGAATCATCATCGCAACCTTCGCATCGAACGTCGACCGTGTGCAGCAGATCATCAACTCTGCTTATAAATACGGCCGTAAAGTTGTCATCGAAGGCCGCAGTATGGTCAACATCATCTCCATCGCGCAGGAGCTGGGCTACATCAATATCCCGGAAAATACCCTGATTGATGTGGAGCAGATGAAAAACTACACCGGCGAACAGCTTGTCCTGATCACCACCGGAAGCCAGGGCGAGTCTATGGCAGCACTGTCCCGTATGGCGGCACACCTGCACAAAAAAATCTCGATTCTGCCGGGAGACACCGTGATCTTTAGTTCCCACCCAATCCCGGGAAATGAAAAAGCCGTTTCGAACGTCATCAACGAACTGTCTGCACAGGGTGCCAACGTCGTATTCCAGGACGTTCACGTATCCGGACATGCCTGCCAGGAGGAAATCAAACTGATCTACTCCCTGGTAAAACCGAAATACGCCATTCCGGTACACGGCGAGTACCGCCACTTAAAGGCACACGCAGAAGTAGCACAGAGCCTCGGCATCCCGAAAGAGAACATCTTCCTCATGTATTCCGGTGATGTCATGGAACTCGATGAGGACGGCGCAGCAGTAACTGGCAAAGTCCACACCGGAGCCATCATGGTCGACGGACTCGGCGTTGGTGATGTAGGAAATATCGTCCTGCGTGACCGCCAGCATCTGTCCGAGGACGGAATCATGGTCGTTGTACTGACTCTCGAAAAGAGAACAAACCAGCTTCTGGCCGGCCCGGATATCGTATCCCGCGGTTTCGTCTATGTACGCGAATCCGAGGATTTGATGGGCGAGGCAAGAGAAGTTGTAGAAGAGGCACTGGATGGCTGCCTTTCCAAAAATATCTCCGACTGGGGCAAGATCAAATCCACGATCAAAGATGCCCTCGGCGATTATGTATGGAAGAAAACAAAGAGAAGACCGATGATCCTTCCGATCATCATGGAGGCATAAATACCATGGACAAAGTAACAGAATGCCTGGACGCGCTCATCGAAGAAATGAGGGAGAGCAGGGCATATCAGAATTACTTGTGGATGGAAGAGGAACTTGAAAAAGACCCGGACTTAAAAAGCCGGGTCGACGACTATCGAATCCGCAACTACCGACTGCAGCAGTCCGAAAACGTAGACCTTTACGATGCGGTAGATTCCCTCGAACGGGATTCCTACGCACTCCGCAAAAGCGAGAAAGCAAACGCCTATCTTGAAGCGGAACTCGAGGTCTGTAAGATGGTACAGAAGGTGCAGGACTGCATTTCAGAGGCAATCCGCATCGGAGTACCGGAAATCTAAAACCGAAAATCAAAAGGAGAGCGCCCATGTCCGAAAAGAAAAGGGATGCCGGATACCGAGCAGCGCTGACAGGTGCGAAAGGAACCGTGCGCCTGCTCATTTACGTCTGCGTGATTCTTGTGATCATTCTGGCAGCGAAAACTTCATATCAGTTTGGACATGACGTGTTTGCCGAGGAGCCAGTCGCATCCAGAGGAAAAGGAAAGGAAGTCACCGTACAGGTGCGTTCCGGCATGGAGGCGAAAGAACTTGGCGAACTCCTGAAAGACAACGGACTGATCGACGAAAGCCTTCTGGTTTTCGAAGTCCAGTACCGCCTGTCCGGCTACTACGGCGGCATCAAGGACGGTTCCTACGTGCTGAACACCGCACAGACCGTCGATGAAATGCTGGAAATTCTGGCGGGCGTCAACACCGAAGGACAGCCGTCCGCGGAATAACGCACGTTTGCAAAACAAGAGGAATCTTACATGATAATAGACGAACGAATGGTAACCTACATCAATTCCTTGGACACCGGCCACACCCCGTTTCTGGAAAATCTGGAGCGGACGGCCAAACAGACAAAAGTGCCGATCATTCGCCGTGAAATGCAGAGCTTTTTAAAAGTATTCTTAAAGATGAAACAGCCAAAGAGAATCCTGGAGGTAGGAACTGCCGTAGGATTCTCTGCTGTTTTCATGGCACAGTACGGCGAACCGGACGCAGAGATTACCACAATAGAAAATTACGAAAAACGCATCCCGATCGCACGGGAGAACTTCGAAAAATCCGGCTTCGCCGACCGCATCACGCTGATCCCGGGAGACGCTGCAGAAGTCTTAAAAACCCTGGACGGCCCGTACGATTTTATCTTTATGGACGCCGCTAAGGGACAGTACATCCACTTCCTGCCGGAAGTCCTGCGTGTCCTTGATAAGAACGGCGTACTGATCACCGACAACGTGCTGCAGGACGGCGACGTCATCGAATCCCGCTTCGCCGTGGAACGCCGGAACCGCACGATCCACAAACGGATGCGGGAATACTTATTTGAACTGACACACAATGAAGGGCTGCTGACATCGGTCGTGCCGCTGGGAGATGGAATCGCGATCACGATGAAAAGCCATGAGAAGAGAGAGGAAACAACATGAGAAAACCGGAATTACTGGTTCCAGCCAGCAGTCTGGAAGTATTAAAAGTAGCAGTGATCTTCGGCGCAGATGCCGTATATATCGGCGGAGAAGTCTTCGGACTTCGGGCGAAGGCGAAGAACTTTTCGATGGAAGATATGAAAGAAGGTGTGGAGTTTGCGCATGAGCATGGCGTAAAGGTCTATGTCACCGCGAATATTCTGGCACATAACCAGGATCTTGAGGGTGTGCGGGCTTACTTTGCCGAATTGAAAGAGATTGGACCGGATGCACTCATTATTTCGGATCCGGGAGTGTATCGGATTGCGATGGAAGTGTGCCCGGAGATTGAGCGGCATATCAGTACACAGGCGAATAATACGAACTATGGAACGTATCAGTTCTGGTATGAACAGGGGGCGAAGCGCGTCGTGACAGCGCGGGAGCTGTCGCTGGCGGAGATCAAAGAGATTCGGGAGCATATTCCGGAGGAGATGGAGATCGAGACGTTTATTCATGGGGCGATGTGTATTTCGTACTCGGGAAGATGTCTGCTGTCCAATTATTTCACGGGAAGAGATGCGAACCAGGGGGCTTGTACCCATCCGTGCCGGTGGAAGTATGCGGTCGTGGAAGAGTCCAGACCGGGGGAGTATCTGCCGGTGTATGAGAATGAGAGAGGAACTTATATCTTTAACTCGAAAGATCTTTGTATGATTGAGCATATCCCGGATTTGCTGGATGCGGGGATTGACAGTTATAAGATTGAAGGAAGAATGAAGACGGCGCTGTATGTGGCGACGGTGGCAAGGACGTATCGGAAGGCGATTGATGATTATCTGGAGAGCCCCAAGAAGTATGAGGAGAATATGGAGTGGTATCGGGATCAGATCTCGAACTGTACGTACAGGCAGTTTACTACGGGATTTTTCTATGGAAAGCCGGATCATGAGAGCCAGATTTATGATAGTAATACGTATGTGAAGGAGTATACGTATCTGGGGATTGTTGGGGAGAAGAATGAAAAAAGCAGATATGCGATTGAGCAGAGGAATAAGTTTTCGGTTGGGGAAGAGATTGAAGTGATGAAACCGGATGGGGAGAATGTCTGCGTTACGGTGAAGGGGATCTGGGATGATGAAGGGAACCAGATGGAGAGTGCGCCGCATCCAAAGCAGAAATTGTGGATTGATCTTGGCGTGGAATTGGATAGGTTTGATGTTTTGAGAAGAAAAGAAATGGAATAGGATAGGAAAATAAAAGGGGATTAGGAACGTGTCATTTTCGAAAGGTTGCTAATCCTTTTTTGCGCGAATAGAGATTATGTAAAATAATGGTAATGATAAAAGAAACAAATAGGAAAAAGTTCGACATTCTGTGAAGAAAGTTGCTTCATAATGTTTACAAACTGGAGCAAATAAGCTAGAATGTACATGATATTATTGGACTAAGGCTAAATGCTGTTTTAATAGGCCATAAGTCACAAAAATATGGTAAGTATCATTACAAACGGAATGTATATAACTGGCAATGTCTACTCAACAAAATCAGCTGAGGTCTGATGGTCTATGGTGGCGTATAAAACGCATGCGAAATACCCCTATTACGAGCCTGTTTTATTGAAGAGCAAGGGACGGACATGATACCTTCATTTTTCCGAAGAATTAGAGGTGGAGGTTGAAAGTGTTGAAAAGCCCAAAATCTATTTTTCTGGAAAAGTTTATTGCAGACAAGAGATGGACATGATAACTGCATTTTTCTGGGGAATTAGAGGTAGTGAGGGGTAGATGATTGTTCATGTTGCAACAAGAGTGAGATGTGAATTTGTACAGTTTTAACAAAGTGAGTTGGCAAACAGGTTATGACAATAAGGGTCAGCACTTTGAAAAATGGAGAAGTGCGACAACGAGTTATGACAATAAGAGCTAACACTTTGTTGGTGAGTTGGTACTAAGGTGTCTACCATAAAGTTTCAGTTGAGGAAAAATGAGAGTGTAGCCCGTGACAGGTCTACATTAAAGATTCAGTGGTGGTAGGAAAAACAGGTACCCACTGTGAGAAAAAGATGACTACAGTGCGATAGTTCATCCGGCATAGATGATGAACACGCTGTTTTAAATAGATAAAGCCCGCCGGTGTAATGCATCAGTGGTTAGATATAGAAACTTGTGAGAGGAATATAGCAAAATGCCAAATAAAAAGAACCTTCTGATCTACGCTCATTACTATATTCCAGATACTGCGTCAACGGGGCAGATCCTCCGTGAATTGGCGGAGGGTATGCTGGATAAGTTCAACATCACGGTCATCTGCGTGGTGCCGAGTTACTTAGGAACTATCGAAGAAAAATACAAGACACAGAAATATTACGAAGAAGAAATCAACGGCGTAAAAGTTTTAAGGATAAGAGTGCCGGAGTTCAGTAAGACCAATAAGAAGAGCCGTGTGAAGAATATCGTTTCCTATTTCTTTGGAGCAATGGGCGCGACCTTCAAGGTTGGCAAGATGGACTATGTGTTCTCCATCTCTCAGCCTCCGATCCTTGGCGGGGAGTGTGAAATAATATGGGCAACCAGAGAAAAGCCTGATTTCATGCGGGTTTACGCAGCTTGACCTTTTCACCTCAACCTGTTTTTGCCTGTCATGGTGCGTTGCGGCCAGCGTGATTTCAGGTGCTAATGGCTTCTGGTTGCGCTCTATACTTAACCCACCACAGCGAAAGCTGATAGAGCAGAAAACAGAATAAGGAGGTACGAAGGCAAGCCTGCGTATAGATTGCTGCGGCAATCTGTATACAGGCTTGTTGTCGTGCAATGAAATAAGCAGGGGATTCAACAAGGGAGGATAAGAAAAACTATGATGGAAAATAAAACAAAAATTGATCTGAAAAACAAGAGCATTTTTATCACGGGTGTAGCGGGCTTCATCGGTTCCAACCTTGCAAAGCGGCTGCTCTCCACGGTGGAGGGTGTTAAGGTAGTGGGTCTGGATAACATGAACCACTACTATGATGTGCGCCTGAAAGAAGCCCGTTTGAACGAATTGGAGCAGTTTGAAAGTTTCAGCTTCGTAAAAGGCAATCTGGCTGACAAGGCTGTGATCGAATCTATCTTTGAGCAGTATAAGCCGGAAATTGTGGTGAACCTCGGTGCGCAGGCGGGTGTTCGGTATTCCATTACGAATCCCGATGCGTATGTGGAAGCAAATCTGATTGGATTCTATAACATTCTGGAAGCCTGCCGCCACTCTTACGATGAAGGACATACCCCGGTGGAGCATCTTGTCTATGCGTCCAGTTCTTCCGTATACGGTAGCAATAAGAAAGTGCCTTACAGCACTGATGATAAGGTGGATAACCCGGTATCTCTGTATGCGGCCACGAAGAAGTCCAATGAGCTGATGGCTCATGCCTATTCTAAATTGTACAACATTCCTTCCACAGGCCTGCGTTTCTTTACTGTATATGGCCCTGCAGGTCGCCCGGATATGGCGTACTTCGGCTTTACCAACAAGCTGCTGAAAGGCGAGACGATTCAAATTTTCAACTACGGTAACTGCAAGCGCGACTTTACTTATGTGGATGATATTGTCGAGGGCGTTGTCCGTGTGATGCAGGGTGCGCCGGAACGCAAAAATGGTGAAGATGGTCTGCCCATTCCCCCGTATGCAGTTTATAACATCGGCAACCAGAACCCGGAAAATCTGTTGGACTTCGTACAGATTTTGCAGGAAGAACTGATCCGTGCAGGCGTTCTGCCGGAAGATTATGACTTTGAAGCACACAAAAAGCTGGTTCCGATGCAGCCGGGTGATGTGCCTGTGACCTATGCGGACACAAGTGCGCTGGAGCGTGACTTCGGATATAAGCCCTCTACAAGTTTGCGTGAGGGTTTGCGTAAGTTCGCTGAGTGGTATGCAAAGTTTTACAAATAACAAAGAATAGGGAAATAAGCCGATGAAGTGTGTTGAGGTTTACAAGGAATTATACCATCAGGAACCGTTTGATGTGGCGTTCTGTCCGTACCGTATCAGTCCGCTGGGGGCGCATATCGACCACCAGTACGGAAAAATCAATGGTTTGGCAATCGACAAGGGAATCCACATGGCCTACCACCCGAAACAGAATGGTGTGGTGGAGCTGCAGTCGCTGAACTTCCCGAAGCGTGCCCAGTTCTTTGTAAATGCAGTGCCGGAAGAAAAGCAGGGAGACTGGGCTGATCATCTGCGTGGTGCGGCAAAGATGCTGGGAGAAAAGTACCGCCTGAAAGTTGGTCTGTCTGGCATCATCGAGGGTAGTCTGCCGATTGGAGGTTTGTCCTCGTCGGCTTCAGTCATTATTTGCTTTTTGTCTGCACTGTGCAAAGTGAATGGTATCCATCTAGAGCCGATGGAGATGATTCTCACGGCGAAGGCCGCAGAAAACCAGTATGTTGGCGTTTCCTGCGGCAAGCTCGACCAGAGTTGTGAGGTGCTTTCCAAGAAGAATCATCTACTGTACCTCGATACGAAAGACGACAGCTATGAACTGATCCCTACCAGCGAGAAAATGAAGCCTTACAAGGTGGCAATTTTTTTCTCTGGCTTAGAGCGTTCTTTGAAAAACTCCAAATACAATCTGCGACAGGATGAGTGCAAGGCAGCGGCCTATGCACTAATGGGTTATGCAGGCATGGACTATGACACCTTTGCAAATACTCGGCTGCGCGATGTGCCGTATGAGGTGTTTGAAGCATATAAAGACCGTCTGCCAGAACTGTGGCGCAGACGAGCAGAACACTATTACAGCGAGTTCGCTCGTGCCGAAAAGGGCGCAGAACTGTGGCGTAAAGGTGATTTGGAGGGCTACGGACAGCTTGTTTTTGAAAGTGGTAAATCCTCCATTTATAGCTATGAATGTGGCTGTGATGAACTGAAAAAACTGTATGAAATCATGGCTGATACCGATGGCATTTATGGTGGCCGCTTCTCCGGAGCGGGCTTCAAAGGCTGTTGTATGGCACTGATCGACCCAGGCAAGGCCGAAGATATTGAAGCAAGGGTGACAGCAAAGTATCTGGAAGCGTTCCCGGCATTGGATGGAAAATATAGCTTCCATCTGTGTGAGAGTGCAGACGGTGTTGAGTTGTAAGAGGGGAGTACATAGATGAAATGCTTGATTTTGGCAGCGGGTTACGCCACACGGCTTTATCCGCTGACGGAGAATTTCCCGAAGCCGCTCCTGAAAGTGGGCGAGAAGTCCATCCTTGATTGGCTGGTGGATGATTTGGTGGATACCACCGATATTGACGAATTTGTGGTGATTTCTAACCACAAGTTCGCACAGTATTTTGAGGATTGGAAAAGCAATAAGCAAAAGACGAGGCCTTATGAGATCACTGTGATCGACGATGGAACCAGCACCAATGAAACACGTTTGGGGGCTGTCAAGGATATTCAGCTTGCGGTAGAAAAGCTGAATCTGGCTGATGACTTGCTGGTTATGGCTGGCGATAATGTGTTGGATTTCAGCCTTTCTAAGTTCGTTGATTTTGCTAAGGAAAAGAATACTTCCTGTGTGATGTGCCATGAGGAAAATGAACTGAAAAAGCAACAGAAAACGGCAATCATCACGCTGGATAACAATGACCTGATTACCAGCTATGAGGAAAAGCCGAAACAGCCGAAAGGAAATTTGGCTGTGCCGCCGTTCTACTGCTATCGTGCCTGCGATGTAACGCGGATTCAGGAAGCACTGGATAGTGGCTGCGGCTATGACGCACCGGGCAGCTTTGCCGCATGGTTGAGCAAGCAGACACCGATATACGCTTACGTCATGCCGGGTAAGCGATATGACGTTGGCGATATTAACAGCTATGAGTATGTAAACAGCATGTTTTCAAGATAAAGCTATGGGAAAGGAAGAGTCGAAGATGCTTTCACATGAAAATAGAATAAATACAAAAAGTGAATTAAAAGACTGGATTGAGTATGAAAGAAAAAAATATGGGGGGGGGTACGACAGGCATACTGAGAGAAGTCTTTCCCATATCAGAAAGTGATGTTCTTAGAAAGCACCAAGTCCTTTTAAGAAAAACAGAATATCATACGAACTGCGGTCACAAGATACGTTCACTGATTTGCAAAATTAAATTATATAGATTGCAAAATAGATATGCACTACATATTCCGATCAATACCTGTGGGCGTGGACTGAAAATTATGCATGTTGGACCAATTTTAATGAATGGAAAGGTAACGGTTGGGAAAGACTGTTCGTTTCATATAAATACGGCATTAGTTGCAGGAGGGACAAATAATGATGTACCTTATCTGGAAGATGGTGTTGTGGTAGGAATTGGTGCGGTTGTCTTAGGAAATGCCCATATAGCACGGAATGTAGCGATTGGCGCGAATGCAGTTGTTAATAAAAATATATCTGATGAAAATATTGCGGTAGCGGGGGTACCTGCTCATAAAGTGAGTGATGGCGGAAGCCTGAGATGGAATCAAAAAGAGAACAGTAGATATTTATAGGCCGTTAATGTTAGAGTTTATATTATTTGTCTAAAAATGGTGCTTCGATGTGCCAATGTAAGGGAGAAAAAGGGAATAATGAGAGATTTTAAGGATTTAAAAGTCACCGTGGCTGGAACAGGATATGTGGGATTATCGCTAGCGGTGTTGTTAAGTCAGTATCATAAAGTTATGGCCGTGGATATTGTGCCGGAAAAGGTGGAACTTATCAATAATAAAAAGTCTCCGATTCAGGATGACTATATTGAAAAATATTTGGCAGAGAAAGAACTGAACTTAACTGCAACACTGGATGCAAAGGAAGCATATAGTGATGCTGATTTTGTGGTGATTGCAGCTCCTACCAACTATGACAGCAAGAAAAATTTCTTTGATACTTCTGCGGTTGAAGCGGTTATCAAACTGGTAATTGAGTATAACCCGGAAGCAATCATGGTCATTAAGTCCACGATTCCTGTTGGCTTTACCGCAAGCGTCCGTGAAAAATATCACTGTGACAACATTATCTTTAGCCCGGAGTTTCTGCGTGAGAGCAAGGCTCTGTACGACAACCTGTATCCGAGCCGTATCATCGTTGGCACGGATGTAGAGAACGCGCGTCTGGTAAAGGCTGCACACACTTTTGCTGAATTGCTTCAGGAGGGTGCAATCAAGGAAAACATTGATACTTTGTTCATGGGCTTTACCGAGGCAGAAGCGGTTAAATTGTTTGCTAATACTTATTTGGCTCTGCGTGTCAGCTACTTCAATGAATTGGATACCTATGCAGAGATGAAGGGCCTGAGCACCCAGCAGATTATCAATGGTGTCTGCCTTGATCCGCGTATCGGTACTCATTACAACAATCCCAGCTTCGGCTACGGCGGGTACTGCCTGCCCAAGGACACTAAACAGCTGCTCGCAAATTATGCCGATGTACCGGAAAATTTGATTGAAGCAATCGTGGAATCGAACCGTACTCGCAAAGATTTTATTGCAGATCGGGTGCTTGAAATTGCTGGTGCTTACGAAGCAAACGACAGCTGGGATGAGAGCAAGGAAAAGGAAGTTGTGGTTGGAGTTTACCGTCTGACGATGAAGAGCAACAGTGATAACTTCCGTCAGAGTTCTATTCAGGGCGTTATGAAGCGTATTAAGGCTAAAGGTGCAACGGTCATCATTTATGAGCCGACCCTAAAAGATGGCGAGACATTCTTCGGCTCTGCCGTGGTTAATAATCTGACGAGATTCAAGAAAATGAGTAATGCAATCATCGCTAATCGTTACGACAAGTGCCTTGATGATGTGAGAGAAAAAGTGTATACGAGAGATATTTTTCAACGTGACTAAGAGAGAAGAGGGGCAGTCGGATGAAAGATAAAAAGAAAATGAAAGTGTGCTTGGTGGGTTCATCTGGCGGTCATTTAACCCACCTTTATATGCTAAAGCCGTTTTGGAAAGATAAGGATCACTTCTGGGTTACTTTTGATAAGGAGGATGCAAGAAGTCTGCTTGAAGGGGAAAAAATGTATCCCTGTTATTATCCGACTAATAGAAGTCTAAAAGCACTTATCAAAAATACAAAAATTGCATGGGATGTGCTTCACAAGGAGAAGCCGGATTTGATTGTCTCCTGTGGTGCAGCAGTTGCGGTTCCGTTTTTCTACATCGGAAAGATGATGGGTGCAAAGCTGGTCTATATCGAGGTCTTTGATCGAATTGACAAGCCAACGATGACAGGAAAAATGGTTTACCCCATTGTGGACAAGTTTGTTGTGCAGTGGGAAGAACAGAAACAAGTTTATCCGAAGGCGATTAACCTTGGCAGCATATTCTAAGTAGGGGACGAAAAATGATTTTTGTGACGGTGGGAACACATGAACAGCCTTTTAACCGGCTGATTCAAAAGATAGATGAATTAAAAAAGGATGGCACAATTCAGGATGATGTGATTATCCAGACCGGTTTCAGTACATATGAGCCGAAATATTGCCAGTGGAGCAAGTTGATTCCGTATCAGCAGATGGTAAAGAATGTGGCTGATGCCCGTATTGTGATTACTCACGGTGGCCCGGCCAGTTTCATCATGCCGCTGCAGATTGGTAAGACTCCCATCGTTGTGCCGCGTCAGCATCAATTCAATGAGCATGTGAACGATCATCAAGTTGAGTTTGCGAGGAATGTGGCACAGAGAATGGGAACGATTATTCCAGTGGAAGACATCAATACGCTGGGAGATATTATCACGAACTATGACCAGATCGTTGCAGGCATGGGGCATGGCATGAGCAGCAATAATGCGAAATTTAATGAAGAACTTGAGAAACTGGTAAACGAATTGTATTGAGGATAAATGGATGAAAAAAGTTGGAATCATGTCGATGCAGCGCATTGCAAACTACGGATCGTTTCTGCAGGCATACGCATTAAAGCAACTGATTGAAGAACTTGGCTGCAAAGTAGAGTTTGTGGACTACCATGTAGGTACTCCAGTAATTGCAGAAAATGCGGATAGCAAAAACAAGTTTGTCCGGAAAATGGAAAAAGGTCTGGAAACTTTTCGGTATCAGGCACCGCTTGCACATAAGCTGGCATTTATCCGGTATAAGCAGTCTTTTGCTAAAAAGTATATGCCGCTTTTAGGAATTACGGATGAGATGAACTATAACCCGACATTGGATTGCCTTGTGATTGGTAGCGATGAGGTTTTCAACTGTATTCAGAAAAATTCCAACGTGGGCTATTCGCTAGAATTATTTGGAAGGAATAACCGTGCGAAGAGACTTCTTACTTATGCAGCATCTTTCGGAAATACAACACTGGAAAAGCTGAAAAAGTATAAAAAAGCCGATGAAGTTGGAGAGTTGTTGAAGAAATTTGATGCAGTTTCAGTACGAGATGCGAATTCGGGAGCCATTGTAGAGCAGCTTACAGGAAAGACACCTGTTTATAACTTAGACCCAGTTTTGACCTATGATTACATGAACTGCTGCGATAAAATACCGCAGCTTCGAGCAGAGGAAAGGTATTTGATTCTGTATGCGTATGCGGGTCGTATTTCTAATGAGGAGGCAGACTGGATCTCTGCTTATGCAAAGAAAAAGAATCTGAAGGTTTATGCAATCGGAGGTATTCAGAAATGTGCGGATCGCTTTGTGGATTGCTCGCCGTTTGAGGTTCTGGCCTATTTCAGAAATGCAGACGAAGTCATTACTGATACTTTCCACGGCAGCATCTTCTCGGTGATCACACATCGGCCGTTTACAACATTGATTCGTAAGAGTGTGGGCAATAGTTATGGCAACGAAGAAAAACTGAGCGATTTGTTGGAGAGGCTGGGCTTGGCAAAGCGCATGACAACGAAAGTTGAAGATGCGGAAAATATCAATGAAAAGGCGATTGATTATGCAAAAGTTGACGAGTTGCTGAAAGCACATAGAGAAGTGGCGAAGGAGTATCTGCGAAAAAATTTAGAGGGATAAAATGGAGAACATATCGAGGATAAAAGAAAAATGTGTTGGATGCAAAAGCTGTGAGCAGATCTGCCCGAAACACTGTATCTCTATGGTAGAAAACAACGATGGGTTTTGGTATCCGTTCGTTGATGAAAAAAGCTGCATCGAGTGCAAACTGTGTCTGAAAAAATGCCCGGTGGAGAATACGGAGTTTCATCGGAACACCCCCAAAAAAGTCTGGGCGTGGCGCAATAAGAATGATGTGGATATTATGCGCTCCGCATCCGGTGGCGCGGCAGACAGTGCGGCAAAGACTATTCTGCAAATGGGTGGTGTAGTCTATGGTGCAGCTTATGACGAACTGCTGGCAGTAAGCCACATTGAAGTGATAGACGAGGCAGAAAGAGAAAAACTACAATCTTCTAAATATGTTCAGTCAGACCCGAAAGACAGCTATACAAAGGTTAAACAGCGTTTATCAGAGGGGAAAACGGTACTTTTTACAGGAACACCCTGCCAAATTGCTGGCCTGTATGCTTTCTTGGGTGGTGACCATGAGAATTTATATACGGTTGATCTGATTTGTCACGGCGTTCCGTCCCCGAAGTTTTTCAAAAAGTATTTGGAATACCAGAACAAGCAAACGGCAGGTAGAGTGATTTACTTCAATTTCCGCTCCAAAGATAAGCGAGGCTGGGGAACACAATATCTGCTAAAGACAAAGACAAAGACAAAGACAAAGACAAAGACAAAGACAAAGACAAAGACACTCTCCCTTGATCGCTATGGAAAACATTTTATGGATGGCGACTGTTATAGAGAGAGTTGTTATCAGTGCGCCTATGCAAATACGAACCGTGTGGGAGATTTGACCGTAGGCGATTTTTGGGGAATTGCCAAGAGCCACCCAGATTTTAATTCTCCAAAGGGCGTATCCAGTGTATTTATAAATACAGAGAAAGGCCATAAACTCTTTGAAATGATGCGCCCACTTGCAGAAGTGGAAGAGGCAACGCTGGAAGAAGGCATGGTGAAGCAGGGAAATCTCATAAAACCGAGTTTGAGGCCGAATGAGCGAAATACATTTTACGAGAAAATTGATGAGGATGATTTTATGGATAGCTTGAAAGTGGGTATTCAGCCTAAAGAACGGCTAAAAGCTGTGATTCCGGCTGGAGCAGTTAGACTCCTCAAAAAGTGGGGGGGGGGTAACAGAAGGAAATTATAAGGTGTCTGTTATTGTACCGGTATATAATGTGGCTCCTTTCCTAGAAAAATGCGTGGAATCTATTCTGTCGCAAACATGGGACTTTATAGAAATTATTTTGGTTGATGATGGCTCAACAGATAATTCTGGCTTAATATGCGATCAGATGAAACAAAAGGATGATCGAGTAAAAGTACTTCACAAAAGCAATGGTGGCGTAAGTGCTGCTCGAAATTCTGGAATGGAAATGGCAAGTGGTGGTTTTATTTGTTTTGTTGATGGTGACGATTATGTGATGCCAGACTATGTTGAATATATGCTGGAGCAGCTGATCAAGAATAATGCTGATATTGCACTGACAACACAAATGTTTGGAAACTTTGATGAAAAACAAGTTGAGAGTGACGAAATTACAACTTGGAATGGTGAAGATGCAGTAGAAGCTATTTTATGCTATCGAGTTCCGATAGGATGCTATTGCAAAATATTTAGAACAAAATTCTTAGAGGATGTGCGTTTTATTCCAGAAATATTTATAGGAGAAGGATTTAACTTTAATGTGGCAGCCTTTCAGAAAGCTGACAAAGTTGTTGCAGGGAAGAGAAAAACTTATTATTATCGCCGCAATAATCCAACGAGCGCAATGACAAAGTTTTCAATTAAAAAGTGCGAATGTGGATTATGGGCTTTAGATGTAATTAAACAGAATCTAACAATTCACTCTAAGAGAATTGATGCAGCGTGGGCATACGCAAATTGGAGAACACACTCGGATTTTTACGACATGTGTGTTCTTGCTGGGGTAGAAAAAGAATATCCAGAAATGTACAAAAAATGCTTGAAAGTGACAAGAAAAGATGCTTTGAGTGCATTACATGTGCCGACATCGAAACAAAATAAACTAAGAGCAGTCATTATGTGGGTATGTCCGATAGCGATTCCGTTTGCTATGAGAGTTAGAAAATTAAAATATCATGTTAATGTAAGTAATCGCTAAACATTTCAATTCAATGGATTTGTGACTGAGAGGATAATGAAAATGAAGAATAAAAAAATCAAAGTGGCGATGGTCACAAATCATTTTGGTATTACCGGAATTGGAACAGTGATGATGAATTACGGTAAGGCATTGGATAAGAACAAGTACGATTTAACCATTCTTGCAGGAAAACCCATTTCAGAAAAATATGAAAAGGAGTGCCTAGAGAATGGTATCCATTTAGAGGCTCTTCCGTCACGGCATGGAAATCCTAAGAAACATTATATTGCGCTATGGAAAGCATTAAGAGAAGGACACTATGACATTGTACATGACCATGGTAGTAGTTCAATGATGGCGGTGGAATTGACAATCGCAAAATTGGCAGGAGTCAAAAATATAATTGCTCATAGTCATAATAGTACCTGCCCTAATATGAGAGTACATAGGCTATTAAATCCGTATTTTAGAACAGTATATACAAAAGCACTAGCTTGTGGCCAGTTAGCGGGGAACTGGTTGTTTGGAGAAAATAATTTTGAGGTTTTACCAAACGGTTTTCATACAGATGATTTTGCGTTTTCTAAAAAGAATAGAGATGCAATAAGAAATGAGTTGGGCCTGAAAAATCAGTTGCTTATTGGACATATAGGCCGCATCAATGAACAGAAAAATCAGGAATACTTGTTGGACATATTTAAAGAAGTAGCTGCGATGCGAGATGATGCAATTCTTCTTATTGTGGGAACAGGACCGGATGAAGAAAAGATTAAAGCTCGTGTAAAGGAGCATCCATACAGGAAGCGTATTATCTTGTATGGTGAAACAGATAATCCCACAGCTTTCTACTCTGCGATGGATATATTTGTTTTTCCATCGAGATATGAGGGGCTTCCAGTAGTATTGCTGGAGGCGCAAATTTCTGGGTTGCCATGCATCGTATCTGATAAGATCACAAGAGAAGTAGATTTGGGCGATCTTAACTGGCAATCGATTGATGATGATCCAAAACAGTGGGCAAAGGCGGTGCTTTCAATTGAATATCGATCAGAGAAAGAACGAATCGTATATAGAGAAAATCATTTAGATACGATACAAAGTTATGACATTACACAATCGGTAAAGCAACTAGATAAGATATATACTGACTTAATGAAAAATAACGATGAGAAAGGAAATTCAAAATGCCTACATATGAGGGATTAAGACTAAAGGTATTAAAACTCTGGCGGCTTGGTTTGGCAAACTATAGGAAGAAGAAGTTGAAATCCACAGATTTTACAATTGTTTCCAATAACTGTTGGGGTGGCATGGTTTACGAAAGCTACAATCTGCCCAAAGAATCTCCGACGGTTGGAATGTTTTTTATGGCAAAAGATTATATTGAGTTTTTGTCCGATTTGAAAGGATATATCAATGGAAAATTGACTTTTATCAAGCCAGAGGAATCTCGTTGGAAAGATATGCCGCAGGTCTCAGGAGATAAGAGATTTGGCTCCTATCCTGTTGGTGTCCTGTCCAATGGTAAAAATTCGATTGAAATCTTTTTCTTGCATTACCATAGTGAGCAGGAAGCAAGAGAAAAGTGGGAACGTCGAGTACAAAGAGTTAATTGGGATAAACTGTTGATTAAATTCAATGATCAAAATGGATGTACAGAAGAAGATGTCAATAATTTTATAAAACTTCCTTATAAAAATAAAGTGTTCTTCACATGCAAACATTGGCCAAACGAAGATAAAAATTTTGTGGTTATAAGACAATTTCCAAAATATAGGTATGTGATGGCTTCGTATGAGCCTTTCGGAAAAACGAAGTATATAGATATAACAAAAAAGCTTAATCAATTATAAGCAAAGCAAGGATAAGTGCCGATGAAAAAAGATAAAAAAATATGTATTGTAACACGTGCAATGATAAATGGTGGAGCCGAAAGAGTTATTGCTCAATTGGCAAATTATTTTGTGAAGAGAAAAATTGCTTGTTCAATTATTACTATTGATGAAGCACCGATTGTATACGAATTGGATGCAAGTATTAGTGTAGATGCAATAGGAAAGAAATCCGATAATAAAGTAAAGGACAGATTTTTTAGATATGCAGAGTTGAGAAAAAGAATTTTTCGGATTAAGCCAGATGTAGTATTGAGCATGCCAGAGGACGTTGGGATATATGTGATTTTGGCATTGATCGGATTGAAAATCCCTGTTTATGTTTCCGAAAGAAATAATCCGTGGGTTATGCCAGATGTTAAAATCACACGTCTATTAAGGTCGATTGCATACCCATTTGCCAAGGGAATAATCTTTCAAACTGATATGGCCAGATCTTTTTTTCCAAGGCATATTCAACAAAAAGGAATTGTGCTTCAAAATCCAGTTGATATTGCAAGAATTCCTGAACCATATGTAGGAGAACGAAAAAAAGTATTTGTCGCGGTTGGACGACTTGAAAAGCAGAAAAATTTTCCAATGCTTATTAGAGCTTTTTCGAAGTTTTATGAGAAAGAGAAAAATTATAAGCTAGAGATTTATGGAGAGGGGCGTGAGCGTAGTAATCTGGAAAATCTGATTAAGCAACTTGATCTTGGTGAGGTAGTATCACTTCCTGGTAGGAATAAAGATGTTCTTAATGCGATAAATGATGCTTCGGCTTTTATTCTATCATCAGATTATGAGGGAATGCCAAATGCTTTGATTGAAGCGATGTGCATGGGAATGCCTGTTGTTTCAACGGATTGTCCTTCAGGAGGGCCACGTGAATTAATTGAGAATCAGAAAAATGGTATATTGATACCAGTAGGAGATGTGGATGCCCTTGCTGGCGCATTGTATTCTATAACAGATTTGGCTTTAGCAGAGAAAATGTCTAAAGAATCGAGAAGACTACGTTATTCATTAACAAGTGTTAGTATCTTTGAAAATTGGGAAAAATATCTATTCTGCGAATAAAGAGAGAGGGGGGACATAGATTGAATAGAATCTGCGACATACGAATCAATAAAATATCCATTATATCTACGACGCTTTGGCTTTATGCAATTGCAGCGGTCGTAACGGATGAAGGCTCTATGTTGATGAAACTGTCACGAGTTATTCTTATTGGAGTCTTTTTCATATATTTGTTATTAAAAAAAGAACTTCGGAATAATGGGTATATTTTATGCATGGGTGTATTTTGCATTGTCGCCATATGCTCAGCTAATTGGGCTATAAATAAAGCATATGCCAATGCGATGGGAAAAACACTTTTGATAAATTTGATTTGCATGTATGCTCTCTTTTTCATTATTGATGGAAAAAAAGAGAGGATAGAAGAAGTATTAAAAGCACTTGTGGTGGCACCATTATTTCTTGAGTTTCGTGTTATAGTTACGGGAGGTGTTTTTGCATTTAGTTCTTCAAGAAAGACTGGAAATATAAATGGAAATACGGTAGGCGTATGTGCAGCATTTGCAATTTGTTTTGCCATTTATTTTATTTTAAAAAGTTATAAAGTGCGATGGTTTCGCATGATGGTCATTGCAAACCTTATTGTTGTTATATTGTCTTCGTCAAGAAAAGCAATTTTATGCTTCTTAATACCGTTGGCAATGATTTATGTGTTTGACAATAGGGACAATATAGTAAAAAATGCAAGCAAAATAATAATAGTTCTTTTAATAGGATTGGCTGGCTATTATGCATTATTGCATATCCCGTTTCTATACTCGATGGCAGGGCATAGAATAGAATCGATGGTTGCTGGATTATTTGGGACAGATGCAGCGGTGGACTCAAGCACATCAACAAGATTGAATTTGATACAATGGGGCATTGAATGGTTTAAGGAACGAATGTGGCTGGGGTATGGAATAGATAATTATAGGTTTGTTTTACATTCCTATCATTCAAATTGGTCATTGGCATACTACGCGCATAATAATTATGTTGAGTTATTGGTAGATGTTGGATTGGTAGGCACGATAGCGTATTATTTTAATTATGTTTGGATGTTGATTTCCAGCGTAAGAAATGCACGGAAAATCACGAAATCGGAACTACTATTTATTGGAATACTTGTGGCATTAATAATCAGTGAGTATGGCTTGGTTACATATTATGATAAATATGTGCAAGTCAATCTTATACTTATATGGATGATTATAGAACCATTAAAAGATTGAAAACAAAAGGTGGAAAAATGAAAAGAAATATTATTCAGAGAGGGCTGGCTAGAGCAGGCTGTAAAGGATATATGAACTGGATACCGGATGGTTTATATCTTAAGTTGATGTTCTGGGCTCGGTTAGGATTAAATTTGAATTATGCAAATCCTACAACATTAAATGAAAAAGTTCAATTATTAAAATTGAAAGATAGAAAAGATGAATACGTTAGATGGGTGGATAAATATGCTGTACGTCAGTACATTGAAGAACAAATTGGTAAAGATTATTTAATTCCATTGGTAGGAGGGCCATGGAATAAGTTTGAAGATATAGATTTTTCAAAATTACCAGATCAATTTGTTCTTAAATGTACTCATGATAGTGGCGGGCTTGTTATTTGCACAGATAAAAATACACTTAATCTTGAAGATGCAAAAAATAAGATTGATAAAAGTCTAAATAACAATTACTTTTGGTCTGGAAGAGAATGGCCTTATAAACAAGTGCCGCCTCGAATTATTGCAGAAAAGTATATGGTTGATAAATCAGGAACAGAGTTAAAAGATTATAAAATTCTGTGCTTTAATGGTGAGCCTGACAATATCATGATTTGTACTGGCCGGAATTCTGCTAGCGGGGTTAAGTATTATTTCTTTTCACCAGATTGGCACTTTTTGAGGTATAACTATGGCGATGAACGTTTACCTGATAACTTTACAATTTCACCGCCTGATAATTTGGGTGAAATGCTTGATATTGCAAGAAAACTATCTTGTGGTACAAAATTGGCGAGAATTGACTTATATGAAGCAGATGGTCGGGTTTGGTTTGGGGAGATAACACTGTATCCAGACTCTGGGTTTGATACAGATATTTTACCAAGCACCGATTTATTATTCGGTAAAAAACTGGATGTTTCAGAATTTTTAAATAAATAAGGATGAGAATATAGAATGCGAACGAAAAAGGCTGTCATCAATACAATGACGTCAATAATGGCAGAGGTTGTTTCTATAATTTGTGGTTTAATACTTCCAAGGCTTATTTTGGGAGCTTTTGGATCAAGTTACAATGGAATAACGTCATCAATTACACAGTTTTTAAGTTGTATAGTTTTATTACGTGCTGGTGTGGGAAGTGTTACAAGAGCAGCATTGTATAATCCACTGTCACAAAAAAACAAAAGTGAAATTAGCGGAATAGTAAATGCAACTGCGATTTTTATGAAAAAAATTGCACTTATATATGTGGGTGCGTTAATTGTATTCGCTTGTGTCTACCCTTTCCTTGTGCGAAATGCTTTTAGCTGGGTGTTTTCTGCAACACTTGTTTTGATTATAGGAAGTAGCACGTTTGTAGATAATTATTTTGGTATTGCTTATCAAATGCTGCTACAAGCAGATCAAAAGAATTATATTAATACAATTCCTCAAATTATCACTACGATTCTGAATACGATTGTTGCGGCAATTTTAATACATTATGGTGCCGGGATTCATCTTGTGAAATTAGGAAGTGCGCTGGTTTACTTTATCCGCCCATTATTTTTATCATACTATGTTAAGAAAAAATATGAAATTGATGTCAGTATAAAGCCAAATAATTCTGCAATATCTCAACGATGGGATGCGTTTGCTCAACAGGCTGCTGCATTTGTTAATAACAACACGGATGTTATCGTTTTAACAATGTTTTCGGATATTAAGGAAGTATCTGTATACACTGTATATTATATGGTTGCAAATGGATTGTATAAAGTTGAACAAACATTTACGGACGGAATAGAAGCAGCGTTTGGAAATATGCTTGCGAAAAAAGAAAATAAGATATTGCAGGAAAATTTCCGAGTTGTGGAATATTTGGTTTTTACGTCGGCAGCATTTCTATTTATATGTGGAGCAGTGTTAATAGTACCTTTTGCGGAGGTTTATACATCAGGAATAAATGATGTATCGTATGCGAGACCGCTTTTTGGTATGCTAATGTGTGTGAATCAATTCCTTTTTTGTATCCGTCTTCCATATCACATGCTTGTAGATGCAGCTGGTCATTTTAAACAAACTCGTAATGGAGCGATTTTTGAGGCTTTTTTAAATGTAATAGTTTCGGTAACGCTTGTTATAAAATTTGGATTGATTGGTGTTACAATTGGTACGTTTTGCGCATTGCTTTTTAGAACATTACAATATTCTGTATATGCTTCAAAAAATATCTTACATAGAAAATATAGATATGTGGTAGAACATATTGTACTGTCAATAGCTCAAGCAGTAATCGTTTCTTTAATATTAAACTTCATATATGTACCTGTGTTTGATTCATATATGAATTGGATTCTGTATGCCGTTGAGGTTGCTGCCGTTGTTATGATTGTCTTGCTTGCTTCGTCAGCAATTTTTTATAAGAGGGAAATAAGAATCCTCCAGCAAAAAGTAAAAATATTTTATGAGAGGAGAACAAAAACTAACTAAGATGAAAGTGTGTATAGTGACAGTATATAATAGCGAGAATTGTGGTAGCTATTGGCAGGCTTTTGCATTAAGTTCATATTTGAAGCGGAATGGTTGTGAAGTTTCATTTATGAGAAGAAAAATAAAGGGTACGTCACATAGCTTAGTATTTGTTGGGCGACAGACGCTGAAGTGGATACTTAAAGGTAAAATTGAAAAAGCAAAAGCACAGATACAACAATATTTGACTTTTGACGAACTAATTAAGAAATTCAAAATTGTTGAAGAAATAGATAATACCTTTGATTTATGTATCATAGGTAGTGACACATTGTGGAATTTAGAGGATCAGTATTTCGAAGATAATAGAGCAATTTTCTTTGGGGAGAAATCTAAGGCCAAAAAAACAATTACGTATGCGGTTTCTGCTGCTAATACTCCATATAATGTCTTTAGAAAACATTTTGAAATAGCGGATGACTTGAGAAAAATGGATGCGATTGCTGTCCGCGACAAATATACGAACTTAATTGTAGAGAAACTTCTTGGAAAAGTAACACCTATTGTTGTCGATCCGACATTGTTGCTCGAAAAACAGGAATATCAAAAATATTGTGTCGATTTAAATGTTGGAAATTTTTTGTTTGTTTACTATTTTGGACTGATTCCTGAGGATTTGCAAAATAAAATAAAGAAGTATGCAAATCAAGAAAAACTAAAAATTGTTGTAATGGGACATGGAATGAAGGGCGATTACAATCTTGATGCTTTTTCACCGCCCGTTTTTGTAAGTTGTTTTAGCAAAGCAGATTATATAGTTACGAATACATTTCACGGTGTAATGTTTACCTTGATTTTTGAAAAACAAGCTGTTTTTAATAGCTGTGGCAAGGAAAAGGTAAAAGATGTTATGGATGAATATGGACTGAACAATAGAGATTATTCAGGAAACGAAAATATTGATTTATCGAATAGCAATATTGACTATAATCGTGTTCGGATAAAGCTTAATGAAAATAGACTGGCAGCAAAAGAGTATATTAGTGCGTTTATTGGAGGGTAAGTACAATGAGTATTAGACAAAAATTTAGAATGAGATTGAACACATATAAACAGGTTGATTATGTAAATCAAATTTGTGGAAATAAAAAACTGACGGGTTTTTATGAGGGAGAAATTATTAGGAATGTTCATTCAATTGAAAAGGGATTGTCATTAGATAAACCACGACAATTTTTTGGTATTCCTAAAATAATTGAGATGCTTGATTTGGTGACGATATATACTGGGATGGAAGGCTATTCTATAGATGTTGTTAATATGGCTCTTGATGCTGTGGATGCATATAAAGAGTATCATCGGGCTGTACTAGATAATCCTAAGTTGGCTAATATAATAAAGAAACATAATGGTCTTCGTGAAAAATATCCTAAAATGGAAAAAGTTTATGCAGGAACAATAAAAATTGAAAGAAATGAAAATCAAAATAGGTTTGACGAATTGAGCAGTCTTATAAATGAAAGGCACAGTGTTAGAGATTTTAGTAAAGCTCCTGTTCCGATGGATTTGTTACATAGTGCTTGTGAATTGGCAATCCATGCGCCGTCTGCTTGCAATCGTCAGGGAACACGAATCTACATTTTAACAGAACAAAACAAAAATCTTCTTGATGATTGGCTTTCGGGAGTTGGTGGATTCGCAGAAGAGGTTGATAAGTATATTATTATAACAGCGAAAATTAGCGTTTACCGATTTGAAGAAGCGTGTCAATTTCAATATGTTGTTTCACCAGCAATTTTAGCGGGATATTTGTCATTGTCGCTTCAAAGTCTTGGCATTGGAGCATGCTTGATTCAAAGGCCTCTTGTACGGACAGGATCGTGGATTGATCTCTCGGAAAAACTTGGCATAGCAAAAGATGAACAAATTGTTTTGATGATAGGTGTAGGTATGCTAAAAAAAGAGTACAATGTTCCGGTTTCAAATAGATTGGATTATAAAACAATAGTTAAAGAGCTATAAGTGTGAACTTCCTCGATAATTAACTCTCGAAAACCTAAGAATCGCCAAAATACGTAGGTATTAATGCGTCTTGGACGATTCTCATGCAAGTCTATCGAGAGTTAATTAACACTCGATCAGCGGGGACAAAACTTGAGAAAATCAAGTAAATAAGCCACTTTTCATTACGAGAGTTAATATTTTAGGAAGTTCACAATAAGTTTAAAGAGTAGGAAAAGTATATGGAAGCAACATTTTGGGCGTTGATACCGCCAATTTTGGCGATTATTATCCGTCTTATCACTAAGGAAGTTGATTTATCACTTGTTATCGGGTACAAATTTCATGTGGACAGTTGTATTGCTTTTTGATATCGGAGATGTTATACTTAAAATGTTTCATTTCTAATATAGAAAGAGGTTAATGTCTTATGCCCAGAACAAAAGGTAGCAAGAATAAGCCCAAAACTGTGACCGCCGATTTCGCAACGCAGATTGCAGAAAAGCAGTCCGCAAAGGAAGCGCTCACAGCGGAAATCGCATCCATCACCGCAAACATTAACACTTTGAAAGCTGACCTGAAAGAGAAGAAAGCATCGCTGAAAGCTATCGACAAGGAAATTGTCAAGCTGGAAGCAAAGAAGGCGAAGGCAGATGCCAAAGCTGCAGAAGATGCGAAAAAGGCAGAAGCGGAATCCGTTCTGAAAAAGCTGCTTGCCGAAGGCATGAGTGCCGATGAAATCCTCGCAAAACTGAAATAACATGAAAAACCCGTGATGGACAGGCATAACGCACCGTTCATCACGGGTTTTAGGGTTATAAGAACATAAGTTCATCCGGTAGCCACATCAAACTGAAAATGTGCCGGAAGGTTGGACTGTTTGATAAACGCATGGTGCTGGGCGTGGTAGTGCCGTAGATCATATCCCAGATGATGCAACTCAAGAAGTTTCACCAGCACAAGATTGAGGTGGATTCCCTTAGCAGCGGCAATCTGAGCAGCATCCAGTCCGAGCCGTGTCATTTGATAGACCTCATCACTGTCCAGCATCAGGTGGGATGTGAAAGCGTTATGCTCGTAAAGAAGAATGTGCCTATCCTTAATGGTCAGAAACTTGTTCAGGGTATGCAAGTCCATAAGCAGCTGATGCTCCAGATAATGCCCCAGCGCATAGCCGCACACCATCTGCTTTGTCTGCTTGTCCAGCTGACGATTGATAAGAATTAAAGGCTTATCAAAATAGAGCGAAAGTAAACCCAACATATCTTTAATGCGGGATGTTTCACTGATGTCCAGACTGCAACTGCGCGCGATCTGTTTGATGTTGCGAGTTCCAGCATTTTGGACAAGTTCGTTGGCAGCTTGGTGAATAAACGCAGAATCCATAATGTGATCTCCTTTCGGGGATGGCATAGTGAATAGAACAGTGGTTTACAGGTTCATTATTCGTTCCTTTTCTCGTTTTTGTTCTCGGTACTTAAAATAGGCTTTGTGCATTTCATACATGATGCCGTCCATATCCTGCGGGGTCAACTCTCCGCTGGCAAATAGCTCAGTAAGCTCAAATGCGAGATGCTGGGCTTCTATTTTGCCCTTTTTTCCGTAGGCTTCGGCGGCACGTTCGATAAATAAAGACTGATCCGGCTGTAAATAGGTCAGAGGTACATGGAATATATCGGCCATCTTTTCAAGCATTTCAATACTGCGAGGGTAGCGGCCATCCCGCTCCCATCCGATGATCGTTCGTTTGTTGATACCCAGACATTGTGCCAGTTCGTCCTGAGTCAAAGAATGTTTCTTTCGTAGATCGCGAACTTTCTCTCCAAATTTCATGTTTGCAACCTTTCTATGGAGTAGTTATCGTGCTGTAACGATGTGCAATGGAATTTGTAAATATTCAGCCTGTAAGATGCAACGAATTTTCACATTTTCCTCTTGACACGGCGATATTACTTGCTTATAATATATGCTATATTCTATCATCTTTTTGATTATTATACCGTAAAAATTGTGAATATGCAAGCCGAAAAAGGTGAAAAAAGAGCGGAAGTTCAAAAGGTGAAATTGAATAGAAAAAAGAAACTCAAACCAACACAAAGGAGGCCGTGAGAAGATGAGCAACGGAGAACATGAAATCCGCACCCCAAAGGGGCTGCGGATCGGAAATCGCAGTGTCGTTGATGGAAAGAATATGCTCCAGATCAAGCGTGGTGGCTGTGAAGATTATATTTCTGCCGAATCTCTGGTGGAGTACATTCACGGTCTGCCTGTTAAGAATATTGAATTTGCCACGCCGGAGGATTGCCGGAAAGAAGCCTGAAGCAAAATGCTTCATCGGACACTGAAAGCGCAGAGGTGGAATCTTAGGCGGCACTTGGTTAGCCGACCAGCTCCACCAGACGTTCTTTTGGGTCTACAATACAATATCTGTTTGTTAGAGCGATACCGTAGCAATATGTGATATAGGCCGGAACAGAATGAGCGAATGCAGCGCAGTAGTGCGCCTGTGAGTAACTCATCCTGTTCCGGCTTTTTATTTTTCAAAATTTTTTGAAAAACTGTATTCCAAAATGGCTTTGCGGATTCCTATTAGTATAGGGACTTCAAACAAATAGAAAGCAGCAAGAGGAATCTTAGATTCCCGTTCAAAAAAAAACGGGTGAATCTGGGATGATTTTTGCTGCTTTTTTCAGTTCACCCGAAGCCGAAAGGCAGAAAGGTGGACAAAATGCTTACATTGAAAAAGGTCAAGGAACTGGTAGAAGCACCTTCCCATGCAAAGCGCACTCCTTCTCCCAAGATGCTTTTCGAGGAAGGTGTCGTGCTGCTTCGCAGGGAATTTGATCAGGGCAGTCATCTAACGGTCTACAACAGCGGCTATGTTTTGTTTTCTGCAGGGAAGCGAAACACCGTGTTCCATATCCATGACTGCCAGGGCGACTATGCCTACGATGCAGCAGAGGGAAAGGGCGATGTAATCGAGGAAGAGTATTTTGAAAACTGCGAGTGGCATATCCGTGCTTTGTTTGAGGGTGAGCGGAAGATGGAAGATAATCAGGCAAAGTGCGAGGGCGCAGGGCGAAGCAATGTGTGCGTTTCCTACCACGCATTATCGGAGGACTGGAGTGAGATTGCTGACCGCACGATCAATATGTTGGAAAAGATTATTGAGAATGAAGCTGTTCATGCGATGCTGGCTGTTCTGACAGATAAACAGCGTGACCTCATCCATCAGCAGTTTGTTCTTGGAAAGACCCATCAGGAAATTGCAGACGATATGGGAATATCGCGTGGGTCAGTAACAAGAGCGGTCAATCAGGCTCTTGAACGGATTCGCCGGAAATTTGATTTTGAAGCACATTATGAATTGGCAGCAGGAGGTTTGGCATGAGAGGGGAACGTCAGATGAACAAGAACTCACAGCGGTTAGAGGACGGCGCAAGCGGTTCTCCTTATATAAATAGGTGTGGCGAGTATACCATCGAGGTCGAATTTGCTGGTAGCAGTTCTCTGGAAAGCTGCATTGCAGCCTATCTCAATGAAAAATATCGAATCACATAAAAACAAAACTTTCGATTTTACGTCAAAAACTGATGGTATGGAGAAAAAATCAAAAATTTCTAAAAATTTTTTTGAAAATTGTATTCCAAAAAGGCCCTGCGGATTCCTATTAGTGTAAGGGGTACACAAAAGGAACATCTTACAAAAGCTCTTTGAAAATTGAATAAGCCATCCCAGAGAGATACTTCTGGCACTGAATGTGCATCCTGCGCGTCTTACCAGAGAAAACGCCGCTGAAATATGGGGCAGGAACGGGCTGGGGCAGAATGGCAAAGCTCAAATAACAGCAGATACACTGCGGTGGAGCAAGGAAACGTGTTCCACCGTAGGAATGTACTGTTATTTCCAATAGTGCAAATCCAATCCGACAGGGGGTGATGAATTTACATGGAGTACCCGTATTTCAAAGGTCTGGAAGCAGACCGATACAGCTTTTACCGTGTGCCGAAGGCACTGGTCAAGGCTGATCTGTTCCAGAAGATGTCCGGGGATGCCAAGCTGCTGTATGCTGTGCTGCTGGATCGTATGAGCCTTTCCATCAAGAACGGCTGGCAGGATAAGCACGGCAACGCCTATATCATCTGTACGATAGAAGAAGTCATGGACTCTATCCATTGTGCAAGACAAAAGGCGGTCAAACTGCTGGATGAACTGGAACATGAGTTTCAGCTTATCGAGCGGCGTAGGCAGGGCTTGTGCAAACCCAATCTGCTGTATGTGAAAGACCTTTATGCGGGGCTTTCGCAATCGAACTACTGGAAGTATGAAAATCATACTTCCGGCGGTTTGAAAAACGAACTTCCGGGAGTTCCAAAATCAAACGGAAGTAATACTGAGAAGATAAATAAGACAGATAATAGTGAGACTGATCTTATCTATCCGGCTGAACTGCAGGAAGAAGAACAGTACCGCCGCTATTTCAAGAAAGCTCTGGAACTGGAAATTCTGGAACAGGGCTATCCGGCAGATAAAGCGGTTCTGTATGAGATTTTGGAACTGCTGGTGGAAACCGTTACCAGCAGAAAGAAGTTCCTGCGCATCTGTGGGGAAGAAAAGCCGAGAGAGGTGGTGAAAAGCCGCCTGATGAAGCTGGATTCCTCGCACATACAGTACATATTGGAGTGCTTAAAAGAAAACAGCACTCAGATTCGGAACATCAAGCAATACCTGCTGGCAACACTTTACAATGCACCGGTGACTGTGGATAGTTATTATTCCGCACAGGTTCGGCATGAATTTGGGTGGAGCGGCAGAGTAGATAAGAACTAGGAGGACAACCCCATGAACATCGTATTCATGAGTATGGACACGCTGCCCTCTACGCTGTGGGCGCGTGATCTGTATGACCAGATGCACATTCGCAGCGACTTCCGCAAGTGGTTCCCGCGTATGTGCCAGTATGGTTTCATCGAGGGCCGCGACTACGAGTATATGCCCCGTGTTCGGCTGCAGGATGAAGGCGGGCGCACGGTGCAGCGGTATGTGAAAGACTACCGCATCACGCAGGACATGGCAAAGAAGCTCTGCAAACTACACCACACGGCAGTCAGTGCGGCGTATCGTCCGCAGCCGTTTGATTGGGATGTGCTGTTTGGCCTGCTGCATAAGAAGCCGCCGCGTCGAAGCAGCTATGAAGCGCAGTTGAGCGATTCAGATTCGCTGGTTACGACCACGCAGATCGCCAAAGAGTACGGCTGCGGAGCCAAGGTGTTCAATCGGCTGCTGCATCTGCACGGCATCCAGTACCGGGTCAACGGCCAGTGGGTGCTGTATTCGGAACATCACGGCAAGGGCTATACGTCCAGCCTGACGTTCCGGCTCCAGCGCAGCGATGGTTCTGAGGTGGAAAAGTTGCATACAGCATGGACGCAGAAAGGCCGGAAGTTCCTTTACCACACTTTGAAGCGGCGCGGTGTGCTGCCGCTGGCTGAACAGGGAGGTTAAGCCTATGAATTTTACCGACAATCCGTTTGAACGCATGATGCGCCAGCGTCCGGGAACGGACAGTGGCCATCCCTGCAAGCACTGCCGGCACAAATGGGAGTGCGGCTATCTGCTGCACCAGTGCCGCAAGAAGTTCCGCTCGGTGCTGGGCGATACCGCACCGCCTGCAGCCGGGGCAGTCCGCCCCTGATGCAGCGGCGATAGATGGGAGGTGAGCAATCGTGCAGGAAGAAGTCAACGAGAAAACCATCTCGCTGTGCATCAAAGGAGGAAAAATCACGGCACAGATTTTGAAAGCGGCTTTGATAAAGCTGCTGGCAGAGATGGACAAGAAAAAGCAGCGGGGGAAAGGAGAAAAAAACCAATGTAAGAAAACGGGGCGGCAGAGCATCAAGAGCCTGCAGAAGAGCGGCGCGCAGATCACGAACATCGTTGTCACAGACAATAATATCAAGTCGTTTGACCGGGTAGCCCGGAAATATGGCATTGATTACAGTCTGAAAAAGGTGGAACAGGAGGGAAAAAGCGAATATCTGGTCTTTTTCAAGGCCAAGGACGTGGATGTTATGACCGCCGCCTTTAAGGAGTACACCAGTGAAACGCTGAAAAAGCAGAAGCGTGAATCGGTGCGTCAGAAGCTGGAAAAGGTGAAAGAGGAACTTTCCAATCACCGTCAGCTCAAGAAAGAAAAGAAGAGGGAGCAGGAGCCGATACGATGAAGAATCCGAAAACACCTGCCCAACGTCCGTGCAAAGCACCGTCCAACCAGACGGGCGGCACGGCATGGGGCAAAAAGCTGGCTGCGGAGATCAGTAGGATGGCGCAGGCAGCGGATATGAAAAAGCTGATCCTGCTGAATTTTCCCTACATCATCGCCTTTTACATGGTGGAGAAAGCTGCGTGGCTTTACCGCCACTGCAACGGTGATTCCGTGGTGGACAGGCTCATGGTTCTCTTTATGAACTTTGGCCTGGCCTACAAAAGTGTCTTGCCCAGTTTTAACCCGTTCGATCTGATGGTGGGGCTGGTCGGCGCAGCTGCGCTGAAAGCAGTGATCTACTTCAAAGGGAAGAACGCGAAGAAGTATCGGCAAGGCGAGGAATATGGCTCTGCCCGGTGGGGCAACCAGAAGGACATCGAACCTTTTATTGACCCGGTATTCGAGAATAATGTCATCCTCACACAGACCGAACGGCTGATGATGAGTGGTAGACCAAAGCATCCGAAGTATGCTCGTAATAAAAACGTCATTGTGATCGGTGGCAGCGGAAGCGGCAAGACGCGGTTTTACGTCAAGCCGAACCTCATGCAGATGCCCGAAAAGGTCAGCTATGTCCTGACCGATCCCAAGGGTACAATTATTATCGAGTGCGGAAAGATGCTCTCGGATGCCGGGTATAAAATCAAAGTCCTGAACACCATCAACTTCAAAAAATCCATGCGATACAATCCGTTCCATTACATCCGCAGCGAAAAGGATATTTTGAAGCTGGTCAATACCATCATCGCCAACACAAAGGGGGATGGCGAAAAATCCGGCGAGGATTTCTGGGTCAAGGCTGAACGCCTGCTCTACTGCGCACTGATTGGCTACATCTGGTATGAAGCCCCGGAGGAAGAACAGAACTTTTCCACGCTGCTGGAGTTCATCAACGCCAGCGAAGCCCGCGAGGATGACGAGGAGTTCAAGAATCCGGTGGATGAACTGTTCGAGGAATTGGAAAAGGATAAGCCGGAACATTTTGCAGTTCGCCAGTATAAGAAGTATAAGCTGGCGGCAGGCAAAACGGCGAAATCTATCCTCATTTCCTGCGGTGCCAGATTAGCCCCATTTGATATTGCGGAGCTGCGTGACCTTATGGCCTACGATGAAATGGAACTGGATTTGCTGGGGGACCGCCGCACGGCCTTGTTCGTTATCATTTCCGACACGGACGATACGTTCAATTTCGTGGTGTCCATCATGTACACCCAGCTTTTCAATCTGCTTTGTGACCGTGCAGACGATCAATGCGGAGGTCAGCTGAAGTATCATGTGCGGCTGCTGCTCGATGAGTTTGCGAACATCGGTCTGATCCCGAAGTTTGATAAGCTGATTGCCACCATCCGCAGCCGCGAGATTTCGGCATCCATCATCCTGCAGTCGCAGAGCCAGTTGAAAACCATCTACAAGGATGCCGCAGAAACCATCATCGGCAACTGCGACACCATGCTGTTCCTCGGCGGCAAGGAAAGTTCGACGCTCAAAGAAATTTCCGAAACGCTGGGAAAAGAAACAATCGACCTATATAACACATCCGACACGCGCGGTCAAAGCCCATCATTTGGTACAACCTACCAAAAGACCGGCAAGGAACTTATGAGCCGGGACGAACTTTCTGTCATGGATGGCAGCAAGTGTATTCTGCAGCTACGCGGTGTTCGGCCATTCCTCAGCGACAAATTCGACATTACCAAGCATAAGCGGTACAAAGAACTGTCGGACTTTGATAAGAAGAACGCTTTCGATGTGGAACGCTACCTGAAGCACGAACTAAGGCTGCGGATGGATGAAGAATTTGATTGCTACGAGGTGGATGTGTCCGAAGAAAGCACGGCATAGGAAGGAGGCCATTATCCGAAGTAAATACACCCGCCCGCCTGTCCGGGCAGACCCCGTGGCAGGTAACTTGTCCGACTGATTTCTACATTTTGCGATTCCAAAAGGCTGATTTTTTATGAAAATGAAAGGAGAAGCCAGAATTGCAGGAAACAGGCAGCACCGAAGATGTGCCAGCCTGTTTTTCTTTTGGAATCGTACTTTTTATCAATGCTGCAATCTGGCGAAACAACACTATGGAATTCTTTAATCAGGCTATTACCGTTCTGCAGACTCTCGTTGTTGCCATCGGCGCGGGCCTTGGTGTTTGGGGCGTTGTGAACCTCATGGAAGGGTACGGAAACGACAACCCTGGCGCAAAGTCGCAGGGCATGAAGCAGCTGATGTCCGGCGGCGGTGTCATCCTCATCGGCACCCAGCTGATCCCGCTGCTCTCTGGTCTGTTCGGCTAATCAACAAGCGATAGGAGGAAAACCCGCCATTGTTCGATAATATTTTCGCAGCAATCGAAAAATGGATGAGGGAACTTCTTTCCGGCATGGTGGAGTCCAACCTGAGTACGATGTTCACAGCGGTCAACCAACAGACCAGTGAGATCGCTGCTCAGGTCGGGCAGACACCGCAAGGGTGGAACAGCAGCATTTTCAGCATGATCCGTAACATTTCGGATTCGGTGGTGATTCCCATTGCAGGAATCATCATTACGCTGATCCTCTGCTATGAACTGATCTCGATGCTGACGGAACGGAACAATCTGCACGATGTAGACACATGGATGTTCTTCAAGTATTTCGTCAAGATGTGGATCGCGGTCTATCTCGTCAGCCATACGTTCGATATTGCAATGGCGGTATTTGACATTGGACAGTCGGTGGTAAATTCTTCCTCCGGCATTATCCGTGGCAATACCGCCATTGATATTAGTTCTCTTTCCATGCAGATGCAGGCGGCAATGGCAACAATGGCGATTGGCGAACTGGTGACGCTGGCATTGGAAACCCTTGTTGTAAGCTGGTGTCTGAAAATTCTGTCAGTGGTTATCACAGTGATAATGTACGGCAGAATGATAGAAATATACCTCTACACTTCGCTTGCTCCGATTCCTTTTGCAACCATGAGCAACCGTGAATGGGGTCATGTGGGTACGAACTACTTCCGGGGATTGTTCGCTCTGGCATTTCAGGCGTTCCTGATGATGGTCTGCGTGGCAATCTATGCAGCCCTTATCGGCAGCATCCGGGTATCTTCGGATATTCACTCGGCGTTGTTCGGCACGATGGCCTACACGGTGATTCTTTGCTTCTCGCTGCTCAAAACGGGAAGTCTGTCCAAACAGATCTTCGGCAGTCACTAAATCCGGGAAAATCCAATGAAAGGAAAAGACAGCAGACAACGCCGTTTCCCGGCGGCGGTCATGCTGTTCTGGTGATAAATGGCCTATGTAACGATTCCCAAAGACCTTTCTAAAGTAAAGAATAAGGTCTTTCTGAACCTGACGAAACGCCAGCTTGTGTGTATGGGTTTCGCGGCAGGCATTGGTGTTCCGTTCTATTTTCTCATGCGCGATACGCTGGGAACCAGCAATGCAGCGGCAGGCATGGTGCTCCTGATGCTGCCGGAATTTTTCTTTGCTCTGTACGAGAAAAACGGGATGCACCTTGAAACCATCCTGACGAATTTCATCAGCGTCCGATTCAAACGTCCTGCGGTACGCCGCTATGAGGTCGAAAACCTGTATGAGCGGGAACTGGAAACCGCAGCACCGATCCAGAAGAAAGGAGGCATCCTTGGTAAAAAGTGAACCGAAGAAGAAACCGCAGTTCGGCGGCTTCTTCCAGAAGTTCTTTCGGAAACCCGAAAAGAATCAGAAGGAACAGCGGTTGACCGTGCAGCGTTCCATTCCGTATCTGGAAATGGGGCGCGATGGTATCTGCCGGGTGGAGGAACATCTGTATTCCAAAACTGTCCGATTCTACGACATCAACTACCAGCTGGCGCAGAACGAGGATAAAAACACCATCTTTGAAAGCTGGTGCGACTTCCTCAACTATTTCGATGCCAGCATCCGCTTTCAGCTTTCGTTCATCAACCACAAGAGCGATATGAGCGAGTACAACAAGGTCATCCAGATCGAGCCGCAGCACGACCAGTTCGATGATGTCCGTATGGAATATGCGCAGATGCTGAAACAGCAGCTTGCCAAAGGCAATAACGGTCTGGTTCGGACGAAGTACATCACGTTTAGCATCGAAGCAAAGAGTGTTCGGGAGGCAAAACCCCGGCTGGAGCGTATCGAAACCGATATTCTCAACAATTTCAAGGTGCTGGGTGTGAAAGCCTACCCGCTGAACGGCGTGGAACGGCTTCAGATCATGTACGAAACCTTTCATCAGGAAGAACAGCAGAAGTTCGATTTCAGCTATGACCGCATCCTGCAGAGCGGCATGACGACCAAAGACTTCATTGCCCCGACCAGTTTCCTGTTCAAGAGCGGCAAAGACTTTATGATGGGCGATACCTACGGTGCTGCATCCTATCTGAACATCCTTGCCCCGGAACTGACGGATAAGGTGTTGGCCGAGTTTCTGGACATGGACAAAAATCTGGTGGTCAGCATCCATGTGCAGTCGGTAGACCAGTTGAAAGCCATCAAACTGATCAAGGGCAAAATTACCGATTTGGACCGTATGAAAATCGAGGAACAGAAGAAGGCTGTGAGGTCTGGTTATGATATGGAAATTATTCCGAGCGACCTTGCAACTTATGGTGGCGAGGCCAAGAAGATTCTGGATGATCTGCAAAGCCGCAATGAGCGTATGTTCCTTGTTACGGTGCTGTTCCTCAATACGGCCAAGAGCAAGCCGGAGTTGGATAGTGCTGTGTTTCAGACTGCTGGTATCGCTCAGAAGTTCAACTGTACGCTGAACCGTCTGGATTATTTGCAGGAGCAGGGCCTTATGAGCAGCCTGCCGCTGGCAAATAATCTCGTTCCCATCAAGCGCGCACTGACGACCACTTCCACCGCGATTTTTGTTCCGTTTACGACGCAGGAGCTTTTCATGGAGGGCGATTCCCTTTATTACGGCCTGAACGCGGTATCCAACAACATGATTATGGCAGACCGGAAGCAACTGAAAAACCCAAATGGCCTGATCCTCGGCACACCGGGAAGCGGTAAGTCGTTCAGTGCAAAGCGTGAGATCACCAACGTGTTCTTTACCACAACGGACGATATTATCGTCGCAGACCCGGAGGGAGAGTATTATCCGCTGGTGGAAGCGTTGGGCGGTCAGGTCATTCATATCTCGTCCACCAGTAAGGACTACATCAACCCGATGGACATTAACCTCAACTATGCGGACGATGATAACCCTCTGGGCATGAAATCGGACTTTATTCTTTCACTGTGCGAACTGATTATGGGTGCACGGGATGGCATGGAGCCGGAAGAAAAGTCGGTCATTGACCGCTGCCTGCCGCTGGTCTATCAGAAATATCTGAACGACCCGAAGCCGGAGAATATGCCCACGCTCGGTGACCTGTACGACTGCCTGCGGGAGCAGAAAGAGCGGCAGGCACAGCGTATCGCCACGGCATTAGAAATCTACGTCAATGGTTCGCTGCGTGTGTTCAACCACCAGACCAATGTGGAACTGGATAACCGCATTATCTGTTTCGACATCAAAGAGTTGGGCAAGCAGCTGAAAAAGCTGGGTATGCTTATCGTTCAGGATCAGGTCTGGAACCGTGTTACCATCAACCGCAACAGCAAAAAGAACACCCGGTACTATATAGACGAGTTCCATCTCCTGCTGAAAGAGGAACAGACCGCAGCATACAGCGTCGAAATCTGGAAGCGGTTCCGAAAATGGGGCGGTGTACCCACGGGCATTACCCAGAATATCAAGGATTTGTTGGCCAGCCGGGAAATTGAGAACATCTTTGAGAACAGCGATTTCATTTATATGCTCAACCAAGCATCCGGCGACCGACAAATCCTTGCAAAGCAGCTGAATATCTCGCCGTTCCAGCTGTCGTATGTAACGAACAGCAACGAGGGTGAGGGGTTGCTGTTCTACGGCAACACGATTATCCCGTTCAAGGATAAGTTCGATACTTCGCTGAAACTGTATAGCCTGATGACCACCAAACCCAATGAGATGGGAAAATACAAGGAGAAAAAAGAAGCATGAACACACCGAACATTTTTGACCGACTGAGCCGCAAGATTCATCATTACTCTGACATGGAGCCGCACGAAAGTGATTCCGGCCCGCCTTTTGATGAGGTGGAGCCGCTCAACTTCCACGATGAGGAATCAGTGGTGCATACGGTGCTGGAAGATTTCTATGCCGTTGGCACACTGGCCGATGAACTGACTGACGGCTTTCACATGGAAGCCCACGGGTATCTTGACCGTGAGGAAGTGAACACTCGTCTGATCGCTTTTGCCCGGAAGCTGGAACAGGTGCTTGATAAGTGGGAAACCCACGCGGCCTTGATCGCATGACGGTTCCAGCCGGAAAGAGGTGATTTCCATAGCAGACAAAAAATTTCGGGGCAGAGATAAAATCGTCCAGAAAATGACCAAAGATGGTCTGGTGGATGAAAACCTCCGCACCGGGGAACAGAAGTCCGCAACCGCAGCAGAAAAGCCGAAGCAGGAAGATTCGGCAAATGAAACTGCGGAAAAGGAAACAGATGAAGAACCTATCGTGGAAGAAGAACGGTGCATGGATGCCAAGGACGGGGAGAAGGATGCACCCCGGCATCACAGCACCGCCAAGCAGAGCGCGGACTATTACAAAGCCCATCAGAAGGAGGGCAAGCCAAAGGATGCGCCTGCGGAATCGGATGCAGAGCAGCCGCCCACAAAGAAGGGGCGACTTTCTTTTGAGGATGAAAAGGGCGGTATCGTCCGTGGCATGGGGATGGGCGTTAAAAAGGTGGCTAAGAAAGGAGTGGACACCGCCACCGGGTTTGCCCATCAGAAAGTACATCAGGTGGAAAAGGACAATTCCGGCGTGGAAGCTGCACACAAGTCAGAAGAAGCCGCCGAACGCCTGCACCATTTTGTCAAAGGCAGGAAAAAGCCCAAAGATAAATCTGCCAGAGCGGAGAAAAGAGGTGGAGAGGATCAGAAATCCAGCCGCCTGAAATTCTCCGAGAGCGAGGGAGGCACTGCAGAAAAAGCAGCAGAACCGCCGCTGAAAAAGAAACAGCCCCAGCCGCCACCGACTGCCGCTGGAGGTGAAGCAAAAACAGTCGGTGCGAAGTTTTACCAGAAAAAGCAGTATAAGGATGCCTATGCGGCAGCCAAGCGCGGCCAGAAAGCCGGAACTGCTGCCAGCAAGCAGGCGGCAGCGGCAACCAACACCATTACGGAGAAAGCGAAAGCGGCGGTGCAGGAGATCGTCGTGCAGCACAAAACCCTATGGGTCGGTATTGGCGTGGGTATCCTGCTGGTGATGGTCATGTTGGGAGCCTTTTCGAGCTGTGGTGCAGCAATTCAGGGAACAGGCAGTACCTTTGTGGGAACAACCTACCCCAGCAAAGATGCCGATATGAAAGGTGCGGAAGAAGATTATCTGGAACTGGAAAAGGAACTGGATAAGCAGATTCGGCAAATGGAGTCCACCCATCCGGGCTATGATGAATACCGCTATCAACTTGATGAGATCGGGCATGACCCATATCAGCTTATTTCCCATCTGACTGCGGTCTATGAGCAGTTTACCAGAGGACAGGTCAAGCCTGTTATCAAGGAACTGTTTAAGCAACAGTATCTCCTGAAAGTGTGGGAAACGATAGAGATTCGCACTCGCATGGAAACCAGAGTAGGGGTTCGGCCAACGATTGACGCTTTTGGAAACATCAGCATGGAAACCTATACCTATCAGGAAGAAGTGGAGTATGAATACAAAATCCTCAACGTCCTGCTGAAAAATAAAGGCTTCGACACCATCGCGCGGAAGAATATGAACCAGAAGCAGACCGGGCGATACGATGCCTATAACCTGACCTACGGCAACCGCCCCGAACTGTTCGGTGCAGGCTCCCCGACATACAGCGGTGGCACAACGGGCAGTATCGGCACAGGCGGCGGTACTGGTGGTTCCGGCGGTGGCTTCAAGTATGATATTCCATCGGAAGCATTGTCGGACGAAAAGTTTGCAAAGATGATAAAGGAAGCCGAAAAGTATCTCGGTATGCCGTATGTGTGGGGCGGCAGTTCCCCAAGCACCAGTTTTGACTGTTCCGGCTTCGTATGCTGGGTCATCAATAACTGCGGCAATGGGTGGAGCGTTGGGCGTACAACAGCCAACGGCCTGCGAGGAAAATGCAGCTATGTTTCTCCTGCGGATGCGCAGCCCGGCGACCTGATCTTCTTCGAGAAAACCTATAACACCGTTGGCGCGTCGCACGTTGGCATCTACGTCGGCAATGGCATGATGATCCACTGCGGCGACCCCATTTCCTATACCAGCATCAATTCGACCTACTGGCAGAGCCACTTCTTAGGCTTTGGCCGCATCAACTGAAAGGAGGGCCGATGGGCAAGAAATTGCAGAAATATCTGGATGAAGCCGAAAAGACAGAACAGCAGATCGCGGAACTGGAAGAACGGCTGAGAACCATCCGTGCAGCACAGAAAAAGGAAGAGGACAGCGAGATCATTCGTGCCATCCGCAGCACCAAGATGGGCGGGCGCGAACTGCTGGCTCTGCTGGACAACATTCAGGCGGGCAATGTGACGTTCCTGACCGCTGTAAACAAGGCTTCGGAAGAAGCAGAAACGGAGGAAGCGATTGAAAAAGATGCTTAAACGGCTGGGTGTTGTTATTCCCAGCACAATTCTGACCCTGCTGATGGCAGTAGGCTTTTCGACCCCGGCCTTTGCCTTTGTGGACACCACCGAGGTGGCGGAGGAACCTGCACAGGTGATCGAGGAAGCAGAGCCAACGGAAGAAGAAAAGATTCCGTTCACCATCGCGGGCAACGGTGAAGTGGAGGACAACATGGTGGATGACCCCAGCAAGGAGTTCTTCACGGTCAAGACGAAGGGCGGCAACACATTCTTTCTGGTGATCGACCGGGCGCGAAACAGTGAGAATGTCTATATGCTCTCGATGATCGACGAGTACGATTTGCAGGAGTTTCTGGACGATGAAGAACGGAACGGCAAGCAGGAAGAAGAAACGCCTGCGGTAGTCCTGCCTGAAACCAAACCAGAACCTACCCCGGATGTGGAAATTGAAGAACCGAAAGAGGAATCGAGTGGTGGCATGAATAAGATTCTGCTGCTGGTATTCGTGGCGGCACTGGGCGGTGCAGGTGCTTTCTTCTACTTCTACATTTATAAGCCGAAGCCGAAAGAAGAAACGCCGCAGAGTGAAAATCTGGAAACCGACCAGAGCCTTGCGACTGTGAACGAGGATAACCAGTCCGACAACGAAAATGGCACATAAGAAAACCGTGACATAAGGATGCAGGGGTAGTCGAAAGGCTATCCCTGTTTTTTGCAAGGAGGGAAGAATTTGAAATATCTGGTGATTGCAGAAAAACCGAATGTATCCAGAGCCATAGCCAAGGTAATCGGTGCATACCGACAGGAGGATGGGTATCTGGAGGGTGGGGATTGCGTGGTAAGCTGGTGTCTGGGGCATCTGGCAGAGTATGCAGCCCCGGAATACTATGATGAACGCTATGAGAACTGGCGTTTTGAGGATTTGCCGATTCTCCCTGCCGAGTGGAAACTGCTGGTGCATAACACCAAGAAGCCACAGTTCAATGTCCTGCGAAAACTGCTCCGCAGCAAGAAGTTTGATTATGTAGTGAACGCCTGCGATGCAGGGCGCGAGGGTGAGTCGATTTTTCGGCGGGTGTATGCCCTTGCCGGAAGCAAACTTCCCATCAAGCGGCTGTGGATCAGCAGCATGGAGGATGCCGCCATCCAGCAGGGCTTTGAAAATCTGAAAGATGGCGCGACCTATGACAACCTGTTTGCAGCGTCCGAGTGCAGGGCAAAAGCGGATTGGCTGATCGGCATGAACGGAACCCGCGCTTTTACGAAAAAGTACGGCAGAAAACAGACCATTGGCCGTGTGCAGACTCCGACACTGGCAATGTTGACTGAGCGGCAGGCTAAAATCCAGAACTTTGTAAAAGAACCATATTACAAAGTGGAACTGTCCGGCGCGGGGGTTGTGGCGGTATCGGAACAGATGGCGCAGGAGCAGGATGTAGATACCGTGCAGGCCGCTTGCGATGGACAGTGCGCCGTGGTTGGCAGCATCGAGCGCAAGAGGGTAGAAAAGAAGCCCCCGAAGCTGTATGACCTGACGACCTTGCAGCGAGAAGCAAACCGCTATTATGGTCTGCCTGCAAGCCAGACCTTGCAGGCATTGCAGGAACTGTATGAAGAAAAGCTGGTGACATATCCCAGAACGGACAGCCAGTTTGTGACCGAGGATATGCACAAGACAGTGGAATCTCTGGTACTGGCTCTGGATGGCCAGACTGTGGATGTGAGCTGCGTTATCAATAACAGCAAAGTCACAGACCACCACGCGATCCTGCCGACTATGCAGGGTGCAAAGTGTGATAAGGAAAAGCTGTCCGAAACCAAGCAGAAGATTCTTTCGCTCATTATCTGGAAGCTGATGCAAGCTGTGCAGCCGTCGTTCATCTATGAGGATGTACTGGTAACAGTGTGCTGCCAGGGCAGGAACTTCACGGCAAAATATAAGGATGTTCTGCAGCCCGGTTATACTGCAAAACCTGTTCCGCTTGTGGAGCCGGAGAAGAACAAGGATGCGTCACTTCCGAACGATCTGGAGCAGGGGATGGTTATTCCGGTGGTACGGGCAGAGAAAAAGCAGGGCTTTACTTCACCGCCGAAAGTCTACACCGAAGATACCCTGCTGTCGGCCATGGAAACAGCAGGCAACAAGGAATTTGAAAAGGACACGGAGAAGAAAGGTCTGGGAACCCCTGCAACGCGCGCCGCAATTCTGGAAAAGCTGGTATCCTCCGGCTATGTGCAGCGCAAGGGCAAGCAGATGATTCCAACGGAGGACGGTGTGGCCGCGATCCGCAATATCCCGGACTACCTGAAATCTGCCAGTATGACAGCCGAATGGGAAAATGACCTGCTGCGGATGGAGCGCGGCGAGATCAAGCCCTATGATTTTATGCAGGGCATCCATGGACTGCTCGATAAGATGCTGGCTGACCTCCGGCAGATTCCTAACGTTGCGGCAGCTCCCTACTATAATAAGGTAAGCGTGGGAAACTGCCCGGTCTGCAGCAACCCTGTACATGAGAGCAAACTCAGCTTTTGTTGTGCAGACCGCAGCTGCAAATTTGCCCTCTGGAAAGAAAGCAGATACTTGTCCAACATGAGAAAGACGCTGGACAAGAAGATGGCCGCAGATCTTTTGAAGAAAGGCCGCACCCATGTGAAAGATTTCTATTCCATAAAGAAGGATAAGACATTCGCTGCCGACCTTGTGATGCGCGTCGAGGATGGCCGCGCACAGTACAGCCTGGAATTTCCCAAAACACCGATGAAAAAGAAAACATAAAAGGAGGTTTGACCCTTGCCACAGATTAACGATATTCGAGAATTGGCGCAGCAGAACGCCCGGTATGTCAGTAACTCGCCACAGGACTGGATGAGTTATCTGGATGTGGCGGCGCGGCTGTACCGCTATTCGTTCACCGATACACTCCTGATCCACGCACAGCGGCCCGATGCAACCGCCTGCGCAGAACTGGAACTCTGGAATCAGAAAATGAGCCGATGGGTCAACCGTGGCGCAAAAGGCATCGCGCTTCTGGATGATACCGGACCGCGTACCAAGCTGCGGTATGTGTTCGATATTGCTGACACCCATCTGGTGCGCGGCGGAAAAACACCGCTCTTATGGAATCTGGACAGCCACGAGCATGAGCAGGCTATCTTAGACCATCTGGAAGATACATATGGTTTATCCCAGACAGACAGCATGAATACTGCCCTGATGGAACTGGCACAGCAGTTGACTGCCGACAATCTGGATGAAGCGATGGATGGTCTGACCTATGAGGTGAAAGACACTTTTCTGGAGGAATTGGACGAAGATAATATCCGCGTCCGCTTTCGGGAACTGATGACCAACAGTATCTTCTATACGCTTTCCCGCCGCTGCGGGCAGGAGCCTATGGATGTGCTGGACGATGATGACTTTATCCGCATTGTGGATTTCAACAAGCTGCCGGTGCTGTCGTTCCTTGGCAACGCGGTTTCCGAACAGTGCGAAGCGGTTCTTTTTGACATTGGCCGAGAGATGCGGAAAATTTACAAAAAAGAAATCACGCAGCAGCTTGAAAAATCCGTTGACAGCTTGTATAATACAAATACGAACTTTAACACATTAAAGCACGAAACCGGAGAAAACACGACCAAAGGAGGACAAGAAAATGGAGTTGACGTATTACCGCAAGGGAGATTATCTGTTCCCGAATCTGGCCGTGAAGGACGAGCCGCAGATCATCGGGAAGTACGGGATGCTGCGCAGGACGTACCTGAAAGAGAACCGAAAGAACTGGTATCAGAGTATGCTGATGAGCGGCAGACTGAACCAGCATCTGGCGCAGATCGAGGAAGCAGCGGAGAGTCGGGTGGAAACCCTGCTGGACAGCCTGAACGAGAAGTTTCCGGCACCGAGCAAGGAGAAAGACCCGCTGGCATGGGCGGCACATCAGAACAGCCTGACGGCGATGGCAGAAGAGATCGTCTTGAAGGAATTGGTGTACAATTAACGGAAACAACAACGGAACAGGATTTGAGCGAAGCAGAGGAAGAAATTGCCTCTGCTTTTTCTTTTCCTGATTTGCCGACCGTGGAACAGCAGATCCGCGCCATTGAAGCACCGATCCAGGCGCGGTATGCGGATGAAATTGCACTTGATCCCGAAGTGGTCGATGAAATCCTGCGCACGGGCAGCAACCGCAGCAAGGGCCAGCTGCGTCTGATCTACAATTTCATGGTTGAGAAAACCCCAGAAGAATACACAGAGTTCGTGAAAAACGAATACGGTACTGGCGGCAAAGGCTTTGAAATTGACGGTTCAAAGTATGCAGGCTGGTTCGATGATTTAGGGCTGCGTATTGCAGTAGGCAGCACGGCAAAGGGTGGCACGATTGCCAATGCGTTTTTATCCTGGGAGGATGTGAGCAATCGTATCCATGAACTGCTCCGGCAGGGCGAGTATGCGCCGCAGGCGGTTCTGGACGCTGCGCGGCAGAACGCCTTACAGGAACACGCGCAGACGTTGGCTTATATGGAACGTGATTTGGCCGATGGCGTTGCCGAAGCAGTGTTTCAGGATACAGAAATCTTCAGAGGTGGTTTCCCGGAATTGACGGACAGGCTGGCGGGCTTGCTGGATGATACGGATTTTCTGACTGACCTCAACGAGAGATTGTCTGCGTTGGGGGAAGCCTATGCCGAAGATAAAGACCTGATGCGGATGCACTTTTATAAGCCGGATAAAGTGGCAGCTCTGTTCCAGCAGTTTGCAAAGCCTTATCAGAATTTTGCCGCAAGGGATGGCTTTCACTGGAATGAGTATAAAAAGTTCATCACGGAAGATGAAATCAATGCTTACTTCACACGGGGCAGCAATTATTCGGACAGTCGGCTGGCAATCTATTCGTTCTTCCTGAATTATGAGGACAAGAAAGAGCGGGCAGACTTCCTGAAAGACCATTACGGAATCGGTGGTAGCAGCCATGCACTCTGCGGGGCAGACGATTCTCACGAAGATCACGATGGCAGGGGTATTGCTTTGGAGCGTGGCGCATACGGGAACCCGGATGCAAGTGTTCATCTGAACTGGAATCAGGCCGCAGGCCGAATTGATCGGCTTATCCGTGACAGTGAGTATTTGAAGCCGGCAGACTACTCCCGGATGCCTGCTTATGAACGGGAACAGATGGCAATGCGGGTGATGGGATTCTATCATCACCTGCCGAACGAAGTGGAACGGCCTTTCCCGCAGGATCTTTACCACGAAGAAGGTCGAAAGGCTCTGGTTGAAAAGCTGGCAGACCCTGAACAAGCAGCGGAACTTCTGGAGCAGATGGACACTGCACTGCTGTCCGTGCCGATGGATTCCGAAGAATATGAGCGCAAAGCAGAATTCCTCTCTATCCTGCACCAGTATGTCGAGGGAACGTACACGATCTTCCCGGAAAAGAAGCAGGCTGTTGAGATTGCGGTTCCTGAACAGGGGCAGATGTCCATGTTTGACTTCATGGAGCAGGAGCCGCAATCGAAAGAGCAGTCAACCGCCGCAGCGGTTGAGAAACCCCGAAAGGCAAAAGTCGTTGCACGGTATCAGTCAACGGTGATGATGCAGGCGGGATATATCGAGGATATTGCAATTCTGCAATATCCCGATGGCAAGTTCTATAATCATTACAACTATGACGAAGAAACGGGAACAGGTACAGCAGAAACAGGGCCGTTTAACAGTCTGAATGATGCAAAGGCGGTCATTCGTCAAACGAGAGAAGATGCAAAAGCAGTAGAGTCGTTTGAAAATCAGCCCAAGCAAATGTACAGCAGAGAAAACGGCAGTTTTTTGTATTTGGACAATAACCATCTGTACCGCATTGAGCGTTCCAATGCGCATGACGTTTATCTAAAAGATATGGAAAATTCGGCGGTGGCTGGCCGGGTCATTCCGTTACCGTCATATAGCGAAACGCTGGCGAAGAATCCGCTGAACGATTTCCTGAAACTGGATGCAGACCACACCCAGAAAGACAGCCGCAGCATCTATAAAGAATGCCTGTACACGCTGCTGGAAAAGGTAGAGCGCAGCGAGATTTATCCGCTGCTGCGTGACCGCGATACCACCGAGGAAGAAGCGGAAAATCTGATCCGTGAGAAAATCGAGGATTTGTTTGCTTCCGGCGAGGTGGAAAATGCCATTTATTCCGAAGCTATCGACACATGGGCGCACTTCGGAGAGTGGATTCAGGAAGATATTTTCCAGCGCACCTATCAGGACGTTATTACGGACAGACGGGATGCCGTTGCACTGTATCAGGATAGCAAGGACGCACCGCAGTGGGTGCGCGGCATTATGGTTCCGTATGCAACGGAAGAAAAGACCGTTGAGCCGATTATGCAGCCCCTGCCGCTGGATGCCGCCAACGAGTACAACGCGCTGAAAGAGCGTTACCCGGATGCGCTGGTCGGCTATGAGCAGTACGGCAACTTTGAGTTCTACGGCGAGGATGCAAAGCGTGTTTCAGAACTTCTTGGCAGCAAGCTGTTGGAAAAGGAAACCGCACTCGGCAAGGTGGAGGTATCTGGTTTTCCGCGTGAACAGTGGGTTTCGCAGGCAATGAAGCTCTGGAAGCAGGGGGAGAGCGTCTATCTGTCCGGCCAGCAGGAAGATGGAACCCATGCGCAGACAAAGTATTTCCGCAGAGAGGAATATCTGCCAGTCAATACCATCGTTGAACTGGACGATAGAGAGTTCCGTGTGGATTCGGTGGACTTTGGAAATGGAACGGTCAGTTTGCAGGACATGACCCTTGCAAAAGAAGCCCGGTATCCGATTTTCCGAACGGAACAGCTGGAGTACATTCGGCATCTGTACGAACAGGCAGATGTACCGATGGAAGAAGCGGTTGAAATCACAGTCTTTACGGCTCTGCACAATGCGGGTGTGGCCTACGAGGATTTTTCCCCGGAGCAGATGGATGTGATCTATTCGGTGGCAGAAGCAGGCGGCGAGTTGGAAGAACTGCTGAATCCTGACTTCCCGCCAGAACAGATGCAGCTGATCGCAGATGTGCAGAACCGAACGGATGCCATCAGCCGTGCAGCAGCAGAGGAAGCCCTTGAACCGCTGACCCAGCAGCCTATGACCCCGGCAGAGGTCAACCATGCACGGCGGCAGCACAATCTTCCGCTGGACAGTGGAGCAGAAACAGAACAGCCTGCACAGCCCAAACAGAAACCTATTAACTTCCGCATTACGGACGATGATCTCGGCGCAGGAGGGCCGAAAACAAAGTATAAAGCCAATGTGGAAGCCATTCGGGTGCTGCAGACACTGGATGCAGAGCAGCGGCAGGCTACCGCAGAAGAGCAGGAGATACTTTCCCGGTATGTGGGCTGGGGCGGCATTCCGCAGGCGTTCGATGAAAACAATGCGGAATGGTCGAAAGAGTATGCCGAACTGCAGTCCCTGCTCACGGTAGATGAGTATAAGGAAGCCCGTGCCAGTACCCTGAATGCGTTTTACACTTCTCCTACGGTCATCAAGGCGATGTATGAAGCCCTGGGCAATATGGGATTGTCCAAAGGCAACGTGCTGGAACCATCCTGTGGTGTCGGCAATTTCATGGGTCTGGTGCCGGACAGCATGGAGAAGATTCGGATGTATGGTGTGGAGCTGGACAGCATTTCGGGCCGCATTGCACAGCAGTTGTACCAGAAAAACAAGATTGCGGTGCAGGGCTTTGAAACAATGCAGTTCCCGGACAGCTTCTTCGACTGCGTTGTGGGCAACGTACCCTTCGGCAATTACAAAGTGCCGGACAAGCGGTATGACCGCCACAATTTTCTCATCCACGATTATTTTATCGCCAAGAGCCTTGACCTTGTGCGTCCGGGCGGTGTGGTAGCAGTGGTAACGTCCAGCGGTACGATGGATAAGAAGGATTCCTCTGTCCGTGAGTACCTTGCCAACCGTGCCGATCTGGTAGGCGCGATTCGTCTGCCGAACAATGCGTTCCAGCGCAATGCCAACACGGGCGTGGTTGCTGACATTCTGTTCCTGCAGAAGCGTGACCGTGCAGCGGTGGAACGGGCTGACTGGGTGGATCTCGGTGAAACGCCGGAGGGATATTCCATCAACCAGTATTTCGCACAGCATCCTGAGATGGTGCTGGGGGAGATCACCACCGAAAGCACTCAGTACGGCAAGCAGGAAACTACGGTCAAGCCCATTGAGGGCGCAGACCTTGCCCAGCAGTTGAAAGAGGCAGTCAGCAACATCCATGCTACCATCACGGAGCCGGAAATCTCCGACGATGAACTGGATGTGCAGGAAGAACCCATTCCGGCAGACCCAAGTGTGAAGAATTTCAGCTTCACGAACGTGGACGGGCAGATTTACTACCGCGAAAATTCTTTTATGAATAAGGTGGAACTGCCTGCCGTAACTGCAGAGCGAGTGCTGGGCATGATTGCTCTGCGGGAAACCACCCGGAAGCTGTTGGATTGTCAGCTGCATGATGGTTCGGATGCGGAAGTACAACTTTTGCAGAATGAACTGAAACAGCAGTACACCGCATTTAAGGCGCAGTATGGTCTTATCAACAGCACTGCCAACAAGCGGGCGTTCCGACAGGATAGCAGCTATTGTCTGCTAGCATCGTTGGAAATTCTGGATGAGGAGAAGAATCTCAAACGGCTGGCCGATATTTTCACCAAGCGCACCATCCGTAAGCCGGAGCCTGTCACCTCAGTGGACACGCCAAGCGAAGCCTTGGCACTCTCTATCGGAGAGAAGGCAAAGGTAGATGTGCCGTTCATGGCGCAGCTTTGCGGTAAGTCTGAGCAGGAAGTTACGGATGAACTGGCGGGCGCGATTTTCCGAAACCCTGTGACACAGCAGTGGGAAACCTCGGATGAATACCTGTCCGGCAATGTGCGTGAAAAGCTGTCAACGGCAGAAACCTTTGCAGCGAACCATGCAGAGTACCAAATCAATGTGGATTACCTCAAACGGGTACAGCCCAAAGACCTGGATGCTTCGGAAATCGAAGTGCGGCTAGGTGCGAACTGGGTGAAGCCGGAGTACATTACGCAGTTTATGAAAGAAGTGTTCAAGACCCCGAACTACTATGTGGGCAGTGATATTAAAGCTACCTACTCTGAAATCTCTGGCGCATGGAACATTTCGGGCAAGTCGCTGGATCGCGGCAATCCGCTTGTTACCAACACTTACGGAACCCTGCGCATCAACGGCTATAAGCTGCTGGAAGATGCGCTGAATCTCCGTGATACCAAAATCTACGATACGATTCACGATGCGGATGGCGACCATCGTGTGCTGAACAAACAGGAAACCATGCTTGCACAGCAAGCGCAGGAATCCATTCGGGAAGCATTTAAGCAGTGGATTTTCAAGGATTTAGACCGCCGGGAGGATTTGTGTGCGACCTATAATCGGATTTTCAATGCGATTCGTCCTCGTGAGTACGATGGCAGTCATATTCGTTTTGAAGGCATGACACCGGAAATCTCCCTGATGCCGCACCAGAAAAATGCTGTGGCGCATATTCTGTACGGCAACAATACGCTGCTGGCCCATTGCGTGGGCGCAGGCAAGACCTTCCAGATGATAGCCGCCGGCATGGAGAGCCGCAGGCTGGGCTTATCGCAGAAAAACCTCTATGTGGTGCCGAACCATCTCACAGAGCAGTGGGGCGCAGACTTCCTGCGACTCTATCCCAATGCCAATGTGTTGGTGGCAACGAAAAAGGATTTTGAACCCAGCAATCGTAAGCAGTTCTGCTCCCGTATTGCAACAGGTGATTACGATGCTATCGTGATCGGACACTCGCAGTTTGAACGAGTGCCGCTTTCCCCAGAACGGCAGAAAGCCATTGTGGAGCGTCAAATCGACGATATTACGCTGGCCCTAGCCGATGCCCGAAGTGAGGACAGCCGCAGTTTTACGGTCAAGCAGATGGAAAAAACAAAGAAAACACTGGAAGCAAAGCTGCAAAAGCTGAACGACCAGACGAGAAAGGATGATGTGGTTACATTTGAGGAACTGGGTGTTGACCGTCTGTTTGTGGACGAGTCACATTTCTATAAAAATATGTTCCTCTACACAAAAATGCGGAACATCGCAGGTATCGCCCAGACGGATGCACAGAAGTCCAGCGATATGTTTGCAAAGTGTCAGTATCTGGACGAGCTGACAGGCGGCAAGGGGGTGACCTTTGCAACCGGAACCCCGGTCAGTAACTCGATGGTGGAACTGTACACTATTATGCGGTATCTCCAGTATGACACCTTGCAGAAGATGGGGCTGAGCCACTTCGATGATTGGGCGGCATCCTTTGGCGAAACAGTCACGGCAATTGAGCTTTCCCCGGAAGGAACGGGCTACCGTGCGAAAACGCGGTTTGCCCGGTTCTTCAATCTGCCGGAACTGATTTCTCTGTTCAAGGAGTCGGCAGATGTGCAAACGGCAGATATGTTGAACCTTCCTGTGCCGCAAGCAGAGTACATCAACGAAGTGCTGAAACCGAGCGAAACACAGGAAGAAATGGTCAGTTCCTTTGCAGACCGTGCCGAGGCCGTGCGCAATGGCAATGTGAATCCCAGATTCGATAATATGCTCAAAATCACCAACGATGGCCGAAAACTGGCACTCGACCAGCGTCTTATGAACGATATGCTGCCGGATGAGCCAGAGAGTAAAGTGAATCGCTGTGTGGACAATGCGTTCAAGGTCTGGGAAGAATCTGCGCCAGACAAGGGAACACAGTTGATTTTTTGCGACTTATCGACACCAAAAGCCGATGGCACATTCAACGTCTACGATGATGTGCGGGAGAAGCTGGTGGCGAGAGGTGTTCCCCGTGAAGAAGTGGCGTTCATCCACGAGTACAACACCGAGACGAAAAAGGCAGACCTGTTTGCAAAGGTGCGCGCCGGACAGGTTCGTATCCTGATGGGGTCTACGCCGAAACTTGGAGCAGGAACCAATATTCAGGATCGGCTGATTGCCCTGCATCATCTGGACTGCCCGTGGAAGCCGTCTGACTTGGAACAGCAGGAGGGTCGTATTCTTCGGCAGGGAAACCGGAATAAGCAGGTGAAAATCTATCGTTACGTCACTGAAAATACGTTTGATTCGTACATGTGGCAGATTCTGGAAAATAAACAGAAGTTTATAAGCCAGATCATGACTTCCAAATCCCCTGTCCGCGCCTGCGATGATGTGGATGACACTGCACTGTCCTATGCCGAAATCAAGGCACTGGCAACGGGCAATCCCTACATCAAGGAAAAGATGGATTTGGATATTCAGGTCAGCAAACTGAAGCTGCTGAAAGCCAATCACACTAGTCAGATTTATAGCTTGGAATCGGATATTGCACGCCGCTATCCGCGAGAAATCGCTGCGGCACAGGGTCAGATCGAAGCCCTGAAAACCGATATGGAAGCGGCAAAACCACTTCTGGCGCAGGACAAAGACCACTTCGCTATGGAAATCAGCGGCAAGGTGTACAGCGAACGCAAGGAAGCAGGTGCAGCCATTATCGAGGCTTGTAAGGCTTTAAAAGCGGCTGGTACGGAGGGCAGGATCGGCAGCTACGGCGCATTTGAACTGCATTCCCGGTTTGACAACTTCGATAAGGTGTTTCGCTTATCCATCAAGGGCGCATGGAACTACTCGATGGAAGTCGGCAAAGACCCGCAGGGCAACATTCTGCGCGTTACCAATGCGCTGGCAGGCATTGAAAGAGCATTGCCGCAGGTGGAGCGCAGACTGGAAACCTTGGAACAGCAGTTGGCGCAGGCAAGGGAAGAAGCCAAACGTCCTTTTGCACAGGAAGCGGAATTGGCTGAAAAATCTGCGCGCCTTGCGGAGCTGAACTCTCTGCTCAACATGGACGAAAAGGGCAGTGAGGATGCGCTGGGCGTGGACGAGGATGCCACCGAAACCGAGGTTGCAGACAGGCTGTACCAGCCTGTGAACTATGCAGGCCGCATTGCAGAGCACATTGCGGACAATGTGCGGAAACCCTCTGTGCTGGCACAGCTTCATGCAAAGCAGGCAGAGCGCAGCGCAGAACCGCAGAAATCCCAGAAGCGGAAAAGTCACGATATGGAACTGTAAATAGGATAGCCCCGTTAGATCTCTGCAAGGAATCTAACGGGGTATTTTTGAAAAAGGAGGGCATTTGCTGACATTAACACCGATCAATTTGAAAACGGCAAACGCATTTGTGCAGCAGTATCACCGCCACCATAAGCCGACGCGAGGACATAAATTTTCCATCGGCGTATCGGAAAATGGTGCGCTGGTGGGCGTTGCTATCTGCGGCAGACCAGTGGCACGGCGGCTGGATGATGGCTATACGCTGGAGGTCAACCGCCTGTGTACGGATGGGACGCCGAACGCCTGCAGTATTTTGTATGCGGCGGCGTACCGTGCAGCACGGGCAATGGGCTACAACAAAGTGATCACCTACATTCTGGATACGGAAAAAGGAGCATCACTAAAAGCTGCCGGGTATACCTGTGAGGGCAGGGCCGGAGGATTGGAGTGGAACGGTGCGAAGGCACCGAAACAGGCCGACCAATATCCGCGTCAGATGAAAATACGATGGGTCAAGAAAAAGGAGGGCTTGCATGGCAGTTGACCGCAAACAGCAGATGAAAGAAATCACGGAACGATTGGAGCAGGGCGTAAAGGACATTTTTACATCGGAAATGTACACGACGTACCTGCGTACGATGGCAAAATTCCACAATTACAGTTTCAACAATACGTTGCTAATCGCTATGCAGCGGCCTGATGCCACACTGGTGGCAGGGTTTAACGCATGGAAGAATAAGTTTAACCGTTACGTCAAAAAAGGCGAAAAGGGCATCCAGATCATTGCTCCGGCTCCCATCAAGGAAGTCGAGGAACGAGAGAAAATCGACAAGGATACGGGTCTGGCGGTGCTGAACGAAAACGGAGAGCCGGAAATGGAACGTGTGGAGTATGTGGTTCCGCGTTTCCGCGTGACGACGGTCTTCGATGTTTCACAGACCGATGGGGAACCGATTCCGTCGCTGGAAGTGAACGAGCTGACGGCCAGCGTTAAAGACTATGCGCTGCTTACGGCGGCAATCGAGCAGGTATCGCCTGTGCCGATGCGGTTTGATGAAATCGAAGGGGAAGCCAAAGGATATTACAGCGACATTGAAAAAGAAATCTGCATTCAGGTCGGCATGGGTGAGAGCCAGACCATCAAGACGATGATCCACGAAGTCGCTCATGCAATGCTGCATAACAGCGATTTGATGAAACAGCGTGGGGAAGAAAAAGACAGGCTCACGAAAGAAACCGAAGCCGAAAGCATTGCATTTACGGTCTGCTCGGCTCTGGGCATTGATACATCCGATTACTCTTTTCCGTATGTGGCAAGCTGGGCCAGCGGCAAGGAGATGAAGGAACTGAAAGATTCGATGGATACGATTCGATTGACCGCTGCCGATTTTCTGGAAAAGCTGGAAGCGGCGGTGGCAGAAAGGAGCGCAGAGCGCATGACTGCAATGCAGTATGCGGAAAAGCTGATTGCCGACAAGGAACAGGAAAAGACAATTTTTGATGATGAGCAACGAAACCTCATCGTGAATTTTGCCTTTAAGCTGGATGATCGGGCAGCAACGGAAGAACTGGTGAACGGTTTGGCGGCTGCACTGGCCGAGGACGATAAAGAAGAAGCCAATCGCCTGATGTATGATGCGCAGGAGAAAATCGAAAATCTCCCGGATGGGATGATTGGTCTTTCCGAAATGCATGACTACGGCTACCGGAAAGATGATGTGTTCCCTCTGACGAAAGAGGGCGCACGAGAGTGGCATCGGCTGGGTGAGAGAATCTATCCGCTGTTCCGTGATGGCACGGTAGGCGATTATGTAAGCCAAGAGGGAATCGAGCAGCACGATGGCATTTTCGGCATTAAGACAGACGCATGGGATGCGATTCTGCTGGAACAACGGGAAGATTATGCAGAGGACGAGTATGCGCGCCCGGATTTTAAGCTGACAGTAATAAATCGTGAACAGGCTCTACGGCTGTATGACGAGGGTAAGCAGATTTATCTTGTTCGTATCAGTCCCTGGCCAGTGATCGTTACTGACCGAACAGAAATCGAGCGAGGAAGTGATGCCTTCCAGATTGCAATAGCTGACTTGGAACAGGAGCGAAACATGACAGAACGGGAAAATATGTTGCTGTGTGGCAGCGAAAAGCAGCTCGGTATTTACCAGATCACTGCCCGTGACCCGGAACACGACTACCGCTTTATGGGTCTGGATTTTGTGCGGAAGAAAGGCATGACAGTTGCCCGCGCAGATTATGACCTGATCTATACCGCGCCGCTTACGGAAAAGGATACGCTGGATGGCATTTATGAACGGTTCAATATCCAGCGTCCGGCAGACTTTACGGGCCATTCGCTGTCGGTCAGTGATGTGGTGGTACTCAATGATGGCAATACGGTCAAAGCCTACTATGTGGACAGCATCGGATTTGCTGAACTGCCGGAATTTTTCAAGGAAAGGAATATGGATTTGCAGAAAGAGAACCTTCTGAACGAAGAATTGCAGGAAATCGAAATCTTTGATAAGTCCGGACTTTTCAGCAATGGCCGACTGCGGGATGAAGATGTGCCGGAGGGCTTATATCGCTATGATCTGCGTGGTTCGGACTATGACCCTGGCCAGCCCATTACAGTGGAGAAAACTGTGGTGGTGAACCATGCGGCATCGGTCCTGATGGCAGAAGAACTTGACCTTGGCGCAGACGGGCGGCTGGAGCTTGGCGAGGAAGGGCTGAACTTCACGGGCGCAGAGCTGACCGTGCGAGAGTTTATGGAGGAACAGCAGCAGAAAAGAAATGGACTGATCCACGGTGACTCCGACCACATCGCAGTCGAGGGGCATATCGGCACATGGTATGCTGTTGATGAAACGGAAATTGGTGGCGAGAAGTTCTTCCTGCTGGAGCATGAGGAACACGGCGATATGGCGGCTTGTGTTGCAGTCAATGAGCGGGGCAAGCTGGTGGCAGAGGATTTGTGGAACGGCTTCGATGAAGATTTTCAGGAGGCCGTGCAGAAATATCTTTCTGAAAAATGGAATATGCCGAAAAAAGAAGATGTGGTATCGGAGATCATTGAAAAGGCTGTGCCTGTGCCGGACAACAGCGCACAGGACTTTTCTGATGTGCCTGTCTACTACGAGCCGTTCAGCTATGCTAAAGAAAATGACGAGGTGGATGTATACCGTACATCCTATCGGCTGAACAGCGAGTGCAAGCAGGCAATCCAAGAAGCGATTGCGGACAACTATGACGGGATGCACCTTGGCGATGATGCAGTGAATCAGGTGGTGCGGCAGTATGGTATGGAGCGTGTGGGATACATTCTGGCGAATACCCTGCGCTACAAAAACTATGATGGCCGCTTTTCTCCCAGCAATAAGGAATGGGCAGAGCAGGTCGGCACCCCGGAAAATAACGCGAGAATCATTAAATTTCGAGCAGATTGGGTGGTTTCCAGCCATCCGGCTGTTTTGGATGGCTTTGTGACGATGTACCGGGATGAACTAGAAGCGCAGAAAAAGCTGGAGCAGGAGCAGCCATTTGTAAAGCGATTCTATGTAGTCGAGAACCGGCAGGCCGTTCCGCTTGAAATTAAGCGGTTTGGCAATCTGGACGATGCAATGTCGCAGTATCAGGTACTTCCGAACCATTACATGAAAGCCCTAGGCGTGGAGAAAAATCCTGATCCGCTGCCGGGGGTGCTGGATGTTCTGCAATGCAAGAACGGTATTGACACCATCGTAGAGGACTATAAAACGGTTCCGGGCTGGGATAACCCGTATGTCCAGAATCACGTTGTCCAGCCGTTACAGGGGGCGTTAGCCGTGCAGGAAGTGGAACTGGCCTACAAACTGCCGGATGCCTATTTTCACATTCAGACCTGTGAGGATGGTTTCGACTATACCTTATATAATAAGGACTTCACGGAGCGAGATGGCGGCATCCTTGAAACGGACGGAGATAAGCCTGTGCAGGAGGCTATGACGGAACTGCTGACAGAGTTTGGCTGTAATGCAGCAGAGGGCAGGGTCATGGATGCGGCAGAACTGCGGGAACAGGCCGATACGGTGGCTGAACAGCAGGCAGAAGTTTTGAAAGAAAGGCTCGCCGCAGAAAGACCTGCGCCGGAAGAAACGCTCAGCTTTTATGTTGCGGAGTGTTTGGAGTTTACGTTTGCGGGAGAGTTCCACGACCATCTGACAATGGAAGAAGCATTAGAAGTCTACGACAAGATTCCGTCCGAACGGATGAACGCCGACAAGTGCATTGGATTCTGTATCGAGGAAGATGGCGGCTTTGTTGGAATGTATGAGCTGGTCGTGAACGATAAAGTGCAGCGTGAGAATATCAATTCCATCAACTATTTCAGGGATGATAAGCTGGTGCAGCAGGCGATCTCCGATATAGAAAAACTGATGGCGGCACGGCAGCAGAGTAAAGAACAGGAACACAGCAACACGAAAAAGTCTGTTCTGGATGCCCTGCGCAGTCTGAAAGCTAAAAAGCAGGAGCAGCCTGCACAGGAACAGGATAAGCCGAAGAAAGCGAAAAAGAAAGGGATGGAGTTATGAGTAATGTGCGTTTTGATGAACTGGAATTGATGCTGATGGCGATGTTTGAACAGCCGACACTCAAAGATACGATTCAGGTGTTGACGGAGATCCAGCCGCTTGTGGCAGAGGATGCAGAGATGACTGCGCTGGTTCAGCAGACCATCCCGAAGATGCAGAGGTTGAATGAGCAGCAGTTCAAGGGGCTGGAACTGGAATGGCATAGGCCGGAGGAGCCGGAAAAGGAGAAAACGTAAAATGATAAACCAGTATAGAGTTTTCCAAATCAAAGAGGTGCATCATCAGCATTGGGCAAAATCCTATGCACAGCAGGTAGAGGACGGCTTTTTGATTCATCATCAGAATTACCAGAGTGCATATAAAGGAAAGCCTGCCCCCAGCGATACGCCGATGACAGCCCGGAAGCGGCTGGAAGAAAAGCGACCAAACACATTTATTGGACGGTCGTTTGGTGTTGGCGATGTGATCGTATGGGATGAAGAAAAGGGTCGGAAGTTTTTCTACGTCGATAAAGAAGAACTGGTAGAGTTCGGTGGCTTTATGGATGCTGATGCAGCCGGAAATACTGTCGTCTACATGGTTCCCAATTATCAGATTGATGGAAAGACTGGAACGTGGCTTCCGTATGACAGCGAAGTTGTAGAGGGTGTTTGCTTTTTTATGATGCGCAATGAGCAGCGCAAAGATGCTGTTTCTCCAGTCGTGGTAGACAGTAAAGGCGTATTTGTGACGGATGCTCCGAACGGCTTTGAAAATGTTCGCTCCATACTTACAGAGTATGTTCATCGTGCTGAAAAGAAGCAGCAGGATATGACCGAGCATGAAAAATGCTTGACGAACGGAACGTATGAACGTGCGCGGGAATCCGGCACAGAGCAGAATTACGACATGATAGATGGTTGCGTGAATAATGTGCCGAAAAAGCCACGGCGCATTGGTGGCAGATGGTCGGTGCTGGATCGGCTGTATATCAAGCAGGCACAGCGGAAACAGAAAGACCAGACCCAGCAACAACAGCAGCAGGAGAGAAGCCGTAAAAACTAAAAATCCGTTATGACGCAGAGTGGTGGTTCCTATAACAAGGAGCCGCCACTCTTTTTTGTGTGGAAAACAAAGATGTCTTGATATTTTTGAAAATCACGAGTATAATAATAACAGAACAGAAAATAAAAAACACGAAACTGTGAATGGAGGGCAGTATGGAAACATTATATGAGTATCTTCTGAAAAATTACAAACCGAATGAGCCAATTTTCCTTGCTGATCTTCAAATCGAAGGCATGAGCCGCGCCAACCTTCGACAGCAGATAAAAAAACTTACCGATGCTGGAAAGGTAAAGCGGTTTGATAGTGGGGTTTACTTCTTGCCGAAAAAAACGATTTTCAAATCAGGGTCACAGCTTCCACCAGAAAAAGTGTTGGAATGTAAATATCTGAGAGATAAGGATAAGCGATGTGGCTATGTGAGTGGTTTGATGTTCTTTAACCAGATGGGGCTAACGACACAGGTTCCTATGCTGTATGAAGTTGTATCAAATAAAGCAACGAATGAATACAGGGAAACATCTCTGGCAAAGTCGCGGGTGATTGTTCGTAAGCCGAAAGTGCCAGTGACAGAATCCAATTATAAGGTGCTGCAATTCCTTGATTTGCTGAAAGATGTAGATGTGTATTCCGAAGTTACGGGAAAGCCTTTGCAGGAGCGATTATATCAATATATGAGCGATGCAAGTTTGAGCCTTTCAGAAATGGAACCGTATTTTTCTTATTACCCGGATAAGCTGTACAAAAATCTGGTAGAAACGAGGGTGATTTATAATGGCATACTTGCACAGTGATAGAGAACAATTCCGGGATGCGATTGACTTGGCCTATGAGCAGACTGGTGTTATGGTACAGGCAATCGAAAAAGATTATTATGTTACGATGTTACTGCGGCTTTTGGCTCAGAAGATGCCGTATATCGTTTTTAAGGGTGGCACATCATTGAGCAAGTGCCATAAAGTGATTCGCCGCTTTTCTGAAGATATTGATATTACGATTGATACGCTGCTGTCACAAGGACAGAAGAAAAAGATAAAGCAGGCAATCGTGGATTCGGCACAAGAACTTGGAATGACGATTGAAAATCTGGACGAAACCAGAAGCCGCCGTGACTATAATCGCTATGTGATCGCATACGATTCAGTCATTCCGATGGCAAGCGATGCGCTGAAAGCGGCGGTTTTGTTGGAGACATCTTATACGGCAGTATCCTTTCCAACTGTTTTACTGCCTGTCCATAGCTACATTGGCGACATGATGGAGCAGGAAGCCCCAGATGCGATTGAAGAATATAATCTAAATCCGTTTGAAATGAAAGTGCAGGGAATTGACCGAACACTGGCGGACAAGGTTTTTGCAATTTGCGATTATTACTTGCAAGGAAAAGTTGCAAAACATTCTCGCCACCTCTATGATATTTATAAGCTGCTGCCGCTTGTGCCGCAGGATGAGAATTTTAGAGAACTTGTAAAAGAGGTACGAGCAGTTCGCGCACAATCGGTCATTTGCCCCTCTGCATTGCCGGAAGCCGATGTTCCAGAATTACTTGAAAAAATCATAAGAGAAAAAGCATATAAACAGGACTATGATAGCCTGACAACGCAGCTATTGGAAGAAAACGTGCCGTATGATACGGTGATAGCCGCATTGAAGAAGGTTGCAGAAAGCAGCCTTTTTGAAAACAACTGAAAAATTGAGATGCCAGCCACAGGACTTTCAGAGTGAAGTCTTGTGGCTGGCTTTTTCATGCCATCGCTTAGAGTGATGGTTCGTGACTGCGCTTGGGCTGGGTACGGCTGTGCTGCTGCGTGTGTTCCGTTTCAAGAATCATATCAACATTCCTGCAAGCGGTTTGCAGTTCGTGGTAGTAATCTTTGAAATAGGTATAGCTTTCATATTGTGCGGTTCGAGCAGAAAGCAACTTTTCCTTTTCTGCTCGTAAATCTTTCATCGTGGGAATTGTGCCATCCGTGGAATTGCGTTTCAAGAATTGAACGGCTTCTTCGTATCTGGCAATTTCATCCTGATGTGCAGAACGGTACATCTTCTTGTTGCCCGCCTGCAAAAATTCTTTGTATGTAGCCTTTGTGGAAAGATACTGCCCCAGATAGTGAATCTTCTCGTTCAGCCGCTTTAAGTCGGCATCGGTAGATTTGGCGGTGTTGCGGGCATCGGACATTTTGACGGACAGCTCATCGCGCGCTTTTTTCAAATCTTCATAGCTATCATAACCATGCTGCTGTACATAGACGATGGTATTTGCCATCTGCTGCAAATTGGAAATTTTGACTTTTTGAGCATAGGCGCGACTTTGCTGGGCTTTTACGCAGTCCTGCAAATTCACTACCAGACGAAGATTGGACTTGATATAGAGAACGGCAATGGGGTCAGCAACACCCCATTGTTGTTTTTCTTTTGCAGCGGTGATCGCGTTACTTTCAAAAAGCGTCAGAAGATGTTCACGGTCAAAACTGGTTCCCAGCGTTCTGGCAGAGATGTATTTTTCTCTGTCCGGGAGAAGGTAACTAAATCGACCACGGTGGTCTTTTACCAAAATGCTGGATTCGGTTTGGAGCAGGCGGCAGAATTCTTCAAAAGATTTTGCTTTCTTCGCCGCAGCAGTAATGGCATCGCGCAGCTTATCTTTTTCCGTTTGAAATTTGGTCTTCATGGGAGTGAGACCCTCTGCAACAAGTTCAGCGTTCAACTTGTCCAGATTGATCTGCCCGCGCTGTTTAGCATAATACTCCTGCTGCGTGATTTTGTTGACGGACGGGGAAAGCAAATCCACCTGATTGAGATTTTCCCTCATGCAGATATTCATAAGAGATTGCTGTAAATGCTTTAGGTAATCTTTCGTCAGATGGTGTTTGTAGCCCGCCTTACAGTCGATGGGACGTTCCATAAAGGGCTGCTGCGGAACATCCAGCTTTCGCAGACTGTTGATTACGATATGCACATGGATATTGCCGCTGCCGTTGTGACCGTCCATGTGGGTGCAGACCAACGCCTGATGCCCCGGAAAGTTGGCTTTTACATATTCCATGCCGATGGCCTGCGCCTGTTCACCTGTCAGTCCACACTCGTCTTTGTCGGCAGGATCGAAGCTGATGAGGTAGTGGTGCGTCTTGATTTCATCGTAATTCTGATTTTTGTGGTACTGCGCATTAAGCATTTCGCACTCTACATCAAAAAGTTCCGGCTCGCAGTTTATGCCCTCCAGCAGAATATCTCGGCGGAGTACCCAGTTCCCGTTTGCATCCAGCAGTGGCTTCTTCAGAACTTCGTCATGCTCATATTTCAAATAGTCGAGTGCTGCGCCATAGTCTGCACTTTTACCCGCGACGTGTTTTAAGATTGCCACGATAATCACCTGCCAGTTCTGCAATTTCTTTCCGCATAGCGCGGAGGTCGGTCATGCAACGATTGATTTCTTCCAGCATGGCACGAGATTGGATGCCACCGCTGTTGAAGAAGGCTGCAATTTGATTCAGATTGTTCCCGATGTGAGAAAGCTGTCTTGCAAAATCTCGCAGTTCTGCAATATCAGCGACAATGTTGTAATGAACGTGAAGTTTTTCGGTTATGGCCTGTTTCCTTACATAAACGGCAATGGGATAGCCAGTCTGCTCAGCTGAACACGAAACCAGTGCATACTCTACATCGGTAAAGCGAACCATTACGTTATGAGTCCGTCTGATGCTTTCGTCCTTTTTGGGTCGAGCCATAGTATAATCCTCCTGCATTTTATAGTTGCAAAGCAACTCCCGATAAGCCGCAGGCGTTCGGCTGCGAACACATTCATGTGGAGCCAGATAGCCAAAATCTGAGATTTTGTGCGTACCGTGGGAATGGGGAACGGAATCCCCATCAAGATTGCCGGGAACGAAAAATCACGAAAGTGAGTTTTGAGTTACCATAGGCGAATCTTGCTCTAAGACAGAAAAAGACCTGTCTTTTACCGTATGCCGTAGACCTATCAAAAGAAGTCCTTCTATAAATAGGAATCCGCAACCCCGATTTGGAATACACTTTTCAAATTTTTTTGAAATTTTTTCAAAAACTGTATTCCAAAATGCCCCTCTGGATTCCTATTAGTAAAGGGGGATTGATTTCTATGAAGCAGAAAGAACGATTTGATGAAAAGCCTAAACAGGAACATACGGAGCCTGTGCATCACAGAAAAGCCATCATCAAGGGCATTACCGTATATGAATCGTTCCGGCCGGAGGGCAGCGAACTGTGGGATTGCCTGCTGCAGAGTATGGGAAAGCACTGAAAAAGAAATTTTGAAAAATGTGCGCAGCAGCTTGATTTTCGTGTCACAGCTTGGTAGAATACAGACGGGTTAAGTGAATAGTGCAATCATAAGCCATTAACTTTCTGGATTTTACCATGCAATTTGCGTGGAGACAGGAGGTTTAATGGCTTTGTTTTTTTACAAGGAAAAGAATAAAGACATACGGGCAGCGGCCTATCTGAGATTGTCCATCGAGGATGGTGACAAGGCCGAGAGCAACAGCATCGGCAATCAGAGAGAACTGATTCGGGATTTTGCAGCAGAACGGCCAGGACTGCATTTGGTCGAAGAATACGCTGACGATGGCTATACGGGAACCAATTTTGAACGTCCGGGCTTTAAGCGGATGATGGAGGATATTAAATCCGGCAAAATCAACTGCATCATCGTCAAGGACTTATCCCGCCTTGGTCGTAATTACATCGAGATGGGAAAATATCTGGAACAGATTTTCCCGATGATGGGGATTCGCTTCATCGCTATCAATGACAACTATGACAATGCGAACACCGAGAGCAGCGATTCGGACAGCATTGTGGTTCCGTTCAAGAATCTGCTGAATGATTCCTACTGCCGGGATATTTCCATTAAGGTGCGCAGTCAGTTGGACATGAAACGGCGCAAGGGTGAGTTCATCGGTGGCTACGCAATCTATGGTTACTGCAAAGACAAACGGAACAAAAACCGTCTGGTGGTAGACGAGTATGCAGCAGATATTGTCCGCTCTATCTACCGCAGAAAACTGGAAGGCATGAGCGCGCAGGCGATTGCCGAACAGCTGAACAGTGAGAATGTGCTGGCCCCCAGCGAGTACAAACGGCTGTGCGGACTGAATTATCACAGTGGGTTCAAAGCTGGCACTCATGCAAAGTGGCAGGCGATTCAGGTGCTTCGGATTCTGAAAAATGAAGTTTACACTGGAACGATGGTACAGGGCAGGCGGCAGAAAATCAATTACAAAATCAAAAAAATTCGGGATGTGGAAGAATCCGGCTGGATCAGAGTTCCCAATATGCACGAAGCCATCATTCCGCAAAAGCTGTTCGATACCGTGCAGGAAGTCTTGAAACTGGACGCTTGTGCATCGAAAGGACAGCAGACCGTAAATCTGTTTTCGGGCATCGTTCGCTGCGGTGGCTGTGGGCAGAACATGGTGCGGCGTACCGTATCAAAAAACGGAAAGAAATATATTTATCTGCACTGCGTCACAAACCACAATGGTTTAGGCTGTTCCTCACATCTTATCAGCGAAAGTAAGCTGGCCGAAGTGGTGCTGGCCGCATTGCAGGGAAAAGTTCAGCAGATCAGCGGACTGGAACATCGGCTCGATGAAATCAATGAGATTCCCAAGAATGAGCGCAGGCTGAAATCTGTGGAAGAACATCTGAAAATGCTGGAGCAGGAAGAACAGAAATACCAGACCTTGCGCCGACAGCTTTATGAGGATATGAGCAATGGCATTGTCAGCAAGGAAGAGTATAAGGAGTTCAGCCATTCCTTTAATGAAAAGGTTGAAGCTATCCGTAAGGCCAAAGCAGAAATGAACCGCCAGCGGGATTGCCTGAACAATCTGGATGTGGAACATCTGCCGTGGATTGAAGATTTCAGGTCGTATCAAAACCTGACAAGTCTGAACCGCCGTGTTCTGGTGGAACTGGTGGAGAGCATCACCGTCTATGACAAGGAACACATTCATATCCAATACCGCTTTGATCAGGAAATTCGCAATGTGCTGGAATATTGCAGTAGTGTTCCGGCGGCAGAAACGGAGGAAAGTGCAGTATGAAATGTGTAAGCTATACCCGGACACTTCCTTGGAAGAACCATCAAAGTGAACTGACGATTGCCGAGCAGAATCAGCGCATTGCGGCATATCTGGCGGAACATAAAGAACTGGATTTGCAGAAAAAATATTCTGACCGCAAGAACGATGAAAAGGCGCGCACTGCGTTCGACCAAATGACCAATGATGGCGTAGAGCGAAAATTCGACTGCATCATCGTGGCATCTATGTACTATTGCGGGCCTGATTTCCCGGCGGCACGGCAGGTAATCAAGGAAACGCTCTATGCAACGGGAATCGACCTGATCGTGCTGGATGAAAGTCTGGACACCAGAATGGCCAGCCGAAAAGAAGTCGAGGACTATTTTGAAGCAAAGCGCTGTGAGATGCACGCGGAAATCATGTTTGCATGGAGAAAGAAACAAGGCGCAGGATTCCGGCTGACATACTCTGTTCCGTTTGGCTATATCCGCAGGAATGGCGAAAGCAGTATGGTAAAGGATGAAGAAGTTTCTCCTTATTTGAACGAGGCTTTCTCCAGATATGCGTCTGGCCAGAAAATGCGTAACATTGCAAAGTGGTTGAACGAGCAAGGCGTGGAACCTCCCATGAGGCACAAAAAGAGAATTTTGGGAAAGCCTTATGATGAGGAACCAGACCTGTGGACAACGGATATGTTGCGGTGCTTGTTCCGAAACCCGACTTATACGGGTGCAGCGGCAAATGGAAGCCGCCAGATCATTGCAGAAAACTGCCACGAACCATACATAACCAAAGAACAGTTCTATGCGTTTCCATGCAATATGCGTGAGGGAGAAAACAAAATCTCCATTCGGAAAAGCTACAAAAAGCCGAACCCACTGGCAAAACACATTGTCTGCACCTGTGGACGCGCACTTTGCTGGCACAAGGATAAGAAAACAGGGGAGGAACTTTTCTATTGCCGTTACTGCCGCGCACACAGGGAAAACGGAAAGAATCTGAAAGTTCTGGCAGCTACAATTTATAAAAATGTGATGGATGCTCTGGAACTGGAACATCTGGAAGAAGAAAAGCTGGCTGCGGTGATTCAGCAGGGAGCAGGCAAGAAAGCGATTGAGGGAGTCCGGGCTGAAAGATCGATACAGATGAAGTCTGTTCTGGCTGAACTGAATATGGAACAGTTTCGCCGTGTGCCGCTGTATGAAAGTTATATGGCAAATGAAATCACCGAAGAACAGTACCATGCGGAACTGATGGACTATGAAGAAGCGCATCGGAAACTGAATGAGCGGCTTACGGCAATTATGGAAGATACGCTGGTATGGGAACGGGCGTTGAGCCTGCGCAATCCGTGGATTCAGCAGATGGCACAGTATAAGGCCCCGGAGGAACTTGACCGCAATTTTGTCAAAAAGTATATCGAGCAGGTTACGGTTACATTACTGGGCGATGGACAGGCAGAAATCAGCCTGACCATGAAAACGGATGAATGGAAAAAGATGCTTGGCCGGATCAAGATGGAGGGAACAGACGATGGCACGAAAGAGTAGAAAGAATCTCCCGCAGCCGGAACAGGCGGCAGCTTCCGTGCTGCTCCCGGAGCTGGAAGAAGCAAAAATACCAGCAGCAATCTATGGGCGGCTTTCTGTTGAGGATGAAGAAAAAGAAGAAAGCATGGAAACGCAGATCGCGCTGGTGCAGGATTATATCAATCGCAGCAGTGAACTGAGTTATGTGGATACCTACTTCGACAATGGCTTTACGGGGACAAATTTTAAGCGACCTGCATTTACCCGCCTGATGAACGATGTTCGGCAGAAGAAAATCAAGTGCATCGTGGTGAAAGACCTCTCGCGCTTTGGTCGCAACTATCTGGAAGCAGGGTACTATATCGAAACGGTGTTCCCATTTTTGGGGATTCGATTGATTGCTGTTACAGATAATTTTGACAGTACGCGCAAAGAGGACATGGAGAGTCTGGCTCTCCCGATTCGGAATATGGTCAACGCAATGTACGCGAAAGACATATCCAAAAAGATATGGACTTCTTTGCAGCGTAAGAAAGAAGCAGGCTATGCAGTCGGAAACGATGCTCCGTATGGCTATATTCGGAACCCCGTGACAAAGCGTAATGAAATTGACCCGGAAGCTGCATTTTATGTGCAGTTGATTTTCCAGTGGGAACTGATGGGTGTGCCAATTTTTGAAATCGCTCGACGAATGACATTGCTGCAGGTTCCGACTCCACGGGAGTGGCATAGAAAAATGGTTGAGGGGAAAGAAGTGCTTACCTATAAAAAGTGGGGCGTAACCACGATCCGGCACATTCTGGAAAATCAAACCTATGTGGGCGATACCATCAACAATAAAAGTACACAGAAGTTATTCGCAGGACAGGACAAGCGCGACCTTCCCAAAGAGCAGTGGTATGTGGCAAAGAACACACATCCGGCCATCATCGCAAGGGATGATTTTGAAAAGGTGCAAAAAATCTTGAACAAGAATCGAGTAGTGTTCCAGACAGTAAGAGCAAAGTCGGAGCAGATTCGGGCAGAATATCAGAATGACCTTGCAGGAATGGTGTTTTGCGCAGACTGCGGCAGACCGATGGAGTTTGAACGACTGCCGCATGGAGCGGAAGAAAGTAAAAAGGTCTGCTATTACATCTGCAAGGCAAGACAGGCTGACGATAAGTGCATCGGCCACCAGATTCCAGAAAAACTACTGAAAGCCCTGATAATGGATCAGCTGCATTTGTTCATTGTCCAGCTGAGCGATAAACGGAAGGTGCTGGAAGAATTGCAGAAAATCGAGGATGTGCAGAATCCCGTCTACCGGGCAAAGGGTGAGATTATGAGCCTGACAGATAAAGTCAGCCAGATGGCCAAGAAGAGGGAACAGCTTTATGCGGACTATGTGGCTGGTGTGGTGGACTCCGAAGATTATCAGCTGATTCGGGAGGATTATTCCAGACAATATGAGGGGCTGCAAGCCGCGCTGCAGGAAGCAAAGAACAAAAAAGTGCAGGTGGAACAGCAAATCGAAGAATACCTGAATATGACTTCTCATCTGGAAGAACATCTGGACAACTTTGAATTTGACATTCAGTTGGTAAAATCCCTTGTGCAGAAAATCGAAGTGAGTGCGGACAAGCGGATTCGGATCGTTTTCGGATTTCAGGATGTGTTTACAGAACTTGGAAAGGAGAGTGCAGAAAAATGATTGCAGCGTATCAGCGCATTTCAAGGGCTGATGGGGACCTGGGCAAAGATGGCAAGGATAAGAGTAATAGCATTGAGAACCAGAAAGAACTGATCCTGCGGTATATCTCCTGCAAAGAAAATCTGCAAAATGTGCCTGTGATGGATTTTGTGGATGACGGCTACACAGGCAGCAATTTTGACAGACCTGGATTCCAGCAGATGATGGATGGTGTGCGCAATGGCAAGATTGATACCATCATCGTAAAAGACCTTTCCCGGTTTGGCCGTGATTATATCGGTGTGGGCGAATACATGGAGCAGATTTTCCCCCTGCTGGGGGTCCGGCTCATTGCCATCAACGATAACTATGACAGCAATAATTATAAAGGTACAACGCTGGGCATGGATGTGGTAGTCAGTAATCTGGTAAATACCATGTACTGCCGGGATGCAGGAAAGAAACTGCGGACTGCCAATCAGGTCAAGTGGCGTAAAGGCATCACAACGGCATCTGCTGCACCATTCGGCTATCAGTTTGACCCGGACAAAAAAGGTGCATTTATCATTGACCCGCCAGCAGCAAAAATCGTGCGGCGCATTTTCGACCTTGCGATTCTGGGGTTAGGTACAAGAGAGATAGCAATGATGCTCAATGACGAAAATGTTCCTGTGCCGAGCGTATATAACAAAGAAAATAAGGCGTATGGCAAGGAAACGACCTATACCATCGCCCCAGTGATTCTTTGGGATAGTACTCGCGTCTGGAAAATCCTCACGGCGTATGTGTACACCGGGGCAATGGTTTTGGGCAAAACAAAAACACTGATTTCCGGCAAAAGTATTGTCAGAACGGTTCCCAAAGGGCAGCAGTACATTACAGAAGGAACCCATGAAGCAATCGTTAGCCGGGAAGAATTTGAAAAAGCGCAGCTTGTCATAAAGAGCAACAGCCATAAAGTGCTGATGGGCAGCGTGGACTTTCCATTGAAAGGCAAAGTTCGCTGCGGAAATTGCAGACGAGTGATGGCGCACAATTTCAAACAGGCTGTTCCCACATTCTGGTGCAGAGAAGGACTGGAACTTGTGGGGCAAACTCAGTGTACCTCCGAAGTCTTTCAGGTCAGTGATATTGAGAATGCTGTTTTTCAGGCACTGAAAAAGGAACTTTCTCTGCTGGATTCCATTTATGGTGATATTCAAAAGGAAGAGCAGGATTTGAAGGAAGCCCACAAAAAGGCAAACCGCCGTAAAACTCTGATGGAGCAGGAACTTAAAAACCTGAAAGGTGAGAAGATGCGGATGTATGAAGAATATGCAGCCGGAACACTCCCACTTGATACCTACAAGCAGAAAAAACAGGAATGTGATAGACGAATTTCAGAGTTGCAAGAGCAAATTGAACAATTCAAAGCGGAAGAATCTGTCCAGAGCGTTGTTCCGGGAACCGTGCGCGCAGCGGCAGAGCAGGCAGAGAATTTCCTGCACGGTACGAGGCTCACGGCAGGTATGGTGTCGGCTTTTATTGAAAATGTCTTTGTGCATGATGGAGGGCGCATTGTGGTACGATTCAAATATGAGCAGAGCATACAGGATACTGTAAAGGCACTGCAGACAGGCTGAATTTGAGATAGGACTGGGTTGCCCATGTTGGAACATCAAAGAGTGTGTTATAACATGGGCAACGGACCAGTCGGAAAGAGGACACTATGAAAGCGATTCGATGGCTGCTAAAATTGATGTTGGTGATGATAACCCTGCCGCTGATCCTTGCGGTGTGGCTGGTGAAGTGGTTTGTAGTATTTCTGCATCACTGTTCTGCATGGTTTTTCTATCTGCTGGGCAGTGTGCTATTGGCAACGGCGATTCTTTCGTACCTCATGCAGCAGTCGCAGGGAATGGAAGCACTTCAAATGATGATCAGTGGATTTGTGATTTTTATGATACCGCAGGTGGTCGGTAGTATGGTGGTTTTTCTGGAACTGGCGGCTACAATGCTTCGGCAGGCATGGTACATATAAAATAGGGAGGCGTACAGATAGTGAAATTAGCAGCGATTCATCATGTGGCGATTATCGTTTCTGACTATGAAAAAGCACGAGATTTTTATGTGAACAAATTGGGTTTTGCGATTGTGAGAGAAAATTTCCGTAAGGAGCGGAACGACTGGAAACTGGATTTGCGTGTCGGTGATGGAGCCGATGCGATTGAATTGGAGATTTTTGGAGAACCGAACCCACCCAAACGTGTGAATAGACCGGAAGCCTGTGGTCTGCGGCATCTGGCGTTCCAGGTGGAGGATGTGGAAGCTGCCGTGGCAGAACTTGCACAGATGGGAATTGAATGTGAACCGATTCGATTGGACAGCTACACCAAAAAGAAAATGACCTTTTTCTTTGACCCGGATGGCCTGCCCTTGGAACTGCACGAATAAAAAACAACGCCCTCATAGTTGAGAGGATTCGTAAATCTTCTCGGCTATGAGGGTGTTTCATTCCGTAGGAATGGGAGCGGTACAGGTTGAGAGTTTCTACCCATGCGAACAGATTTGCTTTGGTGGAGCTGGAGTTAAGCACTTTTCCGTGCCTCGTATCTGATGCGTTTCTGAAATTGGAAAATATTGAACCCGATAAAATAAAAGTTTCCGAAACGGGAAAATAATTTGATATTCTGTGTATAATATGCTATACTGAGAAAAAGGAGGAATGCAGATATGGTTGAACGAAAAGAATATCTTGACCAGCTTTGGGCATGGAAAGACGAGCAGCAGATCAAGGTCGTGACCGGAATCCGCTGCTGTGGAAAATCTGTACTTCTGGAACAGTATCAGCAGAGACTCTTAGCGAATGGAGTTACACCAGAACAGATTATTTCTATCAACTTTGAAAATCTGGATTACGAACCCTTAAAAGATTATATGAGGCTGTACAACTATCTCAAAGAACGTTTGTGTGTTGATAAGATGACATACATCTTTTTGGACGAGGTTCAGGAAGTTCCATCATTTGAGAAAGTGGTTGACAGCCTTTATATCAGAGACCATGTGGACGTTTATATCACAGGCTCCAATGCATATATGCTGTCAAGTGAGCTTGCAACGCTTTTGTCAGGAAGGTACACAGAGATCAAGATGCTGCCGCTTTCTTTCCGTGAGTATATGGCGGTGACAGGTATGGCAAAAGAGGAAGCTTTTGCAGAGTTTATGAAAACTGGTGGAATTCCGTATGTGGCAGTAATGAACCGCACGGATGAAAAAATAGATCAGTATTTGGAAGGAATCTACAACACCGTCATTGTAAAGGATATTGAGCAGCGACAGACAAGAAGAGAAAAAGAGAGTGGAAAACGGAAAATCACAGACATTGCGTTACTGAAGACAATTGCCAGGTACCTGGCAAGCGTTATCGGCAGCCCGGTGTCTATGAAAAGTATAACCGATTATCTGATCTCAGCTGGCAGAAAAGTATCCCAAAACACAGTCAGCGATTATGTTGAAGCCCTGACAGAGTCTTTTGTTTTTTATCCTGTGGAGCGATTTGACATTGTAGGAAAGCAACTCTTAAAGGTCAACAATAAGTTTTACATGGTAGATATGGGAATCAGAAACCACATTCTTCCAAGAAAACGATACGATCTTGGATTTACCATTGAGAACATTGTGTATCTTGAACTTTCACGAAGGGGCGGCAAAGTCAATATCGGAAAATATGGTTCTACTGAAGTTGACTTTGTGACACAGAAGGAAGGCGTGCTTACCTATTATCAGGTGACCGCTGATATGACGGCGGAAGAAACCTTTGAGAGAGAGATGAGACCGCTGCGGAGTATTCATGATAATTATGAAAAGATTGTCCTGACACTGGATCGTTTTTCACTCGGAAATTACGATGGCATAAAAGTTGTGAATGTCATCGACTGGCTTTTGGGATGAGGAATCTGCATCTGGGTTTGTACACACCAAACCAAGGAGTTCCAAAACACTCTGGTTCGTTATTCCATTCGACCAGCGCAGTCACAGAGCTGTCTCTTATACACATCTGACGCTG
>ENA-OYWK01000079-OYWK01000079.1-human-gut-metagenome-genome-assembly--contig:-NODE-79-length-73086-cov-13.058811_pt1 | contig 73086 bp, 69 predicted proteins | sample MGYA00244808_ERZ653392 | MGnify/ENA primary metagenome ERZ653392 (study PRJEB26926, sample SAMN06165125) | human gut metagenome | biome: ENVO:00009003; feature: ENVO:2100002; material: ENVO:00002003...
CGTCAGATGTGTATAAGAGACAGATGTAATATATAGTAAAAAACAAAAAGAGCCCTGTCGCACCAAGCGACGGGGCTCTTTTCGTTTAAGCAATAATGCGTTTTGATTTCTGAAATAGTAAATAGTAAATCGTCAAATAGTAAATAACATGATGAATTTCTTAGTTGACAAAGAAGGTTATTACGGAGAGTTCGGCGGGGCATACGTTCCCGAAATCCTCCACAAATGTGTAGAAGAGTTGCAGAACACCTACCTCAAGGTGCTGCAAAGTGAGGACTTCAAGCGTGAATACGACCAGTTGCTGCGCGACTACGTGGGACGCCCTTCCCCACTCTACCTGGCACACCGCTTGTCCGAGAAGTACGGTTGCCGGATTTACCTCAAGCGTGAAGACCTGAACCACACCGGTGCCCACAAAATCAACAACAGCATCGGGCAGGTATTGCTGGCACGCCGCATGGGCAAGCGCCGCATCATCGCCGAAACCGGAGCCGGACAGCACGGTGTGGCCACAGCCACCGTCTGCGCACTGATGAATATGGAATGCATCGTCTACATGGGTAAGACCGACGTAGAGCGCCAGCGCGTCAATGTGGAGAAGATGAAGATGCTCGGCGCCACCGTCGTTCCCGTCACCAGTGGCAATATGACGTTGAAGGACGCCACCAACGAAGCCATCCGCGACTGGTGCTGCCATCCGTCGGACACCTACTACGTGATAGGTTCCACCGTCGGCCCGCATCCCTACCCCGACATGGTGGCACGCCTGCAGTCCGTCATCAGCGAAGAAATAAGGAAGCAGCTCCTTGAACACGAGGGACGCGAATGCCCCGACTACCTCATCGCCTGCGTAGGCGGAGGAAGCAATGCAGCCGGCACCATCTATCACTACGTCAACGACCCGCACGTGCAAATCGTCCTCGCCGAAGCCGGAGGAAAAGGCATTGAAACGGGAATGACAGCCGCCACCATCGCCCTCGGCAAGATGGGCATCATCCACGGCTCGCGCACCTACGTCATCCAGAACGAGGACGGACAGATAGAAGAGCCCTATTCCATCTCTGCCGGACTGGACTATCCGGGCATCGGCCCCATGCACGCCAACCTTGCCAAGCAGAAGCGTGCCATCGTCCTCGCCGTCAACGACGACGAAGCCATCCGTGCCGCCTACGAACTGACCCGGCTCGAGGGCATCATCCCCGCATTGGAAAGCGCCCACGCACTGGGCGCGCTGGAGAAGATGAAGTTCAAGCCGACGGACGTGGTGGTGCTGACGGTGTCGGGACGGGGGGATAAGGATATAGAGACGTATTTGAGTGATGAGTTATAAGTTATAAGTGATGAGTTATTTGAAAATACGAGATACAATGAAATAAAATACAAGATACAATGAAACAATATGATTATAAAACAATCAGCTGCACCATGCTCGGTGACTTGCATACGCCGGTGAGCACGTATCTGAAGGTGCGCGACATCTTTCCGCAGAGCGCACTTATGGAGAGTTCCGACTATCACGGCAGTGAGAACAACCGCTCGTTCATCGCTCTGTGTCCGCTGGCTAGTGTCAGCATAGACCACGGCACGGTTATCTTCCGCCTGCCGGACGACAGCCGCGAAGAGCATCCCATAACCGATACATACCGGGTGGAGAATGCCTTGAACGATTTCCGCGCCCGCTTCCGCGTGGAGGGCGAATACAGCAATTACTGCGGACTCTACGGATACACCTCCTTCAATGCTGTCCGCTACTTCGAGAATATCCCCGTGAAGGACAGCCGCGAAGCTACCAACGATGCGCCGGACATGCTGTACATATTATATAAGTACCTCATCGTCTTCAACGACTTCAAGAATGAGATGCTGCTCCTCGAGATGCTGGCGCCCGGCGAGACCAGCGAACTGGACCAGGTGCAGAAGGCCATCCATAACCGCAACTACACCGCCTATGATTTCCGCGCCGTCGGCCCCACCACCTCCCCACTTACGGACGAGGAGCACAAGGCGAATATCCGCCGCGGCATCGCCCACTGTCTGCGCGGCGACGTTTTCCAGATAGTCCTCTCCCGCCGGTTCGAGCAGCGTTTCACGGGCGATGACTTCAAGCTCTACCGTGCCCTGCGCAGCATCAACCCTTCTCCCTATCTGTTCTATTTCGACTTCGGGGGCTTCCGCATTTTCGGCTCGTCCCCCGAAACCCATTGCCGCATCGAAGGCCGCCATGCCTATATCGACCCCATTGCCGGAACCACGAAGCGCACCGGCGATGCAGAGCAGGACGCCCTCAATGCCCGGTACCTGCACGACGACCCCAAAGAGAACGCCGAACACGTGATGCTTGTGGACCTTGCCCGCAACGACCTCTCCCGCAACTGCCACGATGTAAAGGTGGACTTCTATAAGGAGATGCAGTATTACAGCCATGTCATCCACCTCGTCAGCCGTGTCAGCGGAACGCTCCGCGAAGAGGCCGACCCCGTCAAGGCCTTCATCGACACCTTCCCTGCCGGTACCCTGAGCGGCGCCCCCAAGGTACGCGCCATGCAACTCATCAGCCAGCTGGAACCGCACAACCGTGGAGCCTACGGCGGCTGCATCGGTTTCATCGGACTGAACGGCTCGCTGAACCAGGCGATTACGATTCGTACTTTTGTCAGCCGCAACGGTGTCCTCTGGTTCCAGGCAGGCGGCGGCATCGTAGCCAAGAGCAACGACGAATACGAGCTGCAAGAGGTGAACAACAAGCTCGGCGCACTGAAAAAAGCGATTGAGATGGCAGAAAAAATGTGAGTTTATGTACGATTTGACGATTTACGATGTACGATTTGCCATGCGGCGTACATTGCGCAGCCAAATCGTACATCGTAAATAAAGTAACTTCAATCGTACATCGTAAATCGTCAAATAGTAAATAAAATAGATTGTAAATACAAAAGATGAAAACAGTTATCATAGACAATTACGACTCCTTCACCTACAACCTTGCCCATCTGGTGAAAGAGCTTGGCGCAGAAACGGATGTGCTGCGCAACGATAAATTCCGGCTCGAAGAATTGGAGCCATACGATAAAATCATCCTCTCACCCGGCCCCGGTGTCCCCGAGGAAGCCGGACTGCTGCTGAATGTCATCCGCACCTATGCCGGACGGAAACCCATACTCGGTGTCTGTCTGGGCGAACAAGCCATCGGACAAGTGTTTGACGGAAAGCTGGTCAATCTGGAAGAGGTATTCCATGGGGTACAGACGGAGATAAGGATTAGGAGTGAGGGATTAGGGACGAGGGAGGAAGGATTAGGGATTAGTGATGAAGGATTGGGGGGAAAGGATTATGAAGGTATTTCTCTCGAAGAAGACTATATCTTCTGCGGTTTACCCAATAGGATTCCCGTCGGACGATACCACTCCTGGGTAGTGGATACGAAGGACTTTCCCGAAGCGCTGGCCATTACCGCCATCAGCCCCGAAGGACAAATCATGGCGCTGAAACATCGGGAGTATGACATACACGGCATCCAGTTCCATCCTGAATCGGTACTGACACCCGACGGAAAAACAATCGTAAAAAACTGGCTTTTCAAATGAGGCACTTCAGAAAAAGAGTAAATTCAATCGTCAAATCGTAAATCGTCAAATCGTAAATAAAAAGATGAAAGCAATACTCACCCGTCTCTTCAACCACGAAGAGCTCACGTCGGAGGAAACCAAACAAATCCTCCTCAACATCACCAAGGAAATGTATCCTGAGGCGCAGATAGCAGCCTTGCTCACTGCCTTCCAGATGCGGAGCATCACTGTGGACGAGCTTATCGGTTTCCGCGAAGCACTGATGGAGACACGCCTTCCCATCGACTTCGCCCCCTATCGCCCCATCGACATTGTAGGTACGGGCGGCGACGGAAAGAACACCTTCAACATCTCCACCTGCGCTTGCTTCGTGGTGGCGGGAGCCGGCTACAAGGTTGCCAAGCACGGCAACTACGGAGCCACTTCCGTGAGCGGAGCCAGCAATGTCATCGAGCAGCACGGCGTACGCTTCACCAACAACCCCGACACGCTGAAACGCAGCATGGAGGAGTGCAACATCGCCTACCTTCATGCCCAGCTTTTCAATCCGGCGATGAAGTTTGTCGGTCCCGTACGCAAGACGTTGGGAGTGCGCACCTTGTTCAATCTGCTCGGCCCGTTGGTGAATCCATGCTGTCCGGCATACCAGCTGCTCGGTGTGGCAGACCTCTCGCAGATGCGCCTATACACCAACGTATTCTATAAGCTCGGCATTGACTTTGCCGTGGTCAACAGCCTCGACAGCTACGACGAAATCTCCCTGACGGACGAGTTCAAGGTGATGACCCGCAACTATGAGCGCATCTACCGTCCGCAGGCTCTCGGCTTCAAGGATGCCCGTCCCGAAGAACTCTTCGGCGGCGCATGCAAGGAAGATGCCGCCCGCATCTTCGACAATATCCTTACGGGGCATGCCACACCTGCACAAACGCAATGCGTCATTGTCAACGCCGCCTTTGCCATCCAGGTGATGGAGCCGCAGAAAGAGATTGAAGAGTGCATCGCCATCGCACGCGAATCACTGGATAGCGGACGGGCGCTAGCTACACTGAAAAAATTTATCGAGATTAATAAATGAAGCAATGAAAGATATACTGTCCGAAATCATCACCCATAAGCAAACAGAGATTGAACTGCAAAAGCAAACCGTCTCTCTGGAACAGTTGCAGGAGCAGGCCGGAATCATCATCCGGGAGAATGCGGCCCACCACCGCAGCATGAAGCAGGCCCTTGCCGCTTCTTCTACAGGAATCATCTCCGAGTTCAAACGCCGTTCACCCTCCAAAGGCTGGATAAACGAGGCTGCCCGGGCAGAGGAAATACCTGCCGCCTACGAAGCCGCCGGCGCCGCCGCCCTCTCCATCCTGACGGATGAGAGGTTCTTCGGCGGTACGCTGCGCGACATCCGCACGGCCCGTCCGCTCGTCCGCATCCCCATCCTGCGCAAAGACTTCATCATCGACGAGTACCAGCTTCTGCAAGCCTGCATTGTAGGTGCCGATGCCGTATTGCTCATTGCCTCCTGCCTCAGTCCGGAGCAGTGCAGCACCCTCACCGCCCAAGCCCACGAACTCGGGCTGGAGGTATTGCTCGAAATCCACAGCCCTTCGGAACTCTCCTATATAAATAAGGAGGTCGACATGGTGGGTGTCAACAACCGCAACCTCGGCTCTTTCGTCACCGATGTGGAGAACTCCTTCCGGATAGCCCGGCAACTGCGCGAAGCCACCCACGGACCGGCATCCCCGCTCCTTGTCTCCGAAAGCGGCATCTCCGACCCCGAAACCATCTGCCGCCTGCGTGCCGCCGGCTTCCGCGGTTTCCTCATCGGCGAAACCTTCATGAAAACAGCCAATCCGGGCGAAACCCTGAAAGAGTTCATCCAAGACAGTCTCTTAATTGATAATTGAAAGCTGAAAGTTGATAATTGTAAATACAAAAGTCTCTCATACAGCGTTACATCGCGCAGCCAAATTGTAAATCGTAAATTGTAAATCGTAAATAAAATGTCTCCTCTCATCAAAGTATGCGGAATGACCGAAGCAGAAAACATCCGCAATGTAGAACTGCAAGGTGTAGATATGATTGGTTTCATCTTCTACCCAAAATCTCCCCGTTGTCTGTGCCAGATGCCCGGGTATCTGCCAGCCTGCGCCAAGCGTGTCGGTGTCTTTGTCAACGAAAGTAAGGAAAACATCCTGATGTATACCGACCGTTTCAGCCTGGACTACATCCAGCTGCATGGCAATGAGGCTCCCGAGTACTGCCGTTCCCTGCGCAATGCAGGCCTGCACCTCATCAAGGCTTTCTCCATCTTGCTGCCCAAGGACCTGCTTTCCGTTTCTGCCTACAATGGTCTGTGCGACTATTACCTCTTCGACACCAAGACCCCGCAGTACGGCGGTTCCGGCAACCAGTTCGACTGGAACCTCCTGCACCGCTACAACGGACCCACCCCGTTCCTGCTCAGCGGTGGCATCAACCCCTACAGCGTAAAAGCCCTCCGGGAGTTCCGCCATCCCTATTTCGCAGGTATCGACATCAACAGCCGCTTCGAAACGGCACCGGGAATAAAGGATGTGGAACGCATCTCAAACTTCCTGAAAGAACTCAAGGGAGGTACGATTTGACGATTTACTATTTACTATTTGGCTGCGCAATATACGCCACATGGCAAATTGTACATTGTACATGGTAAATAGTAAATAGTAAATTGTAAAATTGTAAATCGTACCATGCAGCATATATTGCGCAGCCAAATAGTAAATTGTAAATTGTAAAATTGTAAATAGAAATAGTATGTTGAACCGCATTAACCAACTTTTCCAGGACAGCCCCAAGAATCTGCTGTCCATTTACTTTTGTGCAGGCTGTCCCACCCTCGACGGTACAGCCGACGTTATCCGTGCCCTCGAAAGAAACGGAGTCAGCATGATTGAAATCGGAATTCCGTTCAGTGACCCCATGGCCGACGGCATTGTCATTCAGAACGCCGCCACCCGCGCCCTGCACAACGGCATGTCCCTCCGCCTGCTTTTCGAACAATTGCGCGACATCCGTCGCGATGTCCGCATCCCCCTCATCCTTATGGGGTACCTCAATCCCATCATGCAGTTCGGCTTCGAAGCCTTCTGCCAGAAGTGCGTGGAATGCGGCATCGATGGCGTCATCATTCCCGACCTCCCTTTCCGCGATTACGAAGAGAGTTACAAAGCCATCGCCTCGAAGTATGACATCCGTGTCATCATGCTCATCACCCCCGAAACCAGCGAAGCCCGCGTCCGCGAAATAGACGCCCACACCGACGGATTCATCTATCTGGTGTCCAGTGCCGCTACCACCGGTGCCCAAAAAGACTTCGACACCCGGAAGCAAGCCTACTTCAAGAAGATAGAGGATATGAACCTGCGCAATCCACGCATGGTAGGCTTCGGCATCAGCAACAAGCAGACATTCGATGCCGCTTGCGCCCACTCATCCGGTGCCATCATCGGCAGCCGCTTCGTCACGCTGCTCAACGAGAAGGAAGGAGATGCGGAAAAGGCTATCAGGCAGTTGAAGGAAGATTTGAAACAGTGAGCTTATTCAAATTTCATACAATATATTTTTCGCAATGAAATAATAAAAGAGACAAAATCTGCAAAGACTTGTCTCTTTTATTTTCTCCCCATCTCATATTTCACTATCTTTGTGCCCGAAAAAAGCTCTAATACGAATATCATGAAAGTCGATTGCCCTTCCGTACTATTGATTTACACTGGCGGAACTATCGGAATGATAGAAAATCCCGAGACCGGTGCGCTTGAGAACTTCAACTTCGACCAACTGCTACAGCATGTTCCCGAACTGAAGCGCTTCAACTACCGCATCTCTTCCTATCAGTTCGACCCACCGATCGACTCTTCCGACATGGAGCCTTCCCTCTGGGCAAAGATTGTAAAAATCATCAACTACAACTACGACAATTTCGACGGCTTCGTCATCCTGCACGGTACCGATACGATGGCCTATACAGCCTCCGCCCTCAGTTTCATGCTCGAGAACCTTTCCAAGCCGGTCATCCTCACCGGTTCCCAGCTTCCCATCGGCACCCTGCGCACCGACGGGAAAGAGAACCTCATCACCGCCATTGAAATAGCCGCCGCCAAGCATCCGGACGGTACTCCTATCGTCCCCGAAGTGTGCATCTTCTTCGAGAACGAGCTGATGCGGGGCAACCGTACCACCAAAATCAATGCCGAGAATTTCAATGCTTTCCGCTCCTTCAACTATCCCGCACTGGCAAAGGCAGGCATCCATATCCGTTATAACGAGCACCTCATCCACCGTCCCGACCCGTCACGCCCCATGAAGCCGCACTACCTTTTCGACACCAATGTCGTAGTGCTCACCCTCTTTCCCGGCATCCAGGAAAGCATCATCAACTCCGTGCTTCATGTTCCCGGCCTGAAAGCTGTTGTCCTCAAGACCTTCGGTTCCGGCAATGCCCCCCAGAAAGAATGGTTCATCCGCCAGCTGAAAGAAGCCAGCGAACGTGGCATTGTCATCGTCAACATCACCCAATGCCAAAGTGGCGCCGTCGAGATGGGACGTTACGAAACCGGTCTGCAACTTCTCCAGGCAGGTGTCATCAGCGGCTATGACAGTACCCCCGAATGTGCCGTCACCAAACTCATGTTCCTCCTGGGGCATGGACTGGACCAAGCCGAAATCCGCCACCGCATGAATTCCGACCTGGCAGGAGAAATCACCAAGATTTAGTAAAGCGGCAATACAGAGGGCATTTAGTAATATTGATAATTTTCAAGACAAACTTGCATTATCTATCCATACAAAATCGTTAAAAAGCGTTAACCAACACGCTTTTATCCCCCATTAATAAAGCTTATTAGTTTAAATAAACGTACTTTTGCTTACAATCAAGCAAAACAAATGTAAAATATGGGAGAAAATACCCTATACAAACGCTTTCTGCCGCTTGTTATTCTTACAGTAGGCATACTGCTGCAGGGTTGTAAAGACGATGTTTTTAACCCCGAGAAAGTGAAAGCAGCCTATCAGGATAGGTTTCCGGTCAAGAACATAGACCCGGCTATGGATTGGAAAATGACTCAGCAGGTCCGGGTCAATGTTTCTGTATCCGAAGATACCGGCATCGACTATACCATACGTATTTACGACAAGAACCCCTTAATCAGCCGGTCATCTGCCAAACTGCTGGCAGAAGGCACCGCCAATAATACAACAGTATTTACTACCGTCATGGACTGCCCTTCTGTGCTGACGAGCGCTTTTGTGTGCCGCACCGATGCACACAGCCGCAACATAGTAAAATACGTATCCATCCAAAACGGTCAGCTCCACGCCGCTTTCGGCAGTTCCCCCACAACTACACGTGCCGCATGGACACGCAGTGTCAGCATCGAGACCTATTCACCGGAAAAGTCTGAGGCAGAAATCACCGCAATGCTATCAAGTGCCGAAGAAATAAGGCCGAATACCGATTTTCAAAACGGAAAAGCCTACAAAATTTCCAAAGACAATATATATAGGAATAAAATCAGCAAGGACGGCATGGGAAGTGACAATCCGGCCATCATCATCATTGAAGGCAGCTGGGAACCCAATGGAAACAACATGACCGTTGAACGAGGCTTCGAATTCTATGTGATTGACGGAGGGGAAATCGTGATACCGGACGAGCACACCTTCACTTTAGTGCAATCCAGCCGGTTTATCGTCTACGCGGGTGGAACCATCAAAGGGAACGACATCGAATTGACCAATGCATCCGGAGGCAGCTACAACTACAATGCCGGCACTATGGAAATAGATGATTTCCATGTCAGCCAGGGAGGAGCATTCTATAATTGCGGTACCGTACGTGTCGATGAAATGAATTTCGACAGCGGATGCAAATTCATCAACCAGGGCAAAGCCTATATCGGGAAAACCGACAGCAACATCACTATAGACAACGGATGCTATCTATATGCGGAAGAATTTGTAGGCACACTGAACATGGGAGACACCTCTTCTGCAGAGATAGAGGATTTCGGGGACCATAGCAACAATTACAATACCCAAATCACGATGGGTGACAACTCCATGATAACCGTACTTGATGAAGCAGAATTGTCACAAGCACAATTTATGGGCCCAAACAATGAATATGCACTGGTAAAAATCAATAAAATTGAAGATATAGGGAATTTCTCCAGCCAGGGAAACATTCATTATGAAGTGAAAGAAATTGACGATGATATCACCGAGGACATCTGGTGGGAAGCCAAATTCCTTGATGCCATCAAGAACACCGAAGGAACCATATCCAAATGGGGAGAATCCCCCATCACCATTCCTGCCGGAGACTGTACGGGCGAAGGCAATACTCCGGACGAGTCCGGCTCAGAAACCCCTACAGACCCGGTCTCCTATACGTACGTATTCGAAGACAACTTCCCGTTGGTAGGCGACTATGACTTCAACGACGTGGTCTTGGACGTGGAGACCTACTATCACCGCGAGAAAAAGACGAACCACATCAAGCGCATACAGCTCGACGTGACCCTTGCTGCAGCAGGAGCAAGCAAGCCGTTGGGCGTAGGGCTCCGGATTACCGGAATCAATAAATCCGATATCCGGGAAGTCAAGACCGGAGGCGACGATTCGCGTTTCCAGGAGTCATTCAACAGCTCGTACAACAAATTCAGGTACAATAACGTTACTTATATGGAAGATTCCGATCCGAGTGTCGTAATCCCCATCGCAGGCGAAGTACACAATGTATTTGGAGTCGAACCGGGTGAGATGGTAAACACCGGCATTGGAGTAACCGCCAAAGAGTATACTTATGAAGTCATTATTGAACTGACAGACCAAACTCGGACAGAGCCCCTATTCTCAAAAGACAATCTGGACTTCTTCATCTGTTATCAATATAAAAGCATGGAACAACGCATGGAAGTTCATCTTTACGAATTTTGGGGATATGGCGCCACTGCCGCCGGAACCATACAGCAAGAGAATCTTGACTTAGCAGGCAACAACACGTGGGCAATCTGCGTGCCGTATGGCTTCCGCTATCCCAAGGAAACCATCAATGTTTCACGTACTGACATCCCCGAAGCAAGCGCATATCCGGAATTCATCTATTGGGCCCAAGACAGAACCCAGTATACGGAATGGTACGAACACCCGGTAGAAGAAAATGTATATAGATAAATATAGCAAACAATTATCATAAACAATGAAACAAATATTATTTGTAGATGACAAACCTGCCATAGGCAAGGTACTCTCGGTCTATTTAGGGAAAGAGAATGAGCTGGTTTATTTCGAAGATCCCGTCAGGGCCATAGAATGGCTGAATGAAGGGAACGAGCCCGCTCTCATCATTTCGGACATACGCATGCCCAAGATGACCGGCAGTGAATTCCTGGCATATCTGAAAGGCAATTCACTTTTCAAGGACATTCCGGTTGTGATGCTTTCCAGTGAGGAAAGTACCACCGAGCGCATCAACCTGCTCGAAGCCGGAGCCGAGGATTTCATACTGAAACCTTTCAATCCTATGGAGCTGAAGGCCCGTATCAAGAAATTTCTCTAAACGACAAAATCAATGGATATGTTATATTATATCTACATAGGTAGCAACCGCGTCACCATCGACCACTTGAGCAAAATTGCGGGAGGCATGTTCATGGCTGTTTCATCCTGCAACAAAGCGGCGAAAGTCATCGACGGTATCCGCGAACGGTACAACACATCCATTCTTTACGAAGAAAGCACCCCTCAAAAGGACAGCCAGAACATCACTTTCCTGCACAAGCGCTTCCCCCGTGTCTACATCATCCTCATCACCGAAGGACTGCAGAAGGAACACCGCAAGCTCTATCTGCAGGCAGGTGTCAACAACACCCTTTCCCCCATGGCCAGCGAAGAGAGCCTCCAGCAAATGACAAAATTCCTCCAACTGCGCAAGGAGCATAAGTTGCAGGAATTCAGCCAGTCACACCGTAAGATATTCAACACCTTCCACCTGCCTGTGTGGAAGCGTATCTTCGACATCCTTTTTGCCGTTGCCGTACTGATTGTGCTGTCTCCCATACTCATCGCGACAGCCATAGCCATCCGCGTGGAAAGCAAGGGAAGAGTGATTTACAAGTCCCAGCGTGTGGGCAGCAACTACCAGATATTCAACTTCCTGAAGTTCCGCTCCATGTACACCAATGCCGACAAGCGCCTGAAAGAGCTGAACGCCCTCAACCAATATAAGATAGAGGAAGAGCTTACGGACGAGCAGCCCGATATCCGCTTCGACGACCTGACCGGCACTTCCGAAGAAGAGGCTACCCTGCTGATTTCGGACGATTTTGTCATCTCCGAAGAAGATTTCCTTAAAAAGAAGGCCCAAGAAAAACAGAATACGTTTGTCAAGATAGAGAATGATCCCCGCGTCACCCGCGTAGGCCGTTTCATCCGCAAGTACAGCATTGACGAACTGCCGCAGCTGTTCAACGTCCTCAAAGGAGACATGAGCATCGTGGGCAACCGCCCGCTCCCCCTCTACGAAGCCGAGCTGCTGACCAGCGACGCATATATCGAGCGCTTCATGGCCCCCGCCGGACTGACGGGACTGTGGCAAGTGGAGAAACGAGGCGGTGCCGGGAAGATGTCGGCCGAAGAGCGCAAGCAACTGGACATTAAGTACGCCAAAGAATTTTCATTCTGGCTGGACATGAAGATACTGTGCAAGACGCTGACAGCGTTTGTGCAGAAAGAGAATGTATAAAAATAAAGACAACAGGAATTATATGGCTTTAGAGATGATAAAAAGATATATCACGTCCATCATTTACAGTGTAATCCTCTTAGGATTGTTGGGGGTACCTTTGTCTGTGGCTGCGCAGCAGGAGTTGACACGGGAGGAGCGCATCAAGATATTGGAAGCCTTAAAAGCCGAAGATGAAAAAACAAATATCAGTACAGTTGGTCTGATAACTTCAAGTATGCCTACGGAAATAGACAAATTAGAGCTTCCTCCCCTTTCTGTTTTTTTGGATGCTGTGATAGAAAATGCAACGGTAAAGCGTGCCCAATCACAAGTAGAACAAGTCAGAAACCAATACCGCCTGCAAAAGCGGAATTGGTGGAATTATTTCCGATTCAACGGGAATTATTCTTACGGACGATATAATGTGATTGGTAATGCTAGCGATGAATTCACCCCAATGTACCAAACAACGATGTCAAGTGCCCAACATAATTTTAACGTAGGCGCCAGTGTCGGTATCAGTTTAGGAGAATTGTTCAATCGTCCGTTAAAGCTCAAAGATTACCGTTATCAAATAGAACAACTCCAATATTCACAAGAAGAAGTGATGGAACAACGAAAGCTGAGAGTGTTGGAAGCCTATAATGCAGTTACCGAACAACTGGCAACCATCAAAGCGAAGGCCGAATCGGCTGCATTATACAATGCACAAATGAAGATTTCAGAGAATAATTTCATACAAGGCACTATTGACATAATCTCATTGTCTCTAGAACGTGCCCGCCGTTCCGGCGCCGTTGTTTCTTATGAGCAGGCCCGGGTAGCTTTGCACAACTCTATCGTTCTACTAGAAATGTTGACAAATGTAAAGGTCATTAAAGATAAATAACTCTTTATGGATATAGTACAATTTTTAACCCAATTCTTTTACCGCATCCGTTATTGGTTGCTGTGGGGAAGTCTCATAGTTACCGCATTGGTAATCTATTTTACCCAGTTCCTTCCCTTCAACTATACGGTAAATAGCAGTCTCTATGCTGGTATAACCAACAGCACCAATCTGGATGGAACAGAATTGTTGAATATAAATAGTACCTTTGACAATATCATCAATATTGCCAAATCCAAAAGTACATTGGAAAAAGTTTCCATCCGTCTGCTCGCCACCAACTTGGTCCATGGCGATGAATGGAAAGACAATATGTATATTCAAGCCAAACATTATCGCCAACTCATTCAGGCCACTCCCAAAGAGGTTCTTGCCTTAGTCAATCGTTCGTCTGTAGACAAAACAACAGAAAACCTCACAAAATATCGCAAGGAAAGTGGACAGAATTATATTTATGCAATCTTCAGCCGTCCCACTGCCTACTACAGCTATGCAGCATTGAACACGATTGACGTAAAGCGGTTGGGAACCAGCGACTTGATAGAAATCAATTACACAACTACCGATCCGGGTATTGCCCAAAATACGGTCAAGATACTGGAGGACGAATTAATGAAAGCTTATGAAATTCTGCGTTTCAGTGCCACAAACAATGTCATTGCCTATTTTGAGGAGGAAGTCAGAAAAGCTAAAGCCCTTTTGACAAGAGAAGAAGATGATTTAACTGATTACAGCGTTAAGGAGCAAGTCATCAACTATAACGAGCAATCGAAAGCATTGGCTCTGACCAAATATGCTGCTGATGACCGCATAGAGGCCTCTCAACGTACTTATGAGAGTGCTGTGGCATTACGCAAGATGTTGGAAGAGAAAATGGACATTCGTGCCAAAATAATCCGTACCAATACAAATCTGCTGCAAGAGTTGGAGAAAGTCAGCAATTTGAATCAGAGTATTATGGAGCATGAAATTTTCACAACAGAGAAAAGCCAACAGAGCAGTGAAAAGCTCCTCAAAGAAAAAGAAAATCTTAAAAAGGCGGAAGAGAAAATCAGCCATCTTTCCGACAATTTGAACGAATATAGTTTTTCCAAGGAAGGAGTAGGTATTAAAAACATGGTGGATGAATGGCTTATGGCTTGTATTAACGAAGCAAAAGCTAAAGCAGAATTGCAGGTACTTTCAAATCGCCAAATTGATATCATCAACGAATACGCTCATTTCTCTCCTATAGGTACCCAAGTAAAACGAAAAGAACGTGCCATAGGCATTGCCGAAGATACCTATCGCCAGCAGTTAAAAGGATTGGCAGATGCACACTTGCGTTTGCAAAATATAAAAATGACCACCGCTAACCTACAGATTATTTCAGATCCCAATTATCCGTTGACAGATAACGGTCGAAAAAGAGCCGTTATTATTATAGCAGCATTCTTTGGCAGCCTGATATTTATTACCGCCTACTTCCTGCTCATCGAGTTACTGGACCGTACCCTTCGCGACCCCATACGCAGCAAACGTCTGACGGGATTACCTGTTATTGCTGCCTTCAACGGTATCAGCAATTTAAAATATCGTGGTTTCCTTAAGGCATGCAACCGTTTGGCAGCCGCATACAGTTGTCGTCAATTAAATAACTATTTGCAGCCCGGACGTCCCACTATAATAAATCTGCTCAGCATGAACGCCCGCGAAGGTAAATCATTTCTTGCCAAATACTTTATCCAGTACTGGGAATCGGAAGGTATTCGGGTACGCCTTGTAGAACATAACCATGATTTTGAAATAAAAGACAAAATATATGTACAGGCTCAAGAACTTTCCGATTTTTGGCAATTAAATGAAGCAGAAGAAATACCGGATGTCATACTGGTAGAATACCCTTCCGTCAATGTAGCATCACTGCCTATACCCGTTCTGAAAAAAGCGGATTTTAATCTATTGATAGCCAATGCCTGCCGTTTGTGGGGTAAGGATGACGACAATCGTTTAAAACCGTTGAAAGACGAACTGGCAGACACTCCATTATTCCTTTATCTGAACAATGCCGACCGTGAAGTTGTAGAAGCCTTCACCGGAGAACTGCCTCCGAAGACTCCGGTACACTCCTTCTTCAGCCGATTGGCACAATTAGGCCTGACTTCAAAACCAGCAGCCGTTAAATAATGACCAGAAATATGGGAATTGCAACAAGACACATATCTCCACAAATAGCTTTATCCGCCGTGCTTTTTATCGGTCTGGCGGCTATAGCCTATCATGCACTAAATGACCAATTGCTGAAGGCATTTCTTGTTGTCCTCATCCCCATTGCCATAATTTATATTATATTGTCGATAAAACGTCCTTTGATTGCACTTATCACTTATGGAACGCTCTGCTATTTCTGGGGAGTCATTTATCGCACCTTTATCCGAGTCAACGGCATCAGCATACTCTTGGACATCGGAATGTTATTCTTTCTATTTTGCATGATATTGCATTCCCCTTATTCCAAAGACATCAAGTGGAGACGTTCTTTCAATGTGGTTACGGTAGCTTACGCTATTTGGTTTGTCTTTTGTTTTCTGGAAATAGTCAATCCCAACGGATTGACAGAGGCATGGGTAAACTCCAGAGCCATGTATCCTGCCACACTGATATTCATCATCCTGCTGACAGCTTTCTTTACGCGTTTTAAATTAGTAAAGGCATTGATAATGATTATAGCCATATTTACAACCATATCATTTATCAAGCTAATGATACAAAGATACATAGGCTGGGACCAGTATGAGACAACCTGGCTCTATTCATCCGAAAGTTACCGTACCCACCTTCTCCGCACCGGTATCCGATATTTCTCTACATTTACCGATGCGGGCAATCATGGTTCAAACATGGGCAATATAGCACTGGTATACAGCATCATCTTTTTTTATACCAAAGGGGAAAAAATACGTTGGTTCTATCTGGCAATCGCTATAATGGGAGTTATCGGGCTATTCATGTCCGGCACACGCGGTGCAATGATTGTCCCATTAGGAGGATTAGTCCTTTTCTGCCTAATCAATAAAAGTATAAAGTTCACATTGGCAAGTGCCATAGTAGGAATCGGAATATACATTTTCTTTGCCTTCACCTATATCGGTGAAAGCAATGCTATGATCAGCCGTATGAGAACTGCCTTTAAACCCACCCAGGACGCATCCTTCAATGTACGTATTGAGAACCAGAAGAAGATGGCCGAGTACATGAAAGACAGGCCGTTCGGCGAGGGAATAGGATTGGCCGGAGTAGAAGCGCGGAAATATGGAAACCGATATATCACAACCTTCCCGGTAGATTCATATTATGTCAAAATATGGGTACAAACCGGCATTGTGGGACTTATATTGCATATTGCCGTATTATTAATTTGTCTGTTTTGGGGATGTTATCTCATCATGTTCAAAGTGAGGAATACAGAATTTCGAGGTATACTTACCGCTTTTATATGCGGACTATTTGGATTAATGTTAAGTGCATACGGAAATCAGTTTTTCGGACAGCCCAATACGCAATTTATCCTATGGACATTCTTTGCATGTATCGTCAATAGTCCTTATATTGACAAGCAACTCCTCGAAGAGAAACGACAATTATTAACGAAATAATAAACAGTAACTATATGAACGAAATCTTTTCCATATTCAATCCGGACTGGTGGATGGACGAAAACAACAATGCCCTGCAAATGGGAGATGCTATCTTGTTTTTGATTTTCCTGCTCCCCATTGCCTATTTGTTCATCTATTCTCTCGCTTCTCTGAGAAAGTACAAGAATCCCTATCCCCATGCAAATATACAACACCGTTTTCTTGTTGTATTCACCGTCCTGCGTGACGGCAAAGAGGTTATCAGCAGTATCAACACTTTCCTTGACACGCAAAACTATCCGCGCGAGAAATATGACATTGCGGTCGCTGCCACCCAACTACCCGAGGAGGATCTTATCACACTTCTTCAGATGCCGGTCAATATTGTAGTGCCCGATAAGGAAAGTTGTACCAAAGTATACGCTATCCAGCAGGTCATGGAACGTTATTCTCCACACGAATATGATATGGTAGTTATTTTCAACTCCGACAACCGTGTAGTGCCCAACGCACTTGACTTATTCAACAATGCATATTATTCGGGATGCGATTCCATCCAGGCACACCGTATGGCTGAGAACCTGAATACCAGTATTGCTGTCCTTACGGCTGCCAGTGAAGAAATCAACAACCATATATTCCGCAAGGGTCAAGTAACTCTGGGATTCTCTTCAGCCCTAATCGGTTCGGGGATGGCTTTTGATTTTGCGATGTTCCATGAAATAGCTCCTACATTGAAAGGAAGCGACTTCAGCAAAGCAATGGAAGTAGCTTTGCTGGAACAAAACATATATACAGAATACTTGGAAGAAATTGTCTGTTACAGCAAGAAGAAGGACAATGCGTACGGCTATAACGAAGAGCGCCAGCGCTGGATTGCCTCCCAGTACAGCAGCACTTTCCTGGCATTGAAGCGCCTTCCCCTTGCCTTCCTGCAAGGGCGGTGGGATTATTGCAATAAACTGGTACAGTGGATTATGCCTTCTCGCCTGCTACTTATCGGACTTACCGTCCTCATAGCTATAGGGATGACTTTCTTGGACTGGACACTCTGCTTTAAATGGTATATACTGCTGTTAGCCATTGGCGTCACCTTCCTTATGGCAATGCCCGAAGGGGAAATAGCCCGCCATTTCCGTAAAGCAGTTTGGGCCATGCCTATACTGATATTCTCAAGTATATTCAGCCATATAGGACGCTTTTTCGGCAAAAAAAAGAAAAAGATAACAAGCATCAGTAACCATGAAAATAGCGATTGAAGCTCAACGCATCTTCCGCAGTGACAAGCACGGAATGGACTTTGTCATTCTGGAAACTCTAAAAGAGTTGCAGAAGCGTAAGGACGGGAACCACTATTATGTGCTGGTTTCTGCGGGCGAAGACCGCTGTCTGGAAGAATCGGAGAACCTAAGCATCATAGAAGTGCATTGTCCCTCTTATCCATTATGGGAGCAAGTGGCATTACCTTATACTGTACAGCAATTGCAGGCAGACCTGCTACATTGTACATCCAATACAGCTCCGTTGTGGTGCCCGGTCCCCTTGGTACTGACATTGCATGACATCATCTATCTGGAACCGCGGCAGCACCGCAGCCCTTCGCTCTATCAGGAAATGGGATGGCACTACCGACGGATGGTTGTTCCAAGAATATTGAAGAAGTGTAAAAAGATAATCACGGTGTCACATTTCGAATGCAACCGCATCCGGGAAGCGTTGCACCTGCCGGAGCAACAGATAACAGCTGTATACAACGGATACAATAAACACTTTATCCCTCGGACACCCCACTCCAACATCATCAAAAAATACATTCCACAAGAAGGTTTTCTGTTCTTCTTGGGCAATACCGACCCCAAGAAAAATGCAGCACGCACACTGAAGGCTTATGCCCTCTATCTGGAAAAATCGGCTGTGAAACGTCCGTTGCTGATAGCCGATTTGAAAGAGGAATATATTGACGCCCTCCTCCGGCAAGAGCAAATCACAGAAATAAAGAAACAGTTGTTTTATCCGGGCTACATTGACAACCAAGATTTGGCAGCCCTTTATAATACAGCCTTCACCTTTTTATACCCTTCCCTGCGCGAAAGTTTCGGCATTCCCATACTCGAAGCCATGGCTTGCGGTACTCCCGTCATTACAAGCCACACTTCGGCCATGCCCGAAGTGGCAGGTGAAGGAGCAGTTCTTATCAATCCGGAACAACCGCAACAAATAGCCGATGCCCTGATTAAATTGGAAAATGACGCGGACTTCTATCAAAAACAAGTAGACTATGGGCTGGAACGTGTGAAACTCTTTTCATGGAGGAATACAGCTGAAGCATATTCGAAGATTTATCGCGAAATACAGAAGAAACAATCATTAGAAACCTAAATAAAAGCCATAGGTATGAAAGACTTTATCATTACCAGCCTGCAGACGTGGGACATTGAAATAGGAAGCACCATCAAGAATACGGCGCTAGAAATTTCAAAGCAGAACCGAGTGCTCTACATCAATACACCTATGGACTATTCCACCCGGCTGAAAGGCAACAAGCAAGCTCCCTCCTACATACGCCGTATGTCTGTCATCAAAGGAGAAGCTTCTCCCCTGCGGCAAATCAACAAAAACATGTGGGTACTGGACTGCCCGTTCACACTTTTGTCCGTAAACTTTCTACCCGCTCCCTTGTTCAACTTCTTCAACAGACAGAACAACCGCCGTATCGGCCGGTGGATTGTGCAGCAAGCTGCACAACTCGGTTTTAAGGACTACATCCATCTTATTGATACGGACATCTACCGCAGCCGGTATCTGAAGGAATACATTCATCCGGTGCTATCCATCTACTACCGTCGCGATTACATCATCGGAGAAGCCTATTGGCGCAAGCACGGTACTCGCCTCGAGCCAGAGCTGGCCGCTTCTGCAGACATTGTATTGGCGAACTCCAGCCGCTTCGCTGCAGAATTGCTAGCCTATAATCCGGAGACATATCCGATAGAAACCGGAGTGAACATAGAGCTGTATGATGCTTCCCGAAGCTACGGCATACCCACCGACATAAAAGGAATTCCCCACCCCATCATCGGATACATGGGTACTGTAAACAGTACCCGCCTGGACGGAGATTTGCTCTATGAAATAATCAGACAACGCCCCGAATACAACTTTGTGTTCACCGGACCGGAAGATAACGGATTCCGCCAACACCGTATCCACACACTGAAGAACGTCCATTTTCTCGGGCAAAAAAAAACAAGTGAACTGCCTGCATATATTGCCACCTATGACGTTTGCATAAATCCGCAAATGATAAACGACATCACCGATGGCAACTACCCACTGAAAATTGACGAATATCTGGCAATGGGCAAACCGACCGTGGCAACCAGTACCCACACCATGCGCAACATCTTTGCAGCCTACACGCACTTGGCCACGAACCCGCAAGAGTGGCTTTCTGCCATTGACCACGCTATAACCGAATCCGATGACAAAAAATTGGCACAACAACGCATATCCTTCGCTGAAACCCACAGTTGGGGGCACAGCGTGAAGAAAATTTATAGAATCATTGAGCATTTCAATAATAGAATATTATGAATTATCGCAACATAGATGACTTGAACCACTGCATCCTGCAACATCTCAGCATACTGCCACGTGATTTTGACCTGATAGTGGGCATCCCTCGCAGTGGCATGTTTCCCGCCAACCTGCTGGCACTCTATTTGAATCTGCCAGTAACAGACTTGGACTCATTCCGCAACGGACACATCTATCAGACCGGAGAACGTGGCAAAACTTTCAACATGACCCACATCCGCAAAGTATTAGTGGTAGATGACAGCATTGCCACCGGAAACGCCATAAATAAATGCCGAACATTGCTGAAAGCTCTCAATGACAACTATGAAATAAAATATTGTGCCATTTACAGTGTGCCTGAACATACCAGAAGCGTGGATTATCATTTTGAGATTCTGGATTATCCCCGTTTCTTCCAGTGGAACATAATGAACCATGGAATCCTGAAAAAAGCATGTTTGGATATTGACGGGGTTCTTTGCGTAGATCCTACTCCCGAAGAAAATGATGACGGACCACGCTACCGCGAATTCCTACTGAACGCCCAACCCTTATTCATTCCCCGTACCGAAGTAGGTACGCTGGTCACTTCACGTTTAGAGAAATACCGCCCGGAAACCATGGCCTGGTTAAAGAAAAACCATGTAAAATATGATAAACTGGTCATGCTAGACCTGCCCAACAAAGAAGCCCGCCAACGTGCCAACTGCCATGCCTCATTTAAAGCCAAAGAATATAAATTATCCACCACCTACATGCTTTTTGTAGAAAGTTCCCTACAACAAGCCATAGAAATCAATCGTCTGACCAAGAAGCCAGTACTCTGTACGGAAACTTTTCAAATGATTTACGATTCAAAATCCATCTACTATAATCTAAAGTCTGGAGAAACTTTCCCTTGGCTACGACGTTTCCTCATCTCAAAGCGTGACAAGCTAAAAAGGCTGCTAAACAAATAAGCTTTATACAATATTATGACTACCTTTGCATCTTTTTAAAAACAAATAATCATGACTAAAAATTTAATTTAGCCCTTACCGTAGATGGGCAAAAGTTCTGGAGTTTTAACGGAACAACCAAACATGCAGAAGAAAGACTGGTAATAGCCGAAGTTATTAAACAAGTCATTCGGACAATCTTCAAGAGTGACCGGAAAGCCAGCTTCAGGGAAAGCAAGGAACTCATCCCCATAGAGAACCGGATAAAAAAAATAAAACAAGTTTCTGAACAAGAGAAAGAATAAAAAGCTTTCAATTTACATTTATTAAGACAAGTACGGTTTCCATAAGTTTAGAAACCGTAACTTGTTGTTTGTCAACAAAAACAACGTATGCAGATCGTACCTATTCGGGCTGCACCACTATTTTATTATCCCTACCTTTGCACCATAAAACAAAGAGAAAACGCTACGAAAAACGCCGTCGCAACAACAAGCAACCACGCTTTACGCAATACTTTTCCTTGCAAAAAACAATTAAAATGAAAAGAAATTTCTATTTACAACATCCCTTGATGGCCATGTGCGACCCCAGAATGCAACAACTGACAGAAAAAGAAGGCTTGAGAGGACTGGGTGCCTATTGGGTCATCATCGAGAAACTGGGAATGCTGCCCGAACCTCGCGCACGACAAGAATACCTCCGTCCCCATTGCGACGGGAAGAAAGTAACGCTTGCCTACCTCCTGAAAATTATCCGGGAATACGGACTCTTCGAACTCGAGGAAGACGGATATTTCACGCCGAAAGAGCTGAATCCCCCACGCAAAAAAGACGAAAAAACGGCAAAAAAGGGGGAGGCAAAGCCGTATTCCAAGGCAAAAAATGACGAAAAATGGCAAAAAACACCAAGGGAAAACGCCGAAAAACAAGCCCCAGGAACAATTAACCCACTGGAAAACAGCGAATTACCGAAAGCGACAGAGGGAAATAATAAAGAGAATATAAATAATCATATAAAAACAACAGCAGCATCAGCAGCAGAAGAAGAAACTGCCGCTGATGCCGATAGGCCTCTTCCGCCGTCGGATGCCGGAGGAGTGCCACCGTCAACGTCCGGAGGAGCGCAGACCACTTGCGACGGCAACGATGACGACGACAACGACGATGGCAGCGACCGGTCGCAAGACCCGGGACACCCCGTACGACCATGGCGCGAAATGGTGGATAACCTCACCCTCGAAAGCTCCTGGCTGGACATCGCCTGCATGAAAAGCGGCTACGGATGCCTGCTGAAACGCCACATCCGGGAAGCGGTGAAAATATTCAAGCAACACATCGAAGCCTACGGCAAAGGAGGTAATCTACTGGAAATAAGTGATGTGCAAGGATATTTCGTCAACTATGTCAGTGCCGGAAGCCGGACCTCACACGCCCTGCACGAGGTTCTCTGCTCCCTGGACACCAAGCAGCAGGCGACAGCACCTCCCGACCCCTACCGCTACGAGCTACTTGTGGACGGACAGCGCACCTACCTGGGCTGCCCCATCCCCGACGGAGCGCCACCCCGACCGGACAATACCGCCTTCTGGAACGAAACTGCCCGTTCGTGGACTTCGCAAACCCCACCGCCTTCATCGAAAAAGCCGAAACAGAAACCCGGCTGAAACGCCACACTCCGGCATCCGGAATGCCACACGCCAGCGTTCCGGATGCCACACCTCAGCACCCCGGATGCCACACGCCAGCGCCCCGGATGCCACACCTCAGCACGTCCCAAGTGTGGCATTTACCCCCGTGAAGTGTGGCATCGGAAGGGGTGAGACCATTCATGTATAACCATTTACCGGACAAAAGGACAAAGAGACAAAGAGACAAAAACGAGAAGACAAGTACGTCCTTCTGTCCAACAAAACAAATCCTATATGAGAAATTTTCATCAACGCGGCATTGACACCCGCGGCCGCATCAGCGGCAAAATCAAGACCATCTGCCCGCAATGCAACGACACCCGCGGACACAAAGGCAACAAGTCACTCTCCGTAGACCTGGACAAAGGCCTGTGCTACTGCCACCACTGCGGCTACAAGCTCTACGTGCCCGACGACGCCGAAGAACGCCTCAAGCAGCAACGCCGCGACATGCACCGGAAGCCCACCGCACCGCCCCAGCACTTCCGCCGTCCCACCTTCAACCCTGCCCGGATGCAACTCTCCGAGAACCTGGAACGCTACTGGACCACCGTCCGCTGCCTGCCGCAGGAGCTGCTGCGCACCCTGCGCATCACCGAAGAGACGGTGCGCCTCCCGGAGAGCAGCCAGGAGGAGAACTGCATCTGCTTCAACTACTTCGAGAACGGGACGCTCGTCAACACCAAGTACCGCAGCGCCCTGAAGCACTTCATGATGGTGAAGGGGGCCGAGCTCATCCCCTACAACGTGGACAGCATCCTCGGCACCCCGGAGTGCATCATCACCGAAGGCGAGTTCGACGCGGCAGCCGTCATCGCCGCCGGACGCAAGGACGTCGTCTCCGTGCCCGCCGGCGCCCAGAGCAACCTCACGTGGCTGGACCGCTTCGTGGAGTCGCACTTCGAAGACAAGCAGACCATCTACATCGCCGTAGACGAGGACCCGGCAGGGCAGTCGCTCCGGCAGGAACTCACGCGCCGCATCGGAGTGGAACGCTGCCGCATCGTGCACTTCGGCGAGGGCTGCAAGGATGCCAACGAGCATCTGGTGAAATACGGCGCCGAAAGCCTCCGTATCTGCATCGAGCAAGCCGAAGAAGTGCCCCTGGAAGGCATCTTCACCGCCGAAGACTGCCGCGACGACCTGCGCTCCCTCTACGAGAACGGCCTGCAGCGGGGTGCCGACACCGGCTGGGACAACTTCGACGAACACTGCACCTTCGAGCCCCGCCGCCTGCTGGTGATGACCGGACGCCCCGGCGACGGCAAGTCCGAATTCACCGACGAGCTGGTGCTGCGCCTCTGCCTGCGCCACGAGTGGAAAATCGCCTTCTTCAGCCCCGAAAACATGCCCATCGCCTACCATCTGCACAAGCTGGCGGAGAAGCTGACCGGCCACCGCTTCACCCCCGGACCGGGCATGACGGAAGCCGTCTACGGGCAGGCAGTGGGCTGGCTGGACCGCAACGTGTCGCACATCCTGCCCGACGACGGGAGCTACGGCATCGACCACATCCTGGAGAAAGCCCGCCAGGTGGTGCGCCGCAAAGGGGTGCGCATCCTCGTCATCGACCCCATGAACCGCCTGGAACAACGTCTGGAACCGGGGCAGACGGAAATGGACTACATCACCGACACGCTGAACAAGCTGGGACGCTTCGCCACCCGCAACCAGTGCCTCGTCATCCTCGTGGCCCACCCCCGCAAGGTGAACCGCAACGAAAAGGACGGCACCCGGCGCCGTGTCGAGATGAACGACATCAACGGCTCTGCCAACTTCGCCAACATGTCCGACTTCTGCCTCGTGGTAGACCGCAACGACACGAAGCAGATAGCCACCATCTACATCGAGAAGGTCCGTTTCAAACACTTGGGCAGTGCCCACACCGAAGCCAAGTTCGTCTACAACCACCTGAACGGACGCTACTGGCCCTGCGAGGAAGACGTCATCCACCCCCCCCAAGGAGAGCAACTGGGACCGGTGAACACGCAGTTCGACAATGAGAATTGGTTGAAAAATAATGAAGAACAAGGCAGGTTATTCGAGTAAAAATCCGTATCTTTACAAGACGGAAAGAAGAGAATAGGTGCAAGCATGTGCAAACTGTGCAATCACGTGTTATCCCTATTAAAGAAAACATACAACCTGAACTTTAAAGAATATGATGAAACAGAATGATTCCTTTGCAGAGCCTCGCTTCCCCGTCCGCAGTTACGGGAAAGGCGAACTGGCCATGTACTACCTTCCGGGCATTGCCCAGCAGACTGCCGTCAACCGGCTGAACGAATGGATACGCACCGCCCCGGGGCTGGAACAACGCCTGCTTGCCACGGGCATGAACCCTTATTGCCGACGGTACACGCCCGCACAAGTGCAGCTTATGATTAATGTCTTCGGGGAGCCTTCTTAGAAGGTTCCCCCCCTTTTCACATAAATCCTCACCCCCACTCTGTCTATATGCTCACGCAATGCCTCGTTTTCAAGATTGGCATATACCACCACTTCACGCACTTCATCAAAACGAGCTAAAACAGCACATATCCTGATTACTGTTTTCCAACATATTCCATGTCTTTTTATTCAGTTTACGCACATCTATGCGAATACAAATATACCTCCTATTTGTCACAAATCCAAAACAAAAGAAACAATAACCTCCCTTATCCTCTCCCAACCTCCTCCTACCTCCCCCAACCTCCCTTCCTCCCTGCCCCATGTCCTATCTTTGTATCAACGAAACGGAGCAGAGGCCATCGCCGCGGAGACACCTCCTTTCCCCTTTCGGAATGAAACATTAACCATTAAACATCAAACATCATGTCAACAGCATTAGTAGTGCGCACACAGCGCCACAAGAAAATCGGGGACAGTAGCTCCCCCATGGTCTACACCCTGAAACGCAAGCCCCAAGATGCCAAAATCTTCGACCTTGCCCGTATCGCGCAAGACATTGAAGCACTGGGCGCCATGTCGTCCGAAGACGTGGAGCACGTAGGCAAAGCCATCGTACGCCAGATGCGCCAGACGCTGACGGACGGCAACAGTGTCCGTCTGGACGGCTTCGGCATCTTCCACACCACCTTTAAATGCCGTGCCACCGAACTGGCCAAAGACTGCACCGTGAAAAACATCGAACGCGTCAATATCCGCTTCAAGGTAGCCAACACCCTGCGGCTGGTGAACGACAGCAACGCCACCACCAAAGGTGGAGCAAACAACCTCATCTTTGAGCTTGTAACTGCCGACAAGGATAGTACCGGCGGAGGTTCCGGCGGCAATAATCCCGATGGCGGAGGTTCCGACGGAGACCAGGGGGAGAATCCGCTGGGATAAAAAAGAGGGATTAAGGATTAAACATCAAACATCATGAGTACAAAATCATCAGCCTGGGACAAGATTCTGAAAGTAATCATCGCTGTAGCTTCGGCACTTTTAGGTGCATTCAGCGCACACGCCATGAACAGCGGTAGTCCCCTTTAGCGCACAGCCCCCAAAGGCAAACTGTAGAAAGAAATGAGAAAAATCAACTTGATTGTGATACATTGCAGCGCCACGTGCGAGGACCGTCCCTTTACCGGGCAAGCTCTGGAAGCCGCGCACCGCCGACGTGGATTTGATGGCACGGGCTATCATTTCTACATCCACCGTGACGGACAAATCCTGACCACACGTCCGGTCGAGAGGGCCGGCGCCCACGCCCGCGGCTACAATGCCCACTCTATCGGAATCGCCTACGAAGGTGGATTGGACCACTATGGGAATCCCAAAGACACACGCACGGAATGGCAGCGCCACTCGCTCCGCGTACTGGTCCGCGCTTTGCTGATGGACTATCCGGAAGCAAAAGTGGCGGGACATCGCGACCTCAGCCCCGACCGGAACAACAACGGAGAGGTGGAACCGATGGAATGGACGAAACAATGCCCGTGTTTTGAAGTAAAAAAAGAGAAGTGGTAACCAAGAAAAGGGAGGTGACAAAGCATGACAAAAGCTTTGCCACCTCATTTTTTATTCATACATTTGTTCTAATTAAGCAAAATGCGCATCAAACAAAGTTCAGCCGTATGAAGTACCCTATTGGAATACAGAGTTTTGAGAGCCTTATCAATGACGGATATTTGTGAAACTGCTGAAAGACAACAACTTCTGTCTGCCCGACCTTACGAGCGAAGGAGTGACTGCAGAGACACTGACAGACGTGGAGCCGTTCAAGGATAATCCCATTGCCGTGATTTACCAAAGCGGCTACCTCACGATAAAGGAATATGACGAAGAATTCAATATCTATCGGCTGGGATTCCCTAACAAGGAAGTGGCCGAAGGATTCATCAAATACCTGGTTCCCTACTACATGCCGATAAAGGACAGTGAGTCCGTCTATTAATAGATGAACAACAATGCCACTTGCTAAAAATGAAGCCAGCGCTTCACCTTATCCTTCAGATTTATATTGACCATGAAGCCAACCATCCACTTTTTAGCGGCCATAGGCATCATATAGAACAGAAGAAAAGGAAGCAGTTTCATCAAATTTTTATCCAAATGCCAATGTGACGGATAGGAAAAATGGCGGGATAAAAGATTTTCCAGATATTGCCGCTTCTTCTCCGGCGAAATACATGCAGAAGCATATACCCGGTTGGCATGATAAAGGCTCATTTTCAAGATGTCGAGCATCAGTCCGTTATAGAAGGGTTCGCCAGTCAAAGAGTGTATATACCCGGACTTCAACAACTGCGTACCGATATATTGTTCTGCCAAGAACTCGGAATACCCTTGCTGCTCTTTCACACTGGTCACCGATTGAGGATTATAAGTAAAGAACAGTGTACAATCCGGCAACAAGCGGCAAGAACGGGCCCGCAATATCACTTGATACGTAAACCAGGGGTCATCAATCAGGTAATGAGGAATACAACGAACCTCGTTCTTGCGCAGAAACTCCGTCCGGTAGAGCTTGTTCCAGGTAGCTACAAAAATATTCTGTCCCCGTCCGTAACGATATTTAGCCACAGCATAATCTCCATCAGCAATCAGAGTATCCGCGTACCGGCATCCACCGGGATACACTTTTCCTTCCAAATCACGCCGGACGAAAGATGCTGCCACAAAATCCACCGGATGTTCCTGCATCTTATTGTATAGTAATTCGATGCACTCCGGTATAAGAACATCGTCGCAATCCATCGTAAACAGATATTCTCCCGTCGCCTTCTCCACAATGGCATTGCGTGCCGCCCCCGTACCTTGATTGACCACTTGGTCGATAATACGGACAGCACTTCCACGTGGATGTTCCCCGACTACCCTGCGAACTATATCCATACTGTCCCCTTTATCATCGACAAAAACAAATTCAATGTTCGGATACGTTTGATTAAGGGCGGACAATAATGTACGCTCTATAAGACTCGCAGCATTATAAATAGGTATTCCCAGCGTTATGAGCGGAAAAGTATTCATCTTTTTATCCATCGTTTCATTGTACGTAAAAAACGTTGCACATCCAGTATCAATAAAGGGGAAAGCGAAGCCAGGCATAAGACAGCATAATCAATGGACAACCGGAAAGGCAACCGCTTCAACGCCGACCTTAGAGCTGACCTCTCCCGGCAAATGAACCCGCTTTTCTCTTTCCTATTACCGCAAGCAGTATCCAGCCAAATATGTACCCGTCGTATATCGTGTACACAAACCCTCATCCAGAAACCAGGGGCCGGATGTTCTTTCATATAGTCACTGTGGCTTTCGAGCCCTTCTAATAAAGACTCTATAATTCTTTTCTGATTATCAACATGATGAGACACCGACTGACTGCGCATCCGATAATAATAAGCATCGACCGGAAGTGAACAGACAGCATTGGCATGATAAAAACAAAGAGGATTCAGCACACAATCCTCTGCCTTATTCCCCGGAATATAACGCAAACGGTGCCTTGTCAGCAGGTCACGGAGTATCAAGCGATTGGTCAGTACCGGATTGTAATAGAAATCCTGATAGAGTTCTATCCCCGTCTTTATCGGTGATTCGGGTACATCAAATCCGACAAAACGCCTGCATTTGCCGTCTTCAAAAGCTACATTATTGAATATCAGCATGTCCAAATGGCCTTCACGGGTCTTCTCATAAAGACGGGACAACAAGCCGGGAGCTATGAAATCATCGCTGTCAACAAACCAGATGTATTTGCCGACCGCCTTTTCAATGGCCTCATTGCGAGTTTCAGCCGCTCCGGAATTCGGATGGGTAAAGACACGGATATTAGCATAACCAGCCCCATATTTCTGCGCTATCCGTAGACTTCCGTCAGTGGACCCGTCATCATAGAGTATTATCTCATATAGCTCTGACGGAACATCCTGATTCAACAAGCTATCTACACATTCAGACAGATAATCTTCCACATTGTATACCGGAACAATAAAACTCAGCCACTTCTCCATAAATTCTGTTACTTTAATAAATCAGAATGTTCTTCCAGCAATTTCTCGAAAAGTTTTTTCCATTGCAAAGCCACCATCTCTATTTGGAAACAACCAACACTTTTAATAGCATTCTGCCCCATCCATTTTCTTTCTTCCTCATGCTCTATCATGTATATAATCTTCTGAGATAGCTCATGGACATTCCCATTCTCTACCAAAAATCCGTTCACTCCTTCCTGAACAAGATTTTTAGGACCACATGGACAAGCATATGAAACAACAGGGAGCCCACACGCCATAGCCTCTGCTATCACCATTGCAAACCCTTCAAAACGAGAACTCAACACAAAAACTGAATTCTCCACGTATTTTTCGGCTACATTATCAGTACGACCTTCCAAAAAGCAGGACTCATCCAATCCCATCCTATCAATTTGGCTTTGAAGCTGCTCTCTCAATTCACCCTCTCCCCAAATATGCAACTTCCAATCAGGGCACACTGCCACAACTTGTGCCCAAGCAGTAATCAACATATCAAAGCCTTTTTGAGGAACATACCTTCCTACTGCTATCACATGATGATTAGTACAAGTGGAAAAAACAGAAGGGACAAAAGCTATAGGATTAGGAATGATTTCTACATTATCCAATTCTGTCCAAAGAACTCTATCCTCTTGGGTAAGAACTACAAAACGAGACAAGCAATTGAGTTTTTTTACAATTTTTTTTATCCAATAGTCCCACATAAATCTGGGTAGAAATCTTGACAGTTGTGGATTTATATGTAAAAAACAATCTTTATAGAAATGACTTTCCGCTATTTTGATGCTTCCATCTGACATACTGGACAAAAATCCCACCTCACGACGTAGCATCGCAATTGTAATATCTGGTTTTATTTTATTTAGACATTGCTCCAAACGCCTTTTATACAAAAAACGTTTATAAGCATACATCAAAAAACGCTTATATTTAGGCATCCATACATCAAAATGGATATTCAAATCATGAATCTGAACAGAAGGATGAAAATTGAAAAAAGGAGTACCTGAAATGCCTTCAGTTGTAATGATATGCACTTCATAACCGAAAGTCTCAACAAAGAAATTCACTTTCAAAGCAAGCACTCTTTCCATTCCCCCCATTTTATAAACAGAAGGAATGCAATACACTATCCTCAATCGTTTTCCCATTTCATATTTCATATTCCATGCTATAACACAAATATAGAAGTTTACTTTTAGCCTCACAAATAAAATTATAGAAAAGGCGAACCGATTCCGTAAATTGCCTTCATCGACATGTATCACTTTTATAAATCTGTTTTTATATTCAAAAGTTACCAATGAATAAATCGCCCCAGCAAAGTCCGAATACCTTTTGAAAAATTATAAAATAGAATTGTCAAAATCGACAGAAATAATAACGAAGAAACCAAAGCATACAAGCTCCACTCTAAATAACCTTCCTCTGGTTTTGGCAGAGCCAATGATAAAAGAATACCATCTGTCAAAGCCCAAGAAAAAACAAACATACATAAATACAGCAATACATTTTTCCAATAAATTCCAACAGACATTTTAAAACCGTAGCGATATAAAAAATAAGGTTTCCAAATGCTTATGACAGTTATGGAACTGGCAACATCTCCTAACAAGACCCCTGGAAGTCCCCAATAATATCCTCCAACCAAAGCTGCCAGTATCGTGATACCAAGTGTAGCAATGGGCGCCCAGGTATCTTGAAAAAGACCATAGCCATAAATAAACTGATCATTTGTACCGCGAAACTGACTGATGAAAAAATTGGCAAGAATCACTACCAATACAGAATGAGACAATACATACTCTGTCCCTAACCATACAACAATAAAGGAATCCATCAGGTGGTATAGAGCAAATGTTAAAAAAGAAGCTACCATAAAGCGCAAAGAGCTGAGTTCCCAAAATACTTGTTGTATACGCTTTGAGTCACCTTCGGCAATCAAATTTCCCACTCCAGCCCCCGTACTTCCTAAGAAATTATTGACGAGCTGGTTCAATTTGGTCAACAGCAACATGTAATTGCTATAATAGGCTACCAATTTTAAGGAAGTGAACGTGTAAACCAAAAAAGGAAGCAGCTGGGAACGCCCCATCCCTGCCAATTGATGTACAAACATCTGGCGTGCCTTGCGTACGATTATCTTATTTTCAGGATACTTTCGACGACCTTCAGCAATGCTACACTTCAACCATGGATATACCCTATTTATCTTCCAATTAAGTATGTATGAATACAAAATACCAAAAAGCAGCTCAATGGCAATCCATAGATAAAAACTGCCTATATAGCAAACAAGCATCATCTGCACCAATATCTTTACAATATTTGCAGTCTGGAAATAGGCAGTCACAACATAATTACGCTGATCGGCTCCTAATAAGGTTTGTCGATAATTAATAAAATAACTGATTAGGGCAGAAGACAGAAAAGCAAAATATGCAAAATAGACTACGCCCAAACCAATGCTGATATTTGCAAATATCAAGGGAAGGAAGCAGGCTAATATAAGCCCCACCCCCAAAATTATCAGTCCGACATTGCGATAGAGATACCCCAATACAGAAATAATATCCCGTATCTTGTCCTTGTCGCCATTAAATAGAGGTTTGTAAAGAACAAAACCAATAGATGCCCCAATTCCCAATTCGGCCAGATTCAAAAAGCCCAATAAATTTTGCAATGTCCCCATAAGACCTACAAAATCCGCTCCCAACATATCCAGGAATATCTTGCGGGAAAAAAAAGAAATGAATAGGGTAATAAAATAGAAAAGCACGTTTACCCGGGCATTCAAATAGCTTTTTTTAAGACGAGACTCTACCATGATGTTAACTTTTCACAAATATTTTTCACCTTATTCATTAAAATTCCCCTAAAAGTAGCATACACCATATTCCGGTGTTCATTACATACAAAAATCCACAAAGCTTTGTAATATCCTCGCTTTCCAAAATACTTTCTACATTGCATTACACGGTAATAGCTGCTCAAGAGTTTATCCTCACGTCCTATTCTTCTCAAAAAACTATTGCAGCGGCACACCACTCGAACTCTTGCCAGCAAATTATCCAGCACAACGCCATATTGTAAAGAGTCCTTACGTATCGTAGCACAATAAATAGCATCTGAACATACAGTTACATGCTGTGCATAATAATCCAAATAAAAAGAGAACATTATGTCATTGCCAGCCGGTATTTCATCAAATTGAAGCGAATATTTCCGAACCAAAGCTCCGGAAATCATTTTTGCCCAAGGTACATCATTCTTATACTTTAACTTCTCCACATCAATATTTTCAGCTACGTCGAAACCTAAAAATTCAGATTGTCGCGAATGTACTGAAGTTAATGTATCTGATTCAACGCTCGTAGCCCGAAAAGTTATTAAATCATAATCTGTGGAACAATAACGATCCAATGTTTTAAGAAAATCTGGAAGAAAGAAATCATCAGCATCAGCAAACAGCAACCACTTTCCTTTTGCTTGAAGCAATCCACAGTTACGAGCATATCCGGCTCCCTTTCCATCTTTGGTAAAGATAATTTCTACATTCTCACGGTCAGTACCCGGAAAGTTAGTAAAATCTACCACATTGCTGGAACTGCCATCATCAACCACGATAATTTGGACATCATTACGCAAAGGAACAGAGTCCAAACAACGTTGCAACAACAACGGAATATTCTTATGAGGTATAATGATAGTGTAAGTATACTCAAAAGGAATAGTAACAGATGTAGTCAAAACTTCTTTCATGTTTTTATCCATTTATGTCAATGTACTCCGAAACTTTTTTTGAACCGGAGAAAACGTAACAAAGAAATCCAGCAATCAAAGAAACCGCCTCCCATGTGACAAAGAAGATATTTCGCTATGCAATCTGCTTTATAATCTGGCATGAATCTTTCTTCTATCCATTTCTTTTCCTTGGACAATAAATCTTCCAAACAAGATATCCGTTGCCTAAATGGATAGCAATTAGCATGGAGGGATAGCAATACACGCTGAAAAACCAAACTTACGGAGTGCCTCAAATAGTAGGTAAGCTCATCCGACAAATAATAAATATCCTCAAATCTTTCCATTCTGCCTCTATAAGCTGAAAAAAGATTGTATTCATCGCTGTATGTATTCATACGGGAAGAAAGAGTTTCTGCAGAATATGCTATTCTATAATTATAATCCATGAAATTGCAAAGAAGAATATAATCTGAAAGCAATATATAATCCATCATAAAAATCAAATCTTCCATGCAATGGACATTACAATCAAAACATAATTTATTTTCACGAATCAATTCCGCACTATATAGTTTTGAACAAGAAAATCCAAAACGGTCAAGGCCATACTCCGCAAAACCTTCACCTATATTACTTCCTATTAATATTTCCGGAAGTGCAATCTTTCCTATTAACTTACCATCAATTGAATATTTTAAAGCTCCTCCCATCACCAAACCAATACCCGTATCGGGCAGGCTCTTATATAAATGCAACAAATAATCCGTGGAAACCCAATCATCTGAATCCACAAAAACAATATATGTACCCTTAGCATGTTGCAATCCTATATTACGCGCAGCGCTAACGCCACTGTTCTGTTGATGGAACACCCGTATCCTCGTATCCTTCCCGGCATACTCTTCACAAATCTCCCCGCAACGGTCTGGGCTCCCGTCATCTACCAGCAACAACTCAAAATTCGTAAAGGTCTGTGCAAGAATACTGTCAATGCACTGGGGCAAGTACTCTTCCACCTTATAAACGGGTACTATAACGGATATTTCCGGGACATGATTCATATTCGCTCATTTTGTATGCAACACTGCCTTCATTTTTATAGACAACACCAACAAATAGTAGGCTGACTTTACAAAAGCCTTAAAATACAGATAGCCGGCATACGTAGGAAGCACATAATGGATGTTCTGCAATATCAGCTTCCATTCGGGACGCAGGCCCGTCATCTCCAACAAAGACGCATACTTTTTGTTCCTGAATACCAAATAACTCTGATAATGAAAGGATGTGTCTTTCGTGAAATACAGAATACGGTCAAAATATTTCGCCTTCAGACTCTCAAAGTATATATATATCAGCCGGTTATCCTGCAAACACCGGGAAGACCGGATAAAGTCGTAGATATAACCAAGCACCAGCACACGACATTCCAAATTACGCATAGACGGCGCTCGCATGATGGAATCTGGCTGCATGGAATAATAGTAAGTGGTCTCATTGACGACATACATACTTTGAGACATACATGCCAACTTAAATGACCATAAATCATCCTCGTGTACAATGCCCTCCTGGAAGTAGAGTTTATGCTGCAAAACGAGGGGACGACTCACCAGCTTGTTCCATGCCATGACATACCATTTTCCCTGCACATAAGTGGAAAGTACAAGAGCATTCCCTTCATAAAACCCGGTGCCTAATGATAAAGGAGGAGCCCAACGTCTGGCACCGGTCACCTCGTAATTGCCTATCACAAAATCCGGTCGCTTCTGCACCGCTGCATCTGCCAAAAGCTCTATTGCATTCGCAGAAATATAGTCGTCGCTATCCAAGAAGTACAGATAATCGCCAACAGACGCTAAAATACCGGTGTTTCTTGCAGCAGAAAGCCCTCTGTTCTCTTCATGTTCCAGACATCTCACCACCGCTCCGCGCGGATGCGAAGCCACCACCCGTCTGACTATCTCCATAGAGTTATCCGGAGTGCAGTCATTCACAAGAATAACTTCCAAATCCGGCCAGGTCTGGTTCAACACAGACAGCAGACACCGTTCTATGTACTTGGCAACATTATAAACCGGAACAATAATGGAAACTTTCATACTTTCAATCATATTTTCAGAATTTCACCTCATGGCCTTCCACAAACTCTTCCCACCACACAACAAGCGTCAACAGATTGAAATATTGCAAAGCCTTGTTCTGCCTATGCCAGAACCAACCACCCTCCTTCTCTGCAACTTGTTCATAATCTGTAAGAAACTTCTCCACTGCATCACGACGCAGATAGTTGTCCATAATGCCGGAAGCAAGAATAAATTCCTTAAAGAAAGCACGTCGGGCCCTATCACGGAAGAACAGTGGCATAGGTGCAAAACCGCCCTGCTTCTTCTTCAAGGTAATGGCCTCGGGAAGTAAAGGTTTATAATGGTGCTTTAACAGATATTTAGAAACGGAACGACCCCGCGCAATGTCCAGTACACTGTTGCCCCTGCACTTCAACCCTACCGGCAGCTCCTGCAGGAAATGGAAAAGCTCCAGGTCCATAAAAGGATACGTCAGATTGTTACCGAACATGCGTGCCATGCTGGAAGCCTTGAAAAGAATGATACGGTTGATTACAGTCTCCAAATCGGAAAGAATGGCATGCTGCGCATAAAGATGCTCGAAACTGTGGATATCGGGCCGTAGTGATTTTACCGGCTCAAAATCTTCTTTCGGATTTTGCAGAAGGGCACACAAGGCAGAATCGGAGAAGCCGAAACGCTCCCCTTCCAGAATATGAAGTATCTTATCCAAATGGAAATTGATGCGGGAAAGCTTTCCACCGGTATCAAAGGTTTCATGCTCCAGCAGACGGCTGATGCCACGTAGCAAGGGACGCAATCCTATGCGGGCGGATAGATAATGCAACGCCACTTCGCGACCGGAAGTACCGAAATACTGGTCACTGCCGTCACCTCCCAGAATCACGTCGGGCTTGTCATCGCCTATCATGCGCATGGCACAATAGTTTACCATCAGTCCGCCTTCCATAAAAGGCTCACCCAGAAAACGGACAATGTCGGGCAAGGCACTGGTTTCCGTACCGTCAATCTCGTACTCGTGGTGGCGGGTACCAAAGGTTTCAGACATCAGACGGGCCATGGGCAGCTCCGTCCAGGCATCTCCTTTAAAGCCCACGGAATAGGAGTCAATCTGGCCGTCGTAAATGCTGCGCAGCGCAGCAAGGTTTGAACCGGAATCATAGCCGCCACTCAGCAGGATACCTACCCTGCGGCTATGGCCGATACGCCGGCGGATGGCTTGCGCATGCAATTCTCCATAACGGCGGGAGTAGGTTTCTACATCCGGATTCCGTTCAGTCGCCACCTTGGGTTCATGCTCAAAAACGCTGTCGCGCTTCAGACAATAAATGTCATCTGCCACCTTTTCATATAAGCTGGGATTTCTTTCCTTCAGCGAATCAAACATGGAATGTACTTTCGCTTGTGTCTCTAACTTTACAGAAGCCCAAACCGGCATCAGATAACCAAGCTCTGTCAACATGTAGAACTTTTCGCCGGCACCTAAAGAATGAACATCGAATAGGGCGAAATTATTCTTCTTCAAAATGCCACGCTGAAGGAATGTACTCAATGAAACCAGATTAGGCTCGAAATTTTCTTCCAGTTGGTCCTCTAAAAATTGCCAGGAAGTGGCAAAATTACCATCAATGTGACAATAGACGGGATAATGCGTGCCATGATGGTCGCGCACCACTCCGCATTCATTTTCTGAATAATATACTATGGTGAACGAACCGTCCAGGCGTGAAAAGCCATATGCCGGATCGGATAGAAACGCATCAGCAGCAAGCTTGGCATTGGTATCATCCGGAGTTGCCTGCAAGGTGTCCCGATTATACAAAGTTCCGAAAAAGAAAAGTCTCAGATTATAACTTTCAAAAGAAGATTCCGGCTCTTCTCCCTCTACACAGACTGTACGCCAATCTTCTAAAGTGATTTTTCCGTATATCATTTGTTTGCTTATAGACTTGTTTATTGTGTATCCCTTTCTATTTTTCCACCACCCCATGCCTGGTATGTATAAAGGTCTTGTTTGCCCCCCTCAGCTTGAAGATGTTTCCTGCCATCAGCAGGAATGTATAGGGTATCTTTTGCAGGGCCATTACCAGGCGGCTGGTGCAGAACCTTTTGGGAACGGCAACGAGCAGTGCGACAGCGAGCAACACCAAGAGCAGCCACCACTTCAGCCCCCATGTCCAGCGATAAACCGTAAACAACACGGAGAAGAGGAACGTGAAGCCCATCAACAGCAGGCGGGGAATGGAAAGCTGCTGGAAAAGCTTGTCGCAGAAGTCCCAGTTACGCGCAACAAGCGCCTTCCACAGAAACTTGGCGAAAGTCTGGCAGTAGTGCCATTGTGCCGACAGCCAGCGGCGGCGCTGACGGGAGAAATCGCCAGTGTTCTGTATCTTCTCATCGAACACAAAGGTTTCGGGCAGATAATAAAAACGCTTGCCGCGATAGAGCAGGGTCAGCTCCAATTCACGGTCGAAACCGCCCACAGCCTTGATGTCAGCCATCGTATCACGAAACAAGTCATAACGGAACGCCATACCGGAACCGATAAGGGCAGCCGACAAGCCCAGCTTGGCATGCCCCAGACGGAAAATGGTATTGTTGATTTCCTCACTGATGGCATCGAGCAGGGCCATGTCATTGTTCAGGTTCTTGGCACTCCGGTGGGTCTGCACAATCTCGACTTCCGGATTGGCGAAGAGGTCGTTAATATCACTCAGATAATCGTAAGGGATGACATTGTCCGCATCGAGCACCAAAGCGATGTCATAGTCATTGCCGATGGCAGCCATGGCGGCATTCAGAGATTTGGACTTGGTGCTTTTCTCAAAATGCACTTCAACCAGGCGGACAGGAAGCACAGCGAGGGAAGCGTTGGTTTCGGGCTGCATACGGTCCGAAATGACAACCGTATCAAAACAGTCGGCGGGATAATCCTGCTCCAGACATGAATGGACGCACTCGTGTATCACGGCATCTTCGCGGTAGGCAGGAATCAGTATGGCAAAACGCTTGTGTTCCTTGGCTGGAGGGGGCAGAGGCAGGTCACGCCGGCGTGACGCCAGACTGTAAACCAATAGATACAGTATGTTTATTGCAAACCATATGTATAAAAGCCAATCGAATATATTCAATATATGTTCCAAATTCAGAGCTATTTAAGCTTTAGAGTTGCTGCTTGTTTTTAATGGGTATCCGACACAAAGATAGCAAAACTTGCCCACATACGGATGGATTTCGGAGGAATAATGCAAAGTATTTGAACGAGAAAGGGATATGTCGTTTTGTACTACATTCTTCCATTTGAGGTTTTTGGCCTGTTTTTGGGGAGTTAAGCAAACAAATCGCTACTTATCCGTTGCCTTTTCGGGATTGAAAACAGGTACGAAATTTTCTTTCAAAACCTGCTTTCCCGCTCCTGTTCACCACCGCAAGGAACGCTGTTTCTGTCTATCTTTTGCTAATGCAAAGTTAGCCAAAATTTCCGAACCGGAAAAAATACAGGCTTTACCTGCGGTCTGAGGGGCTTTTTTCCATATTCCGCTATATTTTTCATGCCGTTCATTTGCTCGCTATATAATAATTTTGCAATCAAAGGAATAGGTTATGAATCAGGCAAATGTAAAGGTGTCGTTCTACCTGAAAAAGAGCGAGGCGGATGCCAATGGCGAATGTCCAGTAATGGCTAAGTTGAACATCGGAAAATACTCCGAAGCGGCGTTCAGCGTGAAAATGAAAGTGCCGCAATCCCGATGGACTTCAGGACGCGCGTCCGGCAAGAGTGTGGCGGCTAAGGAAATTAACAACCGGCTGGATGAAATCCGGGCGATGGCGTTGAGTATCTATAACGAGCAATCTGCCGTTCGTGACGGTGTGACCGCCGAGGAAGTGAAAAGTATTTTGCTTGGAATGGCAAGCGAACAGGAAACGCTTTTGAGCTATTTCAGGCAATTCATCAGCAAATTTGAAAAGCGAGTCGGAGTCAACCGTACCGTAGGCAGCTTACGGGCTTATCGTAATGCCTATAGACACATTGAGAAGTTCCTGCAAGAAAAATACAGGCTGACGGATATTCCTTTTTCGGCATTGGATCGTTCCTTCATTGACAAATATGACCTATACCTCCGTACCGAACGCAATCTCGCTCCAGGAACAGTAATTAACCTGACTGTCCAACTGAAAACCATCGTGGGCGAGGCCATTGCTGACGGTATCATTACCGCTTATCCGTTCATGGGTTACGAACCGATCCGCCCGAAAGCAGTGCAGAAGTATCTTACCGACGAGGAACTGCATCGGCTAATGACGACTCCACTCCACAAGCAGAATCTTTACCTTGTCCGTGACATGTTCCTGTTCTCCTGCTATACCGGCATTTCATACAGGGATATGCGCTCGCTGACAAAAGAAAACCTGTCGCTGGCGGAAGACGGCACATGGTGGATTAAAAGTGCCCGCCAGAAGACCAAGATAGAATTTGAAATTCCCTTGTTGGATTTGCCGATGCAGATTCTAAAAAAGTACGGTGATACCGCTTCTGATAACAGGCTGCTACCGATGTATTGTAACTCTATGCTGAATCTCTACTTGAAAGAGATTGCACGCATTTGTAAGATCAACCGTCCGATCGTATTTCACGCGGCGCGCCATACCTACGCCACGGAAATCACCCTTTCGCATGGAGTTCCTCTTGAAACCGTCAGCAAGATGCTCGGACACAGCCGGATTGAAACCACACGAATTTACGCAAAAGTAACCGATGACAAGATTGATTCCGATACAAAGACTTTGAACCGGAAAATATCGGAACGATTCTCTGTCGTGATTTAATAACCTCTTAAAGACAAGAATATGGAAAAGAATATTGAAAACCAGAATATCAAGCGGCGCAGCACGTTTGCCGTATTGTTCTATATCAACCGCACGAAAGTACGCAAGGACGGGATGTGCCAGTTATTGTGCAAGGTCAGCATAGATGCCGAATGGGCACAAATAGGGACCAAAGTATCCGTCAATCCTGCCATATGGAATCCTGATAAAGGCCGTGCCAACGGACGGAGTGAAAATGCGATTACAGTGAACCGTGCCATAGATGACTTGACTAACGAAATAACCGGACATTACGACAGGATAAAAAACAGTTTGGGATTCATCACGGCGGAACTTGTTAAAAATGCCGTCAAGGGTATCGGTCAAAAACCGCTTACCCTGCTTGCTCTGTTCAGAGAGCATAACGAGGAATTCAAGAAGCGTATCGGAATAGACCGCATACAGGAAACATACGATTCCTACCAGCGTTCCTACAAACATCTTTCAGCTTTTATTCAGGAGAAGAAAGGCGTGGAAGATGTGACACTGCGAAGCCTTGACCGTGCTTTTTATGACGACTTCGAGTTGTTCCTGCGCACGAACCGCAATCTGAAGCCCAAGACCGTACATGAGCACCTGTACCGTTTAAAGAAACTGACGATGCGGGCGGTCAGTCAGGGGACATTGCGCCGCGATCCCTATTGCCGCCTGCATCCGGAACTGCCCAAGAGAAAGAGCCGGCACATGAAATTGGAGGACTTGAAGACACTGATGACAACCCCGGTGGAGAAACCGCAACTGCAATTCGTGAGGGATATGTTTATATTCTCGACATTTACCGGATTGGCGTATGCGGACTTGAAAAAACTGTCGGTCAATGATGTCACACAAGCGGATGACGGTACTTGGTGGATTCATATCCACAGGCAAAAGACCGATACGCTTTCGTCTGTGCGCTTGTTAGATATCCCCCTTCAAATCATCGAGAAATATCGTAGTCAGAGAACCGGAGATAAGGTGTTTAATGTTTATGAACGTGGTTATTTCATTGTGCTCACGAGGGAGTTGGGACAGGTATATGGTTTTGATTTGACCTTTCATCAGGCTCGGCATAATTTCGGAACCCATATCACTCTCTCGCTTGGTGTGCCGATAGAGACGGTAAGCCGCATGATGGGACACAATTCCATTTCCACCACTCAACTTTATGCAGAGGTTACAGACAATAAGGTGGATGAGGATATGAAACGGCTAAAGTCCACAGGTTTCGGACAACAGATACAGCTTTGCGAAGAAGATTTCACCGCCAAGAAAAAACGGGGAAGAAAGTCTGAAATGTCATAAAATAAAGAACGGAGAAATGCCCTTTGCAAAAAGGAAGTCATTTCTCCGTTTCTTTAGTGAACGATGCTATACCCATCGTTGTTCTTCCCGGCAACGTTTATAGGCATCGTCCAGAATCTTCATGATATCCGACTCTTTATAAAGAGCCTTCCCTTGCACCATATAATAAGGGACCACCCCGAATGTACGGTATTCCTGCAATGTGCGCCTGCTTACCCGCAGGATTTTGGACAATTCTTCGTCCGTAAGGAAGCGTTCACCGTTAAAAAGAGATTTCGGCATATTCTCAATCACGGCGAGCATCTTCTCCATTTTCTCCATGCCTTGAAACATCACGTCAATGCGCGGGTCTTTCTCGTCTATAAAATGATAACTCATGACTTGCTTCTTATTAAAGGGTGATAATTCAAATCCAGCAATCTCTGTATATCTTCCGGCTTGTAGAACAGCTTGTTCTTGATGCGGCTGAAAGGCAGTATGCCTTTATTTCGATAAACCTGAAGTGTCTTCTTGTTGATGCGAAGAACCTCGCAAACCTCCTGGTTATCCAGCCAGTTTTTCAAACCGAGGTCCTCAATCGGACGGCATATACGCGTCACCCGTTCCTCAAACTCGCAGAAGCGGACACATAGTTCTTCAAAAGTCTGTTTGTCGATACATATGATTTCCATAATCCTTGTTCCTTTTTTGATTAAACATTTGCCTGGTGTCTGTATTTCGCCGGTAGTGATTTACCCTTTTGGAAAAGGAAAGCCTCCACCTCGGATGCCTTGTAGTAAGTCCTTCCGTCGATCATGTAATAGGTGACAAGTTTCTTCTGGCGGTAACGCGCCAGCGTGCGTTTGGTGATGCCGAGCAACTGGCACAGGTCGTAGTTGTCTAACAGCGTGTCGCCGTCCAGACAATCCTTCAGCTTGTTCATACGCTCCAATGCCCGGTCAATCTTGTCGAACCGTTCCATAATCTGGAAGAACATCTGGTGGGCGGTCTCATTGTTTATCTGTAACATGATGAATCTGTTTTTGAGTGTAAATAATCGTTTGATTACACCTTGTCGCGCAACAGGTTATATCATATTAAAGGGCTAATGGCGTACCAATGACACCGATAGACGCCAAGATGCACCGATACAACACTGTGTATCAGTGAAATAAAAATTTTTATGCTGTAAAATGCTGATTCGGCAAATCTTGCAAAATGCGAGATTTCCTTGCAGGATGCAATGGACTATCGCGAGGATTTACGATAGATAAGACGGACAATCCCGTTTTTGAAAGCAATTGTCCTGTAAAGTTTCCAACGATTGATTGGAAGTCGATGCAGGCAGTCCGTACCTTTACCTGCTGTCAGAGGAAGGATGTAAATGATGATTTCGTCAATAAGGTGGTAAATGGAAAGTCCGTGTAGCAATTCGAGACCTTTCTCGTCTGAGATTTCTGCCGTATAAATACAAGAGGCATCCTTCTCGTCCTTTTCACAAATCAGATCCAGCATTGGATAACCGATTGGCAGCATGAATGTACTCCTTTTGTGCCAGACCGGGAAACCGTGTTTGTCCGTCTTCACCCATCTGAACAGTTCCTCATCCTCACCGGGAAGAAAGCCGTCCAATGTCATTGCCGTTATGATTTGTACTTTTGCCATACCTCTGTCCTGCTATAAAGAAAAGCGTGAAACTCACGCACTATCAGGTAGAGGCTCTGGTAAGCCCATTGTAGAATCATGCATGAGCTCACGCTATAAGGCATAGCATAAGCTACACGCAATAATCTCTACAATTTGAAATTTACCAGATTCCTACCTGAGATGTCTTGCGACCTATGTATATAATCAGCAGAGATATTACCCTCCGCTGTTATTTTCTATATGTTCAGATTTCACGAATTCATAATCCGCTCAATCTTTTGCAAAGTTACGTATTTTCCTCCATATTGAAAACAGTTTCAGTTGTTATTGTATCCTATTCGTTCTCTTAAATGTCACAATCATAGACATTTGTTTATTTTATTCCGTACTTATTCATCTTCCGGTACAGCGTTGACGGATTGATTTTCAACAGCCGTGCCGCCTGTTCACGGTGTCCGTTACAGGCTTTCAGAGCCTTGATGATAGTCTCTTTTTCTGTCTCCTCGTCTTTCAACGGAGATATGACAGGGAGCGAAACCGCAGTTTCCCCGCAAGGTTGTTTATTCGCTTCCAAATCCGGAAACTCAAGCAACGGACTCTCCGCGAGCAACACGGCTCTCTTTACCCTATTCTGTAACTCGCGGACATTGCCCGGCCACGGACAGGCAAGTAATTGGCGCACTCCCGCATCAGAGAAACCGGTGGTTTCCCGTTTGAGTTCTTTCGAGAAATGCTCACGGAAAAATTCTGCCAATGGCAATATATCTTCCGGACATTCCGCTAAGGATGGTTGCAGGATTTCAAACTCGTTCAAGCGGTGGTAAAGGTCTTCACGAAACCGCCCTTCCTTGATTGCCTGTTTCATGTCCTCATTCGTGGCAGCCACTATCCGCACGTCAGCAATACGCTCTTTGTTTCCTCCGATGGGCATATAGGTATTATTCTCCAACACTCTTAACAGCATGGATTGTATCTCGAAAGACATCGTGCCGATTTCATCCAAAAACAAAGTACCCCCTTTCGCCATGTCGAAAAAGCCCGGTTTGGCCGTATCCGCTCCGGTGAAAGCCCCCTTCTCGTGTCCGAACAACATGGATGCCGCAAGTTCACGTGGTAGAATACCACAGTTTACAGCCACGAAAGGCATTCCCGCTCGGTCACTTTCCTCATGAATGCTCTGCGCCACGGACTCCTTGCCGGTGCCGTTGGCTCCGAGTATCAACACCGACATTTCAGAAGGTGCGACCAACCCGGCATATTTCTCCACTTGCAACATCTGGGGACTTGTACGCCTGAAAAGTTCTTTCTTGCGTTCCCGTTTGATGGCGAGCGGACGGAATACATCCTCAGCCAATTCCAACAGGTGTTCGCGGTGTACGGGTTTCGGCAGATAATCCTTCGCACCCAATCTGATGGTACGTACCACATCCGGCACGGAGACATATTCCGTCGTGATGATGAACGGTATATCCAGCTTTTCTTTTTTCAGCCACTTCAAAAGGGATATCCCATCACCCTCGGGCAACCTGACATCCGACAATATCAGGTCAAACTTGTTCTTGCGTATCAGTGACCTGGCAATCGGCTCGTTCATGGCTGTCAAAGCATCATAACCTGCCTGCCCGAACCAGTCCTTCTGCATTTGAGACAGGCCTATATTGTCCTCAACTATCAATATCTTCCGTTTCATCCTTGAGTCTTTTTATCATTTCCTCTGCCTCCGCGATAAGGACGGAGGCTGTATCCATTACACTCCGTATATGGTCGTTTATCTCACTGTCACTTGAATCGTCTTTTCTCAATGAAGCACGCAAGTCAAGCAGTATGTTTTCGGTTTGCAGCAATTTCCACATCGGTTGCATCCGGTGCGCAATGTCACGGAGTTTCTGTCTGTCGCGGTGTTTCATGGCAGCATCAAGATCGTTGCAATCGTTTTTCAATTGCACGATGAGTGACTTGAGCGTTCCCGGCTTGTCATTGACTTCCACGAGCATCAGGCTGAAGTCCACTTTCTGCTTTTCCTCATTACTGTCTCTTTTTATTACCGACAGCAGGCTGAGCAGTTCCGATGAGGAGAACGGCTTGTAGATACAGTCGGTAAAACCGGCATTGAGAAACGCGTCTTTCTCCCGGTCGCCGCGTGCGGTCATGGCTATGACGGGTATCTCTCGGGAGTTGCCGACATTCGAGTTGCGGAGCAAATCCAGCAAGTCGAAACCATTAGTTCCGGGCATAAGTATGTCTGACAGCAGCAGATCATAGTCCTTACCACGTATTGCCTTGACCACCTCCTTGGCTGTCCGACACACGGTACAGGTTATACCGTTTCGCTCCAGCATTTCCTTTATCATGGAAAGGAACATCGTGTCATCGTCGATTACCAGCACATTCTGGGGCAGATGTTCAGGATGCGGAAGTGTCCGGTTCTCACGCTCGATCGGTTCATCCGTCATGCCCATGGGAAGCGTCACGCGGAATGTGGTGCCGTGTCCGATATCACTTGTCACATCGATTTTCCCGCCAAGCAGTTTGACAATCCCTTTCGTGATGGGCAATCCCAAGCCGACACCATCCACGTTTGTCGCGGAAGTCAAGCGTTCAAACGGGCGGAAAATGCGGGAAAGCGTTTCCCGGCTCATGCCGATGCCGGAATCCTTTACCTCCAATACCAGTATTCCTTCATGGTAGCGTACATTCAGCTCAATGGTTCCTGATTCGGTAAACTTGACAGCATTGGTCAGCAGATTGTCCAAAATCTGTTCGATGCGGTCTACATCGCCATACAGGTTGACATCGGTATTATTGAATTCCGGTCTGAACAGGATTCCTTTATTAGTAACCACATGAGAGAATCCCGATGCAACACGTTCCAATAGCTCATTAAGGTTGAACGGGACATCATTCCGGGTTTCTTTCGCCTCGTTCAGACGGTACACGTCCAACAGGTTGTTGAGCAGGTGCACCACGTGTTTGCAGACAATTCTGATGTTGTTCAGATGGATGTTCCTGCGTTTCTTTTCGCGTGTATCCATAGCCAGTTCGGCATTTCCGCTGATGATGTTCAGCGGGGCACGTATGTCATGGGAAATGGTCAGGATGATATTTTTACGCATTTCCAGCAACGCGGTATTTTGCTTTATGGTTTCCTCCAGCCGTATCCTGCCGTCAGCCTTTTCCCGTATATCCCGCTGGATAATCAGATATGAAACAACCAGCAGTATTATGGAGAAGATTATCAGTCCGGTTATGATGGAAGTGGAATACTCGTATGATTTCTTCAGACGCGCTTCCTTGGTTTGCAATGCAAGTAACGCCTGCTCGTCCAGACTTATAATCAAGGAGCGCAATTTTCGGCTTAGTTCTCTGTTCTGTAACCTCAAACTATCCGTGAGGATTTCTATATCATGTTGCCGTTCTTCCTGCAAGGAAATCAATTCATTGTTGCGGGACTTTGCTTTTGAATTAACGGCTGGTAACAGCACGGTTTCCTTTCCTCCAAAGAATCCGGCTATCCCTTTCTTTTTACGAGTGACTGTACGAGGTTCACTTGTTTGCGATGTGACGAGGGAATATTGATTGGCCAGCAGGCTGTCGATGTGCTTTTGTTGCCGGAATATGTCCTTCATCCTGAACAGATGTTCCTCTTTGTTGAGCAGCAGGGCACGAAGGGAATCCACTTGTTCAGGGCGGACAAATTCCTTGCATTGTTCACGTAAGACTTGCAGCAGTGAATCCGCTTTCAGACGACGAGTGTTATATGTCTCGCTGTCCTTGTCGTTCCATATCATGACGGATTCTCCAAAAGTTGCCAGTACGGTAATATAGCGGTGGGCGGTATTGATATTGTTTTGGGTTTGGAATATACCTGTCGACTCTTGTTCTATCTCGGCCACTCGTTTACGCTCGTGTAAAACTATGGCGACCATGCAACCGATGACCGCCATCAATAATAAATACCCGACAACTATTTTGTGCTGTAATAATAGTTTCATTTCCCTTTTTATGAGTTTTTTACGATTAAAAATAAGCCACCAAGATTTTCGCGGAGCTTTTTGCCTGTTGCGCGACGGCTTTTCCTCCCATGAAGGATAAAAGCAAGGCAAACAATAAAATTATCTTTCTCATCATTGTGTTCCTATAAAATTCGTCAATTATTTTGTTGAAGGGTTATACATGCGGTTACTGGTTATCTGGATTAAACTGTTTGTCGTAATTCAGGAGGAATTTCACAAGTTCCGGATCGCGGTGTGACCAATGGAAATCCGCAACTTTGTCAAGGGGGCGGATTTTCTCCATATCCTCTGCCGAAAGACAGAAATCAAAAATATCCAAATTCTGCTTCATGCGTTCGATGCGGGTGCTTTTGGGAATCGCAATGATATTGCGTTGAACCAGATACCGCAATGCAATTTGCTGTACTGTCTTGTCATATTCTTCGGCAAGCGCAGTCAATACGGGATTGTTCTGCAAATCCTCACTGCCTTGTGCAAGCGGTCCCCAAGCCATGATGCGGGTACCATAAGGCTCCATTTCGGCCTCCGCTTCCCATTGCTGACTGAACACATTCGTCTTCAACTGGTTGACAGCAGGCTTGATATTCGCGTATTCAGCCATATCGACAAACCTGTCGGGATAAAAGTTTGAGAGACCGATGGCGCGAACCTTGCCGTTCTTTACGGCTTTCTCCATCGCCCGCCATGTTCCGGGATAATCGCTGAAAGGCTGATGGATGAGAAGAAGGTCAATGTAGTCCGTGCGCAATTTGCGGAGAGAATCCTCTATACTGTGTGCAGCTTTTTCTTCGCCGGCGTTCGTAATCCATACTTTGGTGGTAAGGAAGAGTTGGTCACGCGGTATGCCGCATTTGGCAACAGCGTTGCCAACGCCTTCTTCGTTATAATATGCCTGCGCCGTATCTATCAGCCTGTAACCTGTATTTATGGCATCCAGTACACAACGCTCGCACTCTTCGGGTGATACCTGGAAAACGCCATAACCCAATATGGGCATTTCAATGCCGTTGTTCAGTTTTATAGTTTCCATAACATTCTTTTTAATCGTATTATTTGACGGTTGTCGGATAACTCCTAATCCTCCGGCTGGAAATCCTTGATGATGTTCAATGCCTTCAGTGCGGCCGGGAAGCCGATGTAAGGCATACACTGGATGACGGCTGCCGTCACCCTCTCCTTGCTGTTGCCCGCCTTCAGGTTGGCGCGGAGATGGGCGTGGAGTTGCGGTTCCGCTCCGATAACGGTCAAGACACAATAGGTCAGCAGCTCGCGTGTCTGCGTGTCAAGGCCGCTTCGTGTCTGGAAGTCGCCGAAGTGGACTTCGGTCAGAAAACGCGCAACCTTTTCGCCCATGCCGCCGGGCACATCCTTCAACGCCTCTTTCATCCGGTCTCCGTAAAGCGGATATTGGATTTCATGCCCCTTTTCGTAGCGGTTCTCTTCCGTGACGGTTGCCTGTGTTTCCAGCGGCACTTTGATTCCGCGCTCCGTGAAGGCTTCGTTGACGGCAGTCATCGCATTCAGGACTTTGGGGAATCCGATGATGGGAGCGCACTGGTAAACGGCCTCGCGCAACTCTATAGGAGTGACCCCGACATTGAGGGCGGCTCCCGTATGCCCTTTCAGTTGGGGCAGTTGCTGCATGGTGGCGAGGCATACGCAGGTAATCATTTCACGTGTCTTGATATCCAAATCGCCCGTGCGGAACACTTCGCCGAAAATATATTTCTGGAGGATGTCCATGATTTCCGGGTCTGTCCCGCTTCCGTTAAGTGCCTCACCGCCGAACAGGGCGGTATAGTTTTCCTTGCATAATTCTATTCTGTCCATATCGTTTGTCTTTTCTGTTGTCTGGGCGAAAGCCGGGAGCGAACCGGCAACCAGCAATAAACCCAAAATTACTTTTTTCATTGTTTTCTGTTTTTATCTGTTGAACAAATCACGGGCATTCTCCGAGAAGAACCGCTCCGCGTATGGTGCCAGCTCCTTGTCGGCGGCAAACTGCTCGCGCATTCGTGCCAGGTTTCCCTGCAACACGTTGTCGGGCATATAGGGATAATCCGAACCATAGAGAATATGCTCCGGCGTGGTGACGGTCAGCATCATCTTCACGATTTCGGGACTTGCGCCTCCGGCAAGGTCGTAATACAGGCGCGAGAGGTTGTTCTCCCAGTCAATCTGTTCCATAAAGCCTTTTGCCAGCATCGCCGGATGTACGGCTTTCATGCGGGGTATCGCCATCGGCAGGAAGGAGCCGCAATGCGGTACTACGACCTTGACATTGGGATTGCGTGCCAGCACGTTGCGGGAAATCATATTGACGACGGCACGGGTCGTTTCGGCCGGATATTCATAGACCGCAAGCGGGGCGGTGGCAATGATACCGTCATTGACCGGTGTAGGCTTGTGCGGATGGACGATAATGACGGCATTCCTGTCGTTCAGCACCTTCATCAACGGGTCGAGCGCTTCATCCCCGATATATTGCCCACGGCTGTTTGTCGCCAATTTTACCCCGTCCGCACCCAGTGTGTCGAGCGCGTAAACGGCTTCCTCTATGGCTGCATCAACATCAGGCAGGGGCAACGCGGCGCAGAACTTGAATTTACCCGGCTGCGCCTTTTTCAGACGGGCACAATACTCATTGTATTCACGGATAATCCGTCTGCTTTCCTCCGCATCACCGAACCACGGTTGCGGGGCGGGCATCGACAAAACCGAACATTCTATTCCGGCTTTCTGCATGAAAGCGATATGCGATTCCACGTTCCAGGCAGGCAGCGGAAAGGTCTCTTCCATCGCGGCACCGTGTTTTTCCAGCACTGCCATATATTCAGGCAGGATGTTGTGGCAATGCACGTCAATGGTCTGTCCGAGTACCGGACGGTTGATGAAGAGTGCGGACATAGCCATCAGTAAAATCAATTTTCTTCCCATATAGAGTTATTTTCCACGGTTTATATTTTCAAGCCACTCCGTGAACTGTTTTTCAGACAAAGGCCTGTTCAACAGCTTCCCGGCACACCAGTCTATTTCGGGATAGGCTTTGCGCAGGTTTTTCTCGCAGTTGGCAATGCCGCTGCCTCCCGAAGTGGCAAACGGCACCACCTTCTTGCCCGTAAGGTCGTGGCTTTCAATGAACGTGTTCACGATGGTCGGCGCAATGTACCACCATACGGGAAAACCGATGAACACCACATCGTACCTCACCATATCGGACACCCGCCCTGCAATGGCAGGACGGGATGTCACATCACGCATCTCCACGGAACTGCGGCTCTGCCGGTCATTCCAGTTCAAGTCGGCATCCGTGTAAGGTTGCTCCGGTACTATTTCATGCAAATCGGCGTTGGCCACGGCCGCCAGTTCACGGGCAGCCTCCCTTATCGTACCGCTGCAAGAGAAATAGGCGACCAATATTTTCGGACTACTCATGTCATTTGATTTTAGTGATTACACCATAGGATTCTCCCACGAACCGCGGGTATCAACATCAGTTCTTTCAGCGGCCTCTTCCAGCGTGTTCATCTCCTCGTCGGTTAGCGTCACCTTTATGGCTTCCAGCGCATCCTGCACCTGTGCAGGTTTCGTAACGCCGATGATTGGTGTCGTTCCCTTGCCAATCGCCCAAGCCAAAGCGACCTGTGCCGGAGTGATGCCGTATTTTTCACCGACAGTGCGCATCACGGCAACGAGCTTTTCGATTTGCGGCAACAGTGGATTGTAGGTGTTACCACGCTGGCTTCCGGCAGGTAGCGGATGTGCGGTGTCATATTTTCCGCTTAACGCACCCTGCTCCAGTACCATGTATGCCCAAAAGTCGATACCGTTTTCCTTGCAATAGTCAAGGATGCCGGCTTTCTCCGACGAACGGTAAAGGAGGCTGAAATGGTTCTGTACAGCGGAGATATGCACTCCCTCTTTGGAAAGTATCTCTTCGGCACGCTTGATCTGCGCAAGGTTGTGGTTGGAGACACCCACACGTTTTACTTTGCCACTTTTCACGAGACCGGCGAGGAACGGGGTCCATTTCTCCACATCCGCAGGATTGTGAATCCAATAGATGTCGATATAGTCCGTGCCGAATCGTTCGAGGCTGCTGTTAAGCATATCCTCTACGGGATTGGCGGAATCCCCGGCAATCTGGGGAGTGAATTTCGTGGAGATGAGTACGTCCTCTCGGTTGCACTCTTTAGTGAATGCGGCGAGTACGCTTTCCGAAGCACCCATGCCATAAACTACGGCCGAATCCCACAGGTTCAGCCCTCCTGCCATTGCCGCGTCGAATACGGGCTTCAGTTCGTTCACTCCGAGATTATTCCCGAATACCTGATCGCCGCCGGCGAATCCTGCGCCCCACGACCATGTGCCTAAAGCTATTGACGGTTGATTTTTCATATTTGTTTCTCCTTATTGATTTTAATTGTTGTTTTTGAATTTGATTGTTTAACGTATGAAGTTTGTCATCGTATGCTGTTCGTGTGCCGGGAACTCGATGCCGTTTTCATGCCCCGTCGCGATGCACTTCAACAGCCACGCCATGTTTCTTGCAAGGGTGCGCATAGTTTGCAGCCCCTCCACATCACGGCGTATTTCGTCCGGTGTATTCCCGTGTACCACGTTCCAATATTGCGACGGTACGATGGGCATGTTGCAGTCGGCCATGTACTTGTTCATCTGGTCGAGCGCAGCCGTGGCACCACTGCGGCGGCAAGTGGCTACGGCTGCGGCAGGTTTCCCCGCAAAGTGGTCGCCATTGTACTCGTCAATCATAAACACCCGGTCGAGGAACGAGGTCATCGCACCGCTTGCCGCCGCATAGTGGACTGGAGTGCCGAACACGAAGCCATCGTATTCGTCCATTATCTTCACGAACTCGTTAACTTTGTCGTTTCGGAAGCAGCTGCGCTTTCCCACGCACGCCCCACAGCCGATACATCCGGCTACAGGCTGGTTGCCCACCCAGAATATGGTGGATTCGACCCCTTCGCTTTTCAGCGTGTCGGCGATTTCCAATAAGGCGGTGTGGACACACCCGTCCTTGTGGGGGCTTCCGTTTACCAGTAATACTTTCAATGTATCCATATTCTCTGCTTTGTCATTTGTTCATATCCGGCAGGAGGACACCTCCTACACCCACGTTCTCAGGCTCGTTCTCCTTGATGAAAACGAAGATTACCTGTTCGGGCAGCCCGGTGATGCGGGCTGTAGATTCGGTTACTTCCTTGACCAACTGAGCTTTCTTCTCCTTGCTCATCTTGACCAATTCCATTGTTATTGAAGGCATGATATTTTCTGTTTTAATCAGGTTATACGATTCGTGTTACAGGTTCTCCTCCCGGAATTTCTTGCCGAGCGTAGTGCATTTGCCTATCATCTCGCCGGTACGCAGGTAGGAATAGGTGGGCATCTCGAAGAGTACGGGCTTCAGCTTGTTGTAGTCCACTTTGCCGTCTCCGTTGAGCATATCTTCCTCAATGTAGGTGTTAGCGATTTTGCAGATGAAGTTGTCGAAGGTCTCCGTTTCGTAGTTCTCCACGGCTTCGCATTCCATGACCAGCGGGCTGTCCTCGATTACGGGTGTGCCGGCTTCTCCGGGATGCCATGCGAAAACCTGCGACTTGTCCACTTTCGCACCGCTTGTAATGCCTACATAGTCCGCACGGGGAAGCAGGGCTTCGTCCACGATGTTTACGGACAGGTGCCCGGTCATCCTCACGCCTTGGTTTGTGTGGTGCGCTTTGTGCAGGCTGACCAAAATGCGGTCGTGGCCGATGATTCCCACATGTCCTGCCAGTAACCACGTGGGCTTGTCCTCTATCATAGTCCCCACAACGACTGCCGGCGTGGGGTAAAGGGCTAATACAGATCCGATATTCTTTTTCATTTTTCTTTAAGTATTATGCTGTTTCTTAATCTGTTGCAAAGGTAATGGGTTCTATTGATAATGGCTGTATCTGTATTACGGATGATAGTAACCGCATTACGGTATCTTCTGCCCGGGCGTTATTTCACCGCTTCCGCATACTCCTCGTCAGTTACAGGGCTGAGCCATGTGTTCTTGTTGGTCTGCGGATTGCATTCGACAGCCAGATGGGAGAACCAGCTGTCAGGAGCTGCCCCGTGCCAATGCACCACGTCAGGTGCTATTTCGACCACATCCCCAGCCTTAAGCCGACGCGCCGGTTTGCCTTTTTCCTGATAGTAGCCCTCGCCACCGACACAGACAAGGAGCTGCCCTCCTGTATGGCTGTGCCAGTTGTTGCGGCATCCCGGCTCGAACGTCACGTTCGATACAGGTACATTCAGTTCCTTCATGGAGGTCAGCGGAGCCAGCCATGAGCGGCCGCTGAAATATTGTTCGTATGCGACATTCGGTTTCCCTGTGGGGAATGCGCTGATTTCCGGTACTTCTGTTTCCATATTCTTATTGTTGTTACAGCCGGCAGCCAGTATGACAACTGCTGCGGTGGCCAATAGTTTTGAAATTTTCATATTGCGTCTTTATTTTTTGTCCATTGTACTCATATCAATTACATAGCGGAACTTCACTTTCCCGTCCAGTACGCTCTTGTAGGCGTTTTCTATCTCGGCGGCATCGGCCTTTATGACCTCGACCTCCGGGTAGATATTGTTAGCGATAGAGAAGTCCAGCATCTCCTGAGTCTCCTTGATTCCCCCGATGAACGAAGCGTAAACCCTGCGGTTCGGGGCTTGGAACGCCATGGCTGTAATATCGAGCGTGGAATTTTCAGGCAGTCCCACGATGGCCAGGTCGCCGCCCTTTTTCAGCATCTTGACATACATGAACGGTTCATAAGGAAGCGGGATGGTGCTGATAATGAAATCGAAGGAATTGTCAAGGCCTTTCAGGTCCTCCGGATTGTTCACGTTCACATAACGGACGGCTCCAAGACGGGCGGCATCATCCCGTTTCTCTTCCGTAATGTCGAACACCGTGACTTCCGCACCCAGACGGACTGCATATTGCACCGCCATGTGCCCCAGACCGCCAAACCCGGCGACGCCGACCTTGTCGCCTTTCTTCACGTTGCTGTAGTGCAACGGAGACCATGTCGTAACGCCGGCGCACAAAAGAGGAGCCACCCGTTTGATGTCGGCACCGGCAGGCACGGTAAGGGCAAAGTCCTCCGAAACGACGATGTTATTGGAATATCCTCCCATCGTGATTTCATTGTCGTGGTAAGGGTCATGAAAACCGTAAGTGAATACCGGACCTTTCTGGCAGGACTGCTCCGTGTCGGCTTTGCAGTCCGCACATTCCCCGCAGGAATTGACCATGCAACCGACTCCGGCATAGTCGCCTGTTTTGAATTTCGACACGTTTTTCCCCGTCGCGATTACACGTCCGACGATTTCATGTCCCGGAACCATCGGGTAGTTGGATTTGCCGTGTTCCGACCAGACGGAACTCAAATCGCTGTGGCAAATGCCGGCATACAGAATCTCTATCAGTATGTCGTTGTCACCGACCGCGTGACGGGTAAAGTCGTAAGGATGAAAATGTCCTTCCTTGGAGTCCACTGCAAAACCTTTTGCCGGAATCCGTTCTTCCTGCGCCCATGCCATATTGAATGAGAGCAGGCATACCATCAATAAACCAAATGCTTTTTTCATATCCATTATTATTAAAATGTCCATTATATGTTTGATTCTTTATTTGCTGATGCCTATGTCAGACAGCCACTGCTCAATGTTGGCACGGGCACTGCCGACGGATGACGCGCGTATCCACAGGGCTTCGGGTATGGTGCTGTCCGGGCACAGCCTCCGGGCATCGGCCACGGTCTGTGAAATGCCGCTGCTCGCACTGGTACAAATCAGGGCAAGTGTCTTGCCGGCAAGCTGTGCCGCGTGATTGTGCAGGAATGACTGCATGGGTGTTGCCATACGGCTGTACCAAAGCGGGTAACAGATGATGATATTGTCATATTTATCCATATCGGAGACGGTCGTGCGTATGGACGGGTATCTTCCTTCGTTGTCTATGGCCGCTATCTCCGCCTGTGCGATAGGATATAATTCCTGGTCGCTCGTTGCCGCGTATGGTGTGGTCAGTTCCACTTCCACGGTGTTGCAGCCCAGTATGCCGGCGACTTCAGAGGCAAGGCTTTCCGAGTTGCCGCTCCAGCTGTAATAGACGACCAAAGAACGGCTGTCCGTACCGCCTTGACCGTTATCAAAGGGAGCCGGGACATTACGGTTGGTGGTTGTTCCGTCTCCTAACTGCCCGTAGCGGTTGGAGCCCCACATCCAGATGCTTCCTATATTGTCCGTAGCCGCCGTATGATACCAGCCGGTATAAATATGCCCGAACGTGGTTCCTGCTCCGATTTGTACGGGAGTTGTCTTGTTGGTGTTCGTACCGTCTCCCAACTGTCCGTAACTGTTCATGCCGAAAGCCCACAGGTTTCCTTCGGAATCCAGAGCCAGTGAATGTGTACCTTTGGCAGCAATGTCGGTGAAGTCACGGTCGCCCATAATCTCGACCGGAACGATTTTGTCCTGCCGCTGGGCATCGCCTAATTGTCCGGTCATGTTCATGCCGAATCCCCAAAGCTTGTTGTTGAAATCAAGGGCCAGTGTATGGTAGTTTCCGGCCGATATGCGTCTGAAACGCCGCTCCGGCATCACTTGGACAGGAGTATGCCGCTCGGAGGTCGTTCCGTCGCCCAACTGCCCGTGATTGTTCCAGCCGAAAGCCCATAAACGGTTTTCCGTGTCTATGGCAAACGAGAACCAGCCGCCTGCGGATATATGTCCGAACTGCCTGTCGCCGGCGATGCGTACCGGAGCGTGGCGGTCAGTGGTGGAACCGTCGCCTAACTGTCCGTGCTCGTTTGAGCCGAAAGCCCAAAGGCCGCCTTCGCTGTCGATGGCCAATGTGTGTTCGCTGCCCGGAGCGACTTGGCTGAAATGTGTTCCTGACATGATTTGGGTCGGCACATGCCTGTCCGTCGTCGAGCCGTCTCCCAGACGGCCGTTCTCATTGTTGCCCCACGCATAAAGGTTGCCTTCACGGTCGATGGCATAGGAACTTGAACCGCCACAGAATACGCCCGCGAACCGTGTTTGTTGCAGGATGGGCACCGGAGTAAGCCGGTTTTCTGTGGTTCCGTCTCCCAACTGGCCGTGTTCATTGAGTCCGAAGGCAGACAAATAGCCGTTTTCATCAAGCAGGAGCGTGTAATTGGCTCCCACCGCGACCCTGTAATCGTTGCTGATAGGCTCGGAGGGTATCTCCGCAAAAGTGGCATGGAGTGCCACGTCACGTTCCGGCATCTGAAAACGGTAAACAGGATCGGACGAAACGGATGTCCCGTCTTCAAGCCATTCCACAAAGTAATACCCGTCATTCGGGACGGCGGTTACGGCAACCTCCTCGCCGGCATGGTAGCCGGAAAGTTCGGCGGATGCACTTCCTCCTTCAGAGGCAGTGACATTCAGTGAATAAAGAGTGCCGTTTGTCGGGTCGTCATTCGGAAGGTCATCCTCCGAACATGCCGTTGCTATCAAAGCGAACAGCAACGGGAGAAATAATAACTTTTTCATTGATGTTCTCATTTGTATAATTCTTTTAGCGGTTTATCATTATTTTCTTTGTCACGGTTTGCTTCCCTGAATTTATCTGCGCCAGATAGATGCCTGACGTAAGAGTGGAGGTCTCGATTCCGTTATGGGATGACTCCAGCACTTTGCCGCCTGAGAGATTGTAGAGCGCAAGGGAGTCAAACTCACCATCAACGTATATCGTGCCTGATGACACGCTAATATTCATGCCTTTGTCTGTTGTTACAGATTCAACGGCACTTGTAAGTGTGTTGTAGTCAATCTGCTCCAACCAACCGGCAATCAAGGAATGACTGTTGGATGTCTGTGAGGAACGAATCCAAAGGCTCGGTGTAACGAAGTTGCCGTCAGGTATCAGACGGTGAGCGTCGGCTTCCACTCCGCTTATTCCGCTGCTGGCGCTCGAAACGATGAGACCTATTTTCTTCCCTGCCATCTTTGCGCCGTTGTGGAAAAGGAATGTCTGCATGGGTGCTGCCATATTGCTCCACCACAGGGGAGCGGCGACAATCACCATGTCATACTCGTCAAGATTCACATCCACCGGCTTGATTCCGGGATAGGATGCCGCATCATCGGGATTATTGCGTATGGCTGATATGAGCGCGCTGCCGATGGCATAATTGTTGGCGGCATAGTCCAGCCCTTCCTCCGACGGTTCTATCCTTACCATATCCGCTTCCGTCTGCGACTGCAAGTCGGTCGCGATGGTGTGGACATTGTTTGTAAAGCTGTAGTAAACTATCAGCGTCTTCGCGTTGATGGTGATTGCCGTAAGTGCAACGGCCAATGTTAGGATAAACTTTTTCATTTCCATAAACCTTTTTAATGTTGATACTTATTTTTCTGTTGCAAAGGTACGGGGCTTTATTGGTAATGGCTGTATCTGCATTACGGACAAGAGTGATTATATTACGGAATGTAATTGACGCACATAAGTCTCTTACGTCCAAGTATGTATGCCACACATGAAATCTGTACTAATCTTACGGATATTTGTAACTGCATTACTGATTTCACATTCTGCCATGCGTGATTCCCATCTAAAACAGTTACCTTTGCACAAAAATTAAAATGCTTTTATGAAAGAGGTAATAAAGGTCGGCACGATTGACCAATATAATAAGCTGTTCGGGCTGGAGACCTTGCATCCTTTGGTCACCGTTGTAGATTTGTCGAAAGCCCCGATATGGCCGGATCACTTCCGGTTCAATTACGGTGTCTATTGCATCTACCTGAAAGATGCGAAATGCGGGACGATTCGTTACGGACGTCAGAACTACGATTATCAGGAAGGAAGCATTGTTGCTTTTGCTCCGGGACAAATCGCCAATGTAGATATGGAGCGGGGGATGAAACCGTCAGGACTGGGCGTACTGTTCCACCCGGATTTGCTTCGCGGAACTCCGCTTGGCAGGGAAATCGACCGGTATTCGTTCTTCTCATACGACGTGAACGAGGCACTGCATGTGTCGGAAAGGGAACGTAAAATCCTTGTGGACTGCATTGACAAAATCGGTTATGAGATGGAACATTCGATAGACCAGCACAGCAAACGTCTGATTGCCACGAATATCGAGCTGTTCCTTGACTACTGTATGCGCTTTTATGACCGTCAGTTCATCACACGATCCGAAGTAAACCACGATGTGCTCGTGAAATTCGAGCGGTTGCTGGACGAGTATTTCAAAAATGCCAGCTTGCGCAAAAGCGGCTTGCCGCAAGTGCGGTACTTTGCCGACAAAGTATGCCTTTCACCCAATTACTTCGGAGACCTTATAAAGAAAGAAACAGGGATGACCGCCCAAGAGTACATCCAGAACAAGATAATCAATGTTTCCAAAGAATGGGTTGTAAACACAAATTTGACTGTCAGCCAGATTGCTGATGAACTCGGATTCCAGTATTCCCAGCATTTCAGCCGGGTATTCAAGAAAAACGTGGGATGTACGCCTTTGGAGTATAGGAGAGCGCAGGCATGAATATCCCAAGCATATATTTAATGTATTATTTTGTACCGGAAACGGTATAATATTCAGTAATAAGCATCGTCAAACGGTAGTTGCAGGAGGAATATCGGACGATTCCTCACATAGCAAAGGACTTCTGCGAAATATTTTTAATGAAAATCCCCTCACTTCAAATATTTGTAATAAGGGGATTTTCTATCTTATGTACGTTATGATAAATTACTATTCTCAGCTATTTTTCTTCTGTCATTTTCTCCCTATCAACTATATGTAACAGGCGTTCATTCATCTGCGTAGTTATCCCTGCTTGGTGTTTTTGTAGTAGTGTTTCTCTATGATTCGGACCTGTTGTCTGACATCTTGGCAACGTGGATATATAGTTTTCTTCTCAAATATAAAATGTACGAAAATTTGGCAAAAATAAAACAAACTTTCTGCATTCAGTTGAAAACAGAAACTATCCGCCGCCTAACAAATCAATTAACTTACTGATATTCAATTTGATTTTTCCGACTGAAAAATCAGAGCAACCGGCAAATCATGATTTACCGGTTGCTCTTTGCTATTTGTATATACTCCGAATACCGTATCTCCGCATACGGGTTGTCGCTCGAAATGGTCTGATGCACGGCCTTTACCCGCCGCCAGAACCACCAGCCCTTATATTCCACCCACACCGCTTGGCGCAGTGTCACCGGCACCCGTATCTCACCCCGCAACCGGTTGTCCTCGATGATTCCCGTAAGCTGGATGTGCGGCGTAATCATCTCCACCCTCTGGCGCAGTATCGGCACCGTATCCCGCACAACCACCGTGTCCCGTATCACGGCATCTATCGGTCCGGCGACCTCGACCTCATGCCGTGCCGCCGCTTCGAGGTGTTTGATTTTCACCCCGAGCCGCCTGATTTTCTCGGCATCCTCGGCACGCAACCGCTTGTACTCATCCACCCGCAACCGCAGCGCATTCACATCCACCGCCATCGTCGTCGAATCCACCCGGATGCGTTTCATATCCGACAGCAACGCTTCGGTATTGCTGCGGTAGCGGTTACGTTCCTCCTTGAGATAGCCGTTGCGTTGCCACAGAACTGCGACAGCCCCACCGAGCAACAGCACGGCGAGGCTCAGATACAGGGTACTCTTACGCATGGCAGACGGATTCTGCGGGGATGAACCACTCGTATTCTTCTTGATACGGGTCTTTGAGAAATACCATATACCCCTTGCATCCGCGACGCTCGGGACCGGTGAGGTCTTCCGACACGACACCCGTTTTCCCGACTAATTCTTCCAGCATCATCTCCGTAAGCTGGGACGATGCCACTATCTTCACTTTTGAATTTCTTGCAATCATAACGCTTTTTATTTGATGAAAAATAAAAATATTAAAAAGAGGAGTATTCCCTAACTATTGGATTAATTTTTATATCAAAATCGGATTCACTTTCATCGTTTCCAAATTCAAAAATAGCCCGTGATGTTCAATCATCCCATGGCGGAACATCTTCCAAAGGATGTTGCAGCCGAGCTGCGCCAGTGTGGAGTTGATAAACAAATCCTGTTTTTCCAATGCCTCTGCCAGTGAACAACTCGGTCCCGAATCCTTTTCTTTCACTCTCGCATATTTCACGAAACGGGTGATAACTTTTAGCGAGCCGACCGTTTCATACATCGTGGAAGCCGGTTGCTTGATTTTCTTCGGCACGGTTCCCAGTACAACCTGCCCGGCGGTCTGTGTGTTTCCGAAATCCATCCAGTAGAGCGGCGTGTTGTTGTCCGTATAGGATGATGACGGAACTTTTGCAAGCACGTTCCACAAATCGAGTCTGGATTTTATATTATCCGTACAGGTAATGGTGATGTTCGCAATTTCGGTTCGCTTCACTTCTTTCAATACCGACGGATAGAAACTCGCCTCCGCTTTCCAGTCGTTTCCGAAAAAGTTGTTTATCCTCGTGACCAGGCATTGCGCCTTGTTCAGCCCCAAATCCATCGGTCCGAAAAGTTGCCGTCCGATATTCGCTTCCGTCACGATGTCAGGATCGTAAAGTGTCACGAACAACCCCGGATGTCCGAGCGCACGGAGCGTGACATCCAGCCTTGCCATGCAGGTCAGCACTTGCGAGCCTGTACCGCCCGCGCCTATGATGTTTACTGTCACCGGATGTTGCGGGTTCATCAGGTAACTGTCTGTATAATGTACTCTTTTCATCGCAATATGTCTTTTAGTTTCAGCTTTTTCAAAGGTTGCAGTTCGTCAAGGTCAAAAGGCTTGTCTTTGGCCGCTTTTGTCACCAGAACCAGATTGGATTTCGTGGGGTTCCCATTTCCACCCAGATGGGAGAACTCCGTCAGCCAGAACCTCTTTTCCCAATACTCCAGCAGGTTCGTGTAGGTCAGGTCTTTCGGCTTTTCTATTTTTGCGGAGCCCAAACAGACGCTTGCTCCCGTCACATTGAAGAACGGAGCCGCAAAAAGGTCTGTATCGTCAGTCGGTTCGGCATCCTTGTAGGCATAGACATTCAGCCGGTTTTCTCCCGCCTCATAAATCACGCCAGGCAGGTTGTATTCCGCGCTTTCAATTTTCAGGATGTCATGGAAGAACATCATGCGCTTTTGGGGCGGATTATACCAGATGTATCTTTCACTGCCTTTACGCGGGTCAAACCACAGCAGGTCGGACGGTATCCTGCCGTATGGTGTCGCACTGTGGCTCTCGGAATATCCCCGTACCAGTTCGTTCATGAACTCCACCGTCACCGGACGCCCTTCGCCCATTGTCCCATTTTCGTCTATATCCCTGACCTCGATAAAATAACCGTTGTCATCCGTGTTGTGGCTTTCCTTCTCTTCCGCATAGACAATCAACGCCGCCCGCGGATAGAGCAGCGCCCTCAGTCTTCTTGTAAGTTCATTCGTTTCTATCATAATCTTTCAATATACAATGTTTATAAATTCATCCGCCCACTTGAAGAACCGTTCCGGATAGTCATCCATGACAAACAGGCGATCGGTTTCCGGTGACAGGGCACAGGTGGTAATCGGGATAATATCGTATGTCTCCCGGCTGTTGTTATTGTAATAATCCACCAGATAATCGGTCACCATGTCGTTGCAGTCATAGACCACCCTTATCTGTTGATCCAAACGCATCGGCTGAAACTCCGGTTCCTCCTCATAAAAGGCATCATAGCCGTACTGCATGATACCGTATTCCGGGTTGAGGAACGGCAATCCCTTTTTCATTGCTTCGACAATGGAACGCTCGAAGTCGTTTTGCGGGGTGTATTTTTCAAGTGCCTTCGGCAAATCCTTGTAATAGGACTTTTTTTCAACATGCTTCAGCAGCCTGCCGATTTTCCCTTTCTCGTATGACCGTACCAGTTCCAACCTTTTGTCCGTTTCCTCTTCCTCCTCCTGCGGATCATCCTCTTGCAGCCACAGGAATATATATTCCGTGTCTTCCTCGTCCAGAATGGTGGAGATTCCGTTCGCCATCATCAGCTTGTGGAGAAAAGTAATGGAAATCCGTCTGAGCGTGGAGTTGATGGATTCCAAAAATTTCACCGGGAAATAGTACAAGGTCAGTTCTCCCCATTTGTGGCACTTCCACAGGTTGAAATAGAGCCTGCCGCTATTCTGTTCGATATTCACGTTCATCTCTTCCCCGACAAGTTCGGCCATCTCGTCGTACAATTTGGCGATGCTTTCCCCGATACTTTTGCCAGGAGTATGCACCGCTTCCTTTTTCAACAAAAGGGCATAATTGAAAAACGAGTCACGCAGGAACTCGTAGTTTTCCCGCGTGATCACGTTGATGCCATCACCGTCGTATGTATCCACGACAATGCTCTTCTGTGCTATCGGGGCAAGTGCCGTGTTCAGAAAAGAATTACGGCCCCGCTTGGAGCCGCAATCCGTTCTTCCCTGTCCACCCCGTACCGGGTTTCCCGCCTGGTCTGCCCGATGATGAGCCTTGCCAGCTGTCCCTGCCGGTGTTCGTCCAATGGTACACATGATTTCTCTTTTTTACTGTTCTTCTTCATATATCCTATCCTTTGGTTCCGATAGTGGTTTTGAACTCGTACACGGCCTTGTCCTCCTTGATGACCGGTCCGTGTACCGTTGCTGTTGTCAGTTCCGGGTAGAAGTTGGAGTAATAACTCATGACCATTTCCGGGCTGTCCGACGGGTTAGGGTCATCGAGCGTGACCATCCCGTTACCTTTCTTGAATGTGAATGAACGTATCATTCCTGTGATTTCGAGTGCCATAATCTTAAACTGTTTGAGCGTAATGTGAAGTGCGTGATTCTAACATGGATTGGGGAAAATCGGGATATTCCTCGTAATCCTCCGGCCGGTATGCCGGTTCCTCCTGTCCGTAAGGTGGATACATCTCCTCCTGACGGGAAGCCTGTTCCCGCCAATGTGCGTCATATTGTTCCCCATATACCGGTTGCGGCTGCTGGGGTGGCATTTGAGGGTGTGCTCCATATTGTGGCTGAGAAGGATTCTGGTGTTGCATCGGTCTTTGAGGCGGTTGTTGTGGCGGCCACATCATCTGCTGTTGCGGATTCTGCTGCCCGTTTTGAGGTTGTCCGGCCATCGGTCTCTGCATTTGCGGCTGTGGTTGGTACGGAGGGGCCTGTTGCGGCCGCTGCTGTACTTGTGGCTGCTGCGGTTGCGCCTGTGCCTGCGGTTGAGGGGCTGGGTCTTCCATCAGGTCGAAGAGACTGCCCGCGTTCATCGCCTTTTTCTGTTCCGCAATCATCCCGTCAATCTTCTTCTGGTCTTGCTCTTTTGCGTAAAGGCGTGCCTGGCCGAGGGCGGTGACGGCATCCTTGTGGTTCTTTGCCGCTATCAGTTCCTCCGCCTTCTTGAGGTGTTTCTCGTACTTCTCCCGTTTCTCCTTCTCCTCTTTCGTTTCCTTTGCCTTCGCATCTTTCGCGGCCTTGCTTTCAGACGCGGCTTTCTCCGTCTGCGCCTCGAACTGCGCCATGTTGGAAATCAGTCCTGCCGCTTTTTGTATCGGCCGGGCGACGGCTTGCAGGAATCCTGCGTCCAGTTCCTGCGGCAGTCCGCTGACGGTCAGCGGCACGAGGTAGTTCTGGGCTTCGTCCTTCAGCCCGTTTGACTTCGGCAGTGTGGATACTGTCAGTTGTCCGTTCGCTTTGCGGATGACGAGCGTGAGGTCCACGCCATCGGTCATCATCTGGTGGATTGTTGTGAAAAACATAATCTTGATGTATTAAAGTGATTGAAATATTGATTTACATTTCGCTGAAAAGCTCTGCCAGCAGCCTGTCCCTGTCGGGATGATGGCAGATTTCCAGAATGGGGTTCAGGAATGTTGAGATATGTACCGGTCCTGTCGTTCCGCGTGGCGGGAACTTGACTGCCGGTTCCGGCTTCACTGTCCTTTTTCTTCTTGTCTCGGGCATCGGCATGTGTATCTGCATCGGTACCGTCGGCGGTCTTGAGATGATTGCTTGATTCATGACTTTATCATTTTATTTGTGAATACTCGGGCTTTGGCAGCCCGTTGAACTACAAGGGCTTTACGGTGAACGCTTCCGGTAAGGCAAGGTTTTCGGGGAAAATACCGGAGCGTAGTGAGGATGATTTTTCCCGAAACCTGAAGGGCCTGACCTTGCCGTCCGAAAGAAGCGTTTGCCAACTTTGCCCGGTAGTTCTTCGGTCTGTCAATGGCTGTATTTGCTTTTCTTCCTTCTCTGATTCGTATCCCTTCCGTTGCCATTTCCATTAAGTTTCGGATACAAAAAGAGCCGCCCGATAGGACAGCTCCGTTCTGTAAGGTTTTACAGGAATATGTATGGTATATCCGTTTCATGGCTTTATGCTGTCAGAATACCAGGTGGCTGAGGATGCAGAACAATATCGCCGCTGCCAGCAGGAAGCAGGCAATCCTGTAAATGAACCTGAAGAATCCCCTGAAACAGACTATGGCTACAGCCGCCCATACCGGAGATACACCTCTCGTGTACAGGTAGCTGAACACGATGAACGCTACAACTGCCAGTGATACAATCCGTATCCATTTGCTTCTCCTTACTCTTTCGATACATTCTCTTGTTTTCATGACCTTACATTATTATACAGGTGAAACATGTCATTTCCAATTTCAAGGGCCGGAAAGCGTACCGCCTCCACAGGCAAGGTTTTCAGGGGAAAATACCGGAGCGTAGTGAGGATGATTTTCCCCGAAACCCGGAGGGCCTGACCTTGCAGGTGGAACAAGGCGGTGCGCTACCTTTGCCCGCGAATTGGAATGACCGTGCTATCGTTTTCTGCCCTCCTTGTTTTTCGGGAACGAGAATACCGTGTTGTAGTCTGTGTCGAAAGTGATGGCGGCATCGAATGCCATACCTTTCTTTCCTTTGAATCCCTTGATGAGCCTGGTCCTGCCCGATGAGAACAGCAGCTCCAGATGGTTGTCGGTCAGTTCCTTATTTAGTACGCGCCGGAACACCAGCAGCCCGCACCCGTCATGGTCGCACTTGGCCACTTTGGGACGGATGATGATTTTCCCCGTCTTGCATTTGGGGCAGGTGAAGACCTTGCCGGGCATCGGCTGCAAGCTGAGCCGGAGAATCTCGTCGGTCGCCCTGCAAGTGTAGTCACGGATGGAGTTCATGAAGGTTTCCGCGTCAAGGGTATGCCCTTCTATCTGCAACAGCGTCTTTTCCCAGCTGCCGGTCAGTTCCACATCGGCTACACGCATATCCTTTACGGCCTCGTAAACATACATTCCCTTTTCGGTAGGGACAATGCTCTTGCCGGAACGTGCGATATAGTCCCGTTTGATCAATGTGGTGATGATGGCGGCACGTGTGGCAGGCGTACCGATGCCCAGTTCCTTGATGGCTTCCTTTGCCTGTTCGTCAGTGACGTGTTTTCCGCACGTTTCCATGGCTGCCAGCAGGGTGGCTTCCGTATAGAGGGGTCTGGGCACGGTTCTCTTCTGCGCAAGCCCATGTCCGGTAACGGGCACTGCCTCGTTTTCATCAAACTCCGCCTTTCCTTCGTTCCCGTCCGGCTCGTCCTTCTCCCGGTCCTCTCTTCTTCGGAATACGCCGCGCCAGCCGGGATTGGTCACGATGGAAGAACGGGAACGGAAATCCATATCCTCACAGGTACATTCCATGACCAGCAGTTCTTTTTCACAAGGCGGGGAAAAGGCTTCCAGCATCCTGCCGGCAATCAGGGTATAGACGGTCAATTCCGCTTCGGACAGTTCCTGCGGTGCGATGCCCGTGATAATCAGGGCATGATGGTCGGTCACTTTCGTGTCGTCCACGCTTCGGGTGTTCAGGCTGGAAAAGTCAAGGGTGCTGCCGTATTCCTTGAAATCAGGCATGGCCGCGACTTTCTCCAGCAGGTCAGGGACAAGCGTCATGACATCCTTCGGGATATGGCGGCTGCCGGTTCTCGGGTAGGAAATCAGTTTCTTCTCGTACAACGACTGCGCGATGGATAGGGTCTTGTCCGCTGTCAGGTCGTAATGGATGTTGCAGTCCTTTTGCAAGGCCGTGAGGTCGTAGAGAAGCGGAGCCTGCTGGAATGTCCGTTTGCGCTCCACCTTGGTTATTGTCGCGACGGATTCGGAAGTGATTTTCCGGTAGGCAGCCTCCGCCGTTCCCTTGTCCTTGAACTCTTCGGGGTGTATAAACATACGGTGGTCATCCTGCCGCTTCAGCGTGAGGTGGAGTTGCCAATACGGAGTCGGGACAAAGTTCCTGTTTTCCTTGAACCGGGCACATATCATGGCAAGTGTCGGGGTCTGCACCCTGCCGATGGAGTTGTTGGGCGAACCTGTGGCTATCGCCAAGGCGCGGCTGGCGTTCATGCCCACCAGCCAGTCGGCTTTTGCGCGGCAATCGGCGGCGGCATAGAGGCTGTCATAGTCGCTGCCGTCCCGGAGGTTTTCCATCCCCTCACGGATGGCCTCGTCGGTCAGCGAGGAAATCCACAGGCGCTTGAACGGTTTGGTATAACCCAAGTGGGAATAAATCCACCGGAAAATAAGTTCCCCCTCGCGGCCGGCATCGGTCGCCACGATGATACTGTCGCATTTGGAAAACACCTCGTCGATGACTTTCAACTGCCTGGAGGCGGCCATATCCGGCACCATCCCCTTGTCCGTCCTGACCTGTCTGTCCGCCAAACGGAATGGGGACGGTATCATCGGAAGGTCTTCCGCGTTGGTCCTGGCATAACCGTAAGCTTCCGGCAGGGCGAGTGACACGAGGTGTCCCAACGCCCACGTGACCATATACCCGTTGCCCGTACAGTAGCCGTCTTTCTTGTCGGTAGCCCCGACTACACGGGCTATGTCCATGCCGACACTCGGTTTTTCTGCTATGATTGCTTTCATGTTCGGATAAAATTTAAGCCGTTCCCCGTTACCGGAACCGGAAAACAGGAAACGGCGGTTTGACATTTTTACTTCTTTATATACGTTGACTTGACTGTTTGCCGCTGGCTATGCCGACGGTTTTACACCGAGGATTTCAATCAACGGTTCTCCATCCTTGCGCATCAGTTGCAGGGTGGCGTCCATCACCACATCCACCCCAAGGAGAACCAGACTGAGTGACATGACCTTTGTTTTTTCACCTTTAAGCAGGGTATCAAGTTCGCCCGACATTTCAAGCTCGTCCTTCAGGATGCCGATGCCGGCCAGTTCATTCCAATTCACGTCTTCCGCCTTGAAAGGCGTGTTGTTGCCATTATTCTTGTTCATATTACTGACATTTGAGGTTTTACATTCATTTGACTTTCGTTTAGGCTATGCTCGCACCCTTTGATTTGCGCCCGCTTTGCTTCTGCTCCTGACCCTGCTTCTGCGCGTTGGCCACCACGTTGCGCTGTGACGCGTCGCGCTTGCGGTCGGGGTTCTCGTTGTAGAAGTCCAGCCTGCCCTGGTTGAAGTTCGCCTTGACATACTGCGAGATGGTCTTTCCATCGTAGCCTTTGATGCCCTCGACCAGTACCGCCTTGCCGCTCTGGAGGTCGGCACGCTGGTTCCGGGTCAGCTTCACGTCCCATACCTTTTCCGGTATCTTGAACTCGGCACGCTGCTCGAAGCCGTCAGGAGTGCGGGAATAGCTCAGACGTCCCGTCTCCAGGTCTGCCTTGATGAATGACGAGAACTCTTCTCCCTTGCGGTTTACCATGTCATTGAGGAAGATGGTCTTTCCATCACGGAGCTGTTGCTGTTCCTCGGCGGTGATTTTCACGCCGTTGATTTCCTTCGGGATATAGATTTCGCGTGCGCCCTCCGGTGAATCGGGGTTGTAGCGGGTGTAGGCGGGCCGTCCTGTCGCCTCGTCCAGCTTGACATACGAGGAGAATATCTCCCCGTCCTTGCGTTCCATCCCTTCCACGAAGATGGCCTTGCCCATATTGAGGTCTTCAATCTGCTGCTTGGTCAGTTCCACGCCGCCCAATGACTGACGGTTGAAGAGCTTGTCATTATCGAAGATATATTCGATGCCCCTGCGTTCGGCATTGATCTGGATGTGGGCGTCGAACTCCTTGCCACTGTTGGAAATCATTCCCTCGACAAACACCTTCTTACCTTCACGCAGGTCGTTCTGTTCCTGTTCCGTAAGTTGCACGCCCTTGATTTCTCTTGGGATGAAAGCGTTCTCCGCACGCATGGCGACCACCTCGTTGGTGAGCTTGTCTATGCTGACAAATGACGGGATGTATTCTCCGTTTCGCCCTTTCAGTTCCACGACACGCCCCATGTTGCCTGTTTCAAGCAGGTTCTTCTTGTCCTCGTCGGAGAAGATATGCCCGAAATACGGGCGGTCAAGTTCGGGCTTCTGGCGGATACCGTGGATGCCGAGGGCAATCTGACCGCCGGCGGTCTGCTGGAACGACAGACGTGCGTCGGTGCGCAATACGGCGGAGCCGAAGTTCATGCTGATGGGCACGACCTGGTTGGTCTTGTAGCCTTTGAGCATCTGGTCGAGGAGACCTCGTTCCTGAAGATACTCACGGGAAAGTCCGAAGTTTTTCAACTCGTCCCAGTTGATCATGGACTCGTTGTAGCGGTACTTGTTCTGCGGCTGGACTGCTTCCTGTGCAGCCTGCTGCGGGGTTTCATTTTTCTTTGCCATTTCTTCTTGATTTTTTTGGTTGATACTTTGGTTTTCCTTGTCGCGCGGAACAATCTCGTATTTCTTGAGAAATTCCTCCACGGCTTTTGTCTGTTTTCCTGCCGCCATGTCCTCCACAGCTTGCCTGATCTCCGGGTTATCCAGCGTGTCCTCCCTGACGGAAAGGATGCCGAAACGTGTCGGGTCTTTGAGCTGGCTCCAGAAGTTCTTCAGGAAATTCTCTAACAGGTTGGCGTAGCGGTCGATTTTCAGGAAGGAGTTTTCGTGCTCCTTGTCTGCCGGAACCGTCTTGTATTTGCCGTCCTTTCCGATTTGGGACACTGCCTGTAAAATCAGTTCCATCTTGTCGAGGATGAACACGATGTCGCTCATCTGTTCGTTCTCGGTCACTTGCGGTTTAGGGGGTTCATCCCTCACATTTTTCTTTGCCATACTTTGTTTTTTTTAGTTGATAACTATGATTGTCGGTGCAAATATATAGGATGAATTTTGATAAATAATTAGTTTTCAATATGTTAGACTACGCGTTTCATCGCTTGTCATCACGTTTCACCGCAGGAGGAAAAACACGGACGGAAAAAAGTGGCAAAAACGGGAGTCAATGACATAAAAAGCCCCGAAGGTGGGGACAAAGGATGGAAAGCAAAAAAGGAAATGCAGGGGGAAGAAAAGGAGGATAAACGGAACACGCGACAGTGGAACGGGCGACAAAAGGGAGAAAGAACCCCTGTATTATGCAGAGTTGGGAGCGAGCTGTCTTTAGTCCCCGCTTCCTTGTGTCACTTTATAAGACCGGACGAAGATTTCCGTGTGGGAGATTTTGATGGCGTAATCCATTGGGATGTCAGGTTCGGTAAAAGACATCCGTCAAGTTATCTTTTGAAATTGTCCTATGCGTCGTAGGTCGCTTCGCTTGCTAAGTCCCGACCGTTTTACCAACTCGGACGGCGATACCGGAGCGTTTTTTCGGGTGAAAAATTAACGCAGGGAATTTTTTGCCCGAAAACCGGAGGCTTGAACGCGGAAGGTATCGTCCCTCCGAGTTACCTTTTCAAGAGGACTTAACAAGGGAAGCGTGGCTTAGGATGGAATTTTATGGAGGAATATGGAATAAGGTACTATGGCATAAAATACTTATTGTAAATAGGATACGCAATCCATCTGCTTTTCAAATAAAAATAGTACCTTTGTAACTGATATGGAAAGGACTTACAATATATATTGCGATGAAAGTTGTCACCTTGAACATGATCGCCAAAAAGCGATGGTGTTGGGAGGTATCTGGTGCTCCTACGACAATAGGAAAAAGGTTGCCCGACAGCTTAGGGCTTTGAAAATAAAATACCGGTTAAGCCCAAAATTCGAGGTTAAATGGAATAAGGTTTCCCCTTCTCGTGTTGATTTTTATCTTGCGCTGGTTGACTTCTTTTTCGATAATCCGGACTTGCATTTTAGGGCATTTGTCATACCGGACAAAAGTGAATTACACCACGAGGCATTCTGTCAAACGCATGATGAGTTCTATTACAAATGTTATTTCCGTCTTCTGAAAACGCTGCTTGAACCCGGCAATTCATATAATATATATATTGACATCAAAGATACTCAGGGAGAATCCAAAGTACAGAAACTTCATGAATATCTTTGCAATAGCCGTTACGATTTTGACCGTGAGATAATACGGCGCGTGCAACAAGTCCGTTCGCATGAACTTGAACTTGTCGCTCTGGCAGACTTGTTCATTGGTGCACTGTCTTATATCCATAGAGGTTTGCACGACAGCAAAGCCAAAATGGAAGTAATTGAAAGAATACGCCAGCGTTCCGGATACCAACTCATGCGCAGCACTCTTTATCGGGAGAATAAGTTTAATCTGTTTATTTGGCATCAGGCATAATGATAGATAAGGATTTATTACCGGAAAAGATCTGCCTTGAAGATTATGGAGGCAACTACAAGGCTTATATTGATGCCGTTTATGATGTATTCGAGCGTGATTTCATCAGGCATAAGGCAACTTTTGGCTCACACAAGTTGGCGATGAAATACCATCCGGCTTTTCAAGACAGGGCTTATACATTCTATCATATGACTCATAAAGGGGAGATTGAATCCGAGCGTGAACCGGATTTGCGTCGTTGTGAATGTATGCCATGGGCACGTCCTACTGTGGAAAAGACCGGCAATTGGTACTTGAAATTTTGGAGACAGGCACGGCAGCGGTCAAACAATCGTGTTTGTATTGCACTTGAAACAGAAGATGAAACCTATTTCGTGATATTAGAAGTAAGGGAAACATATGTTCTGCTTTGGACGGCATTCTTATCGGAATACCGGCATCAATCACTGAAAAAGCTCAAGGAATTTGAAGATTGGAAACAAGGTGAGGGTGGAAACATCAATACTCCTGACGAATTGATAGCATTGATACAGGGGGCTATAAAAAAAGCAAGAGGCTAACCTTTTACGGCCGCCTCCGTAACTCCTTCAACTACATGGTTGATGAGCTAATTCTTTTGCAAAGATATAACTTTCTCGTGATTCCGACAAATCTTGTGATTAAAACATAGCAAAAATATTGCCATAATAGGTTTAGTTGTACCGGGAAGGCTGTAAAATCTGTGAAAGGAGGCATTTGATGGAATAATCTGCCCCCTTTCCCTGATAAATCATGACAACAGATTGAAATGATTATTTTATGTGTGTATGCTCCAACCGTGGAACGGTTCCATGATTACGGCTAAAGATTCGTCCGGTCTGCCGTGGTAGAGCAAGCCACCTACAATGCCCCTGCTTCCGTCCACAGCCACTTCAGCAAACCCGAATGAATACGGCGCGAAATCCCGATAAAGTTCAATTTCATACCTGCCGTTGGAGTTTGTCTCCCATTGTTTGAGGCGTTCGATACATTTCTGGAATGTTGTGTCGCCAATGCTCTTGGCATACTCCACTACCTTGTCGTAGTGTTCCTGACATTTGATTTTCATATCCGATAATTTTAAGTTGTTTGTAACTGTTCTTCGTATATGCCGAAACCGAGGCACTCTGCTATGGTAAAGTCCTCCATACTTTTATCAGCCAATGATTTCAGGTCATTCAGTCCGTTGCAGTAATAGAATATCTCATCATCCTTCTCGTTGTCGGAATCCATCACCAGCGCAATCCTCACTACTTCCGTTTCCAACGTGTCGCACCACCGGATAATGCAGTCCGCATAATGAGGTTCACATTCTTGCTCGCTGTAGAATTTCAGGTAATGACTACCTATTTCTTTCTTGACCTCCTCCGGCTTTTTCCAAGTGCTATCGTCTACGATTTCAAATCCGAGTCCTTCCACCAACAGGCACGTTCCCTTGTCATACACCATCATGGTGTGCTTTCCCATGTGTTTTTCGCGTATTTCCCCCCAATTGGGTAAGTCCCAACGCTCCACAGTCCAAGTCCCGCGATAATCCTTCGGGATAGAATTGTATTCGCTTAATGTTATCTTTCTCATAGCAGGTAGTTTTAGTTTGTTACAAAAGTCACCTTGTGAGTCTTGCACGGTTTCCCGAATGCCGGACGTGGGTTGAACTCCGTGCATGATTCCCAATCCACACTCATCGTGTAGCCGTTCGGGAAATTCTCGCCGATGAACCGGCTTATCATTTCCAAATCCTCGTTCGGCAGGAACAATTCTTCCTCGATGCCGTACTCCAATGCGAAAATCGCCCATTCAGGAATGTTATCCCAAACGAGCGTCTGTCTGTTTTTCTTGTGCATAATGTCAATGTTTATTGCGGTGATACCATAAGGCTGTTGATGATTCCTTCCAGTTCCGTTTCCCATTTGTCCGTACCGTCCATGACCGACGGATAGGTCAGTTGCTGCCACTGCCGGTAATCAAACAGTTTCATTCTCAGCGGATAGTAGTCGAACAATTTCCGGTTGCCAAAAAATACTCTCAGGTGGTTGGTTCCCACCTCCATCAGTTTCAGACCATAATTGTCAAGAATCTCATGGAATCTTTTCATCGGTGTGAAGTTGCTTCTGCCCATAATTTCTTTTTTTAAGTTAAACATCCACGGCTCGGCGAGCCGGTATTTTATTTCTCGCTTGCCTTACCGTTCCGTGTCGGATTGTGCAAGGTTTTTCGGGAAAATACCGCAAGCGAAGCGCGGAAGATTTTCCTCGAAAACCCGTAGGGCTCGACCTTGCTCAATCCAAAAGGCACGGGACGACCTTTG
>ENA-OYWK01000112-OYWK01000112.1-human-gut-metagenome-genome-assembly--contig:-NODE-112-length-60238-cov-50.031521_pt1 | contig 60238 bp, 44 predicted proteins | sample MGYA00244808_ERZ653392 | MGnify/ENA primary metagenome ERZ653392 (study PRJEB26926, sample SAMN06165125) | human gut metagenome | biome: ENVO:00009003; feature: ENVO:2100002; material: ENVO:00002003...
ATCTTGTGATTATTGCAATCGTGTGGGTTCAAGTCCCATCTTCCGCATTATAAAACTAAAAAGGGTTAAGCCTTAGGGCTTAGCCCTTTTTAATTTTAGAAGCGGAAGCGGACCTTGTCCCCATGGGTCCAAGGTCTACGCTCCGCTTCGGTCGTGGTAGAGCAGGTGCCCTATATTGATTGATAAGACAGGAAAGGTAAGATTTTTATGATTAGATTTAATAACGATTACAACCGCGGTGCATTTGATTGCATTTTGAAGGCACTGGCGGATACAAATACAACCAGCTATCCGGGATATGGTGAGGATGAGTGGTGCGATAAGGCTGAGCAGATTATTAAGGGGCTTATTGGCAGAGATGATTCCATGATTAAATTTATTCCGGGTGCTACACAGGCCAATTATGTTGTGGTTGCGGCGGCACTTTCACCGGTGCAGAGCGTGATTGCAGCGGATACGGGACATATCAATTGCCACGAGGCAGCTTCTATTGAGAATACAGGTCATAAGATTCTTGCGCTTCCTAACACGGATGGTAAGATCAGTGCTGCGCAGATTGAGGCGTGTGCCGCAGAGTATTATGACAATGCAAAACCTGAGTATCTGACAGAGCCAAAGATGGTTTATATTTCATTTCCGACTGAGCAGGGTACTCTTTACACGAAAAGAGAGCTTTGCGATATCAGTGCTGTCTGCAAGAAATACGGCATGTACCTGTTTGTTGATGGTGCGAGAATGGGATATGGACTGGGCTCAGATAAAAATGACCTTACACTTTGTGATTTTGCCATGCTTTCGGATGTTTTTTATATCGGTGGCACAAAGTGTGGTGCGCTCTTTGGCGAAGCGCTGGTTATAAATGCTGAGGATATCAAGTATCGTTTTAAGGCTTATATGAAGCAAAACGGTGCAGTGCTTGCAAAGGGCTGGCTGATGGGCTTACAGTTTGCCACTATGCTTGAGAATGGCGATTATTTTGAAAAGACAAAGCGTGCCGATGAGCTTGCCATGCAGATTAAAGAGGCATTTGAACAGAAAAAGGTACCGTTTTGGGTTGAGAGCTTTACAAATCAGCAGTTTGTGATTTTATCGGATGAGAAGAAGAAGACACTTGCCGAGAAGTACTATTTTGAAGAGATGGGAAGAGAAAAAGAGGGCACTATAGTGCGATTCTGCACCAGCTGGGCCACAAAACAGGAGGAGGTTGATGCACTGGTTTTAGATATATCAAAGCTGGTGTAGTAACAAATTTATATTTTTCGTATAGTTTTTAAAAATTTTGCTTGCATTATTCTAAACTTTTTGGTAGAATAATGCTTGTTCGCAGGAGTGGCGGAATTGGCAGACGCGCAGGCTTCAGGTGCCTGTGGTAGCAATATCGTGTGGGTTCAAGTCCCATCTCCTGCATTAACAGGGAAGTCGGTGAACGGCTTCCTATTTTATTTTGTGCAGATGATTTTGAAAGCCTATTGGCTATTAATGGTCTGTAACCATTGCCTGCCACACTGAGGGGTGCAGCTGTCACAGGAATTTGATTATTATATTGGAGATGGGATTGCAGCGTGAAGAGATTGAATCTATCTTATATTAATGTAATATGTGTGTTTGTTTTGTCCTTTGCTGTTATGGAGTATGTAAATTTTTTGATTGGTAGAGTGGGCGGATTTCCTGTGCTTGCAGGGGTGCTTGTGTCATATTCCGTTATGAGATATGGCAGCTTTGCAAGGAAAAATATGGCATGCTACATGGGCGTCTATATACTGACATGGTTTATCGGCACGGTAGTGCTCTTTATCTCAAAATACTCAGGCTGGGGCAATATCAAAAAGCTTGGTCCGGCGCAGTATTTCAAGGCACTGTACGGCTCAACCCTGTCAGAGATATGGGGATATTTTTTTGCAATTGTGCTCATGATGACAGTGATTGTTTCACTTTTCCCGCTTACCGTGATAAAAAGCAGGAAAATATATGCACGGTATGTGTTGGGAAATATGCTTTTTTGGACGATAATACTCATACCGCTTAGGTTTATAGATAAGAAATTTGTCAATCACAAGGTGATGTGGCAGGCCGGCTGTATGATGGCCTTTGCTGTGCTTTTGCTTGTGCTGGAGCTTTTCGTTGTATACAGACTGGTGAAATACAGATATTGCGATGAGCATGCAGACAGGAAAGTGCGCATTCACAGACGCAGGGTTCGAAGGAAAACATTAAAAGCTGTAATAGTCATTGTGCCGGTCGTTGTCATTGCAATTATTGTTGTTTACACATATTTCATGTCGCCTTCAAACGAGCCGGCTGAGTATGAAAAGGTCGCAAGCTGTATCACAAATGATGACAGGCTTGGGCCTATGGTTTATGACAGTCAGGTGTATATTCCGATAAACATAGAGCTTGACTATGCAGGGACTGGCAGTCCGCTTGGCTATATTGTATACAAGGATCAGGACTATAGCAGCAGGTACTATGAGTTTGCAGCATCAAACCTCTTATATATGAATAAGAATGGTGACGATACATATTTACAGATGGCGGGCAACGCATCAAATTCATACAAGAAGCTGTCTGTAGTTGAAAAAAGCAATTCATGGAAGGACTGCAGCGTTTTTCTCATGTGGGATGAGGAGTGGCAGTCAGAGTCGCGCTACAGCAAGGATGTCACAGGCTATACGGAGTGCGATGAGGATTTCATAAAAAGTCTTGAGGATACCTTTGGCGCAGTGAAAATAAATCCGGCAGACTTCAAGGGCTATGATGCCTATTTTACAATAGAGGGCTACAAATCCATGAAGGATGCCATAGAGAGTGATAGTCATGTGGGCACCTGGGTGGGCTGCATACTGGCAAAAGACGATAAATTTTACTATGGCAGCTACGATAATGAAATCACAGGCGGACAGCTTCAGATGCTGCGCCATGTGCTCGGCGGTAATTGATATAGCATTTAATTTTTGCCGAAAGAAAATTAAAGTAAAAAGAAATAAAAAAAGGATTTTTAAAAATCACGTCGAATAATAACTAGTGTAGAGCACTATTAGTGGAATGTAACGTTATTTGTTACATTTGTGTGTGAATAGCAGCAGAACATAACGACTGTGACAGCGAGGAGGCAGATAAATGACTATTCGCGAGCAGATAGAAAAACGTGAGCAGGAAATACTTAGTCCGTTCGCATGCCTGAGCATCAACTCAAGAGGCAGGGACTATGATGAGCCACAGTGCGATATCAGGCCTGTTTTTCAGCGGGACAGGGACCGGATACTGCATAGCAAGGCATTCAGGCGTCTGAAAAATAAGACACAGGTGTTTCTTACGCCAAAGGGCGACCATTACCGCACACGTATGTCGCATACGCTTGAGGTGTCGCAGAATGCCAGGACAATAGCCAAGGCACTGAGACTGAATGAGGATCTGGTGGAGGCTATAGCGCTGGGACACGACCTGGGGCATACTCCGTTTGGACATGCAGGTGAGCGCATCCTCAATGAGATATACGAGGGTGGCTTTAAGCATAATGAGCAGAGTGTGCGCATAGTGGAGAAGCTCGAAAAGGACGGAGCAGGACTCAATCTGACCTGGGAGGTCAGAGATGGTATGTTAAATCACCAGACCTCGCTCATGCCACACACCTTAGAGGGCAAAATAGTCAGGCTTTCAGACAAGATAGCCTACATAAATTCAGACTTTGATGATGCAATCCGCGCACAGCTTCTGTGCGAGGATGATATACCGCTTGAGATAAGAAACACGCTTGGACACAGCACCAAGGCCAGGCTCAATCATATGGTGCACAATATCATCACAAACAGCATGGGAAAGGACGATATATGCATGTCAGAAGAGTCCGCGCAGGCAATGCAGGATTTGCGTAAATTCATGTTCGCAAACCTCTATAACAATCCAGTCGCAAAAAGCGAGGAGAAAAAGGCCAAGGCGATGCTCAAGCAGCTTTATTTCTATTATATGGAGCATATAGAGGAGCTGCCGCAGAAGTATCTCGTCATGCTAGGGCAGGGTGATGACAAGGGGCGCATCATATGCGACTATATATCAGGCATGACAGACCAGTATGCCACCACGAAGTTCCACGAGTATTTCGTACCGGTAGCCTGGGAAATCGATGGTTACTGAGATTATTTATAATTCTGTAAAAACTGCCTGGTGAGCGCGTCTGCAGTGCGGCACTTAGCTCTTGCAGAGGCGACTAGCGAAGCTGCTTAGAGACTGTAGAATTATGCACATGAAGCACAGAAATGCACCGGCATGGAAGCCGGGGCAAGGAGATATCGAGCCATGGATGGCGAGTATCGACGGTTTCGTCAAGCATAGAAAAACTGTAGGCATAATTCGTACAGACTCTTAGCAGCGTAGCGTTAGCCGGTTGTAAGAGCTAAGTGCCGCACTGCAGATGCGCTCGCCGGGCGACACAAATGACAACAAAGATGAACAGTAAGGGGATGATAAAATGCCGTACTACTCTGACGAGCTTATAGAGGAGGTACGTTCGCGAAATGACATAGTCGATGTTATAGGAAGCTACGTGCATCTTCAGAAAAAGGGAAGTACCTATTTTGGATTATGCCCATTCCATAACGAAAAGACAGGATCCTTTTCCGTCTCGCCGAATAAGCAGATGTACTATTGCTTCGGCTGTGGAGCCGGAGGCAATGTATTTACATTTCTCATGCAGTATGAGAACTTCACCTTCCCGGAGGCCATGCAGGAGCTTGCAGACCGTGTGGGAATTGAGCTTCCCAAGCAGGAGATGACATCAGCACAAAGGAGAGAAGCAGACAGGCGCACACAGCTGCTTGAGATAAATAAAGAGGCTGCAAAGTATTTTTATATGCTGCTTCGTGGACCGAGAGGACAGAAGGCACATGAGTATTTCAAAAAGAGAGAGCTGTCTGATGAGACAATGCAGAAGTTCGGGCTTGGTTACTCGGACCAGTACAGTGATGATCTGTACAAGTATCTGCGCAGCAAGGGCTATGATGATGAGATACTTAAGGAGACAGGTCTTGTGACGATAGATGAGGTCAGAGGCGGGCACGATAAGTTCTGGAATCGTGCGATGTTTCCGATTATGGATGTGCACAACCGCGTCATAGGCTTTGGAGGCCGAGTGATGGGGGACGGAGAGCCAAAGTATTTAAACTCTCCGGAGACAAAGATATTTGATAAGAGCCGTAATCTTTACGGACTTAATATAGCAAGGAGCACGAGGAAAAACCAGCTCCTTTTGTGTGAGGGCTACATGGATGTCATAGCACTGCATCAGGCGGGCTTTGACAATGCGGTGGCGTCGCTTGGCACGGCGCTCACGAGCGGACATGCCTCACTATTAAAGAGATACACCAATGAGGTGTATCTGACATATGACAGTGATGGCGCCGGGGTAAAGGCAGCGCTGCGTGCGATTCCGATACTCAAGGAGGTAGGCATCACAACAAAGGTCATTAACATGCGGCCGTACAAGGACCCGGATGAGTTTATCAAGGCGCTTGGCGCACAGGAGTATGAGGAGCGTATCAAAAAGGCTGAAAACAGCTTTATGTTTCAGATACGTATCATGCAGGCAGGCTATGATATGGACGATCCCGAGTCAAAAACCGCATTTTATAATGAAATCGCAAAGAAGCTGCTTGGTTTTACCGAGGAGCTTGAGCGGACAAACTATACGCAGGCAGTGTCAAGAGAGTACAGCATACCATACGACGACTTAAGAAAGCTCGTAAACAGTATGGCAATGAAGGGCGGTATCGTAAAGCCCCAGACAAAGCTTAAAAGTGGAATCAATGAGAAAAATAAAAAGGAGGATGGCATGAAGCAGTCGCAGAAGCTTCTCCTCACATGGCTCATAGAGGATAATTCACTTTTTGACAGGATAAAGGGGCGTATCAGTGCAGATGACTTTACCGAAGAGCTGTACCACAAGGTGGCTAAGGAGGTTTTTTCACAGTACGAGACCACGCATACAGTAAATCCAGCCAGGATAGTAAGCATGTTTACCGATGAGGACGAACAGCGTGAGGTGGCAGGGCTTTTCAATGCCACAATCCATCAGGTGGAGGGAAAAAATGACAAGGCAACTGCACTCAGGGAAACCGTTGTCCGCATTAAGCAAAACAGCATAGACTACCGTTCAAAGCATCTGGCACCTACAGATATGGAGGGCATGATGAGGATTATTGAGGATAAGCGTGCACTCGAAGAATTGCAAAAAATACCAGAATAAAGAGGAAAATAAAATGGCAAAGAAAAAGGAACAAAAAGACATGGCACAGGAGCAGGAGCAGAGACTGAAATTCCAGCAGAAGCTTATTGAGATTCTTGAGCTTGGAAAAAAGAAAAAGAATATGCTCGAATATGAGGAAATTGCAGATTTTTTCAAGGACTTAAATCTGGATCCGGAGAAGTTTGAGATGGTAATTGATTATCTTGAGCAAAACGGCATAGACGTGCTTAAAATCAGCAATGATGATGACGTGGATGATGATATCATACTCGATGATGAGGATGAGGTAGAGGTTGAAAAGATTGATCTCTCAGTACCGGAGGGAGTCAGCGTCGAGGATCCTGTCCGTATGTATCTTAAGGAAATAGGTAAGGTACCTCTTCTCTCTGCAGATGAGGAGATTGAGCTCGCCCAGAATATGGAGGACGGAGCGGTAGCAACCGAGAAGATTAATGTACTAAAGGGCCGCCTTGATGGTGCATCGGAAGAGGAAAAGGCTGAGATAAAGGAAGAAATAAAGACACTGCAGAGGGATGTGGACAAGGGAGCAGATGCCAAAAAGCGTCTTGCAGAAGCAAACCTGCGTCTTGTTGTCAGCATCGCAAAGAGATATGTGGGAAGAGGAATGCTTTTCCTTGACCTGATTCAGGAGGGAAACTTAGGTCTTATCAAGGCAGTTGAGAAGTTCGACTACAAGAAGGGCTACAAATTCTCTACATATGCCACATGGTGGATTCGCCAGGCTATCACAAGAGCCATAGCTGATCAGGCCAGAACAATCCGTATTCCAGTGCATATGGTTGAGACAATCAACAAGCTCATCCGTGTGTCAAGACAGCTCCTTCAGGAGCTTGGCAGAGAGCCTTCACCGGAGGAAATTGCCAAGGAGATGAACATGCCGGTAGAGCGTGTGCGTGAGATACTCAAGATATCACAGGAGCCTGTTTCACTTGAGACTCCAATCGGTGAGGAGGAGGATTCACATCTTGGTGATTTCATCAAGGATGATAATGTACCGGTTCCTGCTGATGCGGCAGCATTCACACTTCTTAAGGAGCAGCTTGAGGAGGTGCTTGGAACTCTTACAGAGAGAGAGCAGAAGGTACTCACACTCCGCTTTGGCTTAGAGGACGGCAGAGCCAGAACCCTTGAAGAGGTAGGTAAGGAGTTCAACGTCACTCGTGAGCGTATCCGCCAGATTGAGGCAAAGGCGCTAAGAAAGCTTCGTCATCCAAGCAGAAGTAGAAAGCTTAAGGACTACTTAGAGTAAGATGATTAGGCTATCCAGAAGAATGAAGGCAGTGGCATCAATGGTCACGGCCGGCTACACGCTGTGTGATGTGGGAACCGACCATGGCTATGTGCCTATTGCCCTGGTGCAGGGGAATATAATACCGAAAGCAATTGCTGTTGATATAAATAAGGGACCGCTTGAGCGCGCCAATGAGCATATAAGGGCAAACGGTCTGACAGAGCAGATTACAACAAGGCTTTCCAATGGGCTTGAAGCGATACACGACGGAGAGGTTGACTCTATTGTCATAGCAGGAATGGGAGGAGAGCTTGTTATTCACATTTTAACCGCAGGGGAGACAGTGTGCAGGTCGGCAAAGGAGCTGATTCTGCAGCCACAGTCGGAAGTGAGCAAAGTCCGTGAATATGTAAGGAACACAGGCTATAAGATAGTTGATGAGGATATGATTTTGGAGGATGGAAAATACTATCCGATGTTCAGATGTGTGCCGTGTGCGGACAATTCCGCATGGGACAATATGGACGATACGACGGTTACTGTATGCGATTTGTACGGACCTGTACTTATCAAAAACGGTAATCCGGTGCTTCGGAAGTTCCTTGTCAGGGAACACCACAAGCTGGCTGCCATCATGCAGCAGCTAAGGACACAGGAGATGAGTGATTCCATCATGGACAGAATCGAGCAGATAAACGAGATGATGGCATACAATGAGGCAGCATATTCGACTATGGGGGCAATAAGAAATGCAGGAATATAGTGTGAAGGTGACCTTGCCGGATGGACAGGTCATGGCAGTGACAGCATCAGAAAGTGATACTTTAGAAGCCATAGCAGACAGATTCAAGGATTATTATGAGGATGACATAATCCTTGGAATTGTAAACGACAGGCTTCGTGAACTGAATAAGCAAATAAAAAGTGACTGTGAGCTTAGCTTTGTGACGACAGCTGACAGGGATGGCAGGCGTACATACAGAAGAAGTGTTGTGCTGCTTTTGCAGAGGGCTATATACGATGTATATGGCAGCATGACACAGCTTCATGTGATGCATTCGCTCGGAGAAGGCTATTATTGTCAGCTTGAGAAAGCAGTGGAGTGTGCAGACAGCCAACAGGAAAAATATAATGAAGATACAGACTTACAAGGCAGCAGAGAAAACAGTGAGAAAAGCGTGACAGAGCATGATATTGACAGGATAGTATGCAGCATGTACTCATTTGTGGAAAAAGACCTCCCAATTACCAAGCACAGTGCAAAAACACAGTATGCGGAGCAGCTTTTCAAGGAAAAAGGGCTGCATGATAAGGAGAGGCTATTGCACTACAGGAGAAGCTCCAGAGTCAATCTCTATGAGCTGGATGGTGTGGTGGATTATTTCTACGGATTTATGGCACCTTCGACAGGCATGCTCAAATACTTTGATATAGTGCCGTATGAGAGTGGCTTTGTGCTTCTTTTTCCGGGTGCTCACAGCAGGAGTGTTGAGCCGCTTGTGACATCAAATAAGCTGTTTCACACGCTGGATGATTCCAGGGAATGGAGCAAGATGCTTGGAATTGGCACGATAGGCTCGCTAAATGATGCGATTGCAGCAGGCAGGGGACAGGAAATCATGCTACTTCAGGAGGCACTGATGGAGCAGAAGATAGGAAATCTTGCAGCGCAGATTGCTTCGGATGACAAAAAGAAATTTGTCATGATAGCAGGTCCTTCATCATCAGGCAAGACATCATTTGCCAACAGACTGTCAATCCAGCTTATCGCAAAGGGCAGAAAGCCACATCCGTTAAGTCTGGATGACTACTATGTGGACAGGGAGTTTTGCCCGAAGCATCCGGACGGAAGCTTTGATTTTGAGTGCCTTGAGTCTATTGATGTGAAGCTGTTCAATGAGGATATGAACAGGCTTCTTAAAGGAGAGGCTGTTGATATGCCTTCCTTCAATTTCAAGACAGGAAAGAGAGAGTACCGCGGAAGAAAGCTGACGCTGGGAGCTGATGATATACTTGTCATAGAAGGAATCCACGGCCTAAATGACAGGCTTTCACAGCTTATCCCGCCTGAGCACAAGTTCAAAATCTATATCTCAGCGCTTACACAGCTCAATATTGACGAGCACAATCCTCTTTCCACCGCAGATGAAAGACTTATACGCCGGATTGTGCGTGATGCGCGTACACGAGGTACCAATGCCATGGAGACCATCGCTATGTGGCCGTCTGTCAGAAAGGGTGAAAGGGAGAATATCTTTCCTTTCCAGGAACAGGCGGATGTGATGTTCAACTCTGCACTTGTGTATGAGCTTGCGGTACTCAAGGTGTATGCGGAGCCGTTGCTTTTTGGCATAGAAAGAGACTGCCCGGAGTATCTCGAGGCAAAGAGGCTGCTTAAGCTCTTAGACTACTTTCTTCCGATGCCGGCTGACGGCATACCAAACAATTCACTGCTTCGTGAGTTTGTAGGAGGAAGCTGCTTTAATGTTTAAAACCAAAAAATCCCGCATTCCGGCTGTGTATAGAATACTGCTTGTGGCAATTGCAGTCATGGCTATTGGCGGTATTGCCGTAAATTGTTATGTGGGAAATTATTATCGGGCAGATTCAATTGCGGAGGCTGCAATCGATTCAGACAGAGAGGTTTCTGTTACCATAGAAAAGAAGGACAAGCGTATACAGGCCACCCAGTACGACTTAAAGCTCAAGAATTATACGATAACCTTTGCACCGCAGGATAAGGAAAAAGCCACAAAGGCATTGATTTTTTATCCGGGAGGCAGGGTGCAGTATACAGCGTATGCGCCGCTAATGCATGAGCTTGCAAAGAATAATTTCGTGTGCATACTTGTACATATGCCGGGCAACCTCGCAGTATTTGACCAGAATGCAGCAGACGGTATCATTGAAAAATACAAGGAAATATACCCATCCATACAGGAATGGTACATGGGAGGCCACTCCTTAGGCGGAGCCATGGCAGCAGAATATGTGTCAAAGCATGCAGATGAGTTTGACGGACTATATCTTTTTGCAGCATATTCGACCGCTGACCTGTCGGATTCAGATCTGAGGGTTTTTAGTGTGTATGGCTCAGAGGATGGTGTGCTTGATATGGACAAATACCGCAAATACCGCTCAAACCTGCCGGAGGATACATATGAGTATGTCATTGATGGCGGGTGTCATTCTTATTTTGGAAGCTATGGTCTGCAAAAGGGAGACGGTACACCTGATGTGGCTTTCGAGGAGCAGATAGAGATGGCGGTAGACTTTATTACATACAACAGCAAATAAAATAATAGTTACCGGTAGACTGCATCATATAAAATAGCAATAATAGTTACCGGGAAATAATAAAATGCAACTGAGATATCTCAGTTGCATTTTTAATGGTGCACCTTGCGGCGCACGTTACTAATAAGTTATTTTACGAAACGCCAATAGGCTTTAGATTATTAAAATACGCAGGACGATAAGCCGGGTTATGTCGTTGAGTGATCATCTATCTAGGACGCCTGTTGCCAGACGCCTCAAGCGACCTACCTAAAGCTGGCGGGCCACGTCAAAGCTTTGTTTCGGTCTTGCTTCGGATGGGGTTTACATGTGCCCTCCCTGTTACCAGTGAGGCGGTAGTCTCTTACACTGCCATTCCACCCTTACCACAAAAGTGGCGGTATATTTCTGTTGCACTGTCCTTAGAGTTTCCTCCACCGGCCGTTAACCGGCATCCTGCCCTATGAAGCCCGGACTTTCCTCACCTGCGGTCTTTCGACACCTGCAGCCGCGATCACCTGTCCTGCATATTTATTTAATATACCAAGCATTTTTCCAAAAATCAAGCCCTTTTACCAACTTTAATAAACGAAATATAAAATGTTTCTTAAAAGACGATAGGTCTATTGACGGTTTTTATCTTCAATATTATCTTAATAATGTAAAGAACGATTTAAAACCTCAAATTCTTAGCGTGGACACAGAAAATTAGCGGATTTCGAGGTGTAGTCAGATTACGGGAATGCATAGCATGTAGTAATCTTATTAATCATAAATGAGGGGCAAAATACCTTTTGACCCTCATATCATAATATTATAGGAAAATATAGGGCGAGGCGGTAATATGAGAGAAAAATTTATCAGATTTATGAATGGAAGAAACGGTATGGACGAGCTTGCAAGGGCTGAGTCATGGGTAGTAATGATATTACTTGTGGTTTCAATATTTACAAGGTCGGCGATACTTGATATACTGGCTATAGGACTGATGATACATATGTATTTTCGTGTATTTTCAAGGAATGTAAACAAGCGCTATGCAGAGAATCAGAAGTTTTTAAATGCCAGGTATGAGTGGACCGTAAAGGCAGAGCGCAGGAAAAAGCGTTTTGCACAGAGGAAGCAGTACAAGTTCTTCAAGTGCCCTATGTGCAAGCAGGAGGTCAGGGTGCCAAGAGGACATGGAAAGATCTGTATTACCTGTCCGAAGTGTAGAGAGCAGTTCGTGAGACGCAGCTAGTATGTCAATATATACCTGTACATAAGAGCATGGAGAAGAGAAATGTTTGGATATATAACTGTCAATAAGGACACCTTGTCCGAGGAAAATAAAAAAATATATCAAAGCTATTATTGCGGGCTGTGCCAGACAATGAAGTCGCAGTATGGCAGGCGTGCACAGATGGCACTAAACTATGACATGACTTTTCTCATAGTGCTTCTGACAGGCTTGTACGAGCCGGATAGTGTGACGCGGGATGGATTTGTATGCAGCGTGCACCCTACGAAGAAGCGCACACTTCGCACCAATGAGATTACAGAGTATGCTGCAGCCATGAACATACTGCTTGCATACTACAATCTGATAGATGACTGGAAGGACGATAAAAGCCTGACGAAGAAGACATACGCAGAGATGCTGAAAAAGGACTTTGAGAAGGCAAAAAAAGGCTATCCGATACAGGCTAAGGCGGTAGAGGACTACATTGCAAGGCTTGCAGAGTGCGAGAAGAGCAATGATACCAATATTGATGCAGTTGCAGGGCTGACAGGAGAGATGCTCGGCATACTTTTTGCGTGGAAGCAGGATGAGTGGCAGAAGGATTTGAAGGAATTTGGCTGCTATATGGGCAAATTTATTTATATAATGGATGCGTATGAGGATATAGGGGATGATGTGAAAAAAAAGTCATATAATCCACTTATACAGCTCATGCATTGCTGCAATAATGATCAGGAAAAATTTGACAAATCCTGTCGGCTTATGATGACATCTATGCTTTCAGAGGCAGCAAAAATATTTGAGAGGTTGCCAATTCTCTTACATGCGGATATAATCAGAAATGTTCTATACTCCGGTGTGTGGAGCAAGTATGAGTATATTCAGATGAAGAAAAGGAAGAAACATAAATGATAGATCCATATCAGGTGCTCGGTGTCAGCCGCAGCGCAAGTGACGATGAAATAAAAAAGGCCTACAGGAACTTAAGCAGAAAATATCATCCTGATGCAAATATCAACAATCCTAACAAGGATCAGGCTGAGGAGAAGTTTAAGCAGGTGCAGCAGGCATATGACCAGATAATGAAGGAAAAGCAGTCCGGTGCTGCCGGAGCCGGTGGATATGGCGGTGCAGGAAGCAGCAGCTCATACGGCGGCAGCTCCTATGGTGGAGCATATGGTAGTGGACCGGGAGCAGGTGATCCATTTGGAGCAGGTGGACCGTTTGGTGGTTTCTATGGCCGCTATACCTACAATAATGCAGGCAGCAGTGCACAGGATGACAATCCAAAGGTGCGTGCAGCAGGCAATTTCATCAGCAACGGCTACTACAATGAGGCACTGAAGGTGCTTGAGGAGGTACCTTTTGCTGAGAGACGCGGAAGGTGGTACTACTACAGTGCTGTCGCAAACCAAAAGCTCGGCAACACAGCGACAGCCATAGAACACATACAGCGAGCAGTGTCGCTTGAGCCAAACAACATGCAGTATCGCCAGTTTATGCAGATAATTGAAAATGGTGGCTCGTGGTATTCGGATATGGGAGACATATACGGACGCCCTAGTGGCAGGGGCAGCGAGTGCTGCAGTCTGCTGGCCACATTCCTTTGCTGGCAGATGTTCTGCTGCTAGATGTCAAGCTTTTTTGATGTTACAGATGGAAATTCATGCAAGTTATGGGGATGGTTATTTGCAGAATGATGGACAGGTATATTTATCTGTGAATTATTCTTAATAGTTACCTGAAAAATAAAAGGGGATGTGAAAAACTCGATTGAGTTTTTTCACATCCCATTTTATTTATGGATATAAGTAACTATTCAGATCCATATATATATGAGCAAAATCAGCTGCGCTGCAACGGCTGTATTATTCCATAGAATCCGGAATACCATCATGATCCAAATCTGCCATGTCTGCTCCGTGCGCACCGATATCCACAGTGTTTAAGGTGCGTCTTTTAAGTCTTGCGGCCTCAGACTGCTTGAGCAGATAGCTCTTTATCTCGCGTGAGTGCTTTACGTGAACGAGCTTAAGCTCAGGGTTTGTGACGTCGCCTGTGTAGCAGACTATGGTGCCGAGCTTAAAAATGCGCTCCATCAGTGATGTGGTGAGCTTTACATCAGCTACTTTATACATGTAGCAGTCATCCTCTGTGGTGCTTAAGAGTCCGGACTCTACAGTGATAAAGGACGGTGTGATGGTATATTTTGTGAAAGTCCACGGCAGACCGAGAAACAGCAGCCTCTTTCTCTCCTTAAAGATTACAGCATCGTCATCATCGATTGCGCCGGCTGTGGTGTTTTTGATTTGTGATTCATTTACAGACATATTATTCTCCTTTTTGATGTTGAAATTGTCGTAATTGTATGAAAACTTCAATACAATTGCTAAGCGTTCAGAACAGTTATATTCTGTCATATATTCTACAACAAAAAAGTGTAAAAGCCAACTTGAATATTGTGCTAAGTTATTATATGATAGAAAAAATGTAATAAAAATAGTCATGCGAAAAAGAATGGAGGCAAATTATGCGTCACTTAATGAGTCCGTTGGATTTTTCAGTAGAAGAGTTGGACAAGCTTCTCGATCTTGCAAATGATATAGAGGCTTATCCTGAGAAATATGCACACAAGTGCGATGGAAAGAAGCTTGCAACCTGTTTTTACGAGCCAAGCACGAGAACCAGGCTTAGCTTTGAGGCTGCCATGCTTAATCTGGGAGGCTCGGTGTTAGGCTTTCACAGTGCTGATTCGTCATCTGCGGCAAAGGGCGAGAGCGTTTCAGATACTATCAGGGTTATTTCCTGCTATGCGGATATCTGTGCCATGCGTCATCCTAAGGAGGGTGCACCGCTTGTGGCTTCAGAGAAATCGCGTATCCCTGTAATCAATGCAGGCGATGGAGGTCATCAGCATCCTACCCAGACACTTGCTGATCTCCTTACAATCCGTTCCATCAAGGGCAGATTGAATAATATCACAATCGGCTTTTGCGGAGATTTAAAGTTTGGACGTACAGTGCATTCACTGATCAATGCACTTATCAGATATGACAATGTGAAGGTTGTGCTTATCTCGCCTGAGGAGCTTAAGGTGCCTGACTATGTGCGCGATGATGTGCTTCGTGCCAACAATATCGAGTTCAAGGAGGTAGAAAAGCTCGAGGATGCCATGGGAGAGCTTGATGTGCTCTACATGACACGTGTCCAGAAGGAACGTTTCTTCAATGAGGAGGACTATGTTCGTCTAAAGGATTTCTACATTCTGACAAAGGAGAAGATGGAGCTTGCAAAGGATGATATGATTGTACTTCATCCGCTCCCACGTGTGAATGAGATTTCTGTTGATGTGGATGATGACCCGAGAGCATGCTATTTCAGGCAGGCACAGTATGCGGTTTACGTGCGTATGGCGCTTATTCTGACATTGCTTGGACTGGCTGAGGACTAAAGGAGGATAATATGCTGAATATTAGTGGAATACATGAGGGCTTTGTGCTCGATCATATCAAGGCAGGTATGAGTCTTCAGATTTACAGGGATTTAAAGCTTGATAAGCTCGACTGCACAGTTGCAATCATAAAGAATGCAAAGAGCAGCAAGATGGGCAAGAAGGATATCATCAAGGTAGAGTGTCCGATAGAGTCATTAGACCTCGATATCCTTGGATTTATCGACCACAACATCACTGTAAATGTGATAAAGGGTGACAGGATTGTGGACAAGATGGAGCTTAAGCTGCCTCATCAGGTGAAAAATGTCATCAAGTGCAAAAACCCAAGATGCATCACTTCAATTGAGCAGGAGCTTGACCAGATTTTCGTGCTTTCCGATGAGAAAAACGAAATCTACCGCTGCAAGTACTGCGAGGAGAAATACGAAGGAGTTAAATAGTATCAGTTATGTATGCCAACGTGATTGTGGATATATCCCACGAAAAACTGGATAAGACATTTCAGTACAGCATCCCGGATGAGATTTTATGCGACATCCGTCCGGGTGTGTGCGTGGATATTCCATTTGGCAGCCGCACTATCACAGGCTATGTGATTGAGGTCACGGATAAGCCTGAGTACGACCCGGCACGGACAAAGCCTCTTATCGGGATAAAGGCAGACTCTGTGGCTGTGGAGGCAAAGCTCATTGCACTTGCGGCATGGATACGGCGCAATTACGGCTCTACCATGAATCAGGCGCTTAAGACTGTTATACCTGTAAAGAAGCAGGCTAAGGAGCAGGTGAGCCGCAGTATTGCACTGAAAATAGACAAAGTAAAGGCAAGGGCGCAGCTTGCGCTTTGCGAGGCAAAAAAACAAAAGGCAAAGGCCCGGCTTTTTCGTGCACTGATTGATGCTGATGATGGGGCGCGCCTTGAGTATTCCTTTGTGACAGGCAAGTTGTCGGTGTCGGCTGCCACTATAAGAGCGCTTGAGCAGAGCGGCTTTATCGAGGTCATCACACAGACCGGCTACAGAAATCCTGTGGAGCATATGAGTGTGGACACCTATGATAAGGTACTGAATGCTGCGCAGCAGAGTGTGGTTGATGCGATAGAAGGTGACATTGCCGCTGGCCTTAGAAATACTTATCTGATTAAGGGTGTCACCGGAAGCGGCAAGACAGAGGTGTACATGGAGCTTATCGCACACTGTATACAGTCCGCTCGTCAGGCGATTGTGCTGATTCCCGAGATTGCCCTCACTTACCAGACCGTGATGCGTTTTTTTGCCAGATTTGGGAACAGGGTTTCGATAATCAATTCAAGACTTTCAAATGGTGAGCGTTATGACCAGTTTGAGAGAGCTAAGAATGGTGATATTGACATCATGATTGGCCCGCGGTCGGCGCTGTTCACACCTTTTTCAAATTTAGGACTTATCATAATAGATGAAGAGCACGAGAATTCATACAAGAGCGAGTCGGTGCCACGCTATCATGCCAGGGAGGTGGCGATAGAGTACGCGCGCATGTCCGATGCTATTGTGGTACTTGGCTCTGCAACACCGTCGGTGGATAGCTATTACAAGGCAAAGACAGGCGTTTACAGGCTTTTGGAGCTGGATAAGCGTGTGGACGACAGACCTCTTCCAAAGTGTGAGGTTGTAGATTTGAGACAGGAGCTTCGTGAGGGAAACCGCTCGATTCTTTCCACCAGGCTTCAGGAGCTTATGGAGGAGAGACTTCTAAATGGCCAGCAGACCATGCTTTTTTTAAATAGAAGGGGCAAATCGGCATTTATGTCGTGCAGAGCGTGCGGTTTTGTGGTAAAATGTCCTCATTGCGATGTATCACTCAGTGAACATAGCGGCGGAGTGATGGTATGTCACTACTGTGGCTACAGACAGCCGGTGCCTAAGGTGTGTCCGAGCTGTGGCTCGAAGTACATTAGCGGCTTTAAGGCCGGCACACAGAAGATAGAAGCGATGGTGGCAAAGCGTTTTCCACAGGCGCGTATACTGCGCATGGATTATGACACCACGAGGGCGAAGGATGCGTATGAGAAGATTCTGCAGGCATTTTCCAATCACGAGGCCGATATACTTATCGGTACGCAGATGATTGTAAAGGGGCATGATTTTTCAAATGTCACGCTGGTTGGTGTGCTGGCGGCGGATATGTCACTGCATGTGAATGATTTTCATGCGGCGGAGCGCACCTTTGCTCTGCTGACCCAGGCGGCAGGGCGCGCCGGTAGAGGAAAGCTGCCCGGCAACGTGGTTATCCAGACCTACGACCCAGACCACTATGCCATCCGGACTGCCAAAGAGCAGGATTATGAGGCTTTTTACGATAAGGAGATAGAGTACAGGAGGCTTATGAACTATCCACCTGTATGGAATATGCTTTTAGTACATGTCACATCACCTGATGAGAGTGAGTGCGGCAGCATGGCACAGCAAGTGTACGATATAGCGTCGCAAATGATATCGCATATAGATGAAAATCAGAGCCCGGATGATAGGCAGCAGATTCAGCTCATCGGTCCTGCGGATGCGACCATCGCCAAGGTAAATGACATATACCGCAAAGTGATTTACATGAAGACATCTGACTATGCGGCGCTCATTTCCATAAAGGATGGAATAGAGCAGGCTGTGAAAGCTGATACGGCAATGAAACATGCTAATATCTCATTTGATTTCAATCCGATGAGTGGATTTTGATAGATATAGAAGGAGGCAATTATGGCACTTAGAACTATTAGAGTGGAGGGAGACCCTGTACTTGGCAAGGTCTGCAGAGAGGTTACGGAGGTGACTCCAAAGATAGTAACACTTATTGATGATATGCTTGAGACTATGTATGAGGCTAATGGTGTAGGACTTGCCGCACCACAGGTTGGCATATTAAAGAGGATCGTTGTTATCGATGTGGGCGAGGGTCCAATCGTGATGATTAATCCTGAAATTATCGAGTCTGACGGAGAGCAGACCGGCGATGAGGGCTGTCTTTCAGTACCGGGAAAGGCCGGACAGGTGACCCGCCCGAATTATGTAAAGGCTCGCTTCATGGGCGAGGATATGAATGAGTATGAGATAGAGGGAGAAGAGCTTTTGGCCAGATGTATCTGCCACGAGCTTGACCATCTCGACGGACATCTCTATGTGGAGAAGGTTGAGGGCGCACTTCACGATGTGACATATGAGGATACACAGGAGTAATCATTGGGATGACATTTGTTATCTGAGCTTGGAAAATATCTGGGAGGCAGTAAGATGAGAGTAATTTTCATGGGAACACCGGACTTTTCGGTGGGAACACTTGAGGCAATTATAGAGGCAGGGCACGAGGTGGCACTGGTTGTCACACAGCCCGACAAGCCAAAGGGCCGCGGCAAGACAATGCAGTATACACCGGTCAAGGAGTGTGCGCTTTCGCACGGTATTGAGGTATTCCAGCCGGTTAAAATAAGAGAGACTGCTAATATAGAGTATCTCAGAAAGTTTAATGCAGATATAATAATTGTGGTTGCTTTTGGACAGATTCTGTCAAAGAGTATTCTTGATATGCCTCGATACGGCTGTATCAATGTGCATGCTTCACTTTTGCCAAAGTACAGAGGTGCGGCGCCTATCCAGTGGGCTGTGATTAACGGTGACGAGTTTACAGGTGTCACTACCATGAGGATGGATGAGGGCGTCGATACCGGTGATATGATTGCAAAGAGTACAGTCAGACTCGCACCTGATGAGACCGGTGGCAGCCTGTTTGATAAGCTCTCAGCAGAGGGAGCAAGGCTGTGTGTGGAGACCATGAAGATGATAGAGGATGGCACTGCAGAGTATACTCCTCAAAACAGCGAGGAGGCCACACATACATCAATGATCAGTAAGGAGCTTGGTTTTATCGACTGGACAAAGCCGGCTGTTGAGATTGAGAGGCTTATAAGGGGGCTTAATCCATGGCCGAGTGCATACACCCACCTAAACGGTAAGACATTTAAGGTGTGGAGTGCAAAGGTGATTGACGGCAGCGATGATTATGAGCCGGGCTGTATTTATCATATCGGAAAAAATGATATGTATGTACAGACAGGAAAAGGAGCATTATCTTTAGTAGAGGTACAGCTCCAGGGCAAGAAGCGCATGGATACAGGTTCATTTTTGAGAGGCTGTCATGTGGAAGAGGGCTCGTTCTTCACATTATAGTTATTCATTATAAGTAACTATTGACAAACTACTACACGCATTATAATAAGCAGCAAGGAGAGATGATACATGGGATATTATTACTGGGATCCGACATATATACTCGTTGTGATAGGTGCAGTGATATGTATGATTGCATCGGCAAGAGTTAAAGGTACATTTAATAAATACTCGCAGTTAAGAAGCATGTCAGGCATGAATGGAGCACAGGTAGCTCAGAGAGTGCTTCAGGCGGCAGGCATATATGATGTGCAGGTGCGTCATGTGTCCGGCAGTCTGACGGACCACTATGATCCGCGCACCAAAACAGTGAATTTATCTGATCCTGTGTACAATGCCACATCGGTCGCAGCACTTGGCGTAGCAGCCCATGAGTGTGGACACGCTATACAGCATGCAAAAAGCTATGCACCTCTTTCAATCAGGAGTGCACTTGTGCCTATAGCTAATTTTGGCTCAATGCTTGCATGGCCGGTCATACTTATCGGCTTATTATTTAACACACGCTCGTCAGGGCTTATTATTGATATAGGCATATTGCTGTTTTCGGCAGCAGTGCTTTTCCAGCTCGTGACATTGCCGGTAGAGTTTGATGCTTCAAGACGTGCGCTTGTCATGCTTCGTACACAGGGCATACTTGCAGATGACGAGCTTAGGTACACAAGAAGGGTGCTCAAGTCAGCGGCACTTACCTATGTAGCCAGTGCGGCGGCTGCTATTTTACAGCTCCTTCGTATCATACTTATCACAAACGGACGCAGGCGTGACGACTGATATTGTTTTAGATTCTGTTTGCCTGTGATTTTACAGGGTGGCAGTTCAAATTGGATATATTAGTTAGAAAATTAAATGTATATGTAACTATTCGGAAACATCATCATGATAAATAATCATAGTAAAAATAATCATAATAATAAAAATAGCCAAATAAACAAAAATAATATACCGGGCAGACCGGCAAAATCAAACGTGACAGCGCATAATGAGCACTCTGTAGATACGCGTGAGCTTGCCCTTGAGATGCTTATTGAGATTAATGAGCGTGGAGCATTTTCACATATCGTGCTTCGCAGTGTGCTTGACAAGTATCAGTATCTGTCAAAGCAGGACAGAGCCTTTATGACGAGGCTTGTTGACGGCACTATCGAGTATATGCTGCAGCTCGACTACATCATAGACTCTTTTTCAAAGACAAAGGTAAGGAAGATGAAGCCCTTCATCAGAAACCTTCTTCGCATGAGCGTCTACCAGATAAAGTACATGGACGCGGTGCCGGATTCAGCTGTATGCAATGAGGCGGTGAAGCTTGCAAAGAGGCATAAGTTTGCACAACTTTCGGGCTTTGTAAACGGTGTACTCAGAAATATTGCAAGAAATATAGATTCAGTACAGTTTGATACATTAAGCATCCAATACTCCATGCCACAGTGGATAGTGGACAGATTTGTTGCGGCATACGGAGAGAAGAAGGCAGAGGAGATTTTCAAGGCCTTTCACAGTAAGAGCACCATAAGCATCAGGACAAACCTGACCAGGTGTACTCCGGATGAGCTTCGTGTAATGCTTGAGGCAGAGGGTGTGACGGTCACAGCGGTTGATGAACTTAATTATGCGTTTGTTATATCTGGATTTGATTATTTGAATGGCTTGCAGAGCTTCAGAGACGGACTTTTCTATGTGCAGGATATCAGCTCCATGCTTGTTGCACAGACGGCTGCTCCAAAGAAGGGCGACTATGTGATAGATGTATGCGCAGCACCGGGTGGCAAGAGCACCCATATAGCTGAGCTTTTGCAGGGAAGCGGCCATGTGCTCGCACGTGACCTGACCGATAACAAGGTCGATATGATTGAGGAAAATATAGAAAGGCATGGCCTTAACAATATGTCGGCAGAGGTGTGGGATGCCACAGTATTTGATGCTGATTCGGCGGGAAAGGCAGATATACTCATTTGTGATCTGCCGTGCTCAGGGCTTGGAGTGCTCGGCAGAAAGAAGGATATCCGCTACAAGATGACGCCTGAGTCTGTAGATGAGCTTGCCGCTCTTCAAAGACAGATACTTGATACCGTGCATACATACGTGAAGCCAAACGGAGTGCTCGTGTACAGTACATGTACGATAGATGAGGCTGAGAATGAGGACAATGTGAGGTGGTTTATTGAAAAGCATCCGGAGTTTGAGCTGGATAAGAGCTTTGCTGAAGGCACCGGAATGAAACAGATACTGCCCGGTGAGCATGGAAGTGACGGATTCTTTATTGCAAGATTCATAAAAAGTAAATTATGATATTAAAATAAATCATGAATTAATAAATATAAATTGGTTTAAAAACAATAGTTAAATGCAGATTTAATAAAAATGATATGGAACAGATAAAAGAACAACTAACTGACATCAAATCAATGAATATGGACGAGCTCACAGAGTTTATCATATCGCTCGGAGAGAAGAAATTCCGTGCGAAGCAGATATATGAGTGGATTCATGTGAAGCATGTGGACAGCTTTGATGAGATGACCAATATTTCAAAAAAGTTCATACAGGTATTAAAGGACAATGCAATACTCATCTCGCTAAAAAAAGAGGAGGTGCAGGTGTCAAAGCTCGATGGCACGAGAAAATATCTCTTTGCACTCGATGATGGCAACGTCATAGAAAGTGTACTTATGAAGTACAAGCATGGAAACTCTGTATGCATATCTTCGCAGGTTGGCTGCAGGATGGGGTGCAGATTCTGTGCATCCACTCTTGACGGTCTCGTCAGGGGGCTTAGGCCGTCTGAGATGATTGACCAGATTTATCAGATAGGCAAGGACATCGGAGAGCGCATCTCAAATGTGGTTGTCATGGGCACAGGTGAGCCGCTTGACAATTACGACAATCTGCTGCGCTTTATAGAGCTTCTCACTGATGAAAACGGAATCAATATCAGCCAGCGCAATCTGACAGTTTCCACATGTGGTCTCGTACCGCGCATGAGACAGCTTGCAGATGAAAAGCTTTCTATCACGCTGGCGCTTTCACTGCATGCCTCCAACCAGGAAAAGAGAAAAGCTCTCATGCCGGTTGCAAACAGCTATGATATACATGATGTGGTCGATGCATGCAAATATTATTTTGCACAGACCGGCCGCAGAGTCACCTTTGAGTATAGCCTGGTAGGCGGAGTGAACGATACAGCCGAGGATGCAACAGAGCTTTCGGCACTCGTGCATGGCATGAACTGCCATATAAATCTGATTCCGGTAAACCCGATAAAGGAGCGCGACTACGTGCAGTCCAACAAGGGTGTTATAGAGGCTTTTAAAAATAGGCTTGAAAAAAACGGAATTAATGTTACTATTAGAAGGGAAATGGGCAGAGATATAGACGGTGCCTGTGGACAGCTTCGCAAGAAGCATATAGATAAAGAGAGAGGAATAAACTAGATGAAGACGTTTTCCATTACGGATGCAGGTGCTATTCGTGAGATGAATCAGGATTTTTATTTCTCGTCTGACACTGCAGTAGGAAATCTTCCGAATCTTTTCATCGTAGCAGATGGAATGGGAGGACACAAAGCCGGTGACTATGCTTCCAGATACACTATAGAGCGTGTGGTTGCATCGGTATCGAGAAATGCCGGGGATGAACCGGTATCCATCATCAAAGAGGCTATCAACAAGGCAAATGAGCTTTTGGTGGCTGAGTCTCGTGAGGATGAAGCTAAGCGTGGAATGGGTACCACCTTAGTCGTAGGAACTATTATAGGAAACAAGCTTTTTGTGGCCAATATAGGTGACAGCAGGCTTTATATTGTAGGTGGCACAGAGCAGATCAGACAAATTACCAGGGATCATTCACTGGTTGATGAGATGGTCAGGATGGGTGAGATAAATGCCGATGAGGCGAGAGTTCATCCGGACAAGAATATCATCACGAGAGCTGTCGGGGCAGCAGATCATGTGGAGGCAGATTTCTTTGAGGTCGAGCTATGTGAGGACGACAGGATTCTTCTGTGTACAGACGGACTTACCAATATGGTGAGAGATGAAGAAATATGCGATACTATTAGGCAAAATGATAATATCGAGACAGCAGCGTCACAGCTTGTCGCCATGGCCAATGCAAACGGTGGCCGCGATAATATCACTGTAATGATTATTAAACCATTTTAAGACGAGGTAATAACAGATGTTAGAGATAGGAAGTTTTTTATCGGATCGATATGAGATCCTAAGCAAGGTTGGCGCAGGCGGCATGTCTGATGTATACAAGGCAAAAGACCATATACTGAGCCGTTTTGTAGCTATAAAGGTTTTAAAGCAGGAGTTTTCGGAGGATAGTTCATTTGTGACCAAGTTCCGTGCTGAGGCACAGTCAGCAGCAGGACTTGAGCATCCAAATATCGTAAATATCTATGATGTAGGCAGCGAGAATGGTCTGTACTACATTGTCATGGAGTATGTCGAGGGTATCACACTTAAGACTTATATCGAGAAAAAGGGCCAGCTGTCATTCAAGGAGTCTGCAAGTATTGCAATCCAGGTGGCAAGGGGCATAGAGGCCGCTCACAATAAAAATATCATTCACCGTGATATCAAGCCGCAGAATATCATTATTTCTACAGATGGCAAGGTAAAGGTGACAGACTTTGGAATTGCAAAGGCTACATCTTCAAATACAATAAGCTCAGATGTGATGGGCTCAGTACACTATGCATCTCCGGAGCAGGCAAGAAACGGCTTCGTCGATGGCAGAAGTGATATTTACTCACTGGGAATCGTAATGTTTGAGATGGTTACAGGCCGTGTGCCGTTTGACGGTGATACCACAGTGGCAGTTGCACTGCAGCACCTACAGGAGGAGATTGCAAGGCCAAGCATCTACGCACCGGATCTGCCAATCAGCTTTGAGAAAATCATCTTAAAGTGTACACAAAAGACACCGGACCGCAGATACCAGACTATTGAGGAGCTTCTCACAGACATAAGGCGCTCTCTTGCGCATCCTGATGAGGATTTCGTCACAATAGCACCACTCGTTGACGGTGGCAAGACCAAGGTTATAAGCCCGGAGGAGCTTGACAAGATAAAAGAGGGCAGAGGTGTCGCAGAGGACTTAAACGATGATGATACCGATGCAGATAATGGTGATGAGTATGCTGACGATGAAGAAGATGATGATGAATATGATGAGTCACTCTTAGACGACGATGATGACGAAGAAGACGAAGACGATGATGATGACGGCAAGCTTTTAAATCCAAAGATGGATAAAGCAATCACAATCATGGGTATAGTAACAGCCGTAATCATTGTAATAGTTATCATATATCTTGCACTTTCAGTGGCAGGAGTGTTTAAGTTTGGCGGCAAAAAGAACTCAGAGTCACAGCAGACAGAGTCACAGACACAGACCGAGTCTGAATCAGAGTCAGAGACACAGACTGAGACAGAGGGCCAGATGATTGACATCAGAGGCATGTCAGTGGAGGCTGCTCAGAAGGCAGTAGACCGCTTAAAGCTTGACCTCACAGTATTTGCATTTGAGACAAAGCAGTCAGATGCAAAGGATGGCACAATCCTTGAGCAGGATGTCAAGGCCGGAGATACAGTAAAGCGTGGTTCACAGATTAATGTAGTTATCGCAGGAAAAGGTGATAGTACATCAGAGATGGTCAAGATACCAAGCGTAATCGGAAAGACTAAGAGCTCAGCAAAGAGCACACTCGAGTCAGCAGGCTTTAGTGTCACCTTCGAGTATGGAGATTACAATGACAGTGTAGCAGCAGATGTAGTAACAGCACAGTCACTATCAGCAAAGAAACAGGCCGCAAAGGGCAGCACAGTAACAGTCACCCTCTCACCGGGACAGAAGCCAATCACCGTGCCAAACGTAGTAGGTGCCTCACAGTCACATGCAGAAAGCGCCCTCGCAGGAGCAGGGCTCAAGTACACCTATGCCGACTCCCAGTACAGCGACACAGTACCCGCCGGCAGTGTAATCAGCCAGACCAAATCCGGCGAAACCGTAGCCGCAGGCACCACAATCACACTTACACTCAGTAAGGGTAAGCAGGAGATATCAACTAATGTAAGTAAAGGAATTAGTTATAGTGGAGAAGGAACTGTAGTAAAAGCAGAGTATAAGCTTGTAGGTAAAAGTGGAACTGTATACGATAAGGGTTCATATGAAAATACGTCATCATTTACAGTTTCCGGAACAATGAAAGAAGCTACAGGAAGTATTGTGGTTACTTGGACAGTTCAGACAGGGGAAACAGATGAAGCAGGAAATCCTGCAACTGTCACACTTGATCCAGTAACGTATAGCGTGCCATAAGCATAAGAGACGCTAAATAATTATTATAAACCGGAATAGCTAAAAAGAGGTAGATATTGCCATTGCGTGGGGTACAAGGAAAACGAGCAGTAGCGTAGCTACGTCAAGTTTTCCACATAGCAATAGTATTTGTATACACACTCTATAGCAACCACCGGATAGCACCCACAAAGTGGGTGCTATCCGCACCCCACTACCACACCAACCCGCGGACGAGAACCTGAACTCGCGGAGAGGAACTAAGGAAGCGGGGCAGGCATGTGTTCCGAGGAAAAAATATGAAATGCCCCGGGGTGCCATAAACCTACCGAGGAAAAAACAGGGCAGAGCAAGCCATAGCCTGTCCGTAGGAGAGCCCGGGGCTGGCTTCATATTTTTTAAGAGGAATATATGCCTGCCCCCGCCACCCACACAACCTCAAAGCGCGGCATGCACCCCGCCGAAAGCGTGACTCCTGCAAATACAAAAGCACACAAGGAAAACCATGACAGGAAAAATTATTAAAGGAATTGCCGGCTTCTACTACGTCTACGTAGAAGAAACCAAAGAAGCAAAAGAAACTGCCACAGGCGGCACTCTCTACGAGTGCAAAGCAAAAGGCACCTTCAGAAAACAAAAGATAAAGCCGCTGGTTGGCGATATCGTCGATATAGCAGTCCTCGATGATGAAAAGCACATAGGCAATGTCGAGCGTATACTGCCACGGAAAAACGAACTTATCAGGCCGGCTGTGTCCAATATAGACATGGCCCTGGTTATTTTTGCATCCGCAAAGCCGGATCCCAATTTCAACCTGCTTGATAGGTTTTTGTGTATGATGGAGTACCAGCATGTCCCGGTTACTATATGCTTCAACAAAAAGGACTTAATCACACCTAAAGAGCAGCAGGAGCTTAAAAGCATATACGAGCCGGCTGGCTATAGAGTGCTTTTTACCAGCACGAAAACAGGTGAGGGCATAGATGAGATAAAGCACATTTTAGAGGGAAGGACGACCACGGTTGCAGGTCCCTCGGGAGTTGGCAAGTCATCTATCATCAACTGTCTGCAGGATGATGTGCAGATGGAGACCGGACATATAAGTGAGAAAATAGAGCGCGGAAAGCATACGACCAGACATTCTGAGATTATCCCGATAAAGGATGGCACGTATATCATGGATACACCGGGCTTTAGCTCGATGGATGTGCCGGGCTTTGAAAAGGAAGATCTGTGGACATGTTATCCGGAGTTTGTAGAGTATGAGCCATATTGCAGGTTTCAGGGCTGCAGTCATATAAATGAGCCGGACTGCGGTGTGAAGGAAGCTCTTGCAGATGGGAAAATATCGCAGGTGCGGTATGATAATTATAAGCTTTTATATGAGGAGCTTAAAAACAGACAAAAGTATTAATTTAAAGCATAATCAAACGGAGGAAAACATGAACTGTTTATCACCATCAATTTTATCAGCGGATTATTCAATACTCGGAGAGCAGCTTAAGCAGCTTGATGAGGCCGGAGCACAGTATGTGCATATAGATGTTATGGACGGCAGCTTCGTTCCAAGCATATCAATAGGACTGCCGGTCATAAAGACAATCAGAAAGTGCACAGAGCGTATGTTTGATGTGCATCTGATGATAGATGAGCCGGTCAGATATATAGATGATTTTGCGACAGCAGGAGCAGATATCATCACAGTCCATGCGGAGGCATGTAAGCATCTTGACAGGACAATCGAGGCAATAAAGGAAAAGGGCATACTGGCAGGTGTAGCATTAAATCCGGCTACTCCGCTCTCAGCCATAGAGTATGTGCTTCCCAAAGTGGACATGGTGCTTATCATGACTGTAAATCCGGGCTTTGGAGGACAAAAGCTTATTCCGTATACTGTAGACAAGGTGCGCGACTTAAAGGCACTTCTTGAGAAAACCGCAAATAAGGCTGATATCGAGGTGGACGGTGGTGTTAATCTTGAGAACGTGGAGACACTGCTTGCAGCAGGAGCCAATATCATTGTTGCGGGAAGTGCGGTGTTTAGCGGAGATATAGAAGAAAATGTAAAGGGTTTTCTGAATATCATGATGTAACAGATGCAGGTTAAAACAGAAATGCTTCCGGGGCTGTAGCAAATGTGGATATGTTATTTATAAGAAGGTGGATAAAATGAGGTATTTGATTGTATGTGGTGGAAAAATAGATAAGGAATTCGGCTTAAATGAGATAAAGACTGACGGAATAGATGCCATAATTGCGGCTGACAGCGGAATGGATTTCCTGTACGAAAACGGTGTCACGCCTGATATAATTGTAGGTGATTTCGATTCAGCCACGACAAAGGCCTTAGATTTTTTTGAGAGAAAGGGACAGACAGAGATACACAGGCTCAATCCCATAAAGGATGATACTGATACGGAGTATGCTATAAGACTGGCCATAAGCGAGGGTGCACGAAGCATAGTGCTGCTTGGTGCAACAGGCAGCAGAATAGACCATGTGCTTGGAAATATTTCACTTTTGGGTATAGGACTGGAAAGTAAAGCTGACATCAGCATTATCGATACAAACAACCGTATAAGGATGGCAGATAAGCCCGTAACCATTGAAAAATCAGCCCAGTATGGCAGGTTTGTCTCTCTTATAGCAGTGACAGACGACAATGAGGTGAGCCTTAGAGGCTTTAAGTATCCTGTTACGGATTATTCCTTTGACAGATTTACATCGCTTGGCATATCCAATGAAATAATTGATGACCATGCAGTGATTGATATCCATAGAGGAAAATTTATCATTATTGAGTCAAAAGATTGACTTTTTAGGAATTTTGGGCTATTATATTTTTAGGATTATTTCGGAAATTTAACTACATGGAAAGATTTATCCTGTGTTAGATTTAGAACGTGATGGGGTTATCAGATGATAGAAAAGTATTATAGCGGGGTAATTGAACAGATTTACAATCGCATAGGAAAAGAGACTCGAAATATCGTAATGGCGAATTATAGCAATGATTTTTCGATTGAAAATCTTGAGGTTATAAGACGTTATCAAAGCAATGAGGATAACGTCTTTTTTGCATACAGTGAGTTCTCTTACAACACTTTAGTCGGAGCTTATGAGCCATTTTTAGACATCATATGCAATATGCACAGGCATTTTATTGGCGGAAGCTTTGATGATTTCCAAAAGGAGTGCGGTGTGTACTACCTGCACAGACAGGTGTTAAACAGCTATTATGAGACCGGTGAGTGTTTCCGAGAGGAGACAGTGCTGTTAAATGAGGTAGCATACGAGCAGAGACGCATGACTAAGGCCATAGTTGACATGCTTAAGAGGCTTTCAGAAGTGAGGCCATTGATGATTGTGATAAACAGATTCCAGATGGCGTCAAAGAGCTCTATTGAGACCATCAAGTATCTGATTGACAATCCGTGCACCAATATCGGTATTGTCTTAGGTGTTAATGTCCAGGTCAAGGGTACTGACAGTACTGTTGAGGTGTGGGATCGTATAGTCGAGTCTCTTGAGGACAGGAGCGCCGTATACTATATAGGCAGTGCCGGACAACAGAAGAATCATATAAGAGACACAAGTGATGACGAGCTGTATATCACTACAAACTTTGAGCAGAGTATTCAGGAAGCATCAAATATTATGGAGTTTCTGGATTATGAGCAGGCAAGGAGAGGCTGTCGTATCATAGAGCACAAGATTAAGTTTGAGGATGCATGGATTGATGAAAAGAGTCTGAGACGTTTTTATTTGATCTATGCAAGGACATCTGTTTTACTTGGAGAGATGTCCAAAGCGATTGAGCTTACGAATGAGTACAAGGCGCTGATACCGGAAAGTGACAGTGAGCATTATTTTTCTATATATTATTTTATGAAGGGCACCTGCTATATGTATCAGGGCAAGCTTGAGAAGGCTGAGGGCTGTGCAAAGAAAGCCTATGACTATGCACTTTTGGCGGATGATGAATTGCTCGAATTCAAGTCCGAGCTTTTGTCCGTTATGATAAAGATGTCGGGCTGGTACAATATATTTTTCTGTGTGCAGGATATACCTGTCAGTGATGAATTTATAGAAAAGATTATAAAGCACGGATACAGAAATCATCTTGCGCATATATATATTTACGCATATGACAATAGCCGGGATGTGGTGAAACAGTCATTTTATGATGAATCATTGCTAAAGCATTTTACAAAGGGACTTGAGCTTGCAAAGAAGATAGAAAATGAGCAGCTTGTGTATGATGCATATCAGAAGACTATCATGCTTGCCAGCACAAACGGTCTCAATGAGATAGCATTTTTATATGTTATCCGTACATACGAGTTCATGAAGGAACACGGCAATATATATGTTGCGAGAGTACTTACGGCTATAGGCTACAATCTGAGTGCCATGGGTAAAAATGAGCTTGTTGACGATTATTACAATACTGCAATCAATATGTTATATTATCTGAAGATGCCGGAGGATATAGCTGAGGTGTATTATAATAAGTCTCTTAACTATATCATGCAGGGTAATTATAAGGAGGCTGTCCATGCACTTTTAGTTACCATGAAGACTATTATAAAGCTTCATCTAAACAGCTTAAGAGTGTGCAATACGAGTAAGGTATATGCGCTTCTTGCACTTGCATCTATATTTTCAGGTGACAGATTCAGCTGTGAGCGCTATCTGCTCAGCAGCAAGCAGTTTCTCAATTACGTCATATACAGGGTAATTGACAGCACAAGAACAGAGGCTGTTCATGACTATTCCAGATGCGATGATGAGATGTTTCTGTACTCATTTGCATCGGCTATGCTCTTGTGGCACGATGATAAAAAGGAAGAAGCCTTTTTGCGGTTTGAAGATGCAGAGAGATACCTCGTTAATGCGGAGGGCAATGAGTTTTTTGCATATTCGATATACAGGAAAAGCAGGATTAAGCTGTTTGAACAGCTCGGCAAAAATGAGCTTATAGAGCATGAGAGAATACTTTTAGATGCACACAATAAAAGAATGCATGAAATAGCAGAAGCAGCTCCGCTTGAAATGTTAAAAAATATCAACTTAGAGTCACTGAGTGAAGGCTTTATCAATGAAAGACAGATTGATCTGCTTGTAAAGCAGCAGGGACTTGCTAAGGACTATCAGAGTTCAAAGCGCCAGATTGAGTTTATTTCCATATGGCAGACTATTGTCGATGTAAATGACCAGAAGAAGGAGACTATGATTGAAAATGCCATGAGCAATTTCATAAATCATTTCAGTCTGGACTGTGCGCTGATTATAGATCTGCACGCGAAGGAGCCGCAGGTGCTTTATAATGATACAGAATGTGATATGACAGATGAGGTTATAAAGGGTATATGTGATATCATGATAGACTATCCGGAGGGGTTTGCCACATCAAAGCTTGGAGAGGACTTCTACGAGCATGAAAATATCATCTCGTACTTTGGCGTGGATGATGTATGTTCATTTGCTGCGGTGCCTTTTATCAAGAATGATGCGCTTTCAAGTGTGCTTATAGCATATGTGCGCATGAAGGACAACTGGCATGGCTCCATAGAGCGATACATGCTCAACGAGGATGATTTGAGTATTTTCAAGCTGTTATTCAGAGAACTTGAGTATTCCATTGCCCGTATTGAGGCCAACGAGAAGGCTAATGAGATGAACAGGAGACTGAAACAGGCCGCAGTTACCGACATGCTGACAGGCATATATAACAGAGCAGGTATGTATCAGGAGATTGAAAAGCTTGAAAAGCGCATAAGCGTGACATCAGGTGGTATGGATGTGGGACTTATGTTTATTGATCTGGACAACTTCAAGCATTATAATGATACGTATGGTCATGATATAGGTGATCTGATACTTAAGGAGATGGCCTTTATATTCAGGGAAGTGGCAAAGGACAGAGGCTTTGTGAGCAGATATGGCGGTGATGAGTTCATCATAGTCATTGAGTCATGCTCCAGATACGAGCTTGAGAATATTGCGAAGGACATCTATGCGAGGATTGCAGAGGCCGATGGCTTCAGCAGGCAGATAACGAAATACCTGAATCATGACGTAGAGTTTAAAGAGGAGAAGAATATCACCTGTTCTATTGGTATTTCATATGAGAGAAATGTCACCAGTGAGAGTCAGATTACTGAGCTCATTAAGAAGGCGGATGATCTGATGTATACAGTAAAGACAGGCGAGAAAGGACACTATGCATTCTTTTAAATCAGATGAATTTAAGATAAGAGTACTGACAAAGGATGATGCGGAGGAATACAATGCACTGCTTCGTTATGCTTTTCAGGTAACAGAGGCAGACCTTGCCGAGACCGGTTGGAAGGATGATGAAATCAAGCAGTCGAAGTTTCCGGTGCTTGAGAGAGCTGATGTGCTTGGCTGCTTCAATATCATAGACAAAAAAGAGGAGCTTGTGGCTCAGTTTGCTGTATATCCGCTCGATATGAATATATATGGTGAGCGCTACGAGGTGGGCTTTGTCACAAGTGTGTGCACGTATCCTGAGTACACAGGCCATGGTCTCATGAAAAAGCTTATGAGAAAGAGTCTTACGAGGATGCGAGATAGCAACAAGTCGTTTGCCCTTTTGTATCCATACTCCATACCTCTTTACAGAGGGCTTGGCTGGGAGATTATCTCAAACAAGATGACATATGTGATAAAGGACAGACAGATTCCTACAAAGCTTAAGGAGCCCGGCTATGTGCGCCGTGTGCAGTGGGATGACGAGCAGTTTAAGAAGCTTCATACTCACTTTGCCGCGAAGACTCACGGCTGTCTGTACAGAAACAATCTGGCTTGGGAGGAGTACTTCCGCTGGGATGAGGACGATACGATGGTCGCCATCTACTATAACGAGGATGACGAACCGTGTGGCTATATGGTGTATCTTATCAGCTCCGATGTCATGCACATCAAGGAGCTCATCTACTTAAACCGTGAGGCGCAGCTTGGTCTGTGGGAGTACATTCATGCGCACGATTCCATGATTGATGAGGTCAGAGGCAACAACTATTACAGCGAGCCCATCGCTTTTGAGCTCGATGACAGTGATATAAAGGAGACAATAAGACCATACGCCATGGGCAGAATCATCGACGTGGCGCAGTTTATATCACAGTATAACTGTGACCCGGATGGCCCTGGAGGCTGCTTTAGCTTTGAGATAGCAGATGACCTTCTTCCGTGGAACAATGGCACATTTGTCATTGATTTTGAGAAAGGGCACTGTGCTCTCACTGACAAAAATCCACAGTATCACTTAAGCATGTCTATTGGCACGTTTACCACACTGCTTTTAGGCTACAAGAGTGCTGAGAAGCTTTTGCAGATGGGCAAAATACAGACTACGTATGATGCTGTTGCAAAGCTTGACGATATTTTGTATCATGAGATACCATATGTATCTGACTACATATAATGATAAAGGGTTAAAAGGTAAAGGAAAATAATATGTCAAATTATGTGATTAGCTGCTGTTCAACAGCAGATCTTACCAGGGAGCATATGCTCGAGAGAAATATTAAGTACGCATGCTTTCACTATGAGCTTGACGGTAAAGAGTATATGGATGATTTAGGACAGTCCATGCCACTGCCGGATTTCTACAAGGCAATGGAGGCAGGTGCCATGACAAAGACCTCGCAGATCAATCAGGAGGAGTACATGGAGTACTTTAGGCAGTTTCTGGATGAGGGATATGATGTGCTTCACTGTACACTAAGCTCCGGTATATCAGGTACAGTCAACTCGGCAAGGCTTGCAAAGGAGGCTCTTAAGGAGGAATACCCTGACAGAAAGATATATGTGATTGATTCGCTGGCAGCATCGTCGGGCTTTGGTCTTTTGATGGATAAGCTCGCTGACCTTAGGGATAGCGGCATGGATATTGATACACTGGCTGATTGGACCATGGAGCACAGACTTGAGGTGAATCACTGGTTCTTCTCATCAGACCTTACATTTTTTATCAGGGGCGGCCGTATCTCAAAGACCGCGGGATTCGTGGGAAATGTGCTGAATATCTGTCCGTTCATGAATGTGAGCAATGAGGGAAAGCTTATTGTGCGTGAGAAAATCCGCACCAAAAAGAAGGCAATAAAGGAGATGCTTGTGAAGATGCAGGCACTCTGCAAGGATGGTGCCGATTATTCGGATAAGGTCTATATATCGAATTCTGCATGCTATGAGGATGCTAAAGCCGTAGCTGATCTGATTGAGGCTGCCTTCCCTAAGATGAAGGGCAAAGTAGAGATAAATGATATCGGTACGACTATAGGAAGCCACACCGGTCCGGGAACAGTTGCATTGTTTTTCTGGGGTAATAAGAGAGAGGATTAGCCGGATATTTTAGCCTAAATATCTGATTAGAATAATCAAAATCAATAAAGTTGATTATTTTTTTATAAAAAATTAAATTACATCAATCAAAGTGATTAAATATAATCATTCCAATAACTGCGCTTATGTGTTACAATTATATCAGTTCAAACGAAAAGAGGTTTTAAGATGAAAGGATATGAAAAATACGAGCGCAGTTATTTTCTGCCTCCTGAATGCACTTATGACTGGGTTAAGAAGGATTATATAGATAAAGCACCACTGTGGTGTTCGGTTGATTTACGTGATGGCAACCAGGCTCTAATCGAGCCGATGAGTCTTGAGGAGAAGCTTGACTTCTTTAAGATGCTTGTAGATATAGGCTTTAAGGAAATCGAGGTAGGTTTCCCGGCAGCCTCTGAGACAGAGTTCAATTTCACGAGAGCTCTTATTGAGAGGGATATGATTCCTGATGATGTTACTATACATGTGCTGACACAGGCCAGAGAGCATATCATCAAGAAGACCTTCAAGGCACTTGAGGGAGCACCGAGAGCAGTTGTACATCTGTACAATTCCACATCTGTTGCACAGCGTGAGCAGGTGTTTAAGAAGTCAAAGGAAGAGATAAAGCAGCTTGCAGTTGACGGAGCTGTTTTACTGAGAGACCTTGCAGCAGAGACTGACGGTAATTTCCGTTTCCAGTATTCACCGGAGAGCTTTTCGGGCACTGAGGTGGATTATGCGGTTGATGTGTGCAACGCTGTGCTTGATGTATGGCAGCCAAAGGCTGATAATAAGGCTATCATCAATATCCCTACCACAGTAGAGAATGCTATGCCACATGTTTTTGCCACACAGATAGAGTATATCAACAAGCACCTCAAGTACAGAGACGGAGTAGTGCTTTGCTTACATCCTCATAATGACAGAGGCTGCGGTGTTGCCACATCAGAGCTTGGTGTGCTTGCAGGAGCTGAGGAGATAGAGGGTACGCTGTTTGGAAACGGTGAGAGAACAGGAAATGTAGATATCGTGACACTTGCCATGAATCTTTACTCACACGGAGTGGATCCACAGCTTGATTTTTCAAATCTGCCTGAGATCAGGGAGAAGTATGAGACATTTACCAGAATGAAGGTAGGCGAGAGACAGCCATATGCGGGAGACCTTGTTTTTTCTGCTTTTTCAGGCTCACATCAGGATGCAATCTCAAAGGGCATGGCATGGAGAGAGGAAAAGAAGCTTGATAAGTGGACGGTTCCATATCTGCCTATAGATCCAAAGGATGTCGGCAGGACATACGAGGCTGATGTTATCCGTATCAACAGCCAGTCAGGAAAGGGCGGAGTGGCATATATCCTTAAGCAGAGCTTCGGTATCAATGTGCCACAGCAGATGAGAGAGCAGGTCGGATACATGGTCAAGCAGGTATCTGATGAGGAGCACAAGGAGCTCTCACCTGAGTGGGTACACAGCATCTTTACAGACAATTATGTGGATTTCCATCCATATTTCACTATACCGGAGTGCCACTTTAAGCAGGTGAACGGTATTTTCGCAGAGGCAGTTATTTTGCACAATGACAGCACCAGAAAGGTAGATGCCAACGGAAACGGCCGTCTCGATGCAGTCAGCAATATAATAAAGCAGTATTTTGACATCAGCTTTGAGCTCACCGTATACGAGGAGCATGCGCTTTCACACGGCTCTTCATCAAAGGCTATGGCATACGTGGGTATCACAGTTGACGGCACTATGTTCTGGGGTGCAGGTGTGGATGAGGATATCATCAAGGCATCAATCGGAGCGCTTGTTGTTGCGGTAAACCATTACCTTGCCACAAAGGCTGACAGCCATGTGAAGGATGAGCGCTATATCGCCATGCTCAACTTCATTCAGGCCAACTACAAGACAGTATCGCTTGCAGATATGGCAGCACAGTTCAATCTGACAGAGCCTTATATCTCAAAGTACATAAAGGAGAAGTCAGGCAAGACCTTCGGAGAGCTGGTCACCAATGCCAAGATGAAGAAGGCACGCACACTGCTTAGAAACAGCATTACAACGGTTGAGAATATCGCAATCGAGGCAGGATATCAGAATGTGGAGCATTTTAACAGACAGTTCAAGAAGCTGTATGGAATGACACCGCTTGAGTACAGAAATTCAAGCACAAAATAAGCGGTTGCAGCTAAAATTGTATAAAAATAGGAACAATGGGCTATTGATTGTATTTTATCAAGTAATTTGTTGTTTTTACAACGGATTATCTGTACAATGCGGGTATAATATAAATAAGCAACTATTTTAATTACAGTTTTAGAAAGAGAGGAACTAACATGAGCAATAAAACTAGCGCAGTTGTTAAGACAAACCCAAGAAAGGCTGTTATGATCGGATGTGGATTCGTTGGTTCGGCATCGGTTTTTGCACTTATGCAGAGCGGTCTTTTTTCGGAGATAGTTCTTATTGACGCTGATAAGGATAAGGCAGAGGGAGAGGCTATGGATATAAGCCACGGTATTCCTTTTGCCAGACCTATGAAGATATATGCAGGTGGTTATGATGATGTGGCAGATGCTGCTATCATTGTTGTTTCAGCAGGCGCAGGACAAAAGCCTGGCGAGACAAGACTTGATCTGGTAAATAAAAATGTTGCAATCTTCAAGAGCATCATTCCGGAGATTGCAAAGAGAAACTTCGGTGGAATCTTACTTATCGTTGCAAACCCTGTAGATATTTTGACACAGGTGGCACAGAAGCTTTCAGGGCTTCCTGAGGAGCGTGTCATCGGTTCGGGCACCGTGCTTGACAGTGCAAGACTTAAGTACGCGCTGGGAGAGCACCTTGAGGTGGACAGCCGAAGCGTACATGCATTCATAGTAGGTGAGCATGGAGACAGTGAGGTGGTTGCATGGTCATCAGCCAATGTTTCCGGAGTAGAGCTTCACAAGATGTGCGAGATGAGAGGTCACTACAAGCACAAGGAGAATACAGAGGAAATCGCTGCAAACGTAAAGAACAGTGCTTACGAGATAATCAACAGAAAGCATGCGACATATTACGGTATCGCAATGTCTGTCAGACGTATCTGCGAGGTAATCATGCGCGATGAGAAGTCTATTCTTCCTGTTTCACACATGATGCACGGACAGTACGGCATCGATGGTGTGGTTCTCTCAATGCCTGCAATCGTTGGAGCAGGCGGAGTGGAGAGCGATATCCCGATCGAGTTAAACGGTGAGGAGGCTTTAAAGCTCAAGGAGTCTGCTGATGCACTTAAGAGCATTATCGATGGGCTTGAGCTGTAAATATCAGGCTCTTAATATTAAACTTATATAAAATACTACAAATTCAGTAGGGTTTGGGGTATAATAAAAACTGTCGGGCTGCATATTCTTATGTGCCTGGCAGTTCTTTTAGTTAATGACAACTTAGAGCAAAAAGGAGTATATATAATGAGCGAAAGAAAACAAATCCATCAGGAGTTTCTGACAGGCGAAAGAGCGCTGTTTGCAAGCAACGATATGGATATATATGATACAATTTTTGATGATGGAGAGTCACCTCTGAAGGAGAGTCATGGCATTAGTCTGACAGGCTGTTTTTTCCGTTGGAAGTATCCGCTGTGGTATTGCAGTGACATAGAAGTAAAGGACTGCACATGGTTTGATATGGCGCGTGCGGGAGTCTGGTATACAGACAATATCTCTGTCACAGATTCAATAGTTGAGGCACCTAAGAACTTCAGGCGCTGTAATAATTTAAAGCTTAAAAATGTGACATTTCCAAATGCCCAGGAGACACTCTGGAGCTGTGATCATGTTGATATCGAGAATGTTTCGGCAAAGGGAGATTATTTTGGCATGAATACAAATAATCTTTCCATGAAAAATTTTCAGCTCGTCGGAAATTATTCGTTTGACGGCTCAAGAAATGTAGAGGTGCACGATTCAAAGCTTATTTCAAAGGATGCTTTCTGGAATACGGAAAATGTCACAGTCTATGATTCATTTATCACAGGCGAATACCTTGGCTGGAACGCAAAGAATCTGACACTGATAAACTGTACAATCGAGAGCTTGCAGGGGCTTTGCTACATCGACAATCTCGTTATGAAAAATTGCAAGCTGATAAATACCACTCTGGCTTTTGAGTATTCTTCGGTAGATGCAGAAATCTGCAGTAAGGTGGACAGCGTTTTGAATCCGACAAGTGGAGTGATAAGGGCTAAGGAGATTGGCACACTGACTATCGAAAAGGACAAAGTTGACCCATCAAAGACAAAGATAATATGTGAGGGAAAATAATCTATGTATGATTTTGACACCGTTGTAGACAGAAGAAATACAGGCTCACTAAAGTGGGATGTGGCAGAAAATGAGCTCCCGATGTGGGTGGCAGATATGGATTTTAAGACAGCACCGCAGATAATAGATGCAATTTCAGCGCGTGTTTCTCACGGAGTGTTTGGCTATTCCATCATTCCGGATGAGTGGAATGATGCGTATATGTCGTGGTGGGACAGACGCCATGGGCTTAAAATCGAAAGGGAAAGCCTGATTTTTTGCACAGGAGTTGTACCGGCCATATCATCTACAGTGCGAAAGCTCACCACACCCGGTGAGAATGTGCTTATCATGACACCTGTATACAATATATTTTTTAATTCCATATTCAATAACGGCGTAAATGTGCAGGAAAGCCCGCTTGGGTACGAAAACGGCAGATATTTCGTGGATTATGAAAGGCTGGAGCATGACCTTTCCAACCCACAGACCGCGCTTATGATATTTTGTAATCCCCACAATCCGTGCGGCATCATCTGGACAAGGGAGGAGCTTGCGAAAATAGGTGCACTCTGCAAGAAACACAATGTGACGGTCATCTCCGACGAGATACACTGCGACATCACAGCACCCGGAAAGTCCTACGTGCCGTTTGCTGCAGCATCAGAGGACTGCGCCGATATCAGCATCACCTGTATGGCACCGACCAAGTGCTTTAATATGGCAGGCTTACAGACCGCAGCAGTGATGGTGCCAAATAAGCTTCTGCGTCACAAGGTATGGCGTGCCTTAAATACAGACGAGGTGGCGGAGCCAAACGCATTTGCCATTACTGCAGCAGTCGCGGCATTCACAAAGGGTGAGCCGTGGCTTGAGGAGCTTAGAACATATCTCTGGGAAAACCGCAAAACAGTCTTAAGCTTCGTGGAAGAAAAACTGCCGCAGATACACATAGTGGATGCCGATGCAACATACCTCATGTGGCTTGACTGCAGCGCACTCACAGATGATTCTGTGGCATTTACGCAGATGATTCGTGAAAAAACAGGTCTTTATCTGTCGGAGGGAGCCGAGTTTGGAGGCAACGGCCGCTACTTTGTGCGATTGAATATCGCATGCCCAAGGTCAGTGCTTATGGAAGGCCTTGACAGGTTAAAGAGAGCCCTGGCTTAAGCTTTTTTAGAAATAAATAAGACCGGTGATCGGCCGGTCTTATCTGGTATAATTAAACATTTATGGCATACAAGATTTAGAAATATATCATGCATACGTTTGTTTTCTGATTCGATAGTTAGTATACACTAACATAAATTAGATGTCAATAACATTTGCGGACTTTTATTATTTTTTTGGATTTTATATAAATCAAAAAAGAAAAGTTTTGCAAACAATAAAATGTATGTTATAATAAAATAACTGAATGAAAACGAACGAAAATAAACTCACGGGGGTATTCGAAATGCGAAACAACGAATCATCAGAAAACTATTTAGAGACCATACTTATTCTCAGCAAGAAGCTTCCTGTGGTACGCTCAGTTGATATAGCAAATGAGCTTGGATTTAAGAAATCCAGCGTGAGTATAGCCATGAAAAATCTTAGGGAAAAGAACAATATCACAGTAAGTGATGCAGGCTTTATCACACTCACAGAGTCAGGAAGACAGATAGCAGAGATGATATACGAAAGACATGAGCTTTTGTCAGAGTGTCTTGAGAAGCTCGGTGTAGATAAGGAGATTGCCGCTGAGGACGCATGCCGTATAGAGCATGTCATCAGTCCTGAGAGCTTTGAAGCAATCAAGAAGCATATAAATAAGGGCTAGCACATTTATTTTATTGAAATGAAACAGTTGTTTGTTACATATTGGTGTGGCAGATAAGCTGACGGATGAGACCGGTACCGCAGGGTGCCGGTCTTTTTGTGTATCGTTTTGCTTGTATATATGAGAAAAATAATCTATAATAGTGGAGCTGTAATCGGCGACATCAAATCTGAAAGGGGAAAAGATGAAACAGATATTAAAGTATTTGAAGGAGTACGAAAAGGAATGTATCTGTGCTCCGCTATTTAAGCTGCTCGAGGCATCTTTCGAGCTTATAGTACCGCTTGTCATGGCGGCAATCATTGATAACGGAATTTCGGCTTCGGACAAGCCATATATATGGAAGATGGGAGGCGTGCTGGTGCTGCTTGCGGCAGTCGGTCTGATAAGCTCAGTCACAGCGCAGTATTTTGCGGCCAAGGCAGCAGTTGGTTTTTCAACAAAGCTTCGCCATATATTGTTTGAAAAGATAGAGTCACTGTCATTCTCAAAGATGGATACAGTGGGCACATCGACACTTATCACGAGGATGACAAGCGATATAAACCAGGTACAGTCGGGAGTCAATCTGGTGCTTCGTCTCTTCCTTCGCTCACCATTTATTGTGTTCGGAGCTATGGTGATGGCTTTTACTGTAAATGTAAGGGCGGCACTGGTTTTTGTAGTGACTATTCCTCTGCTTTCAATAGTGGTATTCTCAGTCATGGTTGTAAGTCTTCCGCTTTACAAAAAGGTGCAGAGCTCTCTTGACACAGTACTTTCGCATACCAGGGAGAATTTAGAGGGAACCAGGGTTATAAGAGCGTTCAATAAGCAAAATGATGAGATTGACAGCTTCAACAGGGACAATGAGCTTTTAACCAATATGCAGCAGGTTGTAGGAAGAATCTCAGCACTCACCAATCCTCTTACATTTATCATTATAAATATTGCAACAATCGCGGTTATCGTATCGGGCGGCAAGCAGGTATACGCAGGAATACTCACACAGGGCGAGGTTGTGGCACTTGTAAACTACATGTCACAGATACTTGTCGAGCTGATAAAGCTTGCAAACCTTATTGTACAGGTGACAAAGGCAGTGGCATGCGGCAACCGTATAGCGGATGTGCTTGCCATACCCTCAAAGCTTCCTGAGAAAAATCCTAAGCTCATTGATGCAAAGGAAGGGGCTTTTGAGGTTGAGTTTGACCATGTCTGCATGACCTATGATGGAGCAGCCGATGAGACACTCACAGATATAAGCTTTACAGTGCAAAAAGGGCAGACAATTGGTATCATCGGTGGTACAGGCTCAGGAAAATCAAGCCTTGTAAACCTTATTCCGAGGTTTTATGATGCCACAAAGGGCACTATAAGGATTCAGGGAAATGATATAAATGATTATGATGCAGTGCAGCTTCGTGACAAAATAGGTGTCGTAATGCAAAAGGCAGTGCTTTTTTCAGGAACGATAGCCGATAACCTGCGCTGGGGCAAAAATGATGCCACAGAGGAGGAAATGTGGAAGGCGCTTGATATAGCACAGGCCACAGAGGTTGTAAAGGGCAAAGAGGGCGGCCTTGACTACATGATAGAGCAGGGCGGCAAGAACCTGTCAGGCGGTCAGAAGCAGCGTCTTACAATTGCCAGGGCGGTTGTAAAGGATCCTGACATACTGATACTAGACGACAGTGCATCGGCGCTTGATTTTGCTACAGATGCGAGTCTTCGCGCGGCATTAAAGGGCATGCATGGTGACAAGACAATATTTATCGTGTCACAGCGTACCTCATCTATCCAGTTTGCGGACAATATCATAGTACTCGACGACGGACAGATGGTTGGCTTCGGACCTCATGAAAAGCTGCTTGAGACATGCGAGACCTACAAAGAGATATATGATTCACAGTTTAAAAAAGAGTCGGATATGACCAGACAAAAGGAGGTGTAGAGAATGGCTACGGATAATGCGAAGATGAATAAAGCAGGCACAATCCGCAAGGTATTAAGCTACATGAAGAGATATATTCCTTTGCTTGTAATTTCACTTGCCCTGTCTGTTGTTACAGTGGCGCTTACGCTCTATTTTCCAATTCTCACAGGACGCGCAATTGATTTGATTGTAGGAAAAGGAAAGGTTGATTTTACGGCTATGACAGCCATCCTCACGAGAGCTGCAATAATAGTCGTCATAGCGGCAGCAGCCCAGTGGCTTACAAATATCTGCAACAACAGGATGACCTACAACATAGTGAGGGATATAAGGCGTGATGCATTTTTAAACATTGAAAAAATGCCGCTTTCCTATATTGACAGCCACTCACACGGTGATATGGTCAGCCGTATCATCGCCGATGTAGATACATTTTCAGAGGGACTTTTGATGGGCTTCACACAGCTCTTTACAGGAATTGCAACAATAGCAGGTACGCTTATTTTCATGCTCACAATAGATGTGAAGATATCATGCATTGTAGTGCTCATCACACCTTTGTCACTTTTTGTGGCAAGCTTTATCACTAAAAAGACTTATTCCATGTTCCAGCTACAGACAAGAACAAGGGGAGAGCAGACATCACTCATCGATGAGATAGTAGGAAATGAAAAGGTCGTACAGGCCTTCAACCATGAGGATGAAGCGCTTGAACAGTTTGACGAGATAAATGACAGATTACAGAAATGCTCACTGAGGGCAACATTTTTCTCAAGTCTTACAAATCCGTGTACACGTTTTGTCAACAGTCTTGTGTATGCCGGAGTCGGAATTTTTGGTGCCATGAGTGCACTCACCGGCGGAATCACAGTAGGACAGCTTTCATGCTTCTTATCATACGCCAACCAGTACACCAAGCCGTTCAACGAGATATCGGGTGTCATCACAGAGCTTCAGAACGCACTTGCCTGTGCTGCTCGTATCTTCGAGCTGATTGAGGAGAAAAAGGAGATACCGGATGCTTCGGATGCGGTAATACTTGAAGATGCTGACGGATGTGTGGACATAGAGGATGTTTATTTCTCATATGTGCCGGATAAAAAGCTTATCGAGGATTTCAATCTCCATGTAAAGCCTGGACAGCGCGTGGCTATCGTAGGTCCGACAGGATGTGGAAAGACGACTATTATCAATCTGCTTATGAGGTTTTACGATGTAAACAGTGGAACAATTAAGGTAAGCGGACACGATATCAGAAAAATCACACGAGAGAGTCTTCGTGACAACTATGGTATGGTGCTTCAGGAGACATGGCTCAAGAAGGGTACAATCCGTGACAATATCATAATGGGAAAGCCTGATGCCACAGATGAGGAAATCATTGCAGCAGCAAAGGCATCCCATGCCCATAGCTTTATCAGACGTCTGCCGAAGGGTTACGACACTGAAATCGGTGAGGACGGTGGCAGCCTGTCACAGGGGCAGAAGCAGCTATTATGCATCACAAGAGTCATGCTCTGCTTACCGCCTATGCTAATATTGGATGAGGCTACATCATCGATTGATACACGAACAGAGATTAAGATTCAAAAAGCGTTCCTTACCATGATGCAGGGCAGGACAAGCTTTATAGTGGCTCATCGTCTGTCCACCATAAGGGAAGCGGATATTATCCTTGTTATGAAAGATGGAAAGATTATAGAGCAGGGCAATCATGAGAGTCTGCTTGCAGCCAATGGATTTTATGCAAATCTCTACAATAGCCAGTTTGCATAGCATAGGGCTATAGAAATGCAAGGCAGTCACTCCGGCGGCTTACGCCCCTTACGATGTAGTTGAAAGCTTTTTGTGTTGAAGATAGCGAAAGAGTAAGGGAAGGCGAACGGCGCACGGGGAATTTGCCCCCGGCAGAGGTGCTCCCGAAAGAGCGACTAGCGCAGCGGCTTAGATACTGTAGAATTATGCCCATGAAACGCAGAAATGCCCCGGCATGGACGCCGGGGCAAGGAGAAACCGCGCCATGGACGGCGCGTTTCGACGGTTTCGTCGGGCATAGAAGCCCTAAAAAGCATAATTTGTACAGTATCTTAGCTACGTAGCGTTAGCTCGTCGGGAGAACCTCTGCCGGGGGCAAATTCCCCGTGCGCCGGTCGTCTTCACGTATTATGAAATATGAAGAAATCCACACTTACTGCGCAGCATCAGGAGCCACATACGAGTATGCATTGGACATCTTTGCAGCATTGTTTGTCAGAGTGACAGCCTCTCTGTAGTAGGCAACAACAGGAGTGCCCTTATCCACAGCGTTGAACAGCTGCTCTGCAAAAGCAGGCGGCACATTGATACATCCGTGTGAGCCGGAGGTTTTGTAAATTGTTCCTCCGAAGGCATCACGCCAGCTGGCATCATGGATACCTATATTGTAGGCAAACGGCATGAAATAGCTGACAGGAGAAGAGTATCCCTCGCCGACAAGAGTAGCATTTCTCTGCTTGTAAACAATCTTGTATACACCGTCTACAGAGCCATTCTGACGGGCGAGATTACCTGATACGAAATCAGACTCCATCTGGAGAGCACCATCCTTGTAATACCACATGTGCTGCTTTGTGTAGTCAATCTCTATGTATGTATTACCTATGTCGTCAGCACCGCGGTGAAGAGCAGTCTGCTCGTAAACAGGCTCTCTTTCTACAGGCTTGCCTCCCTCTAAATCTGAAAGGAGCTGGGCCTTCTCATTTTTCTTGCTGACTACCCATCCGTAGTCTCCACCACCTATTTCAATAGTGTCACCGGACGATGTCTTGAATGAGCGTTTGCGGCCGAAGGTATTGTACTTGGAAGCAAGCTGCTGGACATATTTAGTGACCTTGGCATCATCTATGCTCACGCTGCCATCATCTGAGATGCTTAGCATATCAAGGATTTTGGCTGAGTCAAGCTTCTCGTCGGCACCTTCAATTTTGTAGGTGACGGTTGAAGCAGTGTATTTGTCGAGGGCTTCTTTTTCATTTTTGATTGTATCACTGTTTTTTGTGATTTTTGGAGCTTCATAACAGTCATCACTTAAGGCAAGCTTTGGAAGCTCGTTGTCCAGGGCGTCCTTTACCTCGGCAAGGATGCTGTCATATATCGGCTTGCAGCCTTTTTTCTCTTCAATCACATCGTATTCGCCGTCTTTTATCTCTATATGGGCATCCTCCGGATTTTCAATGTAGTCATCACTGAAAATATCAAGAGCCTTGAGCTTTTCCGCCAAAGCGGCATCGTCATATTTGGACGAACCCTTTAGAGTATAGTTTTGAGCTTTGAAGAGACTGACAGGCCATGTAAAAGCATTCTGGCTTTTTAGGATTTGCTCCTCGTCACCGTTTGAGACATATTCATAGGAAAAATCAGGTCCCTTAAGTGAAAAGCTGTTGCCTTTTCTGTCAGTGATTGTGAGCAGATAGTCGCGGCTTAGGGCTGTATTTTTTTCTAATGCCTCTTTTGCAGTTTTCCCTGCGTATTTTACAGAGTTAATCTTTGTGTTGAACAGATAGTGGCTACTAAAATAAAAGGCAAAGCCAAGATAAACAGCCAAAAGCACACCAAGCACAACGGCGCAGGTTATAAGCACTTTTTTCTTCATGTAAATCGACCTCCTTGGAGATATGCTGTTGCTGCCCACACCGGGGTGTAGGCGGCAGCTAAAATCAGTTACATTTGTGAAGATGTGACACATCCATATAGTCAGGCAGACCATTCTTGTAGGCTACAGCGGTTTCTCCCTGAATAAGTGGCTTTAAGTATTCGATAAGCTCAGGCTTCACATCATTGCCAGCATCATTGATCCACTCTCTTGGTACAGACTTGGCCTCGTTTGCGATATCCTTGATAGCCGAATATGTGTATTCCACCTGATAAGGATTATTTGAGATGCGCTTTAAGCATACCATTGATGCGGTCACACCCTCTGCTGCAATAGTGACACCCTTTTTACCCTGAGCAAAAGATTCCTCGATATCGGTTAATGATGCAAGGTGTGAGGCACAGCGCTGGAGCACATTTACCTCTACAGAGCGCACCTTGACACCGATGTTTTCCTTTACGATGAACTCAAGAGCTTTTCCGGCACCGCTTAGCTGCTGGTGTCCGAACTGGTCACATGCGGCATTTGATGATGTAATGTATGAGCCGTCTGCGTCATGTATTCCTTCAGATACGGCAACTATTACATTGTTAGTGTGCTCGAGGGCTTCTTTTATATCGGCAACAAATTTGTCCTTGTCGAAATCCACCTCAGGCAGATATATGAACTGAGGAGCTGTATTGTACTCATTACGTGCGAGAGCGGAAGCGGCAGTGAGCCATCCTGCGTCACGTCCCATGATTTCAACGATTGTCACACTCTTAACAGCATAGATAAAGGTATCATGGGCTATCTCAAGCATGCTTGATGCGATATATTTGGCGGCAGAGCCAAAGCCCGGAGTGTGGTCTGTCATGCACAGGTCATTGTCGATGGTCTTTGGAATCCCTATAATTTTCACATCACTGTTGATTTTTTTTGCATAATCGGATAACTTTAATACGGTATCCATCGAATCATTTCCACCGATGTAAAAGAAAGCTTTTATAGAAAGCTTATCAAACTGGTGGAAGATGTATACATATGGTGAATCATCATCCTTGTAATCAGGAAGCTTGTGACGGCATGAGCCAAGATACATGGCAGGTGTGGTCTTAAGCTTTTCAAGATTAGCATCATCTGCAAAAATATCTGACAGATTGAGATAATTCTCATTTAATATGCCGAGTATTCCGTTTACGGCGCCATAGCAGATATCGTATTTCTCAGAGCTTTTTACTCCTGCGATGACTCCTGCAAGGCTTGCGTTGATTGCAACAGTTGGGCCGCCTGACTGGGCGACGATACAGTTTGACTGATTCATTGTAATCTCCTTATTGTGTATTTTAACTATTCTCTTCTGTAAGAATAGTTATGATATAATTTTAAAATGACTACTGAAGGCGCATGGCATATGCACCGCATAATCATATAGATTGTAGTATCAAACATTATTTTTAGCAAGGGTTAAAATGAAAAATATGAATAAATACGAAAATTGTTTATTGTGTCCCAGAAAATGTGGCATAAACAGAAGCACCGGACAAACAGGTGTATGTGGCGTTTCATCTGAAATAAAGGTGGCGCGAGCAGCGCTTCATTACTGGGAGGAGCCGTGCATATCAGGAAAAAGAGGAAGTGGGGCAGTTTTTTTCTCAGGCTGCAGCCTGCACTGCGTGTTCTGCCAGAACAGGGAGATTTCTGACGGAAAAGCGGGAAAGGTGATCAGTAAAGAGCGGCTGAGTGATATCTTTATGGAACTTGCTGACAAAGGCGCAAATAATATCAATCTGGTCACACCGGGGCAGTATATCCCGGATATAGTGTGGGCGGTAAGAGATGCAAGGCGTTACGGCATGGAGCTTCCTATTGTATACAATACGAGTGGATATGAAAATGCAGATGAATTAAAGCAGCTTGAAGGGATAGTGGATGTGTATCTTCCCGATTTTAAATATATGGACAGCGCACTTTCTGCAAAGTATTCAAGAGCAAAGGATTATCCGTCTGTCGCAAAGCAGGCAATTTCAGAGATGGTCAGACAGCAGCCAGGGGTCGTGATTGACGATGCGACAGGACTCATACAAAAAGGCGTTATAGTGCGACAGCTTCTATTGCCGGGGCATGTGAATGATGCAAAGGCTATACTTAAATATCTGCATGACACATATCAGGATAGCATATACATAAGCATGATGAGCCAGTTTACGCCGATTGCACTAAAGGATTATCCGGAGATAAACCGCACAGTGACGAGGAGAGAGTATGAAAGGCTTATTGACTATGCTATTAAAATAGGTATCACGAATGCATTTATACAGGAGGGAAACGTGGCAAAGGACAGCTTCATACCGGCATTTGACTGCGAGGGAGTATAATATTTACCGGCTTTCTTAATAAAATAGTAAGAATTGGCAGGAAAAAATGACTGGATTTTGTGACGCCAGTGTAGTACTATGGTTATGTAATATTTTGTAATGGTGAAGGTACTGAACAGTTACGATATTTTGTTATTACTCACATCCTGATGTGACAAACTATGATGTGTTTAAATCACACAGGCTGCATTATTCAGTAGGGGATACGGGGATGAGAAATATAGAAGAACAGCAGATAATAATTGAATGTCCGAATACCATCTTTCATCTGTACATTGACAGCGAGGATGAGCTTTCAAAGGTGAAGGTATTTATGAACAATATGAAGCATGTTGATTCGCTAAGCCTGCACGACATATACAACTGGTGCAACAGACAGAATGTACAGTATACGACGACATTTAATTATGACAGTAAGATGACCTGGACAGAAATGATAAAGTCCTACATATTTTACTTCAGACAGAAGCTTAGATATGTAAATAATAGTGATAGGATGATAGAAACATGAGATACCCTGAATTTCTAAAGGATAGAGGAACAATTGGCTTTGTGGCTCCTTCGATGGGCTGTACAACAGAGCCGTATAAGAGCGCCTTTGACAACGCTATCAAAAGGTTTCACAGCATGGGCTATAAGACCATAGAAGGACCAAACTGCAGGTGTGACAGCGGCATAGGCATCAGCAATACACCGAAGAAGTGTGCCAAGGAGCTGAATGAGAGTTATGCTTCTGCTGACAGCGATGTGCTTATATCCTGCGGTGGTGGCGAGCTGATGTGCGAGGTGGTACCTTATATTGATTTTGAGCGCGTGAAGCAATCAAAGCCGAAATGGTACATGGGCTATTCCGACAACACGAACTTCACATTTTTGGAGGCCACTATTGCTGACACAGCGGGTATTTACGGGCCATGTGCAGGCAGCTTTGGCATGGAGGTGTGGCATGAGTCGCTTACAGATGCGTTTGATCTGCTTTGTGGCAGAACGCTTTCGTTTACCAATTACTCTATGTGGGAGAAGGATTCGATAAAGGATGAGAATGCTCCTTTTGTGGGCTACAACCTGACTGAAAAGTCGTGCATCAGCTCTATTCCTGCGGCGGCAAAGGAAAACAGGCTTTCCATGAGAGGCAGGCTGCTCGGAGGCTGCATGGACTGCCTTATCAATCTGCTTGGCACATCGTTTGATCATGTAAGGGAATTTAATGAGCGCTACAGAGATGATGGCATCATATGGTTCCTTGAGGCCTGTGACCTTAATGTAATGGGCATGAGAAGGGCTATGTGGCAGATGAAAAATGCAGGATGGTTTTCAAATGTTAAGGGCTTTCTTATCGGACGCCCGGCGCACTTTGGAGAGGAAATGTTTGGCATAGACCACAGACAGGCACTTTCATCACTGCTTAGAGAGTTTGATGTGCCGATTATCATGGACCTGGATATAGGTCATATGTCACCGATGATGCCTGTGGTATGTGGAAGCATGGCAGATGTCAGCTTCGACGGAAGAAACTTTACCATTTCGTACGATATAGAGCAGTAGATTGGAGGAAAAATGATTAGATTAATGAAGAAAAAAGCAAAGAGTATTGTATGTAGCGTGCTTGCTGCGGTTACACTGTTTACGATGAATCCGGCTGTATTTGCAACAGAGACTGCTACACAGACTGATACGGCAGTAGGCGGCGAGACAAACGACAAGGTGACCATCAGCAAAAATGATAAGCCATACTTAAGTCTTGGAGCAGACCTCACACCGGAGCAGAGAGCGACAGTGCTTGGATTTATGGGAATCGAGCTCACTGATCTGGACAATTACGATGTGGTCTATGTAAATAATGATGAGGAACACAAGTACCTCGATTCATACATCAGCAAGAGCGAGATTGGCACAAGGTCACTTTCCTCAGTACTCATTACAGAGGATAAAAAGGGTGCGGGTCTTAGTGTTTCCACACACAATATCAATTACTGTACGGTAGGAATGTACAAGAATGCGCTTGCCACAGCAGGCATAGCTGATGCTAAAATCATAGTCGCAGGACCTTTCCCTATTTCCGGAACGGCAGCACTTGTAGGCACACTAAAGGCATACGAGGAGATGACAGGCAAGAAGCTTGACGACAAGGTGACAGACGCAGCGATGGATGAGCTTGTCACAACGGGCGAGCTCAACAAGAGCATTGATGGTGATTCACAGGATATCGAGGCAATGATTGCAGACCTAAAGAAGCAGCTCGCCGATGGAAGACTTAAGGATGAGAGCCAGATAAAGGATGCGATAAAGGAAGCCGCAAAGGATTATGACCTGAAGCTTTCTGACGATGATATCGCAAAGCTTACATCTCTTTTAATGAAGCTCAAGGATGCCAATATCGACTGGGATTCAGTCATCAATCAGGCACAGGACTGGGCATCAAAGCTTGGTGACAAGATAAATGATCCGGGCTTTTGGGAAAAGCTTGGTAACTTCTTTATGGACTTATGGGATAAGATAAAATCCCTGTTCAGCTAGAAAAGTGAAAGAAAACAGTAAGAATAAGCAGAATATGAATCAGACAACTCCCGGAAACGTAAGCATAAAGGCTGCGTTGAAGGGAGTTTTTTATATTTTTGATAAAAAAATAATAAATTTCTGCCGAATACGTTGATACAAAGGTCATATTCTATTATAATTAAATGGATAATGGATTAATGTAAACAATGCACATAAGAAAGATGGGATTTGATGATTAAGATAAATAAATTTCTGGCAGTCTCTGCCGTTACATTGTCATTAGTCGCAGGTGACATGGTGCCATACAGCAGCATGGCAGTCTATGCGGACCAGGCGGCGAAGGTTGTATGCGATGAGAGATACTGGGTAGCGGCGAGAAGCGGACCGGGAACAGAATATGAGCTTGAGCACAAGCTGTCAAACGGCAAGGATATCACTATTCTTGAGCAGACCACAGGCGCAGACGGCAAGGTGTGGTACAAGGCAAAGTACAATCTGGCAGCAAATAACAAGGAGTGTGTCAGCTATATCAGGTCTGATTTCGTATCAGCAGGTACCGGCACAGCTGCATCAGACAATGCAGTGACAGGGGATGCTTCGGCAGACCCCGGCAATGCGGATGCCGTACAGCAGAATAATGAGGAGCAGCTTGCCCTTGCGACAGCATCGGGAGCATATGCTACCGGTACGATTACCGGCGGTAATGTGTATGTCCGCAATGCAGCAGGTACATCCGGCACAAAAAAGCTTGTCTCACTTGACTGGAATCATCAGGTTGACATAATCGGAGAGACAAAGGTAAACGGTGTGGTTTGGTACAATGTCAAAGGCACGTTAAACGGCAAGGAATTTACGGGCTGGACTATCAGTACATACATAAAGGTGACATACAATAATAGCGGAGACAATACTGATTTTGTCACGGCTATGAAGAATGCAGGCTTTCCTGACAGCTATATTCCAAACCTAACAGCACTTCACAATAAGTATCCAAGCTGGACCTTTGAGGCTGTAAATACAGGGCTTGACTGGGATACGGTGATTAAAAATGAGAGCGTAAACGGACTTAATCTGGTATCTAAATCAGCAGACAATGCCAAGAAATCGACAGCTGCCGGAGCATATAACTGGTCAACAAATACGTGGGTTGAGTATGAGCCGGGCTGGGTGTCAGCAAGCAGTGCTTATATTGCTTATCTCATGGATCCAAGGAATTTCCTTGATGAGACCAATATTTTCCAGTTCCAAAGCCTTGCATACAGTCCAAACGAGGCGATTGCAGGTGTTCAGTCCATAATAAAAGGCACATTTATGGAGGGCACAAAGACATATTCCAACAATGGCGAGAAAATCAATTACGCAAGTACATTCATGGATGTGGCAAAGAGCAGTGGAGTAAGTGCGTACCATATAGCATCGCGTATAAAGCAGGAGCAGGGACAAAAAGGAACGAGCCCGCTTATTTCGGGTACATATTCCGGATATGAAGGGTACTATAATTATTTCAATTTTAGTGCAACCGGAAGCACGAAAAACCAGATTTATAAAAATGGACTGTCATTCGCAAAGAAGCAGGGCTGGAATACAAGAGCAAAGTCCATAAGCGGCGGAGCAGTAAAGGTGGGCAGCAACTATATCAATAAAGGCCAGAATACATTGTATTTTGAGAAGTTTAATGTAGTAAATACAAGCTCACTGTATTTTCATCAGTATATGGGCAATGTCACAGCTGCACTTACTGAGGGACAGAGCCTGGCCAAGGGATATTCAGACAAGAATCAGGCCTTCGTATTCAAAATACCTGTATACAATAATATGCCATCGTCAGCAGTGGGCTTTAATAAAGCCGGTGATACCAATAACTATCTGCAGTCGCTTGCAATAGGCGGAGTAGCACTCACACCGGCCTTCAATGGAGCTACAACAAGCTATTCTGCTGTTGTTTCAAATGCAATTAGCTCAGTGACTGTTTCTGCAGATGCGGTATCCGGTAACAGTGGCGTTTCGGGCACAGGAAGCTATTCGCTTGCTGTCGGAAATAATACAATTAAGGTAAATTGCAAGTCGCAAAGCGGTGATACAAGAACATACACTATCAATATTAACAGGCAGGCGGCACCGGCAGATAATAATAATTCCGGTGGCAATAATAACCAGAATAATACAGATATAAATATTACATCAGGTAAATACAGTATAGGCACTTACATTACAGGCATTGAGCCGGGAACCGGTGCAGCTGATTTTGTGAAGAATATAGCAGTATCAGCATCAGGAACTGTAAAGCTTCTGACAAGCTCAGGCTCAGAAAACAGCGGAAAGGTTGCAACAGGCAATAAAGTGGCTGTTTATGATGCTTCGGGTAACCTGAAAAAGACATATGATATTGTTGTATATGGAGATATCAATGGTGACGGTGCTGTAAATGCACTTGATATGATTAAGCTCAACAGACATATTTTAGGAAAGGGAACACTCACCGGTTCTTATCTGGAGGCAGCTGATGCTAACAGAAAGGGCGATGGTGGAAATGCCCTTGATATGATAATCATGAACAGACACATACTGGGCAAATCAAAGATATCGCAGAATTAGAAACGTGAGGAAAGATATGAAGAAATTATTTGGATGTATATTATCACTTGTTATGGCAGTAATGCTTGTTTTCACACCTGGCGAGCATGTATATGCGCAGGGACTTGGATTAAGTGTCAGCTCAAGCTCTGTAGCTGTTGGAAAAACAGTCAAGGTGACGGTTTCTATGCCGTCAGGATATTTTGGTACAGTAGTTATCAAAAGCTCTGACGAGAAAGTGCTGAGTAACGGAGGCGATGGTGTGGCCAATATTGGTGATGCTGTTGAGGGATATCCGACATCACAGTCATTTTCATTTACGGCGAAGGGCGCAGGAAGCTGCACTATAAAGGCGTATTGTACAGTAGTAGGAGATGCAGAGGGTAACGATGCCGGAGGCACAATTACCGGTGCCAGCACTAATGTGACCGTAACAAGTCCTTCATCAAACAATGATTCAAACAGCAACAAGGATAACAAGGACAATTCCGGCAGCAATACAGACAATGACAGCGATGCAAATAAAGATAATGAAAACAAAGAGGAAAAGAAGTCCTCAAACGCATCTCTTGGCTCACTTGTTATCTCTGCAGGTACACTTTCACCTGAGTTTTCTGCTGCGACAAAGGATTACACAGCTACTGTAGATTACAGCTGTTCAAGTCTTGCGGTTACAGCAAATCCGGCTGATTCCAAGGCGAGTGTGACATCTGTCACAGGCAATGATTCGCTTGAGGTTGGAGAGAATACCGTAAGCGTTGTTGTGACAGCAGAGGACGGCAGCACAAGCACATACAATATAGTAGTTACCAGAAGAGCCGAGGATGATCCGGAGAATGCGGATAAGCAGGATAACTGGAAGAGGTTCAATATAAATGGCACAGAGTGGACTATGGTAAATGACATTCCTGAGGATGTTGTTCCGGAAGGCTTTGAGCACTCAAAGACAGTGATTGACGGCCTTGAATACAATACCCTTCATGGCACCTTTGGTGATATCACGCTTGTGTATTTACAGTCGGAAAGCGGCAATAGGCTTTTTGTATATGATGCTGCCCAGAATGCAGCGTATGAGTATGTCCGTATCAATTCCGAGTCGCATTTTATCGTAGTTTTACTGCCTAAGGTGGATGATGTGCCTGAAGGATATAATGAGGTCTCTCTCTCCATAGAGGGTAAGGGCGTGGCAACAGCATACCAGACCAAAGCCGAAAAAACAGATGATAAGACAAAGGATTTTTACCTTGTATACGCCATGAATGACAATGGCGAGAGTGGCTGGTACACATATGATAGCGTAGATGGCACATATATGAGGACTGAGCTCAGTGCACCTACAGTGGCACAGGAGGAAAAGGATGCGGTAAAGAGTGAGCTTGTTCCGGGAATTGCCAATAAATATCTTGTTTTAGCTGCAATACTGGTTCTTATTATCATTATTCTGTTACTGTTGCTTATTGTATCAGCTGTGAAAAACAGAAAATATAAGGCAATGGACTATCATGATGACGATGATGATGCAGCAGAAGATGTATCAAATGAAGCTTTGGAAGAAACAACTGATGAAACTGCGGACGAGATAGCAGATGAGCTGGAAGAAGAGGTTACAGAAGAGCCGTTAGATGAAGTGGCAGAAGAAGCTGCAGAAGAGTCGGCAGGTGAAGCCGCAGAAGAAACAGCAGATGAAGCTGTAGAAGAGCCGGCAGATGAAGTCGCAGAAGAAACAGCGGAAGGTGCTGCAGATGAGCAAAAGATGGCTACGGATGAAAATATATCAAATGCATCCTATGTCGGAAGAACCGTAGAAATTACACCTGATTCTAAGAAAGCTGTTGATAATGAAAACTCTGAGTTTGATTTAAAAGACGATTCAAGGCAGGAAAACGTTTCTGACACAGAAAACGATGCTGATGAGGCTGCTTTAAAGAAACAGCTTCAAATGGCACTTGATGGCTTTGTCAATGATGGAAATAAGCCGTCTGAGACTATAGATAGCAGTGCAAAGGATGACAATGAAGATGATAGCGAGGATGATGATTTGCAGTTCATCGACTTAAATTAGTAAATATGACTGGAGGATATGACTTGAAACCATATACAAGTAAGGCTAAAAAAGCAATAGATTTGGCTACACGTATATCAAAGAAAATGAATTACAGCTATGTTGGAACAGAGCACATACTGGCTGGCCTTATAAAAGAGGGCACCGGTGTGGCAGCTGAGGTTCTAACAGCCTGCAATGTGGAATATGATAAGCTTATTTCGATGATTGAAGACCTGATTTCACCGGGGGATAACATCGAAGTGATGGACAGGGATGGCTATTCACCAAGGACACAGAGAGTATTGGAGCGTGCATCGGAGGAAGCCGATAGATTTGAGTGCAATGAGATAGGTACAGAACACTTGCTAATGGCTATAGTACTGCAGGGAGACTGTGCAGCTGCAAGACTTTTAAACACCATGGGTGTTAACAGTCAGAAGATGTTTATAGATATTCTTGGTGCGATGGGTGAGGATCCGTCTGCATACAGGGATCTGATGAAAAGCTACGGTACATCATACAATTCTGCGACTCCTGTATTAGATCAGTATTCCAGAGATTTGACAGATATGGCAGAGGCAGGGCTTCTTGACCCTGTTATAGGCAGAAAAAAGGAGATGGAGCGCGTTATCCAGATACTTTGCCGCCGTGGCAAAAATAATCCATGTCTGATTGGAGAGCCGGGAGTGGGCAAGACCGCTATAGTAGAAGGACTTGCGCAGGATATAGTCAGTGGCAATGTTCCGGATATTCTTTTGGGAAAGAGACTGGTTTCCCTTGATATGTCCGGGCTTGTAGCCAAATCAAAGTATCGTGGTGAGTTTGAGGAGCGTATCAAGAAGGTGATAAGCGAGGTTTCAAATGCCAAAAATGTACTGCTTTTCATTGATGAGCTTCACACTATAATAGGTGCAGGAGGAGCAGAAGGCTCGTTAGATGCATCTAACATATTAAAGCCGGCACTTGCCAGAGGCGAGGTACAGGTAATCGGCGCCACTACCATAGAAGAGTACCGCAAATACGTGGAAAAGGATGCTGCGCTTGAGCGCCGTTTCCAGCCGGTGATGGTTGAAGAGCCTGGTGTGGATGAGACAATAGAGATACTCACAGGATTAAAGGGAATCTATGAAAAGCATCATGGTGTCATCATAACAGATGAGGGTGTGAAAGCAGCAGTAAACCTTTCTGCACGATATATAAATGACAGATTTTTACCTGATAAGGCGATAGACCTGATGGATGAAGCGGCAGCCAGGATAAGGCTTAAGAATCTGACATCATCTGAAGAGCTGCTTGCTCTGAAAAAAGAGATAACAGATAAGCAGAACCAGGTGGAAAATGCTTTATCGAAAGGAGATCTCGCAGCTGCCGGCGCGCTTATGTCAGAAAAGGAAGTACTTGAAAATAAACAGCAGAAGCTTATCAGAAAGAATCGTCGCACAGGAGCCAAAAACCAGCCTGTAGTCGGCGAAAATGAGATAGCGGATGTAGTATCGGGATGGACCAAAATACCTGTAAATAAGCTTACAGAGTCAGAGGCAGGACGACTTGCAAAGCTTGAACAGATACTTCACAAGCGTGTAATAGGACAGGAGGAGGCTGTTTCTGCTGTCGCAAAGGCAGTCAGACGAGGCCGTGTTGGTTTAAAGGATCCTAAGAAGCCGATTGGCTCATTCCTGTTTTTGGGACCGACAGGAGTAGGTAAGACGGAGGTGTCAAAGGCGCTTGCTGAGGCTGTCTTTGGCAAAGAAGATGCCATGATACGTGTTGACATGTCAGAGTACATGGAAAAGCATAGTGTTTCAAAGATGATTGGTTCACCACCGGGATATGTGGGCCATGAGGAGGGTGGACAGCTCTCAGAGAAGGTCAGACGCAATCCTTTTTCTGTTATACTGTTTGATGAGATAGAAAAAGCACATCCTGATGTGTTCAATATACTTTTACAGGTGCTTGATGATGGTAGAATCACTGATTCACAGGGGCGCACGGTTGATTTCAAGAATACAATAATCATCATGACATCAAATGCAGGAGCTTCTTCTATTATAGAACCAAAGCGCCTTGGCTTTGGCGCTGGTGAGGATGAAAAGCAGGATCACGAGCGTATGAAGAACAGTGTCATGGAGGAGGTACGCCGTATATTTAAACCTGAGTTTTTGAACCGAATCGACGAGACTATTGTATTTAGAGCTCTCAACAAGGATGACATGAAGCATATAGTGACACTTCTTGTAAAGGAGCTTAAGAAACGCTGTAAAGAACAGCTTGATATAGAGCTCACAGTGCGCGACAGTGCAAAATCCTTTATCGTGGACAAAGCCTATGACAGAAAATATGGCGCAAGACCTCTTAAACGAAAACTTCAGGAGGAGATTGAAGACCGTATGTCAGAGGATATTATTACCGGCAAAATTAAGCGCGGCAATAAGGTAATAATTTCTACGAAAAACAAACAAATTTCATTGACTGTTGAGTAGAATTGGATTTATAATTAATATATCAATATAGCTACGGGAGGATAAAAATGGCTGGAATAAGTGAATTAATCCGTACTGAGGAAAACGGAAAGCTCAGCTTCGGAGATTATACATTGGCTGCAAAGGCAAAGCTTGACAATTTTGAGAAGGATGGAGATATCTACAAGGTAAAGACCTTTAAGGAGATTACAAAGCTCGAAAGAAACGGACTCTTTGTATACGAGTCTGTTCCGGGAACAGCGGTTATGGATTTCGAGGAGACTGCTGATACAGTGACATTTACTGTGGAGGGACCTGAGGATGCTCAGATTACTCTTGGCCTTGAAGAGGAGACAGAGTACGAAATTGATATAGCTGGAGCTGTTGCAGGTACTATGAAGACAAATCTCGGCGGCAAGCTCAGCTTAAGCGTAGAGCTTGAGGGTGTTGATTCAGTCGATATCAAAGTATCAAGAAAATAGAGCATATTTTTAGCCCGGTGAAAGCCGGGCTTTTTGTATTTTATAAAGGAGAACAATATGGCAAAAGGAAAGACCTCTGTATTTTTCTGCCAGGAATGTGGTTATGAATCGGCAAAATGGATGGGACAGTGCCCGGCCTGTAAGGAATGGAATACATTTGTAGAGGAAACCGTAGATAAAAAGTCGATAAGCTCGTCGGGAAAAGTAAAAAAAGAATCAAAGGCGGCACAGGTTCTGCCTCTTTCGGCAGTAAAAAGCGAGAAAGAGGAGCGTATAGTGACAGGTATAGCCGAGTTTGACAGAGTGCTTGGTGGAGGAATTGTGAGGGGGTCACTTGTGCTTGTGGGAGGAGATCCGGGTATAGGAAAATCCACGCTTCTACTTCAGGTATGCAGGGAACTTTCACAAAAAAAGGTGCCATTACTTTATGTGTCAGGTGAGGAATCCCTGCATCAGATAAAGATGCGTGCCGACAGACTTGGCGATTTTACGGATTCACTGGAGCTTTTATGTGAGACAAGTCTTGATATAGCAAAGGACGTGATTCAGCGAAAAAAACCGGAGGTTGTTGTAATAGATTCCATCCAGACTATGTACAATGAGGAGATAGCGTCGGCACCGGGCAGTGTCTCACAGGTCAGGGAGACAACCGGAGTGCTTATGCAGCTTGCAAAGACTCTGGGTATTTCTGTTTTTATAGTAGGACATGTGACAAAGGATGGTGCGGTTGCGGGACCGAGGACGTTAGAGCATATGGTTGATACTGTGCTTTATTTTGAGGGTGACAGGTATGAGTCGTACAGGATACTTAGAGGTGTTAAGAACAGATTTGGTTCGACCAATGAGATAGGCGTATTTGAAATGAAGGCGGAGGGACTTGTTGAGGTGGAAAATCCGTCGGAGTATATGCTTAGCGGTAAGCCCGAGGGAGCATCAGGATCAATTGTCACATGTTCCATAGAGGGAAGCCGCCCGATACTTCTCGAGATACAGGCTCTTGTATGTCACAGCTTTTTTAATAATCCAAGGCGTACAGCAAATGGTACAGATTATAATAAAGTAAATCTACTCATGGCGGTCCTTGAAAAAAGAGCCAACCTGTCACTGTCAGACTGTGACGCTTATGTGAATATAGCAGGCGGTATAAGGATGAACGAACCGGCGATAGACCTTGGGATAGTTCTTGCAATCGCATCAAGCAAAAAGGATATTATAGTGCGTGAGGATACCATATGCTTTGGAGAGGTGGGATTAAGCGGAGAGGTACGCGGAGTTACCATGTCCGAGCAGCGTGTGGCTGAGGCAAAGAAGCTTGGCTTTAAAAAGTGTATTGTTCCCAAAGTGTGTCTTGCAGGAGTGTCGCATATTAGTGGAATTGAGATTGTTGGTGTGGCAAATATCAAGGAAGCGATAGAGGCTGTCAGATAGTAATTGCGAGAATTGTATATAATAAACAGACAATTTAGAAAATTTGTGTTTTTTAAGATAGTTTTACTACTTTAATTAATTGCAGTAAATCCGTTGACATATGTGTGCCGGGATGATATTATATCAAAGCTGACTCGCGGGACACATTGAGTTGTAGAGCTTGTGAGTTATATTTTACAGACATGACTTTATAATATTGCTTTGAAATAAGCTGATTAAATAAGTTATGAAAAAAGTTCTTGACAAATGAAAAACATTTTGATAGAATAAACAAGCTGTCGCAAGACAGAGAACTTAAAACAGAGTTCAAAAAAATAAAAAAGTGCTTGACAAACGAACGGCGATTTGATAAAATAATCAAGCTGTCGCAAGAGAGCAAAACAAAGAACATTGATAACTGAACAGTGAGAAACCTTGAAAGATTTTGAGAATCAATC
>ENA-OYWK01000145-OYWK01000145.1-human-gut-metagenome-genome-assembly--contig:-NODE-145-length-52306-cov-11.391399_pt1 | contig 52306 bp, 47 predicted proteins | sample MGYA00244808_ERZ653392 | MGnify/ENA primary metagenome ERZ653392 (study PRJEB26926, sample SAMN06165125) | human gut metagenome | biome: ENVO:00009003; feature: ENVO:2100002; material: ENVO:00002003...
ACAACTCGCCCCCCCCCCCCCGCAAATCAGAGGTATCCTCTATAGTGAAAATGGAGGATATCAACCTTTTGATGTTGTTGTTTGAATTTTTCTATTATTTTATCATGGTTATATCTGGAATTCAATAGAAATCTTCACAAATGTATCCCACATGACCTCAGAAAAAAATCGCAGGAATTGAAACTTTTTTGCAAATTGCCCAATTCTGCATGAAAAATCCAGTTGAAAACGTAGGCGGACAAAATAAGTGGTCAGATGGGTGTCTAAGCTATAGGAGGAGACAGCAATGGCACGACGGGGAGAAAATATTCGCAAACGCAAGGATGGTCGGTGGGAAGGCCGGTACATCAAGGCACGCACATCAGAAGGCAAAATTCAGTGGGGCTATGTTTACGGTACGGTCTACGCAGAGGTCAAACGGGTGCTGATCCAGAAAAAAGCAGAGGCGGGCTTCTACAACCTGAAAAAATCCGACCTGACCTTTGAGGCATTGGCCGAAGTGTGGCTGCACTCCCTGAAAAACGGCATAAAAGAATCAACATACGCGCATTATTCGTACACACTGCACAAGTATCTTCTCCCTGTTTTGAGCAAAATGCCTGTTGCATCCTTTGAGGAGAGCTTTCTGGAACAGGCCATGCAGCAAATCATCACGCCGATAGATTCCGCACACAAGCCGCTGGGGAACTCTTCTGCACGAGAATGTCTCTCCATGTTGCGCCGTATCTGCAGGTATGCCGCACATTTACGCATAATCCGTCCGATGGAGCTGGAAGTGGCGCTGCCGAAAGCGATCGACAAAATTTCTGCGCCGCTCTCCCCGACGGAACAGCAGCGGCTTTATCAATATGTACAGGAGAACCCCACGACCCGCAAGATTGGCTTATTGCTGGGGCTGGAATTGGGGTTGCGTATTGGCGAGATCTGCGGCCTGCAATGGGGCGATTTCGACCTGAAACTCGGAACGCTGAAAATCAACCGGATAGTCTGCCGAATTTCCTGTGGAAACGGGCATACAAAGGTGGTCATCCAAACGCCGAAAACCCGCACGTCGCGCCGGGAAATTCCAATTCCGAAACAGTTGCTTATGATGCTGAAAAAGCTGCGTGGAAATACCAGTAATGCTACATGGTTTCTATCTGGCAACGAGTCTAAGCCCACCGAACCCCGGTGTTACCGGAAAAGCATCAAGGTATATCTGAAACAGGCGACTGTCCGGCAAGTGCGCCCGCATACGCTGCGCCACACCTTTGCAACGACCTGTTTGCAGGCGGGGTGCGATGTAAAGACCCTCAGCGAACTGTTAGGCCACGCCAATGCCAACATCACCTTACAGCGTTATGTGCACTCTGACCTGACCCGAAAGCGCAGGGAGATGAACCGGATATTCTCCCATCCGGTGTCTATGAGTGGTAAAAAAGCGTTAAATCTGATGGAATAACGCTGGATTTCGCCCATAGTCCTCCATTTTCACTGTGGGGGATACTTTTTTGTTTTGTCGATCCGTATGCTCTCTTGCAATTACGCAGCTGTGTATAGCAAACAGCACAAGCTCCTGTACCCTTGCTATCACGCTGGCAGTGTTCTTTTCCTGTGCCCTGTTTGATGAATTGGAGCAGGCGATCCACGAAAACATCTCTTTTTTGCATAACAAAAAAGCACCGGAACCTTCCGTATCCTTTGGATCCGTGGAAAGCTCCGATGCCCTTTTTCAGTTCTGCGTTGATAACACCCTCAAGCACATCGTCAGCAGTTTCCCGAAAGAGACAAACGTGTGAAGACGGGCCGGATGTGAGGGGATAAAAAGAAAAGCAGCCCAAAACCTTTCGATTTCGAGCTGCTTGCAATGCCGGTGGTGGGGGTCTCCCGCGCACTGAGCAACAGCCCGCAGGGCTGATTGCTCCCCTGCTGTGCAGGGTCGTGCTGTTCGACTCGCTCACACGCCGCAGATAAAAAGAAAGCCCCCCAGACAAGCTGGAGGGCTTCCTTTTTATGCCGGTGGTGGGGGTCGAACCCACACGTGTTATTAGCACAAGGGATTTTGAGTCCCCCTCGTCTGCCATTCCGACACACCGGCTGATTCCATACAGAACAGTAATATTATAATCTATTTTTGCCGCAAAATCAAGCCGGAAAAATATTTTTTCCAAAACGGCCCGATCTCTGGTCAGCTTCGGGTTTTTCGTGTATACTGAATGCACCATTCCGGGGAAAGTTCCCCGATCAAAAGGAGGATCTATGGATTTACTGCTTTCTGCTCCTGCGACGGCTGCACAGCGCCAGCGGGACCGCTTGCTGGGCGCGCTGATCGGGCTGGCGCGCGCCACCGTCAACGAACCGAAGACCGAAGACACCGACCACGTTCTGGCCGCCGGGCTGCGGCAGGCGGCCAGGGCAGATGCCGCCGAGGACGCTCTGCGCCGGATGCAGGACATCGTCGAGACCGAGAAGCACCGGGTCGCACCCAACTGCGCCACCTGCACCATGCGCTGCGGCAACACCGACAACTACGACCTGGCCCGGCTGTGGGATGCACCGAAGGAGCTTCGCACCCTGAAGCTGCGGCTCCTGGCTGCGCTGTTCACACTTGCCCAGCGGCGCAGCACCGACCGCATCCGGAAGGAGATCTGTGACGATCTATTTGTCCTTGCGGAAGATTGGGATTCTTCGCTGCTTTCCCCCATCGTCCGCCGTGCCGAAGAGCTATGCAAAGAGTAATTCTTTTTCAGATTCTTACGCAGATTCTTGCTGAAATCAGACCTATTTTCGAAAAACCTCTTTACAAATGATTCCGAAGTCACTATTATATAATTATATGTGACCGTTTGAAATCGATTCTTTTCATTGGGGTCATCCAGCGCTGTGTACAGCGCAGATATTTTTGAGAAAGAAGGTTGAATCCATGTCTGAGAAAAAAAACGTTGTCTCCACCGCCGCAGACGCTCCTGCTGTGGAAAAGACTGCGCGTAAGACGGCCAAAGCGGACAAGGCCGCCAAAACCACTGCCAAGACCGGCAAAACGGCGCATCGCGGCCGTCCGCCGCTGGCACCGGAAGTCTACGTTGAGCACGGCGGCAAGCAGTACAACATCACCGACCTGGTGGACCGTGCCAAGGCCGATTACCGCCTGACCCACAAGGTCGGCGTTCAGTCCTGCAAGGTGTATATCAAGCCCGAAGAGGAAGCTGCTTACTACGTCGTGAACAAAGTCAGCGGCAAGCTCCCTCTCTGAGCGGCTGTGTCCCATCCGTTCCCACAACTGTGATGGCTCCACTGTGAAACAACAAAGCGGCATCGGAACTGCATCCGGTGCCGCTTTTGTGTTTGTTCTTTTTACAGCTTACAGCGCGTACAGCTCTGTGTATTTTCGGGTCAGGTAATCGAGGTACACCTGCGGGTCAAGGGTGCCGCAGGCATTCCGGACCACGTCGGCCGGTTCCAGCAGCTGGCCGTACTGGTGCACATGCTCCCGCAGCCAGCCGGTTACACCGGAGAGGTCGCCCTTTGCCGCCTGCCCGAACACATCAAACGCCTGCTCCATCCTGCGGAGCATCTGCGCGCCGTAGGCATTGCCCAGCGCGTACGACGGGAAGTAGCCGAAGGAGCCGCCGGACCAGTGGCTGTCCTGCAGGCAGCCCTCCCGGTCATTGGGGACCTCCACGCCCAGATATTCCCGATACAGGCGGGCCCACTCGGCCGGGACTTCCTCTGCCCGCAGCGTACCGCCGATGAGCTGTTTTTCGATCTCGTACCGCACCATGACGTGCAGGCAATAGGTCAGCTCGTCCGACTCGGTGCGGATGAGGCTCGGCTCCACCTTGTTCACGGCCCGGTAGAACTGCTCGGCGCTTACCCCGCCCAGCTGCTCCGGGAAGAACGCCTGCACCCTGGGGTAGATGGCCTCAAGGAACGCGCGGGAACGGCCGATGAGGTTCTCGTAAAAGCGGGACTGGCTCTCGTGGACGCCCATGCTGACGCCGCCGGCCAGGCAGGTATACTGCAAGTCATCCCGGATACCCAGCTCGTACAGCGCATGGCCGCCCTCGTGGAGGACGGAGTACATCGACGAGGCCACGTTGTGCAGATCGTAATGGGTGGTGATGCGGACATCCTTGTTGTTGAACTCCAGCGTGAAGGGATGCTCGGTCTCGCCAAGGCCGCAGTGGCCGCGGTCGATGCCCATGACCTCCATGATGTAGTCGGCAAAGGCCTTCTGCCGCTCCACCGGATATTCCAGATGCAGGAAGCTGTCGTCGACCGGGGGCTTCTCGCCGATGGCCCGGACAAGCGGCACGATGCCATCCCGCAGCGTCTCAAAGAAGGCGTCCAGCTGCCGGGTGTCCACCCCGCGCTCATACTCGTTCAGCAAGGCGTCGTAGGGAGCCTTGGCTGCATCGTAGTAACCCGCAAATTTCCGGTTGTAATCCACAAGCTCCTGCAAAACGGGGCAGAACGAAGCGAAATCGTCGTTCTCCTTGGCCTTGTGCCAGACATCGCTGGCGCGGTTGGTCAGCTCGGTGTAGGCCATATACTCGTCCGCCGGGATGCGGGCCAGTTTCCCGCTCTCGCGGCGCAGCAGCTCCACCTCGCGCTTGTGGAGAGCATCGAGCGAGCCGGACGCCGCAGCCAGTTCGTCCAGCAGACGCTTCGTCTCCGGGTCAGTCAACAGCTTCTGGTGCTCTCCGGCCAGGATGCCGAGAGCCACGCCCCGGCCCTCGGCGGTGTTCTTCGGGGCCACCGTCACGGCGTCCAGATAGAGGGAATTCTCCGCGCAGGCATAGGCGTAGAGTTTCTTTTGCAATGCGTCAAGGCGGGCCAGTCGTTCTGTTTGTTCCATAGGGCTTCTCCTTTTTCATTCTTCCGTCGGGAAGGCTGGATTTTTCCAGAAAAATTTGTGCCGGGCCTGCGGGTCCGGGTCCGGGATCTCGAACTCATACCGCTCGGTCGCATTGATGACCGTCGTGCGGCCGCGGCTGCATACGCGGGGCAGCTTTGCATCATAATTCAGGTGGATATGGCCGTGCACGAACCACTTGGGCTGGTACTCTTCCAGCAGGTCGTTGAAACAGTCGAACCCCTTGTGGGCCTTATCAAAGCCATCGTTCAGGCCACCTGCCGGGGCATGGGTCAGCAGCAGGTCGATGCCGCCCGCGTGGTGGGCCTTGAACCAGAGCTTCCGCACCCGGCGGCGCATCTCCCGCTCGGTGTACTGGTAGGCCTCCTCGTCCCGGTTGTAGCGGATGCAGCCGCCCAGCCCCATGATGCGCAGCCCTTTCCAGACGTAGACCTCATCGTCCACGCAGATGCAGCCGCCCGGCTCACCGTGGCGGTAGCTGCCGTCATGGTTGCCGTGCACATACAAGATCGGGGCCGAGGTAAAATTCGTCAGATATTCCAGGTATTTCTTGGGCAGGTCGCCGCAGGAAAGGATCAGGTCGATCCCCTGCAGCCGCTCCCGTGTGCAGTAATCCCACAGTGCTTTGGAGGGGGTATCCGAAATCGCAAGTATCTTCACGTCCGCAATGCTCCGTTCTGTTGAATTTTTTGCTCGTTACAGCGGCATCCCTTTCAGGCTGCCCAGACCATTGATCTCCATCAGGCCGCGCGTTTTGACGTTGAGGTCCTCGTAGAGCGGCAGTGCGCCTTCCACGCATTCGCCCAGCCAGTCCATTTCCATCAGCTCTTTGGGCGTGTAGGTATCCCCCTGCGGCACCATTTTCACATGCCCCTGCGCATACAGCCCGCCCGACGGGAAGATGGCCAGCTCATGCTTGCGCAGGTTCTCCTCGATGATGTTCAGCAGCTGGCGGGTGCCGCCGGCCAGCTCTTCATAATAGTCCACCCGCTCGGCATCGCTCTGCAGGCCCCACCAGTAGTTGACTGCCTTGCCGCTGGCCTCGCTGCCCCAGGTGCCATTGAAGACCGAACGGATGATGCCGATGTAGAAGGTCTCCCACTTCCACACCGGCAGCGCCACCGGCTTCAGGCTGCCGTCCGGCAGGCGGCGGCAGAGGCCGAAGTCGCGGTTGCTGTCCGCCGGTTCATTGCTGCTGCGGGCGTAGAGCAGGGTGATGTCCTCCCGGTCGGAGAAATCCAGCGGCTGCCCCTCCACCGGCACACAGGCCCAGCGGAGCACCACATGGCCGTCCGGCCGGACGGCCCGCATCCCGCGCGCAAAGGCGTTGACCGCCGCCGGGACGCCGTACACCGGGCTCGCGGCCACATAGCCCACCCGGTCCGTCTTGGAGAGGATGCCCGCCAGCATACCCAGCAGGTAGTTCACTTCATAGGTGCGCGGGTAGTAGGTGCGCACCAGCGGGTGCGGGGTGTTCAGGCAGCAGTTCAGGATCTTGGTCTTCGGGTGCTGGGCTGCCACCTTCAGGCAGGCAGGCCGCATCCGGATGCTGGTGGTGAACACCACATCCGCATTGTCGTGGGCCACTTCTTCCAGGATCTGTTCCGCATCCACCTCCGGGGATACGTTTTCCCGGTTGGTGATGACGAGCCGGTCGCCAAATTCCGCCTTGAGGGCCTCGATGCCCTTTTCGTGGCCGCGCACCCAGGCGCTCGTTTTGGCGTCGTATTCGTGCAGGAAGACTACCTTGAGCTGGCTGGGCTTCTGGCTGAAGATGTTCAGCTTACTCAGCAGCGGCTCGCTGGCGGAGTTCGGCTCCAGTGAGAGCGTTACCGCGTGGGGCTCGGTCAGGATTTTGATCTCATCCCACAGCTTGGAGAGGTTCTCCCGCACCTGCGCCGGGGTGGACTGGCAGGCGTCCGAATAGCGGTAGACCGAAAGGTAGACCAGCAGGGCGTCGCCCGGCGTCAGGTCCAGCGCCGAACCACCCAGCGCATAGAACTGCTGGCTGAACATGGTGTAGAGCGACGAAAAATTCAGCCGGTCGTCGTCCGTCCAGGCTTCGCCCGACGCCTTGCAGACCAAAGTCTGCAATTTTGCATAGCCGCCCAGTTTGGAGAAGCTCACGTTGTTCACCTTGGACAGCTTGTAAAAATCGAGAAATTCGTAGTAGATCTTATTTTCCAGCGTATCGTTCCGGGCCGGGATGAGCCGGGTCACGGTGCCGGGGACGGTGACAGCCTCATAATATTTGAGGACGGACACCCGCTTGTTGCCTTCCTGCACATAGAACCGGTTCAGGTATTCGTAGGCGATGATGGGGGTATGGATGCCCTCTTCCAGATGGGCATCGCAGAGGTTCGACCACTTGACGGCGAACTCGGTGTCATCGTCCAGCAGGGGCATGAAGTTGGCGGCAAACGCCGTGTGGCGGCCGCTGGTCTTGGTGCCCACGATGCTCTCGGCGGGGATGTCCACCAGCCCAAGCGGCTCCTGCGCCACGATGTCCACACCGTTCAGGATCTCATCCAGGACTTTCAGATAAGGCGACTGCCCCCGCGCGACGCAGGCACGGTATGCACGCTGGCCCGCACGCAGCGCATTTCTGTAATCTTCTATCATAGCAAGACTCCTTCCAGGGAAATGAAGGGTTTCTTCCACTCTTTGGAGCATACACGGCTCCAAGCACAGTATACCATGAAATTTGGATTTGTGGGAGATTTTCTCCCCCGAAGGAGTTGATTTCAGTCAAATTTTCAGGTACGATAGAAAAGAAGAGCGTATTTTGAGAGGTAACGACTATGCAAACGGAACAGCTTCCCCGTCTGGAAGCAGGCGAATACCCCGGCGGCATCTGGTATTATGAGCCACACACCTACCTGCCCTACCGCTATGTGCTGGGCCGGGTGGGCAGACACCCGCTGGTCTGCATCGGCATCAACCCCAGCACCGCGCAGCCCGGCGCACTGGACCCCACCCTGAAAAGCGTGGAACGGCTGGCCAATGCCAACGGCTTCGACAGCTGGATCATGTTCAACGTCTACCCCCAGCGTGCCACCGACCCCAACGACATGGACAAGGTCCCCGACCGCGCCCTCTGCGACGAGAACCTGCGCTGGCTCCGGGCCGTGCTGGCCGAGACCGAGCCGACCATGTGGGCGGCCTGGGGAACCCTGATCGAAAAGCGGGATTACCTGCCCGGCCTGATGCGGGAGATGGTGGCCCTGACCCGTGAGCGGGAGATCCCGTGGGTCACCTTCGGCAAGCGGAGCAAGAAGGGCCACCCCCACCACCCGCTCTACCTGCGCAAGGATTCCACTCCGGAGCCGTTCGATGTGGAAGAATATCTCGACACCTGTTTCTGACCAAGGGAGGCCTGCACCATGACACCGGAACGCTATCAGAAGATCCTGCACTGGCTGAACGCCCACCCGGCGGCAAAGCGCCTCGTCATCCTGCTGAACCACTGGCTCCCGGCGGTGCCGTTCGTCTGCTACCCGGTGCTGCTGGTGCTGCTGAACCTCCAGTGGTTCCGGCTGCTGCGGGGCGGGCTGGACCAGACCGCCCTCGATTTCATGCAGTGCATCGCCCGCGCCATTCTGGTGCCGGGGTTCGTCTTTCTGGGCGGCACCCTGCTGCGCAAAAAGCTCAACTTTCCCCGCCCGTATGAGCAGCCCGGCTTCACCCCGCTGGTGGAAAAGGAGACCCACGGCCAGTCCTTCCCTTCCCGCCACGCGCTGAGCGCGGCCGTGCTGGCGGCCGTGTGGCTCTCTTTTTATCCGGCGGTCGGCGGCGTCATGGTCGCTGTCACCGTGGCCATCTGTGTGCTGCGGGTGCTGGCCGGGGTGCATTTCCCACGCGATGTCATCGCCGGTGCCCTGCTCGGTTTTTCGCTTGGCATCGTCGGAATGCGGCTGCTCTGAGAGCTGCTCGACCCGCCCGGCCGAAAAATTTCAAAAAAATCCACTTTTTTGCTTGACAGAACCCGATGGGTATGGTATTATACTTCTCGCAGCCCGCCTCCGACGGTGGCCTGCCCAAGATAAGGAACCCAATGGGATAACAACGTGCGCCCGTAGCTCAGGTGGATAGAGCAACTGCCTTCTAAGCAGTGGGCCGGGGGTTCGAGTCCCTTCGGGCGCATTATGTGGTGCCTTTAGCGTAGTCGGTTAACGCGCCAGATTGTGGATCTGGAGACCGTGGGTTCGAGTCCCACAAGGCACCCTCTCATCAAAAAGACCAAGAATCAAATGATTCTTGGTCTTTTTTCTTTCATGTTTCTCTGTGGGACTCGAACAGCACGGCCCCGCCAGCGGCGGGGTAACAAACAGCCCAGTGGGCTGTTTGTTAGTGCGCGGGTCCTAGACCATTAGGAATGTCTACCGTGGCCCCACGTTGGGTGCCTTGTGGGACTCGAACAGGGCGGCGGTGCGTAAGCACCGTAAGCGATCAGCCCTGCGGGCTGTCGCTTAGCCCGCGGGTCCTAGACCATTAGGAATGTCTACCGTGGCCCCACGTTGGTTGCCTTGTGGAACTCGAACAGCACGGCCCCGCGTTTTTCTGCTTCCACCGTTCCAAAACGACCCCAGCCGCAGCACAGAAGCCCCCACTTCTGCGCTGCGGCTGGTTTTTTTCAGCTGTTGAGCTGTTTCATGATCTCCCCGACTTCTTTGCTGCTGTAGCCTTCCTTCAGCAGCTCCGTCCGGATGGCGGCATCGCTCCGGCCCTGGCTGCGCAGGCGGGCGGCGGTGTAGGGCACCGCCGTGCTGCCCAGCACACCGCTCTTGCCCACGTTCAGGTTCCCGCTGCCCGGACCCGACGTGCCCGAAGCCCCCGCTGCTGCCGCTCTCTGGGCCGCTGCCGCGCTGGCTTTCTGGGCCTGCTGGGCCGCCTTGGACTGCTTGAGGGCCCATTCGCCCTTGGCGATGTTCAGTTTTTCGCTGGTCACCTGATTATTGAACTGCTGCTGGCGGAGCTTGTCCTGATACTGCTGCTGCGCAAAGTCGTTGTCGTACTTCTGCTGCGCCTGCGCGTTCTGGACCTGCTTTTCCTGCATCTGCTGGTTCCAGGCCGTATCCGCACGGTCTGCCTCATAGGCACGGTTGTTCGCGTAGATGTTGTACCCGGTGTTCACGAGCGACCCCGCCAGCGAGCCGAGGCCCGTGGTGCCGGAGAGCGCGATCTGCACCGCGTCGCCGATGAGGCCCAGCACCGTGACCGCATTGTTGAACCGCTGCTGCTTCCGGGCGGCGGCCTCCTGCTCCTGCGCGGCGTAGTTGCCATACAGGGTGTCCAGACGGCTCAGGTAGTCCTGATACTGGCCGTAGTCCTGCTGATAGGCCGTGTTGTAGGCGTTGCCCAGCTGTTCCAGCCGGGTGTAATAGTCCGAAAGTTTCTGCTGATACAGCCCTTGCGCGTTCTGCTCCTGCGTGTTGAGCTGGTCCAGCTGGGAGACCAGCGCATCGCCGCCGCTGTCGTAGGTGTCCAGCGCCAGCTGATACAGCGTCGGGATGGCCTGATTCAACGCCCCGATCTGCTGCTGGTAGGCCTGCTGGGCCACGCTGGCCGCATAGCTGGAGCCGTAGCCGCCCGTCAGCGCAGCGGCCTGTGCGGCAGCATCGGCGCTGGCGTTGTGGGCGTTCTGGGTGTACGCCTGCGCATACTGCTGGTACAGCGGGTCCTGCGCGTAGTTGTAGTGGAACGCTCTCCGCGCGTTCAGGTCGTTCAGGGTGCGGTCGATCTGGTCCTGATACCGGCTCTGGTAGTCGCCGGGGGCAGCGCTCTGCTGCGCCTTCAGGGCCGCTTCTGCTTCCGTCACCTGCTCAGAGGGCTGATACCCCGCCGACGCCAGTGCATTCTGCACCTCCTGGCGGCTGTTCAGCCCCTCGGTGGAGTAGTTCTTTTTCTTGTCGCTTGCCATAGAGTCTCCTTTCTCACTGCAGTTTCCGCAGCTTGGCCCCCAGCTCGTCCGAGACGTTCTCCACGTCCAGATTGCTCAGAACGTATTGCAGCTGCTCCTGCATCTGGTAGAGGTAGTTCCGCAGTGCGCGGGCATCCTCCGGGTCCATCTTCTCACTCAGCTTCGGCAGGCCCAGCTTGCTCAGGCCCGAAATGCTTGCCATCCTGTCATGCCTCCTGTTCCATCAGTCTGCCCCGCGCCGTCGCGAGGGTGCGCGCCAGACTGCGCAGGGTGATCTGCCCTTTGCCGGTCAGCCGCAGCCGGAATATGCCGCAGCGGCGGGGCGCAAGGTGCAGGTCGAACCGCTTCTGCTTCCCGGCCACGGCCCATTGTGCCAGCTTCTCCCAGGGGCCGTCGTCGTAGCAGATCGCCAGCTCCACGGTGCTGGCACATACGGCATCCATCTGGAGCGTCAGCCGGGAGAGATACCGGTCCTCGGCCTCGTCCATCCCGAACGCACCCGTGATGAGTTCAAAGTCCACCGTTTCCTCCACGCCCTCGGTGGTCTTCCAGTCCCGTTCACGGCTGGGGTCGGCGGCCCAGATGTCGTGCCCATCCCAGAGGTAGAGCTGCCCGCCGGTGCTGGCCATGGCGTAGGAGCAGCCGTCTTCCTCCTGCCAGAGGCCCCGCTCGGTGTCGTAGACGAGGAGCCGCTCTTCGAGCGCGTCTCCTTCCCGGCCGCTGTCCCGCGCCAGATAGAGATAATAGCGGCCATCCAGCGCACCGCCCACCGCCGTCTGCACGTTGGAGAGCCGGGCCGTGTTCAGTTTTTCGGACACCTTGGTGGGGATGCTCCCGTCCCAGGCCATCACACCGTCCGGCGAGAGATAGTAAAGTGTCTCGTTCAGCACGCAGAGGCTGCTGGCCGCGTTCCGGGCCACCCCACGGCAGCGCAGGGAACTGAGCTGGAAATCCGACGGCTTAGAGCCGTAGAGCTTGTGCAGGGCGTTCTCCTTGAAAAACAGCACCGACCCCAGGCAGGTAGCCGCGCCGGTAAACGGCCCGTCGCTGCCCACCGTGACCGCATAGCTGTCCTCCGCGATGCCGCGGTAGGAGAACCAGTTGGTAGGGTCGCCCAGCTTGCAGCCGTAGATGACGTTCTCATTCTGCGCGCAGCCCCACAGCCGGTTGTCGTACTCGGTCAGATAGTCCAGGTCCGGCACCCGGCGTTCCAGCCGGAAGGCATCGGTGTTCCCTTCCATCGTCGCGCCTTTGCCGTCGATGCCGGTCCAGCGGAGCATCTCCCGGCCCTTGGTCAGGGTCCCGTAAAAATAATCGCCGCCTGGCTCGGCCTGCACCTGCACCCAGTCGTCGCCGCGCGCCGTGACGATGCGGTCTCCTTTCAGCTCCTTCCAGTGCAGGTCATCGCCGTCCTCCACGCCGCTCACCGTCACGGTATCCCAGACGGCAAAGTCTTTCCCGATTCCGCCCGCCTCGATCCGGCACCACTTCAGCTCGATGGCCGACCAGTTGCCCGAAGCCTCGTTGTAGATTTCCAGCACGCTTTCGCTGCTGTACGGCTTCTGGATGTTGTTCACCTTGAGGAACAGCTGCCCGTCCGCCGGATTTTCCGGCTCCTTTGTGCCCTTTCCGGAAACAGTATAGGTCTTGCCGGACGCATCGCAGGGGGTCAGCACCACATCGGCACCGCCGCTGTCCCACACGGCGCCGAGCTTCGTCACCGAACGGTCCCGCGTGTCAAAGGCGATCTTATCCGGGAAGATGATGACCTTGGTGCCCATGCCCACCATCTTCTTTTTGCTGTCCGCCACCGCATTCCAGAAAAACTCGGCCTCCTGCGGGGTCTCATCCGAGTTGTAGATGAGGTTCTTCCCCGCCGCCACCAGCAGGCCGTTCAGGTGGTAGATGCCGTTCATCTGCACGACGCTCCGCAGCCTGCGGCGGGGGATGCGGGTGCTCAGCGCCGGGAAGTCCCGGCTGCTGAAATTTTTGCTGCTGCCCGCCTCGGCCTCGTTGCAGCTGTACGTCTCATTCAGGCCGCCAAAGGCCCGCAGCAGGGTGCGGCTGGTCGCTGCCGCCGCACGGCTCGTTCCGCTCATCGCGTCCACCTCCTCACCAGCGCCATTGCGCCCGGCAGCGGGGCGGGTGCTTCTGCCGCAGCCAGACAGCCAGTTCGCTCAGCAGGCCGTTACACTGGGCCTGCTCCCCGGCATAGCGGTCAGTCTCTCCCAGAGCCGAATCGATGCGGGCGCACAGAACGTGCGGATACAGCGCATCAAAGGGCACCGGCACCAGCAGCACCGTGTCGTCGGGCAGCGTCTCCCCGCTCCACGCGAGGTCGGCCCCTGCGGCGGCGTATTCGTCGGCCCCACTCTTCTCAAACAGCTGCTGGCGCAGCAGCGCATCTTCTTCGCAGAGCCAGCGGCGGCAGGTCTCGTCCGAGATCTTGCACCCCGGCCGCAGCTCCCGTGCGCGCGCCAATGCCTGTTCTACCGTCATTGCAAAACTCCTTTCGTTTTTGAAAAAAGCCCGGCAGGGCGATGTTCCCGGCCGGGCCGCTGTTTTCTCAGGTCACTGGGCCGCGTTTTCAGCTGCCGCGATGCGGGCAGCCGTACGCTCGTCCTGCATCTGGCTGTGTTCCAGCACCTCCGCCACTTCGGGCGGGACCTCCACCTCCACGCCCCGGCGGATCTTGTAGTTCACGCCGTTGACGCTGACGAACAGGTCCTCCTTATAGCGGCTGTTGTCCTTGAACAGCTTGATGCGCACTGCCTTTTTCTCGCTCATAGAAACTCCTTTCTGCCCTCCGTCCGCAGGGCCCGCCTGTTTTTACTTCTCACATGTTTGCTCATTCAGCAGGGCCAGAACCAGCCCGCCAAAGAAGAGGGTCAGTTCGCCGCCGCATTGGCCGAGTAGCTGGACACGCTCTCGATGCGGATCATGTACTGCTCCACCAGACGCTCGGCGGCGCGCATTCCCTTCCAGCCCACGGAAGCGCGCTGGTTCAGCGGATCGTCGCCATAGCCCAGCTGCTTGACGATGTGCTCCAGACCGCCGCCTTCCAGCTCGGTGACGCCATAGGCGTGGGCACCCAGCACCAGCGTACCGAACACGGCCAGACCGGCCGGGCAGGTGGCGTCCTTCCAGATCTTGGCCTCGCTGGTCTCGATGAAACGGATGTTGCCCAGCTTGCCGATCTCGCCGCGGAACATGGCCTCCGGGTCGGCATACTTATGCACCTCGATGAACTCCCGGCTGGTCTTCAGGTCGTAGGCGGCGTAGGGGTGGATGATGGCGATGTAGCTGTCGCCGATGGGGTCGGCGTTCATCGCGCCCAGCTGGGCCGCCGCCTGGAAGAACAGCTTCGGGGTCAGGGTGCAGGTCTTGTCCAGACCGGCGCGGCTGGTCACGGCCGTCTCGGTGCCGTCGGTACTCTGCTTGGGCGCATAGAGAACGTTGGTGCCGCCCGCCAGCACATCGCGGGTGATGCTGTCCATGGTGCGGCCCGCCTGGCTGGCCAGCACACGGGTGGCCTGCACGACATTGTTGTCGATGGCGGTCATCTGCAGCACATCGGTCAGCGGGGTCCAGCCGCCGTACTGGTGCAGGTCACTGGTGATGGTGGTCACGTTCAGGGTCTGGCCGTTGGGGGTCACACCCTCGGTCAGCGGGGTGGTGGCCTTGGGCAGGCTGTCGTACTTGCGGAACTCGATGGTCTTGCCGCCGTTCTGGGGCACCGGGTAGTAATCCGCAAACTGGTCGTGGACGAGGCGCGGCTCGGCCTGGTCGATGAGGCGCTTCTCATAGAAGGTCTTCATCTCGGCGGTCATGGTGCCGGAGGTATTGTTCAGCGCGGCGGAAGGGTCGGCGAACAGCTGGAGGTCGAACTTCATTGCAGTGTCGTTCATACGGTTTTCCTTTCTTTCTTGCGGTGTAACATACGGACTTCTTCGATTCGCGCTCCCCTGCCAGAGGAGCTGCGTTCAGAACGTGATGACTTCCCCATGGAGGGCCTTGCGTTCCAGCGCTTCCCGCTGGGCGCGGGTCATGCGGGAAACATCCGCCCCGGTCACGGCGGCGCTGCCGGGGCGGGTGCCGTTCTCTGCCGGGCGGGACGCCCGCTGCCGGATGCGCTCCACAACGCCCTGCTCCACGGCATGGGCGGTCTGGCACAGCGTGTCCTCGTAGTGGGCCAGACGGTAGGCGTCCGCCATCCGCATCCCCGGCAGCTGCATCAGACGGCGCATCTCCGGGTGCCGCAGCTCCTTTTTCAGCGAGAACTCCGGCATCACCTGCCGCAGCGCTGCCTCTTCGGCTGCCCAGCGGCTGTGCAGGGCGGCCACGGCCTGTCGGCCCGGCAGATGCTCCGGCAGCGGCGGGCGGGGCGGTTCCGGGGTGAGACAGGGTGCTTCCGGGCCGGGGTTTGTCTTCGGGATTTCCTCCTTCGGGGTCTCCGGCGGCGCTGCCTCCTCCCGGCCCGGCTTCAGGGTGCCGGAGGCGACGGCCTGCCGGGCCTGTGCCTCGCTCAGGGCCGGGGCGCTCCCTGCGCCGCCGGTCTCGCCGCCCTCTGCGAACAGTTGCAGGTCCATCATGGCCGCTTCGCCCCGGCGGCTCAGGTCTGCAAAGCGGAGGTTGTCCGGGTAGCGCTCGGCCAGCAGGGCAAACCCGGCCTTGGCCAGCTCAAAAGCCCCCTCTACCCACGGCTCCTGCGGGGCGGCGGCAGTCACGGCCAGCCGGGGGCCTTCCGGCTCATCCCAGGCATCGCTGCGGGCGGTCTTTTCTCCTGCCAGCAGGCTCACCAGAGCCTGCATCAGGGTGCTGGCACCGGCGCAGACGATGTCCTGCCCGGCGGGGGCATAGCCCGCGTGGCCGGACGCTTCCAGCCGCAGGGTCAGGCCCTCCGGGCCGTCCAGTTCACTGTAGATCACACGGATCATCGGTTCTCCTTTCCAAGGCCCATGGCATCTGCCGCGGCCTTTGTGCTCAAATTGTCTGCAGGGCCGGTCACAGCAGCCTTCCCCGGCTGTTCCTGCGCCGTCAACCGGCTCTGCAAAACGGCCAGCTGCATGGCCAGCGTCCCGTTCTGCCGCACCCGCTGGCGGACTTTCTCGATGCCCTCAAAATCCATCATCTCCAGCGCTGCCAGAGCCGCATCGGCGTTGGCCGGGGCAAAGAAGCCCAGCTGATAGCACTCTTTGGCGGTCTCGTTCTGGCTCAGACGGCTGAAGGTCGATTTCTTCTCGGCGCTCACCACGATGTCGAAGACCGGTTCGCGGCTGCCCAGCTCCACCCCGCCCACGGTGCCGGCCGGCTGTGGGCGGAGCGCAGCCCCGGAAAAGGGCACGAACTCGTTCTGGCCTGCGGCCCCCACGATGCGAAAGACCCGCTCTTCGTCGTAGAACTGCCGCATCAGGTCCAGGATGAGGTAACACTCCCTGGCAAAGGCGCGGTACGCGCTCTTGAGCATATCCCGGCTCAGCTTCGAGCCTGCCTCCTGTAAGGCGGCAATGGCCGAAGCTGCCGTCACGCCGCCAGCGGTGCCGCCCTGGGTCATATCGCGGTTGCCGGAGATCTCCTTCAGCTCCTCGATGCGGCTGTTGCGGTAGCTCAGGCTGTTGCCCTGCAGGCCCGCCGTCTGCAAGGGGCGGAAGCTGTCGTCGCCCAGCCGCCCCACTACATGGACGATATCCCGCGAGAGGTCTGCCAGTTCTTCTTCGTTCACACCGGCCGTGTCGCTCAGCACATACCGCTGCTTCGAGGCGAGCAGAACGTTCTCGTCCATCGCATGATTCATCCGGTCGATGGCGGTCTGGCACTCCTTCATCACATCAATGTATCCGAAGCCCGCCGGGCTGTCCTCCTCCATGAACAGCGGGTCGAACACGAACGGATACTTGCCGTGGTCATAGAATCCGCGCCCGGCCAGCGCCGGGTCGTTCTCGCTGGCGTAGAGCACCACCCCGTTGCAGAACTTGCAGTAGTGCAGCAGCACCCGGCCCTCGGCGTCCGGCTTTTTGTAGTACCAATCCACCACGACGCTCTTTTCGGTGGTGTCCAGCCCGCCGTCGTGGAGGAACCGGGGCACATCCAGTACACTGGCGCTGTGGCCCTTGAGCTGGGGCCAGCGGGTCTCCAGCTGTCTGGTGTTCTCCATCCGCAGCGAGAAAAAGTTCGGCGATGCCTGGATATCCTCCACGCCCGGCTCCCAGTAGAGCATGAGCAGATTCATGGGCCGGATGGCGATCTCGCCCAGGCCGCCGTGCGCTTCCGGGTCCCAGAAGACGCCCTTGACGCCGGTGCCCTGCTTGAGCTTGCGCCACCAGGTGTCGCTGTACACCTGCTCGTAATCGGCCTGTTCCAGCACCACCGGCAGGATGCTGGAAAGTACCCGCGCAGTCTGTTCGTCGTCTGCCGCGCGGGGCAGCACGTTCGGGGCCGGGTAGTTGTCCATCGCATCGGCGTGTTTGTTGGCGATGGAGTTGAACAGCCACCCGCTGGACGGCTGGGGCTTGCCCTCCATCATCGGGTTCTGGTAATTTTTCCAGTGCCCCATCCGGAACCACAGTTCGTTGTCCACCAGCCGTTTGTCGAGCGCTGCCTTGCCTGCCTTGTACTTTTGCAGAACAGCCGCCGCCTCTGCGACCTCCTCCGGCCCGATGGGCAGTTTTTCACGTTCAAATCCCATAGCTTCTCCTTTCCTGACCCTCTCAGTTACCTCTTCGCCAGAGGCTCCCCTACCAGGGGAGCTGGCATCGCGAAGCGATGACTGAGAGGTTGTACCACATGTCACGTTTCCGTTTCGCTTCGCGCCTGAGAGGTTCAGATCCGATAAAACCTTGCCTGCCGGTGCAGTTCCAGCGGGTCGTCCCCCACCGGCGGGCGGGCCGTGCGCCGGGGCGGCGAGATGGGGTGTTCCATCAGGACGTACCGGCACTCGTCGTAAATGTGGTCTTCCTGCCGGGTGTCGATGTCCTCCACGTTGCTCTCGTCGTACACCAGATTCGGGATGGTGCGCAGGAAGTGCCTGCAGGTATCGAACACCTGAAACATGGGCCTGCCCTCGGCATCGAAGGCCAGCCGGTAGTGGAACTGCATCTTACCGGCCAGTCGGGTGTGGTCGCCGGGCATCCAGTGCAGGAAGTTCGGCCCCCGCTCCATCATGGCGGCGATGCTCTCGCCCCGGCTCTCGTCGAAGATGGCCGGGTCCGCAATGCCCTGGATGACCCGGCCGCGCAGCTGCGGGTCGTTCTGCTCCACCTCCCGGATGCGCCGGGCCTGCTCCACCGGGTCGATCCGCAGCCCCTCGTTCGGGCGGCCTGTGCAGCCGTACAGCTCTTTGATGCGGTAGAGCCGCCCTTCCTCATCCGCCGCGTACCACCCCACCGAGAACGGCTTCGAAAACCCGAAGTCGAACCCGCGGTAGATCTTCCAGTGCTTCGGGATGGGGAACGGTGCGATGACATGGGTCCAGCGCTGGTCCTGATAGTGGGCGGGGTCGTTCCGCCACTCGGTGAACACCTGACCGGAGAAGCTGTCCCAGCTGCCATAGAGCAGGGCCTGTTTTTCCGCTTCGGGCAGAGAGGCCAGACTTGCAAGGTAATCCGGGTCGTTTTCCAGCAGGGCTGGGTTGTCGAAGACGCTGGATGGGATAAACACCCGCGCCCGCTGCAGTACCTTTTCCGTCCCGTCCGGCATCCGCACCGGGAACGCTTCCACGATGGGAGTGCCGGGCGGGGCCGGGGTGATGAACCGGGCCTTGACCCAGCCGTGGCCGACGCCGCCGGGGTTGGTGGTGGCCCGCAGGTACACCCGCGTGCCGGGCCCGGTGGGGCGGTTGCGGCTCATCATGTAGCTGTACTCCTCCCATTCGAAGTGGGTCAGCTCATCGAAGCCGATGAAATCAAAGGCCTTGCCCTGATAATTCGTGCGGTCCTTGGTGTACTGCATCGAGCCAAAGTAGATCTTTGCCCCGCTGGGGAAGACCCACACATGGCTCGTGGCGTTGTACTGCGCCTCCGGGAAGGCCCGGCGGTAGTAGACCAGACTCTTGTCCACGAGGTCGCTCAGCTGGGGAAAGGTCTTGCGCAGGATGAGCCCCCGGTAGTGCGGGATCTGCACCTGCCGCAGCGCCTCGATGATGAGCGCATCGCTCTTGCCGCCGCCTGCCGCGCCGCCGTAGAGAGCCTCCGGCTCCGGTCTGCGCATGAACTCCCTCTGCCGGGGCTGGGGCCGCCAGACGACTGGCGCATTCGTTCCTGTCTTCATACATCCTCCACCGGCGGCAGCAGCACCACGCCGCACTCCCGGCCCTCTGCATCCGCGCCCTGTTCGTTCAGCGTCTTGGCCACAGCGGCCAGGTCTTTGAGCACCGCAGTGGCTTCCTTCAGGCCCTTCATGGTCCCGGCCGCCTCTGCACCGTCGCGGCGGGCCGCTTTCTGGCGGGTGTTCAGTTCCTTCACCTCCTGCGCCAGCATCGTGCTCAGCGTGTCCGTGGCGCGGTGCAGGTTGTCCAGCCCCTTGCCCGCCGAAGGTCGTATCTTCTGCGCCATTCGGTTCATTTCACATCCTTTCGTTTTGATTTGTCAACATAATACCACCAATCATCTTTTCGCAACAGTGCAACCTTTTGCAAGCCCGCTCTGTAATTTTTCAAATCTGTTTTCCATTCTGTACAATCTCGCCGTGCAAAAATCCCCCTGTCCGCGTTCTTTTTCCGCAAACAGGGGGATCTGCCCTCAATTTTTTAAGGAAAAGCATAAAAATGGGCTGGCGTATAATTTTCAAATGGTTTATACTATATCTAAAATTCGTTTCATTCCGACCTTCGGAGGTTTTTTATGGTACACCCCGATCAGCTGCCTGCGCAGCTTGCCCGCAGGTTCCGGCCCGAATGGCGGCTCGTGTTTTTCTCCGCCTTCGGGTTCGGCCTGCTCGCGCACTTTTATAAGATGGCCAACTGGCTCCCCAACTGGGATTCCCTCGTCTTCCGGTACGATGCCCAGCAGATGCTGCAATATGGCCGCTATTTTCTCTCGCTGGCCTGCGGGCTCAGCTCCTATTACGACCTGCCATGGCTGAACCTGCTGCTGGGCTTGTTGTTCCTGGCTGGTTCGGCGGTCTGCGTGGCGGCGCTGCTGCACCTGAAAAAGCCGGTGGCGCTGGTGCTGACCGGGGCTTTGATCGCGGTCTTCCCCACCGTCACCTCCACCTTTGCCTATGAATACGTCGCCGACGGCTACTGTCTGGCCATGCTGGCCGCCTGCCTCAGCGCGCTTCTGCTCACCCGGCCGGGCCGGCGTTCCTTCTTCGCGGGGGCAGCCTGCCTGTGGTTCTCCGTGGGCATCTATCAGGCTTATCTGACCGTCACCATCACCCTGCTTCTGGTCTGGCTGCTGGACGATCTGCTCTTTCACCGCCGCAGCGCTGCCGCGTCCCTCCGCAGTGCGGGGCGGTTTCTGGCAGGCGGTGTGCTGGCCGGAGCGGTCTATGCTGTGGCCCTGCAGCTGGTTCTCGCCTTTTCCGGCACCGCCCTGTCCGACTATCAGGGCTTCGACACCGTCGGTTCGCTCCATCTCTGGTCGGCTCTGCATGGCTGCATCACCCGCTTCTTCCGCTTCTTTTTTGACCTGCACAACGGCCTCACGGTCTGGTTCGTGCTCAACGTTCTAGTCTTTGCCTTGCTGGCCGTTTTCCTGCTGACCGTCCTCGTACAGCAGACCCTTTGGCACGACCCGGCCCGCTTTTGGCTCCTGCTCGTCTATCTGGCCGCACTGCCGCTGGGGGCCGCGGCCCTCTATTTTCTCAACCCCTGGGTCGATTACCACAACCTGATGACCATGGGCTACGCCGCCTTTTATCTGAGCTTCTTGCTGTTCTACGAGCGGCTGGACGGCCTCTCGCCGCGCGCTTCCGCGCTCCGGAGCTGGGCCATCCTCCTTGTGGGAGGGGCCGTCGTTTTCTACTGCATCGTGCTGGCCAATGTCTGCTATCACCTGTCCCAGATGAGCTATGAGCGCTCTTACGGCACCCTTCTGCGCATTGCAGACCGCATCGAGCAGCTGGACGGCGCGGACGCTTGCACCCGGATCGCCGTCATCGGCCATCTGCCCGATTCCAGGGCTTATTCTGCCGACCTCTCCCCGGAAATGACCGGCTACACGGCCGGCCTCATCCTCCGCGCGGATGATCCGACGGTGGGCCAGAGCGTCCTCACGGCTGCATTGAACGACTACTGCTCCACCGACTACACCTTTGCCACCCGCGCAGAAAAGCAGCAGCTCCTCGCGCTGGACGAAGTCCGTCAGATGCCCCTTTGGCCGCAGACTGGTTCGGTCGCAGTCGTGGGCGATACCATCGTCATCCGGGCGGGAGAGGGGATCGACACAAATGACTGAACTTCCCATCCTCTATTTTCACGCCGATGACTACGGCATGACCGCCCATGGCGATGCCCTCATCCGGGACTGCCAGACCCACGGCTGCCTGAACAGCGTCAGCATCGTGCCCAACGGTTCGCTGGAAGAAGCCGTCGCCGCGCTGCGCCCTTCCGGGCTGAAGCTGGCTGTCCACCTCAATCTGGTGGAGGGCAAAGCCCTTTCTCCCGCTGCGGAGATCCCGCTGCTCGTCCGGCCGGACGGCAGCTTCTGCAACTCCTTCACCGGGCTGCTGCGGCTCTCGCTGACGCCCCGGCGCAGGGCCTTTGCCGCCCAGCTCTACCGGGAACTGGAGCGCCAGCTCCTCGCCTATGCCGCCCTCTTCCCCGCCGGGACGCCCCTGCGCATCGACAGCCACCAGCACACCCACATGATCCCGCTGGTCTTCCGGACGCTGCTGCATATCCTTGCCGACCACCATCTCCCGGTCGAGCATCTGCGCATCCCGGCCGAGCCGCTGTCGCCCTTTGTCGGCTGTCCCCGGCTCTGGGGCAGCTATTCCGCCGTCAATGCCGTCAAGCAGGCCGTGCTGAACGGCTGCTGGCTGCTCGACCGCCCCGCATTCCGCCGCAGCGGCATCCCCACGGCCCTGTTCTGCGGCATCCTCTTCTCCGGCCACATGGACGCCGACCGCGTCCGGGCCGTGCTGCCGCAGTACCTCCGTCTGGCGCAGAAACGCGGCCAGCCGGTCGAGCTGCTCTTCCACCCCGGCGGCGTGGAGCCGGGCGGGCCCTTCTTTGACCCGCAGAAGACTGATTTCCACCCCTTCTACCTGTCCGAGGGCCGGGCGGTCGAGGCCCATACCCTGCACACCCTCAGCCGAAAGGAGGTCGAGCACCTTGGCCGCTGAACCGCTTCTCTCCGTCATCCTCCCCGCCCACAACGAGGCGGAGAATATCCCCAAAATGGCCCAGCGGCTGGCCGAGGTCCTCACCGCTGCCCACATCCGCTACGAGGTGCTCTTCGTCAACGATGGCTCCACCGACAACAGCTGGGACGTCATCCGCCAGACGGCGCAAGTGTACCCGCAGGTGCGCGGCATCCGGTTCTCCCGCGCTTTCGGCAAGGAAGCAGCCCTGTACGCCGGGCTGCAGGCCGCCCGCGGCGATTGCTGCGTCACGCTGGACTGCGACTTGCAGCACCCCGTGGAAACGATCCCCGAAATGTACCGGCTCTGGACCCAGGGCATCGAGGTCGTGGAGGGCGTCAAGCGCGAGCGCGGCACCGAAAGCGCCGCCCACCGCACCGCCGCCCGCTGGTTCTATGGGCTCATCAGCAAGGCGGCCAAGACCGACCTGCGCAGCAGCTCCGACTTCAAGCTGCTGGACCGCAAGGCCGTGCTCGTCCTGCTGAATCTGCCGGAGCGGAACACCTTCTACCGCGCCCTCTCGGCGTGGGTGGGCTTCCGCACGGCGCGGGTAGAGTTCGACGTCCAGCCACGCACTGCCGGGCAGAGCAGCTGGTCTACCTTCAGCCTCATCCGCTACGCCATTTCCAGCCTGGCGTCCTTCACGTCGGCCCCGCTCTACCTCGTCATCCTGATGGGCTTTCTGATGTTGATTGCCACCCTTCTGGTGGGCGGTGAGGCGCTGTTCCGCTATTTTGCAGGCGAAGCGCTCGAAGGTTTCACCACGGTCATCCTGCTGCAGCTCTTCACCGGCACACTGCTCATGTTCAGCCTCGGCATCATCGGCTGCTACCTCGCCAAGATCTACGACGAAGTCAAGCACCGCCCCCGCTATGTCATCGCCGAAACGCTGGACGACGCTCCGTAAAAAAGCAAAGATCCCCCGGTCAGCCGGGCCGCTCTCCGTTCAGAGCGTTCCAGCCGCCGGGGGATCTCTTATTTATCTTGTGTTACAGCGTCTCGATGCGGTCAAACAGGCCCTTTGCGCCTTCCACAGCCTCCTTGCTGCCAAAAGCCACGCGGGTGCCGTGCTGCATCGCGGTGCCCAGCTCTGCGGCCATGGCCTTCAGCGCGGCAGCGTCTACGCTGCACAGGGCCTTGCGGTCTGCGGCCAGCATCGCATCGGTGATGCCGCAGAAATACCGGCGGTCGAGGTCCCGCGCCTCTGCGCTGGGCTTCATGGGCTTGTCCATCTCGGAGACGGTGCCCACGATGGAATCCGTCAGGTCCTTTTCGGTGTACGCACGGGCGGCCAGTTCCGCCGGGCCCTTTGCAAAGGTCTCGTAGCTCTCGGCCAGATGCGGGTCACGGTAGGTATACAGATACTCCGTCTCGGCGCGGGTCACCATGCCGGTGCCGTACGCGCCGCCCACCTCGCGGATGTGGTGCCACAGATACTCGTAGCTCATCACGCGGGCCAGCACCCGGCGCTCCGGCTTCCGCTCCTGCGGCCAGGTCAGGATGTCGTAGTTCACCCCGCCGTCGATGATGAAGGCTTCGTTCACCGGAGCCGTCAGCGCCTGGGTGTAGGGCCGGGCGGGCGAACGCATCCCCTCGGCAAAGGCACTGCCGGGCAGCAGGGCTTCCAGCTGCTTCCGGGCATCCTCGCTGCCGTGCAGGCTGATGGTCAGGGCTGCGTGGTGCAGCACCTTTTCCCGCACGGCTTCCAGCTTCCGGCCCAGGTCGGCCCAGTCGGCCTGTTCCAGCAGCGCACACAGGAAGTGATACCCTGTCACGCCGCTGCATGCCTCGCTCAGTGCATACTCCACCGAATAGTGGCTCCCGGCGCGCACGGCGGCGTACTGGTTGCCCATCTGGAGGAACTGCTGCTCCATGTTCAGCTTCTGCTGGCTCAGCACACGGGCGAAGGCCGCTTCGGCCTTTGCGCCGGTCAGCCGGGTCTCATACAGCCACTCGCCGCCGAGTTCCACAGCCTTTTCCAGACTGCGCTCCAGCAGGCTCATGTTCAGGGTGAGCTTTGCGTGGCAGGGGTTCCCCGCCTGCCGCCCAGTCCAGAAGCTGATGCAAGCCTGGCTGTCGCCCAGCCAGGTGCTGCGCAGGGTGTTCAGCTCGCGGGCCGTGTGGCGCGGGGTGTCCAGCTCGTCCAGCACATCGGTCAGCAGGTCGAGATACTGCACTTCTTCGGTGGTCAGCCCGCCGAGGTCGTAGTAGATGTTCAGATACAAACTGCCCTTGGAGGGATGGTGCAGCAGCTCCGCACCGGCCACGCTGCCCACAACGCCCTCGGCGCTGGGGCTGCCCTCGCCCAGGTCTGCCACCGTCAGCGGATGGTCCAGTGCCAGCTTGCCGTCGGTACGGGCCGGGGCTGCATCGGGTTCTTCCGCCTTGGGCAGGGTCGGCACCTGAATGACCTGCACCGGCGCAGCCGCGAACAGCTCCCGCAGCAGGTCGTTGAACCAGCCGGAGGCCATCTTCTCCCGCAGGGCAGCGAAGAGCTGGTCCGTGTGGAGCAGCAGGGTCGGGTCCCCGGCGTGGAGCCATCCGGTCGCTGCATGGATGGCGTCCAGCACACCGTCGGGCAGGCTGCCCGGCCGCTCCAGCGAGGCAAACTCTGCCGCGTTCAGGCTGGCCAGCAGCAGGTCTTCCGGGATGCCCTCGGCCAGGATGTCGTCCACGGCGTTCCGGACCCCGGCCGCAAACCGGCCTGCGGTCTCTTCGGTGGCACCGCGCAGCACCAGTTCCAGCGTGGGCTGCAAAGTGCTGTCGTCAAAGCCGATGTCGATGTCGGCCCCCAGCTGCTGTTCCAGAAGCGCAGCCTTCAGCGGCGACTGGTTCGACCCCAGCAGCGCGTCCAGCAGGATCTCCACGCCCAGCTGGCGTTCCCGGTCGGCAAATGCGCCGGTGTACCAGGCCAGCGCACACTGCACCTGGTCGGCCTCCGGCTTTTCGGTGTAGTACGGAATGTTCACGCAGACGCCCGGCTGCTCATCCTGCAGCGTCAGTCTGGGCTGGCTGGTGCCCTTGGGCATCCTGCTCAGGTAGTGTTCATCCAGGAAGGCCAGTTTTTCGGCCATATCCATCCTGCCGTACAGGGTCACACAGCAGTTGTCGGCGCTGTAATGGCGGCGGTACACCCGCTGATACTTCTCATAGGTCAGCGCCGGGATGGAGGCCGGGTCGCCGCCGGACACAAAGCCGTAGGCCGTATCCGGGAACATCGCCCGCTCCAGCGCATCCTGCAATTGTGCATCCGGGGAGGCCAGCGCGCCCTGCATCTCGTTGTAGACGACGCCGCTCACGGTGCCGTCGGCATCGCGGTGCCAGCCCTCCTGCTCGAACACAGCCCGGTCCACCATGGCCAGCGGGCAGAACACCGCGTTCAGGTAGACGTCCATCAGGTTCCGGAAGTCGGTCTCGTTGGGGGTGGCGAAGGGGTAGACCGTCTTGTCCGGGAAGGTCATCGCGTTCAGGAAGGACGCCATGCTGCTCTTGAGCAGCTGCAAAAACGGCGAGGTCACCGGGTACTTTTCGCTGCCCGCCAGCACCGAGTGCTCCAGAATGTGGAACACACCCGTGTCATCCGATGGGAAGGTGCCGAAGCCGATGCCGAACGCCTTGTTCACATCTTCGTTCTCCACCAGCAGGATGGTCGCACCGCTGACATCGTGGGTCAGCACGGTCAGGGTACCGTGCTGTTCGGGGCAGTCCTCGCAGCGCACGACCGTATAACCGGGATATTGCTTCATGATGGTACTCCTTTTTTCGAATGGATTTTTGTTTATTGTATCACGGTGCGCTGTAAGACGCAACAAACAATCAGGGAATGTTCTCTTTTGCGTACGGCCCGCCAATAAAAATCGGCTCTGCTAAAAAATCGGGCGGTGCGCCAGTCGGCGCAAACGCTTTTCCGATTTTCCGGCAGGGCCGATTTTGATAGGAGTCATGCGCGTTCATAAAGACCGTGCGCAAAAGAGTACCAACTTACTCCGTAATAACTCCCTCTTTGCAAGACACCCGGAACAGTACAAAGCCCACAATAAACAGCACGATCAGCGAGCCGACGCCCACATTGGCGCTGCCGGTCAGCTGGCTGCCCACGCTGACGATCATGGTGCCCAGGAAAGATGCCCCCTTGCCGCAGATGTCGAACAGGCCGAAATACTCGCCCGACTTCTCCGGCGGGATGATCTTGGCAAAGTGGGAGCGGCTGAGCGCCTGCACACCGCCCTGGAACATGCCCACGACGAAGGCCAGCACCCAGAACTGCCACTGCTGGGTCAGGAAGAACGCAAACAGCGCGATGCCCGCATAGGCCGCGATGCAGACCGGGATGAGGGTGGTGGACGGATACTTCGCCGACAGCCGCCCGAAGATGAGCGCCGACGGGAACGCCACGATCTGAGTCACCAGCAGCGCCAGCAGCAGGCCGGTGGTGTCCAGCCCCAGCGCAGTGCCGTAGGCCGTAGCCATGTCGATGATGGTGTAGACGCCGTCGATGTAGCAGAAGAACGCCAGCAGGAACCAGAACACCTGCTTGTCCTCATGCAGGTGGCGGAGCGTGTGGCCGATACGGGCAAAGCTCTGCCGGATGGCGTGTTTCTCCACCTCCACATAATGCAGCTGCCGGTAGGTTTTCAGCAGGGGCAGGGTCATTGCCAGCCACCACGCCGCTGTGATGAAGAGCGCGATGTTCAGCGCCGTCATCTGGCTCAGGCCGATGGCCCCGGACCCCAGCACCAGCGCCAGGCAGACCACAAAGGGCACACAGCTGCCGATGTAGCCCCACGCATACCCGCGGGAGGAGACTACGTCCATCCGGTCCGGGGTGGTGACATCGCTCAGCATCGAGTCATAGAACACCAGACTGCCGGAGAAGCCCACCTTCGCAAAGATGAAGATGAGCAGGAAGGGCAGCCAGGTCTTGGCCAAGCCCATGGCGCAGCAGCCGGCCACGCCCACCACCAGGCAGAGGATGAAGATGGGCTTTTTGAAGCCCCGCGTATCGGCCAGTGTGCCGAGGATGGGGCTCAGCACTGCCGTGATGATGGTCACAGCCGAGGCCGCATAGCCCCAGTATGCCAGATAGTCCACTGAGCTCAGGCCGCCTTCTTCCGCCAGAGCGTTGAAAAAGATGGGGATGAGCGTCGCCACCAGCAGCACAAAGGCTGAGTTGCCGACATCGTATAAGATCCACGCGCGTTCCAGCCCGGTCGGGCTGAATTTTTTGTTTTGTTCCATAGTCCCTCTCAATTCTCTCCAAAGGTGTGCTGATAAGCCGCATCCAGCGGCGCATCGGTGTCCAGCCCAGCCACATACTCGTTGATGAGCCGCACCGCCAGCGGGATGGCGCTCTGGTACAGCGCATCCAGCTGCTTTCCGCTCTCGGCGCACTGCGGGTTCGGCTTCGGGTTTGCCACCAGCCCGTGCATGAACTCCCACTTGCCCGCTGCCCGGATGGCCGTCAGCACCACCCAGCGCTTGACCGGGTTCGAAGCCAGCAGCATCTTGTGTACGAAGACCATGCCGGTCATGGCCTGATAGACCTCATCCACCGTGACACCCTCATAGAAGGGTGCCACCACATTCGCCCAGATGCGGCTGGGCTGGATGTGGCTGGCCGTCAGGTCGTGCAGTGGGTCGCGGCCCTCCCGGCGGAGCAGCTGGTTGTCGAACTCCGTTTCGATCTCGCAGTGGCTCACGCCGCTGGTGCGGACGTACTGCTCCACATAAGGGTGGCAGGTGCTGTCCAGTGCAAAATGGCAGATGTACCCCAGCGCATACACCAGCGCGGCATCCCGGTTTTTGGCGTTCCGGATCACGCCGCGCGCCCGTTCAAAAAAGACGGTGCCCGGCTGCTCGTGCATCGCATTGCCCAGCCGGTTCACCGGGTTGGACTGCAGCGCCTTATAGTAGAACAGCAGGTCCGGCCCATGAAGGCCTATATCGTACAGCGCACGGTACGGCTCGATCTTCTTCTGGAGCGTTTCCGGCAGCTGGGTCAGAACATCCGCGCCAAAGCAGCGGTGTGCATAGGTTGAAGGCATAAAAACTCCCCCTCATAAACTTTCATACAAGGTCAGTATACCAGAAACCGTTTCGTCTTACTACCCTTTCGGGTGTTATTTTGGTAAAATATTTGAGATATTTTGAATTTTTCTGCAAAACAAAAAGACTGCCGCACCTTTCCACGCTCCGGGCACCGCCTCTGCGATGCCGGAATGAGGAATGCAGCAGTCTTTGTTTGCGTTGTGGGTTTACTTCTCGTACCCCTTGGGCAGCTCGTTCTTGGGGTCGCGGTCCATCAGGGTGCGGACGGCTTCTGCCGCGCCCATGCCCTCGTTGACGATGGCGTTCACGGTCTGCACGATGGGCATTTCCACCTGATACCGCTCCGCCAGTTCCAGCGCGGCGGGCAGAGCGTTCATACCCTCGACCACCATGCCGACTTCCTTGACGGCCTGTTCCGGCGTCTCGCCCTTGCCGATGAGGATGCCGGCGCGGTTGTTGCGGCTGTGCATACTGGTCGCGGTGACGATGAGGTCGCCGATGCCCGCCAGACCCGCGAACGTGTGGACGTTGCAGCCCATGGCCACGCCCAGCCGGGCGATCTCCGCGATGCCGCGGGTGATGAGGGCGGCGCGGGCATTGTCCCCGTAGCCCAGGCCGGTGGAGATGCCCACGCCCAGCGCGATGACGTTCTTCATGGCACCGCTGAGCTCCACGCCCTTGATGTCCTCGTTGGTGTAGACGCGCATAACGCTGTTGGAGAACACCTCCTGCACGAACTGTGCCGCCTCCACGTCCGGGCTGGCCGAAACGATGGTGGTGGGCAGGTCGATGGCCACTTCTTCGGCGTGAGTGGGGCCGGACAGCGCCACCAGGTGCACCTTCTTCGGGCCGCCCTCCCGGCCCAGCTCATCGGCCAGAACCTCCGTCATGGTGTACAGGGTGTCCGGCTCGATGCCCTTGGCCACATCCACGATGATCTGCCCCTCGGCCACATAGGGCCGGGCCTTGGCAGCCGTGGAGCGCACGAAGACCGACGGCACCGCAAACAGCAGGATGTCCTTGTCCCGGCACACTTCCTCCACGCTCTTGGTAAAGCGCAGCTCCTCCGGGATCTTCATTCCGGGCAGATTAGGGTGCACGCGGGTGCTCGACAGGTCGTCGATTTCCTTTTCGATGGCAGACCAGACCAGCACATCGTTCCCGCTCACGCACAGCATCCGTGCCAGAGCCATGCCCCAGGTGCCCGCACCCAGGATACCGATTTTCCGTTTCGTCACGTTCAAATCCTCCGAATCTGCCGCGCGGCTTTCGTCGCGGGCCTGTTGTGCGCCGCAGTGGGCGGCTCGTCTGGTCTCATTGTACACGAAACCGCCTGCAACGTCAACTCCTTGCCAGACTGCACAAAGTTAGCGCGTGTTTCCCCGCGATTTTAGGAATAACAGGGGATTTGCCCAAACGAATTGCGCCGATTGGAAAAACATGTTATAGTATTCTGGTAGGAATTATAGGATATTCCCTGCCCGAACGCTCCTTTTCAGGTCTCTCATCAAACCTCCGCAGGTTCTTTTTTCAGATAAGGAAGTTTTTCAAATGCTTGAAGCCATTCTTTCCAACCGCACAGCCAGCGTTTTGTGGGAAGCGCTGCCCCGCATCCTGTCGGCGGGCCTCACCATGACCATCCCGCTGACCCTCATCTCCTTCAGCCTTGCCATGGTGCTGGCCGTGGTGGTGGCGCTGGTGCAGTACGCCAATGTGCCGGTGCTGCGCCAACTGGCCCGGTTCTACATCTGGGTCATCCGCGGCACACCGCTGCTGGTGCAGCTGTTCATCATCTTCTACGGTCTGCCCAGCATCGGCATCATGCTGGACGCTTTCCCGGCAGCCGTCATCGCCTTTGCCATCAACGAGGGGGCCTACTGCGCCGAGACCATGCGCGGCGCGCTGGAAAGTGTGCCCCAGGGCCAGCTGGAAGCCGGTTACTGCGTGGGCATGACCTGGTGGCAGATCATGCGCCGCATCGTGCTGCCGCAGGCGCTGCGCACGGCGGTGCCCGCCCTGTCCAACTCGCTCATCGGCATGATCAAGGACACCTCGCTGGCATCGAACATCACGGTCGCCGAACTGTTCATGGCCGGCCAGCGCGTTGCCGCCCGCACCTACATTTTCCTGCCCATCTACTGCGAGGTCGCCGTGGTCTATCTGCTGTTCTGCACGGTCGTCACCAAGCTGCAGAGCCTGTTGGAGCGTCAGCTGAACGCCCACGGCTTCCAGTGAGAAAGGGGGACGCATCATGGCTATGTTAGAGATCCAGAACATTCATAAATCCTTTCGCACCTACGACGAGAAACCGCATTTTCACATCGGGCCGTTCCCGCGCGGCCATGCCCGCCGGGTGGTCCGCACACTGGACGTGCTCCGGGGCGTGGACCTGACCGTGGAAAAAGGCGACGTCGTTGCCATCCTCGGCCCCAGCGGTTCCGGCAAGACGACCCTTCTGCGCTGCCTGAACTTTCTGGAACCCACCGACAGCGGCAGCCTGACCTTTGACGGCGAGACCTTCGACCTCAGCAAGATCTCCAGCGCCGACATCGCCCGCCTGCGCAAAAAGACGGCCTTCGTCTTCCAGAACTACAACCTGTTCCGGAACAAGACCGCCCTGCAAAATGTCACCGAAGGGCTGGTCGTGGCCCGTAAAATGCCCAAGGCAGAAGCGGACGCCATCGGCCGGAAGATGCTGGCAAAGGTCGGTCTGGCCGACCGGGCAGACGCCTATCCCCGCCAGCTTTCCGGCGGCCAGCAGCAGCGGGTGGCCATCGCCCGCGCCCTTGCCACCGACCCGGAGATCATCTATTTCGATGAGCCAACTTCGGCCCTGGACCCGGAACTGACGGGCGAAGTGCTCTCGGTCATGCGCCAGCTGGCCGAGGAGGGGATGACCATGCTGGTCGTCACCCACGAGATGGGCTTTGCGCGGAACGTTTCTTCCAAGACCGTCTTCATGGAGAACGGCGTCGTCGTGGAGCAGGCCCCCTCGCAGGAGTTCTTTGCGAACCCGAAGGAGGAGCGCACCCGCGAATTTTTGCAGAAGATCTCGCAGCACGCATAATTTATCGCAATTTTCAAAAATAGTGCCAATCAAAACGGCATCTTTGCGATATGCAGTTTGCGGATGTTGCTTGTGCATTAAAAACGCAAACTGCTATAAAAAGCTGAATTGCTATAATAGCAGGAACAGCGGTCTTGTGTGCGGCTGTACTCGCTGGGTGTAGTAACCCTGACCCAGCGCTAGGAGCAACTGTATGACCACACATTTTGCCGATTGGTGATTTTATCTGGAGTTTTCATGCGAAACTGGGTAATATGTAAAAAAGATTAGGTTGAATCGCAAATTTTTTAAGACGTGGATGGATACATTTCCTCGGATTTCTATTGATTCCCAGATATAACCATGATAAAATAATAAGAGAGGCCAAACAACAATGTTGAAAGATTGGTATCCTCCATTTTCTATCTAGAGGACACCTCTGATTTGCGGGGGGGGGGTGAGTTATATGGCATTGCGTTTGTTTGAGCACAACGAAAAAGCATATCATGCGGCAATCCGGATGATGGAGCAGTACGGCAAGGCTGCGATTGTCCACCCGACCGGCACTGGAAAGAGCTATATTGCATTCAAGCTGATCGAGGACAACCCGGAGAAGGTCGTGATCTGGCTTTCGCCCAGTGAATATATCTTCAAGACCCAGCTGGAAAGCCTGAAAAGGAACGACTCGGATTTTCCGCTGGAAAATGTTCACTTTTATACCTACGCCAAACTGATGTGTTGTACGCAGACACAGCTGGAGGAAATTGCGGCGCAGAAGCCCGCCTATCTTATACTCGATGAATTCCACCGTGCCGGTGCGGAATGTTGGGGCGAAAGCACGGTGGCTTTATTAAAGTTATGCCCGAATGCAAAACTTCTGGGGCTGACAGCGACAAACATCCGATATCTGGATAATAACCGCGATATGGCCGAAGAACTTTTTGATAGCCGTGTTGCGAGTGACATGACCCTTGGCGAAGCAGTCGTCAGGGGGATTTTGCCTGCTCCGAAATATGTGACCACCGTGTATCAATACCAGAAAACGCTTGCGAAGTATCAGGCGCGAGTGGACAACCTGCGAGCACCGGGCATTCAGGACGCGAATCAGAAATATCTGGACGCACTGCGCCGCGCCTTGGAACAGGCGGATGGTCTGGACAGGGTCTTTGCCCATCATATCACGAATACGTCCGGTAAGTACATCGTGTTCTGCGCAAATAAGGAGCACATGGACGAGATGGTGTCCCATGTGCCGGAGTGGTTCGCCAGGGTCAACCCGGACGTGGTGGTGTATCAGGCCTACTCGGATGACCCGAATACGGACAAGGCTTTTGCAGATTTCAAAACGGACACAAGCAACCGGCTGAAGCTGCTGTTCTGCATCGATATGCTCAACGAGGGCGTCCATGTAGAAGGAATTTCTGGTGTGATTCTGTTCCGACCTACGATTTCGCCCATCATCTATAAGCAGCAGATTGGCCGGGCTTTAACCGCAGGGGATAATACGACACCACTTATCCTGGATGTTGTCAATAATTTCGAAGGTCTGACCAGTATTTCCGGTCTGCAAAGCGAGATGCAGGAGGCAGTCCATCGACTCTACGCCAATGGCGAAAGTGATAAAATCGTCACCGAGCGGTTCGAGGTCATCGAACAGGTGCACGATTGCCGGGTGCTGTTCGAACAGCTGCAGGCAAGCCTCTCTTCCGGCTGGGAGCACTACTTCTCTGAGGCGAGCATCTACTATGCGGAACACGGCAACCTGAACGTCCCGAAACTGTATACCACGCCCGGAGGTCTGAGCCTTGGTGTGTGGCTGGTGACCCAGCGCCGTGTGCGCGAGGGGCAAATCCAAGGAAATCTGACCGAGCAGCAGATTGCACGGCTGGACAACATCGGCATGGTCTGGGGCAACCGAAAAGAAATCGCATGGCAGCATGGATTTGAGGTCGCAAAGAAATACCACGACACCTACGGAAACCTGATGGTGCCCGGCAAATACACCGACCCGGGCGGCTATCCCTTGGGACAGTGGATCATCAAGACCCGGCAGCAGAAGCTGAATGGCCGCTTGAAGGAAGAACGCATCGCACAGCTGGATGAGATCGGCATGGTGTGGAACATTTTCGATGCCAAGTGGGAAAAGGCTTATGCGCTGGCTGCTGCCTACTATGAGAAAAACGGCAACCTGAATATCCCGCGTTCCTATGTGACAGCGGCTGGTGAACGGCTGGGACAGTGGGTCGCAAGCCAGCAATGGGCGTACCCGAAAGGAAAGCTGACGGACGAACAGGTTGAACGGTTGAACCGGATTGGAATGTACTGGGGCAACCGCAATGACCGCCAGTGGAACGAAGGCTATCAGGAGGCGAAGCGCTATTTTGATGCCCACGAAGACCTGAATGTTCCGGCAGAATATGTGTCACCGGGCGGTTACAACCTTGGGAATTGGGTCAAACGGCAGCGGTATACCCGCCAGAATCCTGAAAAAAGCTGCGCTGTTCTGACAGAGGAGCGTATTGCAAAGCTGGATGCCATCGGGATGCGGTGGGAGAAATCTGACCTGTGGCAGTATCGGTACGAATTAGCGCGGAGTATAAAAAGAGCACGGAAATCTGGATATTCCGGCAAAGTACAAAACGGCGGATGACATCTGGTTGAGCCGCTGGATATACGAACAGGAACGACTGCTATAAAGTGGGTCGGAAAAGTTGAACGAAAAACAGAAACAGCAGTTTCGAGCGCTGTTTGGGACGATTGGACTTGTAGCGAATTGTGTAAAGGAAACCGCACAAGCGGGATGATTTGGTGGAGGCGATATTGAATGATTACCGAAAATAAAACAGCTGTAAATAATTCTGCGAAATATTGCACAAAAGAATCTTTGGGTTTGAAACAGAGAGGATATGCATTTGTCAAAAGAGCATTTGATATTATGGCATCTGCGACCGCTTTAATAATTTTATCGCCTGTCATGCTAATCGCAGCAATTTTGGTTTATGTGGATGACCCGGGAAAGGTGTTCTACGGTCATGTTCGAATTGGTAAAAACGGAAAGCCATTCAAGATGTGGAAATTCCGTAGCATGTACATGAATGCGGATAAAATGATTGATTTGCTTACACCGGAACAGGCAAAGCAATATTATACAGAATTTAAGATTGACAATGATCCGCGCATAACAAAGATTGGAAACTTTTTGCGCAAGACCAGTTTGGATGAATTGCCTCAGCTGTTCAATGTGCTTTGCAATGATATGAGCCTGGTCGGCCCTCGTCCACTGATTGAGTCGGAAATTCAGACCTATTATGAAGATACCCACGATGTACTGCTGGCTGTAAAGCCGGGTGTTACCGGGTATTGGCAGGCTTATGCGCGAAATAACGCAACCTATCAAAGCGGCGAACGACAGAAAATGGAAATGTATTATGTTCAACACGCCTCTTTATGGTTTGATATAAAGATTTTTTTCAAAACAATCGTTTCCGTTATAAAGAAGGAGGGAGCACAATGATAACAATAAATAAGAAGCAACAAAATGACATGTTTGCAAAATATAAGTTACAGATGCGCCTTACGGAACAGAAACTGTCATAAAATGATAAACAGGGAGGAAAAAATGAAAGTAGTTATTCTTGCTGGTGGTTTTGGAACCAGAATTTCCGAAGAATCTGCATTTAAACCTAAGCCCATGATTGAAATTGGCGGTATGCCGATCCTATGGCATATCATGAAAACTTACGCCGCGTATGGTTATAACGAATTTGTTATCTGCGCTGGCTACAAGCAGCATGTAATCAAGGAGTGGTTTGCCGATTACTTCCTGCATACTTCTGATATCACCTTTGATTACACAAACGGTAACAACGAAATGATCGTTCACAACAAGCATGCTGAGCCGTGGAAGGTGACGGTTGTGGATACGGGTCTGAATACACAGACCGGCGGACGTGTAAAGCGCATCCGGGAGTATATCGGTAATGAGCCGTTTATGCTTACTTATGGAGATGCGGTCGGCAATGTAAACATTAAGGAATTGGTGGAGTTCCATAAAGCACATGGGAAAATCGGCACGATGTCTATGTACAACTTCGGACAGAACAAGGGCGTTGTGGAAGTTGGCACTAACGGTGTGATTGATGCATTCCGGGAGAAATCTGACATGGATGGCGATCTTATTAATATTGGCTTTATGGTCTTTCAGCCGGAATTGTTTGATTTGATTGAAGGCGACTCTACCGTATTTGAAAAAGGTCCGCTGACTAAACTGGTTGAGCAGAAAGAACTGGTAGGATATATCCACAAAGGTTTCTGGCAGTGTATGGATACGTTGCGGGAAAAACAGAAACTGGAACAGCTTTGGGAAGCAGGTAATGCACCTTGGAAAGTGTGGGAGGAATAATGGGTACGTTTGATTTGGATTTTTATAAAGGAAAAAAAGTTTTTGTTACCGGACATACCGGCTTCAAGGGTTCCTGGCTGTGCAAGATTCTTGCAAATGCCGGGGCAGTTGTCACGGGTTATTCGTTGAATCCACCCACCAGCCCTTCCCTGTTTGAGATTGCTGAGATTGAGCAAGATGTGCATTCTGTGATTGGCGATATCCGCGATTACAAAGCATTGAAGACAGCTTTTGATGAAGCGCAACCGGAAATTGTGCTGCATTTAGCAGCACAGCCCATCGTTCGTGATAGCTATAAAGATCCAGCCTATACATATGAAACAAATGTGATGGGCACAGTGAATATTCTGGAATGTGTGCGCAACAACAGCTGCGTGAAATCTTTTCTGAATGTGACAACTGACAAGGTTTATCTGAATAAAGAATGGGCTTGGGGTTATCGGGAGAATGAAGAGCTTGATGGCTATGATCCGTACTCCAATTCCAAATCTTGTTCTGAACTGGTCACACACTCTTATAAAAATAGCTTCTTTAACGATAATCATGTTGCTATTTCTACTGCTCGTGCAGGCAATGTGATCGGTGGTGGCGATTTTGCAAACGACCGTATTATTCCAGATTGTATCCGAGCTGCAATTAAGCATGAGGATATTGTGGTGAGAAATCCGTTCTCGACCCGTCCGTATCAACACGTTCTGGAGCCGCTGTATGCCTATCTGATGATTGCAGCAATGCAGTATCAGGACATTAAATATGCTGGCTATTATAATGTAGGCCCCGACGATGTTGACTGCTTCCAGACAGGGGCATTGGTTGACTTGTTTGTGAGCAAGTGGGGCGATGGTATGAAGTGGGTCAACCGGTATGACGGTGGCCCCCACGAAGCAAACTTCTTGAAACTGGATTGTTCCAAGTTAAAGACCACTTTTGGCTGGAAGCCTCATTGGAACCTCGATACGGCGATTGAAATGGTCGTAGAATGGAGCAAGTGTTGGGTAGAAGGCAAAGACATTCGCGTATGTATGGATAAAGAAATTGCAGCTTTTTTGTCGGTGGGAGAATAATATGAAAAATGTAATCGTTACCGGTGCTAACGGTTTTATTGGCAAAACTTTGGTGAATGCATTGCTGGAAAAAGGCTATCGTGTGGTAGCCTTAGACATTCGATTTGACGAAGTGCTGGCAAATGATGCTCGGGTCACTTGTGTGAGCGTGCTGAATAAGGAAGTTGCAGAGTTGTCAAAGGAAATCCCTGCAGAGGATTATATGTGTTTCTTCCATCTGGCATGGGCTGGGACTTCTGGCCCGGCACGTGCAGACTATGCAGTTCAGCTGAACAATGTAAAATTGGCCTGTGATTATATCAAACTCTGTGCTGAAGTCGGCTGCAAGCGTGTGGTTTATGCTTCCAGTATCAATGAGATGGAAACCTATGAATACCTCCAGTCGGATGATATTGAACCTGCCGGTGGTTATATTTATGGCACGGGCAAACTTGCCGCGCATCTGATGGGTGAGACGGTTGCAAAATTGAATGGTGTAGAGTTTATCCCTGTCATTATCACGAATATCTACGGCGTGGGCGAAAAATCTGCCCGGATGATCTACACTTCCATCAACAAGCTGGTTCACAAGGAACACTGCTCTTTCACTGCAGGCTATCAGACTTACGACTTTATCTATATCACTGATGCAATCAATTCCATTATCGCAGTTGCCGAAAAGGGCAAAGCATTTAACCGGTACTATATTGGTTCTGGTGAACCCAAGCCATTGCGGGAATTTCTGCTGGAAATGCGGAATATTGTGGACCCGACCGCAGAAATCGGGCTGGGAGATATCCCCTTTAAGGGCGTAGACATTTCCTACAGCCAGTTTGATCTGAAAAAAGTGGAAAGAGATACCGGCTATATCAATCAGATTCCGTTTGCGGAAGGCATCAAAATGACGGCGGACTATATCAGAGGTGAAGCATAATGGTACAAAAATTTGATTTTCAGGAACTTGATCTGAAAGGTGCGTATTTGATCAAGCCCTTCTATGCAACGGATAATCGGGGCGGCCTGATCAAGGACTACAATGTGGACACGTTCAAGGCGAATGGGATTGACCATGATCTGAAGGAAGTGTTCTATACAATTTCTAAGCGCGGCGTTATCCGGGCGACCCACTTTCAGCTGGTGAAGCAGCAGGCTAAGCTGGTGCGCTGCATTTCGGGTCATGTCTATGATGTTATCGTTGATCTTCGCCCGGAGTCTCCTACTTTTGGTCAGTGGCGCGGTTTCCACCTGACAGGCGAAAACACCAATATGTTGCTGGTACCGCAGTTCTTTGGTCATGGATATCTGGTCATTGAGGATTCTGTGGTCAGTTATAAGTGCGCCGAAGTTTTCTATGGCGAAGGCGACTCCGGCATTATGTACAATGACCCGGATATCGGCATCGAGTGGCCGTTTGAACTGATTGGCGGAAAAGAAAATCTGATCATCAGTGAAAAAGATCGGAACTTAATGAGCTTTGAAGAGTACGCAAAGAAAATCTGCGAGTAATAACGGAGAATAGAATGAATATTGTTTATTCTTCCAGCGATAGTTATTGCGAGATTGCGGGCATTTCCATATTATCTTTGCTGGAACATAATCGAAATGTAAAAGAACTTAATTTATATTTGATTGATAATAACATTTCCAAAACAAATAAACAGAAGCTGGAAGGCTTGACGGCTTCTTTTGGTCGGACATTGACCTACTTAAAACATCCAGATATTGAAAATCGGTCAGATACAGAAATCAACGTAGGACGTTGGAACATCAGCACTTTTTATCGATTGTTTTTGCCATCTATGTTGCCTGAAACTGTAAAAAAGGTACTGTTTATCGATTGTGATACGCTGGTGATGCAAGACCTATCTCCGTTGTGGGAAATGGATATGGAGGATAAATGGCTGTACGGCGTAGATGACTGTCGTGGAGCTGCATATCGTACGAACTTAGGGCTCAAACCGGAGGATAACTATATCAACAATGGCGTTCTTTTGATTGATTTGGAGGCATGGCGCAAAAACAAAGTGGAGGATATGTTCCTTCGGTACATTCGGGAAAACCAAGGAGATATCACATTTGTAGATCAGGGGGTGCAGAATGGCGTCTTAAGCAAGCTGGGACGCTCTGGGATTTTGCATCCTAGGTATAATTGCATGACGGTGTTTTTTGCGTTTGATTATAAGAATCTTATCAAGCTCCGCAAACCTCCCGTTCCCGGAGATCCTATGCAATATCAGGAGGCAGTAAAAAATCCTGCAATTGTTCACTTTCAATCTTGCTTCCGGATGAGCATACGTCCTTGGGTTGTAGGATGCAAGCATCCCTATGCAAAAACATATCTGGAATACAAGGCGAAAAGTCCGTGGAAAGATACCCCCATGATGTCAGATGATCGAACAATGCCGCAAAAGATGTTGAGCGTTGTCACTAGTATTATGCCAGAGAGTCTGATGGTGAGCAGTATTTCCTTTGTTCACACGAAGATATATCCGCTGGCACGGAATTTGAAGCAGAGGATGAATAAAAAATGAGTATTCGTTCTAAATTGCATTTTTGGCGTTTCACTTTGCGGCGAAGGATGATTCTTCTACATCTGTTACTCTGTGGAAATGGCAGCTCACGGGCTAAAGTCCTAAAGGACAGTGGGATATTTGGCGCAATTGGCGAAAACTGTTGGTACGAACCCCACAAACTTCCCAGTGAGCCGCAGTTGGTTTTTCTGGGGGATAATGTGAACATTGCAACGGATGTGGCAATTCTTAACCATGATATCATGGCTGTAATGATAAACAACATAGAAGGGTCTCAAAAGTGCAACATTCGTCGGGGGGGGGTAACGATTGGCAACAATGTATTCATTGGCGGTCGTTCCATTATTCTGTATGATGTGACCATTGGTGATAATGTGATTATTGGTGCTGGCAGTGTGGTCACTCGTGATATTCCAAGCGGTAGTGTGGCTGTTGGTTGCCCGGCGAAAGTTGTAGGACGATTTGAAGATTCCGTGAGGCACTATATGGTCGGATAGGATTGTGGTGAATTTGAAGCCTCTATGGAATGGTCTGGGTGTGCAAATGTGCAAACCGGAGTATGTGAAATAGCACAGATGCTATAATGAGCTGTGGAGGGGTTATGCTTGATTTTGAGTTAATGAAATACTGCTATGGCTGTGGTGCGTGCGTGAACGCTTGCCCACGGTCCGCAATTCAGATGGTACAGACGACGGATGGTAGTTGTATTCCTAAAATTGATCAAGCACAATGTATTAATTGCGGAAAGTGCGATCAGGTTTGTATCTATCAGCATACAGACAGATATCATGGTATCATTGCCGGGGAAGGGTGCTATGCTGCATATGAACTGGATAAAGTAGAACGTAAAGAATCTGCCTCTGGTGGAATGTTTTTTTTGCTTGCGAAGGAAGTCTTGCGACAGGATGGTTATGTGTGCGGTTGTGTTTGGAATGAGAAGATGGATGCAGTCCACATCGTTTCTAATAAAACCATAGATATTGAACGGATGAGGAATTCCAAATATGTACAAAGTGATATCGGCAGGTGTCTTGCAGAAATTAGGGAACTGCTGAAAACAGGAAAACCAGTTATGTTTTGCGGAACGCCCTGTCAATGTGCTGCTTGCCAAGCAGTTACTGGAAATCCAGAAAATTTATTAAAGGTATCTTTGATTTGCGAAGGTACACCTACGCCCGGTGTCTGGAAAAGATATCGTGATGCAAAGGCTAAAGAGTATGGCGAAAAAATTAGTGCCGTAAATTTCCGCAGCAAGGATCCAATAGGTTGGTCACTTCCGTACTATGTTATAACAACAGAATCTGGAAAAAAACAGCGGGAATTAAGCTACAAGGAAAACCCTTATGTTTTGGGTATGCTTCAGGGATTGACATGTCGCCAGAGTTGCTATCACTGTGAATTCAAAGGCGATAACGGTTGTGCGGATATAATTATTGGAGATCTTTGGAAGGCGGAAAATTGGCTCCTTCAGAAAAGTGATAATCAAGGGCTTTCTGCATTGATTGTAAACACGAAAAAGGGGAAAAATTGGATTGAAAAAGTTTCAAATGCAATGTATCTGAAAGAATATCCCATAGAAAAAGTTTGTATGAACAATCCTCCCCTTGTGAAGGCAATGAACGAAAATGACAAAAGAGAAAAGTTTTTTGAAAAGTTGAATTCTGTACCTATTGAAGAAAACTTAAATAAAAATATCGCACATACAAATCAAATGAAACTGCGGATCGTCAAAGTACTAATTTCAATGAGATTATATAAGCCGCTATGGAAAGTGACACAAATGCTGCGCAATCGCTGACAAGGAGAAGCTGCATGAGGATTTTACTGGTAAACAAATATTTCAATATGCATGGCGGATCAGAAACTTATTTTTTTGGATTGGCGGAGCTGCTACAGAAGGCAGGGCATGAAGTTATCTTTTTTGCAATGCAGGATGAAAAAAATCTCGCCTGTAAACAGAGTGAATATTTTGTGAGCAATGTTGAGTTTAACGGAAATCTGACATTGACACAGAAGATAAAAGCGGCATTTCGCATGGTATATTCCTTCGAGGCAAAAAATAAAATTTCCGCATTAATTGAAAAAGAAAAACCGGACATTATTCATATCAATCTTTTTCATCGGGTACTTACAGCTTCTATTGTGGATGCTGCAAAAAAATATGATATTCCCGTTGTGTTTACAATGCACGACCTTAATTGTATATGTCCAAATCATGTAATGTTAGATCATGGAGAAATTTGTGAGGATTGTCTGCACGGCAACTACTTAAATTGCATAAAGCGAGTGTGCTTTAAAGAGTCTCGTGCAAAGTGTATGATGGCTGCACTGGAGAGTCAATTCAACAAACAGAGCGGTTTGTATAATAAAATTGATTTGTTTATCACACCTTCTGAATTTTATAAGAGAAAAATGCAAGAATCTGGTTTGACAAGATCTCCTATCGTTCACATGAAAAATTTTCTTCCGGCGCAGACAGTTTACTCAGTGCAGGGTACAAGAGGAAAATATGTTCTTTATTATGGGCGTTTATCCCGAGAAAAGGGAATCCTAACGTTGGTGCGAGCAATGAAAAAAATGCAAACAGTTCCGCTAGTAATCATCGGAACTGGTCCAGAGGAAGAGACGATTCGGCAGGAAGTGCACCGGCTGGGTCTGGAGGACAGAGTTACCTTGGCAGGATTCAAAAGTGGAGAGACACTTTGGCGCTGTGTAAGAGAGAGTGCTTGCGTGGTGGTTCCTTCTGAGTGGTATGAAGCAAGCGGATATACAGCGTGCGAAGCCCAAGCTATGGGAAAGCCGGTTGTTGTAACGGACGCAGGTGGTCTGCCTGAAAATATCATTGCTGGAGAGACTGGTTTTGTTTGCCCGATGAAAGACGAAGCAGCTTTGGCGGAAGCTATTGAGCGAATCATAAATCTGAGTGATAAAGATTACCATCGAATGGCTGAGCAGGCTGTGGAAAACGCTAAAAAGCTATTTTGCGCATCTGATTATGTAGAGAAGCTAATCGGGTTTTATGGAAATCTAAAAAGAAACGGGAACTGATGATGAAAGTATATACGCAAACATGGTATAGAGGCAATAATTACGGCAGTGTGCTACAAGCATATGCGTTGCAGCACATTATCACGGATATGGGATATGAGAGTAGCATATTGAATTATAAGCCGACAAAGGCAGATTTGTGGAAGTTAAAGTTTATCAATCATAGCTTGAAGGAGACGCTCCAGTATAAGATCAATGAGTTTCTCATGAAGAAAAATGGAGCATCTAGTAAAATAAATAATCTTACGATTTTTGATGAGTTTCGTGAGAAAAATATGCAGATTACTCCATTGTGCTCTACTGCATCAGAAATTGCAAAAGTATGTGGCAGTGATGCTGTGTTTGTCTGCGGAAGCGATCAGATATGGAACCCCTACTTTTATGATCCATATTATTACCTTGAATTCGTGAAGAATCGTTATAGAAAAATTGCTTATGCTCCGAGTTTTGGTGTTGAAAACGTACCAAGAAACAATCGCAAACGAATTCAGAAAGCGATTTCTCAATTCCGATATCTCTCGGTCAGAGAAAAACGCGGGGCAGAAATCGTATACGATTTAACAGGCCAGCATGCGGAGGTAACGGTAGATCCTACAATGTTGGTAACTATGGAGCATTGGAGAGCGCTTTCTATTTCGGGCGAAAAAGAGAAGAAATACCTGTTCTGCTATTTTCTTAGTGCAGATCCAAGATATTTGAAAACAGCAGAAGAAATTGCAACAGAAAAAAATCTGAAGATTCTTATGCTTCCTATGGTAGCAGCAGACTTCAATAGAGATGGCACAATCAAAAAACCGGTAGGGCCATGTGAATGGCTTGGACTTATAGAAAATGCAGAGTATGTACTGACCGACTCGTTTCATTGTACACTGTTTTCGATTCGATACCATAAACAATTCAACGTATTGCAACGCTTTAAAGATGGAGACAAGCGGGGACAAAATAGTCGCATTCATTCGTTGCTTCAAGCAGTGGAAATGAGTGACAGACTAATCGTACCGGGAAAAAAAGCAAATACTGATACAATCAGTAGTAGTCGTTTTCAGATTTCAGATAACCAGATGGAAAAATTAGCGGAAAGCTCTAGGCAGTGGTTTGAACAGGCGCTGCATGAGTGTGAAGGAGCATTCAATTCAAATGATCGATAAACTGGAAAAAACTAAATGTACGGGATGCTTTTCATGTGTGCAAAAGTGTCCCCAAAAATGCATTGATGTTGTTATGAATGAAGAAGGATTTCTGGTTCCAGCGGTTAATATGGAATTGTGCATTGGTTGCAACTTATGCGAGAAGGCCTGTCCACAGCTTAACCCTGTTATCAAGAACGAGCCGATAAATACCTACGCAGCGTGTGCAAAAGAAAAGACAATTATAGAAAAAAGTACGAGTGGTGGTGTTTTTGCGGTCATAGCTACGAACATTTTAAAGGATGGTGGGGTGGTCTTTGGTGTAGAGATGACGGACGATGGAATCGTCAGAACCTGCGCTATCGAGAAGCCAGAAAATCTTTATAAATTGCAGGGCAGTAAGTATGTTCAGTCAAATACAGGAACCGTTTATGAGCGGGTTAGAGAATACTTACAACGGGATAAGATAGTATTGTTTAGTGGTACACCGTGCCAAGTTGCCGGATTGTATGCGTATCTGGGAAAAGAACACAATAACCTGTATACGGTCGAAGTTGTGTGCCATGGTGTTCCTAGCCAAGAACTGTTTGATCGATATAGAGTGTGGCTTGCAAAAAAACTAAAGAGCAAAATTGTGCATTGGTCTTTCCGTAATAAAGAAAAGGAAGGGTGGGCACAAATCGATAAACTGGAACTTTCTGACCGAGTTATATACCGAAGAGAACGCCTGGATCCTTATATGTATGCTTATTTAAAAGGGTATTCTCTGCGGGAAAGTTGTTACACCTGTCAGTATTGCTGTTCGCAACGGTGTGCAGATATTACAGTGGGTGACTTTTGGGGAATCTCCATTCATCATCCAGAGTTCAATAATGTATGTGGTGTAAATTTATTACTTATCAATACTGAAAAAGGCCGTATAATTCTGGACAGAATTAAAGGAGAAATAGAATTGCTCCCGTCCAACTATGAGTTTATGAAAGCGCATAACAGTGGATTGGTATATAGCTTTCCAAAACCTATCCAGAGAAAGACTTTTTACAGAGACTTCAAGAAAAAAACGATAGATGCATTTGTAAAGCAAAATATGAAAGTGCCACTTAATGTTCAAGAAATCATACGGCAGTATGTTCCTAAGAAAGTCAGAAGTATTGTCAAAAAATAAAAAAGATTGAGTACTATTTTATGAAAATTCTGCATATAACATATGGATTTAATGGCGGCGGAGTGGGATTTGTCATCGCTAATTATTGTACAAACCAACCAATGCCAGGTATTGATTTTGATATTGTCGGAGAAAGCATCGGAAAACCGCATCTTTTACAAGAAAGATTTGAAAATGCTGGATTTCACACGTTTTATGTAACCCCCAAGAAGAAAAACCTTCTAAAAAACATTATGGAGATGTATCATCTTATTCGGCAGGGGCAATATGATGCCGTACATGTTCACTTTGAAGAATGGTCTTTTTTATATTTGTGGATTGCTAAAATATGTGGGGTAAAAATACGAATATGCCATGCCCATATGGCATATATGACCGGCGCGGCAGCGAAACCGTATTATAAATTATTCCGTAAAATGCTGAATCAATTTGCTACATTGCGCTTGGCATGCTCCAAAGATGCTGGAGATCATTTATTCGGAAATAACCCTTATACGGTGCTAAATAATGCTATTGATGCAGAAAAATATGTATTTGACCCAGAAAAGCGGGTACACATCAGAAAACAGTTCAATTTATCAAACCAGTATGTTGTGGGTGTGGTAGGACGTCTATCCTATCAGAAGAATCCACTATTTACGGTTGAGATTTTTGAAAAAATAAAAGAAGTTAGACCACAAGCAGTACTAATGTTTATAGGGCAGGGAGAACTTGAAGAGGACGTTCATAACCTTGTGAATGCAAAAGGGCTGCAGAAAGACGTTTTATTCTTGGGATTACGCACAGATGTACCAGATTTGCTTCAAGCAATGGATGTTTTCGTGTTGCCGTCTCGATTTGAAGGGCTAGGAATCGTATACGTTGAAGCTCAAGCGGCAGGCCTAAAAACGTTTGCTACAGCCGAAGTAGTACCGCAAGAAGCGTGTATCTCCGAAAAATTGTTTACATATCTTCCTCGAAATGCATCTGCAAAGCAATGGGCAGATACAATTTTAGCAACAGATATAAGCCATAGAGAAAACACCTTAAAATTGATTCAGAACAGTGGGTATGATATTGCAATTGAGTGCCAAAAATTGTACACAAAATATATAGAGGCATTAGGAGGAGAGTATGAAGGCATTTCATAACAAATGGTTTGTATTCTTTTCAATGATGTTTCTATTTAAACCAGGAGTCTTGTCAGGAATATCATCCCTAGGAGTTATTGATTCGCTATTTGATATTATGCGGATTTTACTCTGTTTTATATGCAGTTTGTTATTGATAAAAAGTGCAATACCGTTAAATAAAGCTTCAATAGTGTTAGGGCTGATTGCTTGCAATGAAGTGTGGAAAATTCTGTCATCATTGATAAATGGAACACCATATACAGACTGGGGCTCGACATTAAACGTATTCGGCATTAGCATATTTACTTATCTTGCACTAAGACAAAGCGCAGAAGCATTTTTTAAAGGTGGAAGTCTATTGCTTGGTAGCTATGTTGTCATTAATACTTTGACCGTTTTTCTGTTTCCGAATGGATTGTATGCTTCTTCTATGTATACAATGAATTTCTTCTTGAGTTATAGAACAGCGTGGTTTGTTTTCTATCTAGAAGCTGCATTTTTGTGTTTGCTGAATAATGAGTTGTATCCATCAAAAGAAGCAAAGAACTGGCTAGTGTTCGTTCTAGTGTGCGAATATTTATCAATGATAAAAGTCTGGACTGCTACGGGGTTGTTTTGTATCACTTTAGGATTACTACTAGTATATTTGTGGAAGAAAAAAAGAATCCCTTCGTTTTCAGTAAAGGCAATCATTCTTGTTGAAATAGTACTCTGCACTATAATTGTTTTATTTCATATGCAAGATAAATTTTCTTTTTTAATTGTTGGAATATTAAGAAAAGACATCACTTTTTCTCAAAGAGTACGTATATGGAATAATGCGCTCAATGCTGTTTTGAAATCACCATGGATTGGATACGGTGCAATGAACACTTCTAGAGCCGTTAGCATTCTTGGATATGGGGTGAATCATGCACATTGCTATTATCTAAATACAGCACTGTATTATGGCATCATCGGCCTTGGTCTGGGTCTATATACAATATATTATGCTTTTTCTGGACAAGCAAAGAACAAAATACAGCAATCAGTTGAATATATTAATTTAGGTATGCTAATTGCACTTATGACAGCCTTTCAGGTTGAATCTATGATGAGCATTGGATACTATTTGTGTATGATGTATATCGTTGTAGCATATCTCAATTCAAAGAAACAACTGTTAACAACTTTTTGAATTAAAGGACTTAAAAACATGGAAAAAAAAGTAACAGCTGCATTTGGTTGGAAGTTTTTTGAACGAATATCTGTACAAGGAACAAACTTTCTGGTAACACTTTTACTTGCAAGACTTCTTACCCCTTCAGATTATGGAACAGTGTCGATTGTAACAATTTTTATCGCACTAGCTACAACATTTGTTCAGGGTGGATTTAATACTGCACTTATTCAAAGAAAAGATGTCGATGGAGATGATTACATCACAATTCTTGCATTTTCCGAATTTATTGCAACGATATTATATTTTGTAATATATGTGACGGCACCATTTATTGGAAGATGCTATCATTCTGTGGAATTATGTAGTCTTTTGCGCGTGATGGCCATTGTTCTTTTTCCTGGGGCATTCAATTCTATTCAAGTTGCCTATATAACTAGAGATCTACGTTTTAAAGTTTTAACGCTATCAAGCTTTCTGTCTGCGTTAATTGCAGCTACAGTTGGCATTGGTTTGGCAGTTGCAGGTTTTGGCGCGTGGGCGTTGGTTATCCAGCAGCTGGTAAATCAAACGGCAACATGCTTTATAACATATTGCATTGTTCGGTGGATACCACAAGGCAAGTTGTCTATTCAAAGCCTACGGCGGCTCTTACCATTTGGGGCAAAAGTCTTTGCGTCAAATTTTATTGTTGCTTTGTTCTTGGATATTAGAAGTTTGCTCATTGGCCAAATATATTCATCAGAAGCGCTTGGCTTTTTTAATCGTGGAAAACAGTTCCCACAAGCGGTTATGGAAAGTGTCAACGGTACAATACAAACTGTGCTTCTTCCTGTTTATTCGCAAAAACAGGATTCGGTAAGTAGTGTTACGAAGATGGTTTCTAAAACCGTGAGACTATCTAGTTTTCTGCTGTTTCCGATGATGGTTGGCCTTGTAGCTGTTGCTGAACCGCTGGTATCTCTACTCTTGACAGATAAGTGGCTGGAGTGTGTCCCGTATCTACAGATTTTTGCGATTGGATATCTTTTTCAGGCTATACAACTGGCAATCATTCAGGCTATTAAGGCAATAGGAGATAGTGGTACACCATTAAAGTTGGAGATAACCAAAAAATGTGTTGAATTATTTTTTTTGATCGTAACGATAAAGAAAGGTGTGCTTATTTTCGCATCATCATTGTTGCTTTGCAGTGCTATTTCTCATTTGCTAAATATGTTTGCAGCTAGGAAAATTTTGAAATATCCGCTCAAACAACAGATCGCAGATATTTTACCGGCTACTTTGTTTTCTGTTGTTATGGCAATTTGCGTCAAGAGCGTTATTCGAATTCTAGATAATGAATTAGTTAGTCTTTTGGGTGGAATCGGAATAGGAATAGCGGTGTATCTTCTTTTATGTGTGTTATTTCATGTTCCAGAATTGGAATTGATAAAAAAATCCATATCTAAAACAAAAAGAAACTTTGCGGGTTAAAAATGTAGAAACGTAACCGCCCAGTGAGAGCGCGTTCCCAGAAAGACAAGAAGCATCCGACTCAGAAGTGGGTACAAATGCTATAGCAACTTCAAGAAATAAAGTGACGACTTGACAAAAGGTGTAAAATTGAGTCAAAGAGGCGATTCAAATGTTGCACAATGAAGCAAGAAAACTTCTGATTCAGGCATTGGAGAAAACACACAATGCAAGAGAAGTCGCTGAAAAGGGTCTTTCCCAAATTTTGTGTAAAGTCCAGATAGCTATAAAACAAGAGCAATTTAATATGAGGCGGCAGACGGCGAAACCGGCTGTCGCCTTAACAACAACATAACGCCGGCAAGGGGGAATGTCAAGGGCGGCGAAGCCGTTCATATACCCTTGACATTCCTCCGCAGCAGGTGTTAATCCGGCATACGCTCAGCGAAATAGATGGACAGCTACGCATGGATGCGGCTCCAATCCTGTCGGTGACCTGTCCACTTTTTCGTAATATCCATCATCGCCAGATACAGCATTTTCAGCAGACTGTCGTCTGTCAGGAAAACGCTCTTGGATTTTGTGACCTTCCGCAACTGCCGATTAAAACCTTCAATCGTGTTCGTGGTATAGATCAGACGGCGGATTTCCTGAGGATATTTGAAGTAGGTACTGAGGTTGGCCCAGTTTTCCCGCCACGACTTTGCGATCTTGGGATATTTGTTGTCTCAGTTCTGCGCGAAAGTCTCCAAAGCGTCTAGAGCAGCCTGCTCGTCCACTGTTGCATACACGGCTTTCAGATCGGACATGAGAGCCTTCAGGTCTTTGTAAGAAACGTATTTGCTGGAATTCCGCAGCTGGTGAATCATGCAGTTCTGAATCTCCGTTTCCGGGAACACTGCATGGATGGCTGTATCGAAACCAGTCAAATTGTCTGTACATGCGATAAAAATATCCTCTACGCCCCGATTCCTCAGGCCATTCAGTACGGTCGCCCAGAACTTTGCGCTCTCATTCTCGCCGACCCACATGCCCAGAACATCTTTGCGGCCGTCCAGATCAAGGCCGATGGCAATGTATACTGCTTTCTTTACGATCTGCCCTTCACTACGGACATGGTAGTGAATCGCATCCAGAAAAACTACGGCATAGATCGATTCCAGAGGCCGCTACTGCCATTCTTTTGCCACAGGCAGGATCTTATCCGTAATCCGGCTTACCATAGTGTCAGACACAGACAGCCCGTAGATATCCTGAATATGCGCCTCGATATCGCCGGTCGTCATGCCTTTCGCATACATGGACAGGATCTTCTCTTCGATATGCTGACTGATGCTGGTCTGGTTCTTTTTCAGAAGCTGCGGTTCAAATTCACCCTTCCGGTCACGGGGAACAGAAACCTCGACTTCGCCGAAACTGGTTCGCAGATTTTTGCTGCTGTGGCCGTTCCGGCTGTTGTCCGTAGCTTTGTTCTTGTAGTCGTATTTGCTGTAACCAAGATCCTCATCCAGTTCAGCCTCCAGACCGTTCTCCATGAATTCGGCAATGGTTTCCTTGAACAAGTTCTGGATGTCGTCCATGCTGTCGATGTTTGCCATCTGCAGCAGTTCACGGATTTTTGCTCTACGGGCTTTTTCTTCCGGGCTTCGATTCTTTCGGGACATATCTTTTCCTCCATCCTGATGCTTCTATTTTACACCTCTCCGGAGGTTTACATAATTATCGGGATGGTCTCGAAATCACATCCAAAAACAAATATCCATGTTTACTGTGAGCGTTCGGAGTCCATTACAGCTTTCACTCTAGCGTAGTAGATTCGCAAGAACTTGTTGGCCGAAGCCATCATGTAGACTTTGTAGGGCTTTCCCTCAGAATGCTTTTTGTTCATGAATTGAAAAACGGGTTCATCCTGTGGCTGTGTCTGTAAAATAACAGACATAATCAGAAAAAGCGTCCTGCGCAAGACGGCAGAACCAACTTTGCTGATTCCTTTGTCATTACCAACAACCTTGCCAGAGTCATTTGGCAGCGGCTCAATTCCTGCAAAAGCAATGAGAGATTTCTTGACGGAAAAACGGCGGACATCTCCAATCTCGGCCCTCAGCTGATGGCCGAGAGAAGGGCCGACGCCGTACATTTCCATTACGGTATCAAATTCAGGAAGCTGCTGGGAAAGGCGAAGCATCTCCTGCTGGAGTGCAGCCACTGACTGAGATACTGCTTTCAACTGAGCGACCTGTTGCTGGATAAGGAGTTTTGAGGTGGGTGATTTCGGAAGAGAAGCGGAATTAACAGCACAGGCATAGATCTCGTCCGATTTTGAGCGAGTGAAAATGTAGCCGTGCTTCTGGCACCATTTTAGATACTTCTTGGCAAAAGCATCTGCGGAAAGGCTTGAAACACACTCGCTGTGCCAGAAATCCCCGATGAAATCGACCCATTTCTCGCACCCGTTGCTCTTTGGAGGGCTGACAAACAGCTTATTCGCATCTGGAAAGGTCAGGTCAAGAGATGAAATCAGATTATTTTTCAGCATAGTACGAATCGCTACGGCCTGCTGGTACTGGCGATAACAATTCTTCAAAGCCAGTCGGGTATCATCTTCTGGAAGATACTGCCGCAGCCGTGTCCACTTGTCAAGCGTATAGTTGGCGATTTTAGCAGCGTCTTTTCTATCCGTCTTGACACGCCTTGAACTGTTGTTGTCGTAGTCATGAATCAGAACGGGATTGACTACGGAAACAAATAAGCCCGCATCGTGTAAAACGAAAGCAACTGGTTTGTGGTAATTCCCGGTGGCTTCCATGACGACACGGGTCTCTCCGTCCAAAGCTTTGAGCTTCCCAGCCAGATCGTTCAGGTTTTGGGCGGTATGTAAAACTTCAAAAGGTTCGAGTACCACTTCTCCGAAGGGGCGCATGACACAAACCATGCGTTTCCCTTTGGATACGTCAATGCCTACTGCGTTTATGATCTTTCCTCCATTATTTTGTATTTGCAACCGGAATCCATCTTTTACTCGTTGCCGATTCAATCTATTGGGTGACACGAACGCTCCGCTTGGCGGGTGGCTCAACCTGCTTAAAACGAATGCTACAACAAGAGAGATGGCTAACTGTCTCAGAAACGGACGTAGAAGTCCAAGAAAAGAAGCGTTAGCTATTGTAGCTTAGGTACGAGTTGGAATGAAATATGGCTGGCTACCATTTCCGGTTCCAAATATATTGTAATAGAAAGGAAAAAGTTCGTTTGTTGGAGAAGCTGCCGGATGCTCTTCGTGATGCTTTCAAAACGATTTCTTCTCATGACTGTTCTGGCTGGTTTCGCTTTTGCGGCTATTCACGCTAATTTATTGGATTGCGATAGAAAGCTTTTAAGGGTAAGTTGCCGACTGTGAGCGACGGTAATGCACCGGTACGCATTTACCCGGCAGAGGTAAAGCTGCTCCTGATATTAGGGCAATTTTCAATAATACAGCATCGAGTGCTTTAACTTTTGAGAAAAAGTGGTATAACAGAGTCAAAGAAGGTGAGTGTTATGCTGCACAACGAAGCTCGAAAGTTGATTCTGGAAGGATACGATAAGGGTATCAGTGTAAAGGAACTGGCAAAGTGCTTTTCTGTAAACACCTGTTCAATCTATCGTTTACTGAAGCGTCGGAACGAAACGGGCAGCTACGAAACTCAAACGAATCTCCGTGGAAAGAAGCCAAAATTGTCCGATGCAGATCATCAGCACATTCTTTCGCTTCTGGAGAAACAGCCGGATATCACTTGTCTGGAGATCATTGAAACGTTGAATTTGCCCGTCAGCATTGATACTGTCTGGCGTTTTCTTCAGAAAGCAGGATATCGCCGTAAGAAGAAAGCTCTTCATGCCAGTGAACAGGAGCGTCTCCGATGTGGCCGAGAAGAGGAAAAACTAGAACGGCCTTATATCTGGGTTCAGTGCAAGTGATCTTGTGTTTCTGGATGAAAGCGGATGCAATACGGATATAACAAGGCGGTATGCCTATTCACTTGGAGGAAGCAGAGCTGTCGATTCTGCACCACTTTCCAAGCCCAGGAACACGACCATTCTGTCGTCCATCCAGT
>ENA-OYWK01000147-OYWK01000147.1-human-gut-metagenome-genome-assembly--contig:-NODE-147-length-51696-cov-13.639182_pt1 | contig 51696 bp, 41 predicted proteins | sample MGYA00244808_ERZ653392 | MGnify/ENA primary metagenome ERZ653392 (study PRJEB26926, sample SAMN06165125) | human gut metagenome | biome: ENVO:00009003; feature: ENVO:2100002; material: ENVO:00002003...
GTAAGATTGCCCCCAAGCGCGCCAAACTGCCCGAAGAATTCAATATGCTGAAACAACAGCTCTCGGGCTTTTTCAGTACCAAGGTGCAGCTAACCTGCTCGGAGAAAGGAAAAGGTAAAATCAGTATCCCGTTCAATAACGAAGAAGAATTGGAACGTATCATCGGCATTCTTGATACGCTGAAGAAATAAATGAGGAAAAAAGGAAGAATATATCAGTTAGCCATTGCCCTGCTGCTCTGTTTTTTACAGATGGCAGGGATTGCTATGTATGGTCAGGACCGTCCACGTGCCGCTTCCAAGCGTGCGCAGCGGCATCAGACCGATACACTCAACACCGTGGTGAACCGGGACAGCCTCACTGTTGCCGACAGTCTTACAGCCGAAAACAAGCGGAAGATGCTGGAAATGACTGCCAGCCCCGACCTGAAGGAACAGCCCGTGCCTACAGACAGTCTGCAAAAGGCCATCGACCCCAAAAGGTGGGTACCTAATCCCACAAAAGCCACCTGGCTTGCCCTCGTCATTCCCGGCGGTGGACAAATTTACAACCGCAAGTATTGGAAACTGCCCATCTTCTATGGAGGATTTGCCGGTTGTGCCTATGCCCTTACGTGGAACAGCAAGATGTATAAGGACTATTCGGCCGCCTACAAGGATGCCGTAAATGGTAATTTCAACTCCAGTACCATTACCGACCTGCTGCCTCCCAACTATAACTATACCGAAAGCCAGCTGACGGAGACACTACGGAAGCGTAAGGATACCTTCCGACGATACCGCGACTTGAGCATCTTCGCCTTTATCGGTGTATACCTGCTGTCCGTTGTCGACGCATACGTAGACGCAGAGCTGTCCAACTTTGACATCACCCCCGACCTCAGCATGAAAGTGGAACCTGCCATAATCAACAGCCAGATGACTGGTTCCTCTAATAAGAACGTCGGCGTGCAATGCAGTTTCCGATTCTAAAAACGAAAATTAAAGCATAAATTATTACCTAATGACACACAAGGCCATATATATGAAAAGAATTATTCTCGGTTCCTCGCTTCTGTTTTGCGCCCTCTTCACCGCTCCGGCCATGCATGCGCAAGAAAGCGTGGAAGTGCTTATCCGCGAAAACGGCACGGAACGCCAGGAATCCATCGAGCTGCCCAAAAGCATGACCTATCCGCTGGACAGCCTGCTCAATGACTGGAAAGCCAAGAATTACATAGACTTGGGAAAAGACTGCAGCACCTCTACCGTAAACCCGATGTTCAGTGACTCTGTATACATAGACCGGTTGTCGCGCATGCCGACCGTCATGGAAATGCCATACAACGAGATTGTGCGCAAGTTCATCGACATGTATGCCGGACGTCTGCGCAACCAGGTTGCCTTCATGCTGAGCGCCTGCAACTTCTATATGCCCATCTTCGAAGAAGCGCTGGATGCCTACGGCCTGCCGCTCGAGCTGAAATACCTGCCCATCATAGAATCCGCTCTCAACCCTTCTGCCGTATCCCGCGCGGGAGCCTGCGGACTATGGCAGTTTATGCTCGCCACCGGAAAGATATACGGACTGGAAAGCAATAGCCTCGTAGACGAGCGCCGCGACCCGATAAAAGCTACCTGGGCGGCAGCACGTTACCTGAAGGACATGTATGACATTTACAAAGACTGGAACCTGGTGATTGCCGCCTACAACTGCGGTCCGGGCACCATCAACAAAGCCATCCGCCGCTCGGGAGGGAAAACCGATTATTGGGAAATCTACAACTATCTGCCCAAAGAGACACGCGGCTACGTGCCCGCCTTCATTGCCGCCAACTACGTAATGACCTACTACTGCAAGCACAACATCTGCCCCATGGAAACCGACATTCCGGAAGCAACCGATACGGTGCAAGTAAGCCGTAACCTTCATTTCGAGCAGATTTCCGACCTATGCGGCATCAGCCTGGACCAGATAAAGAGCCTGAATCCCCAATTCAAGAAAAGCATCATCCCCGGAGAGAGCAAGCCGCAGACGCTACGCCTCCCCATCAACTACATCAGTGCCTTCATTGACAAGCAAGACACCATCTATGCCCACCGCAGTAACGAGCTGTTCAAGAACCGCAGAGTCGTGGCCGTTTCCAATACACGCTCGGCAGCACGTAGCAGCAAAAGCAGTACCGCTACGGGGAATGTCACCTACCACAAGATACGCAGTGGCGAGAATCTCGGCAGCATTGCACGGAAATACGGCGTCACTGTCAATCAGTTAAAAAGTTGGAATGGATTGCGCAGTACCAGAATCTCCGCAGGAAAGCGCTTGAAGATTTATAAATAAAGACATAAACGCTTGCCCGGTGTTGAAAATTGCTTATTTTTGCAAAAAGTGAAGTGAAGAAAGGAGAAAGCAGTATATGGAAGAAAATATAAGTCAGAAGGAAAAGGAAAAAGCCGAAGAGGAAATGATCGAACAGGCATTCCAAGAACTGTTGAACGACTATTTGGCCACCAAGCACCGCAAGCGCGTCGAAATAATAACCAAAGCATTCAACTTTGCCAACCAGGCGCATAAGGGCATTAAGCGTCGTTCCGGCGAGCCCTACATCATGCACCCCATTGCTGTGGCAAAGATTGTCTGTAATGAGATAGGACTGGGGTCTACTTCCATATGCTCGGCATTGCTGCATGATGTGGTGGAGGACACCGACTACACCGTAGAGGATATTGAAAACATCTTCGGTCCCAAAATCGCCCAGATTGTAGACGGGCTGACAAAGATTTCCGGCGGTATCTTCGGCGACCGTGCCTCGGCGCAGGCAGAGAACTTCAAGAAGCTGCTGCTCACTATGTCCGACGATATCCGGGTTATCCTCATCAAGATAGCCGACCGTCTGCATAACATGCGTACACTCGGCTCCATGCTACCCAACAAGCAGTTCAAGATTGCAGGCGAAACACTCTATATTTATGCCCCGCTCGCCAACCGCCTCGGCTTGTACAAAATCAAGACAGAACTGGAAAACCTGAGCTTCAAGTACGAACATCCGGAAGAGTACCACGAGATAGAAGAGAAACTGGAAGCCACCGCCGTGGAGCGCGACAAGGTATTCAATGAGTTCACCGCTCCGATACGGGCGCAACTGGACAAAATGGGACTGAAATACCGTATCCTTGCCCGTGTAAAGTCCATCTACTCCATCTGGAACAAAATGCAGACCAAGCATGTCCCCTTCGAGGAAATCTATGATTTGCTTGCTGTCCGCATCATCTTCGAGCCCCGCAATATAGAGGAAGAGCTAAACGACTGCTTCGACATTTACGTCTCCATATCCAAGATATACAAGCCCCACCCCGACCGCCTGCGCGACTGGGTGAGCCATCCCAAAGCCAACGGCTACCAAGCCCTGCACGTCACCCTTATGGGTAACAACGGGCAATGGATTGAAGTACAAATCCGCAGTGAACGCATGAATGACGTTGCCGAACAAGGCTTTGCCGCCCACTGGAAATACAAAGAAGGCGGAGGCAGCGAAGATGAAGGCGAACTGGAGAAATGGTTGCGTACCATCAAGGAAATTCTGGACGACCCACAACCGGACGCCATCGATTTTCTCGATACCATCAAACTGAACTTGTTTGCATCGGAAATTTTCGTCTTCACCCCGAAAGGTGACCTCAAGACCATGCCGCAGAACTCTACGGCACTGGACTTTGCCTTCTCCTTGCATACCGACATCGGCAGCCACTGCATCGGCGCCAAGGTAAACCACAAACTGGTTCCCCTAAGCCACAAACTGCAAAGCGGTGACCAGGTAGAGATATTGACCTCCAAATCGCAACGCGTACAGCCGGAGTGGGAAGTGTATGCCACCACCGCCCGCGCCCGCGCCAAGATTGCCGCCATCCTGCGCAAAGAGGCGAAAGCCTATCAGAAAGAAGGTGAAACCATACTGAACGAATTCTTCAAAAACGAGGATATACGTATGGATGATGCTGCTCTGGACAAGCTGACCAGGCTGCACGGCTTCCACACCCGCGACGAGCTGCTCGTTGCCATCGGCAACAAACGGGTTGTGCTGGGCGATGCCGACAAGAACGTGTTCAAGGAAAAGCAGAACAGCAACTGGAAGAAGTTCCTGACCTTCTCCTTCGGTAACAAGGACAACAAGGATGCCAAAGAACAACCGGAAGAGAAAACACCGCAAGAGAAAATCAACACTAAGCAGATTCTGAAGCTGACGGAAGAGACCATCTCAAAGAACTATATTATGGCCGACTGTTGCCATCCCATTCCGGGTGACGACGTACTGGGATACATCGACGAGCAAAACCGTGTTGTCATCCACAAGCGCCAATGCCCCGTTGCCACCCGCCTTAAGAGTAGCTACGGAAACCGTATCATCGCCACCGAGTGGGACACTCACAAGGATTTGTCGTTCCTCGTCACCATATATATAAAAGGTATAGACAGCATGGGATTGCTGAACGAAGTAACTCAAGTCATCTCCCGCCAGCTCAACGTGAATATCCGTAAACTGACCATCGAAACCAACGACGGTATCTTCGAAGGAAAGATACAACTCTATGTACACGATGTGGACGACGTGCGCACTATCTGCAATAACCTGAAGCAGATACAGAATATAAAACAAGTGACGAGAGTAGAGGAATAAACGGAGTGGTATTTATTCTACTTCAGTCCTTGAATATTTTCCTTCAAGCTCTCCACATCCTCGTAAGTAAACTCATCCAATGCCAGTTTCATGCCTACCAGTTCTTCGCGGATAGCTCTCAGGCGATCTACGATTTCAAAGTTGCGTATCGTAGCTTCTTTATTGTCTTTCATCCGTTGGCGGGCGCCGGGCAAGGTCATTCCGCGCTCCTTCACCAGATGATAGATAAGTTTCACTGTCTCAATGTCCTCCTTACGGTACTGGCGTATTCCCCGCCCCCCCTTCTTCGGATTGAGTTGCGGAAACTCCTTTTCCCAGAAACGGAGCAGTGATTCGTTGACATCGAACATGGCAGCCACCTCGCTGATGGAGTAATATAACTTTAAATTCTTATCTGTATTCAGCATGATGTAATCCTTTCTCTATAAATCATCCGTCAATCAAGCACCTTACCATGGTTCGCCGCAATCTGTATCATGCGGTCATAATCCTCGGCACTGAGATCCATGAAGTAGTAGTTGACGGGATTCACAACTTTTCCCTTAACGTGTACTTCGTAGTGCAAGTGCGGACCAGTACTCTTGCCCGTACTGCCTACCCCGCCAATGACCTCACCACGTACCACTTTCTTGCCCAACTTCGTCCGGAAATCGCGCAAGTGTGCATACACCGTCTGATAACCGAAGCCGTGGTCTATCACAATTCTGTTGCCATAGCCCGATTGCCAGCCCATCTGCACCACGGTGCCATCTCCCGTGGCATAGACATCCGTGCCCTGGGGAGCCGAAAAGTCCATACCCTCATGGAACTTGCTGGTACCATAAATGGGGTCGATACGCGTACCGTAACCCGAAGCGGTCTTACGGAGGTCTTTATTGGAAACCGGCTGTATGGCAGGAATGCAGCGCAGCATTTCATCATGATTCTTGCACATCTCCACCACATCGTCAAAGGAGCGGGACTGGATATAGAGTTGCTTGCTAATCATATCCATTTTCTGCGTGGTATTGATAACCAAGTCGGAGTTAGCCATATCCATCAGATGCTCATAGCGGTTGGTACCGCCGTATCCAGCCTGACGGATGGCAGAAGGAATAGGGTCGGCCATGAAAATCACCCGGTACAGATTGTCATCACGCTGCTGTATGTCTTGCAGCACTCCCATAGCCTCGTCCAGCCGGCGGGAGAGGACGTTGTACTGCGCCTGCAGTTTGCTGTTCTCCTTTCGCAACTCCTTCTCCGACGGAGAACCGAAGATAAGCAGCAATACGATGAAACTGCCCGCACCCAGCCCCATACCGATGAACAAACGGCGGAGAATGCTCAGCGCCCGCTGCCTCACGGTAGGATAAATACGGTCGTACGTCTGCGTCTGGGGATTATAAATGTAGTAAACTTTGCGCATCTTAGGAAATATTTCGCTTGTCAATGCGACAAAAGTAATAAAAACAAGCTATCTTTGCACAGTTTTTTCAAGAATATTAAGACTAAGTAGCAAGTAGTTAGTAGTAAGAAACGGGCAAAAAACGACAAGAGAAGGTAAATCAAATTAGAATCAGATAAATCAATAGAGAGTATGTTGACTGCAAACGAAATCAGAGACTCTTTCAAGAGTTTCTTCGAAAGTAAAGGTCACCAGATAGTGCCTTCGGCCCCGATGGTGATTAAGGATGACCCCACGTTGATGTTCACCAATGCGGGAATGAACCAGTTTAAAGATATCATTTTGGGCAACCACCCAGCGAAATACAAAAGAGTTGCTGACTCGCAGAAATGCCTTCGCGTAAGCGGAAAGCACAACGACCTGGAGGAAGTGGGTCACGATACCTACCACCACACCATGTTCGAGATGCTGGGCAACTGGTCGTTTGGCGACTACTTCAAGAAGGAAGCCATCTCCTGGGCATGGGAGTATCTGGTGGATGTATTGAAACTCGACCCCAAAGACCTCTACGCCACCGTATTCGAAGGTAGCGCCGAAGAAGGACTGGAACGCGACAACGAAGCCGCTTCTTACTGGGAGCAGTTCTTGCCGAAAGACCACATTCTGAATGGCAACAAACACGATAACTTCTGGGAAATGGGTGATACGGGACCGTGCGGTCCGTGTTCGGAAATCCATGTGGACTCCCGTTCGGAAGAAGAGAAGGCCAAAGTACCCGGCAGCCAGCTGGTGAACAAAGACCACCCGCAGGTGATTGAAATCTGGAACCTCGTGTTCATGCAGTTCAACCGCAAGGCGGACGGCAGCCTGGAAGGACTTCCCGCCAAGGTTATCGACACCGGCATGGGCTTCGAGCGACTGGTGCGCACACTGCAAGGAAAGACCTCCAACTACGACACCGACGTATTCCAACCGATACTGAAAGCCATCGGAGACATGGCAGGCAAGAAGTATGGCGAAGATGAGAAGTCGGACATCGCCATGCGTGTAATTGCCGACCACATCCGCACCATCGCCTTCTCCATCACCGACGGACAGCTTCCGAGCAATGCCAAGGCAGGTTACGTCATCCGTCGTATCCTCCGCCGTGCCGTGCGCTACGGTTACACGTTCCTCGGACAGAAGCAGGCATTCATGTACAAGCTCCTCCCCGTACTCATCGAGAACATGGGCGCCGCTTATCCCGAACTGGATGCACAGAAGGAACTGATCGCCAAAGTTATCAAGGAAGAAGAAGACTCCTTCCTCCGCACCCTGGAAACGGGTATCCGCCTGCTGGAAAAGACCATGGCAGACGCCAAATCCACCGGCAAGAACGAAATCAGCGGAAAGGATGCCTTTACCTTATATGATACCTTCGGTTTCCCGCTCGACTTGACGGAACTGATTCTCCGCGAAAACGGCATGACTGCCGACATCAAGGAGTTTGACGCCGAAATGCAGCAGCAGAAACAGCGTGCCCGCAATGCCGCCGCCATAGAGACCGGTGACTGGATTACGCTAAAGGAGGGTACTACCGAATTCGTAGGATATGACTATACGGAATACGAAACATCCATTCTGCGCTACCGCCAAGTGAAGCAGAAGAACCAAACCTTGTATCAGATTGTACTGGACAAGACTCCGTTCTATGCCGAAAGCGGCGGTCAGGTAGGTGACACCGGTGTATTGGTGAACGAGTTTGAAACCATCGAAGTGGTAGACACCAAGAAGGAGAACAACCTGCCTATCCACATCACCAAGAAGCTGCCCGAACACATGGAAGCTCCGATGATGGCATGCGTGGATACCGACAAACGTGCTGCTTGTGCTGCCAACCACTCTGCCACCCACTTGCTGGATGCCGCACTGCGCGAAGTATTGGGCGAGCACGTAGAGCAGAAGGGCTCTTTGGTTACCCCGGACTCCCTGCGTTTCGACTTCTCACACTTCCAGAAGGTGACGGACGAGGAAATCCGCAAGGTAGAACACATCGTTAATGCAAAGATTCGCGCCAACATACCTTTGAAGGAATACCGCAACATTCCTATCGAAGAAGCCAAAGAACTGGGCGCCATCGCTCTGTTCGGCGAGAAGTACGGCGACCATGTACGCGTTATCCAGTTCGGTTCTTCCGTAGAATTCTGTGGTGGTACGCACGTAGCCGCTACCGGAAACATCGGTATGGTGAAGATTGTCTCCGAAAGCTCCGTGGCTGCCGGTGTGCGCCGTATCGAAGCCTACACGGGTGCACGCGTGGAGGAACTGATGAACACCATCGAGGACACGCTGCACGACTTGAAGGCGCTCTTCAACAACGCACCCGACCTTGCCGGAACCATCCGTAAGTATATTGACGAAAACGCCGGACTGAAGAAGCAGGTAGAGGACTTCATGAAAGAGAAAGAAGCACAGCTGAAAGAAAGACTGCTGAAGAACGTGCAGGAAGTCAATGGCGTTAAAGTCATCAAGTTCTGTGCTCCCCTGCCGGCAGAAACAGTGAAGAACATCGCCTTCCAGTTGCGTGGCCAGATTACGGAAAACCTGTTCTTCGTGGCAGGAACTGAAGCCGAAGGCAAGCCGATGCTGACCGTCATGCTGAGCGACAACCTCGTGGCAGGCGGACTGAAAGCCGGAAACCTGGTGAAAGAGGCCGCCAAGCTTATCCAAGGCGGTGGCGGTGGCCAGCCCCACTTTGCAACTGCCGGCGGCAAGAATGCTGACGGACTGAACGCTGCCATTGACAAAGTTTTGGAATTGGCAGGATTATAATCGAAAATAATTGGCGAAACACTTGACATCGCCTCTGCGATGTTGTATATTTGTAATGTCATTTTTTAGATATTTCAAAATTAAACTACCGAGAAAGGAGGAGCATTGCTTCTCCTTTTCTTTTTACCCTCCACGGTATTCCATTTGAAATGCCACATGCCGGCTCCCCAAACTCCACACCTTACCATCCTAAATGCCACACCTTAGCAAGTGAAATGGCTGGCATTTACCCTCCAAAGCCCTGGGGTTTCCGTGAAAAACCCTAAGGTTTGGGACAGTGAAGTGGAGGGAACGGAGGATTAGTCCAGAACAAACAGACAATGCATTCGAAGCAAACGAATGATGCATACAGAACAGACAGATGATGCGCAACAGAAACAAAAACGGGAAGCCTAAGCCTCCCGTCTGTTAATCTTTCGTAAATCTGCTCTTGACAAGATTTCCACTAAAACCTTATTCCATCCGAAGTATAAACATTTCGCGATAAACCACCAGTGCACCTTCGGGCAACAAACCGGAAGGACAGAAAGGAGTTACATTTTCCGCAAGTACACATTTACCATTTCCCGAGACCGTCCGCGTAAAGAGCCTCTTCTCTCCATTATAAGTAAACTGCCACAATGCATATGTATCTCCGTTCTCATCTTCCACTGGAACTGTCTCGTATATCCCCATTAGCGGTTCCTCCTCTTTTCCCGTCGGATAGATTTCCAATACACCTTTCCACATACTATTGGAGAAATCTTCGGGCACCAGCACATAATACCCGCCATCCTTCACCCAAGGACGCTCGGCAAGTGCCTTAGAAACATCACCCAGCAGTTCCGTCGGTGCACCACTACTGATACCATACTCGAAGCCCATTTTCGTCAACGTATATTGCCTACGACCTTTCACCGTGATGCGCAGTTGTGTTTCCTCACCGGAACCATCCATCACCTTCACAATCGTCTCCCCCTCTGCCAGCGGATGAATCTTGATACGCTGATACCCGTTGACATCATCGGTAAAAGTCACGGAAGCCACCGACTCGTGCTCGTTAATCACATTATAGGAACCGTCGCCACCGTCAATGCCCAGCACTGTATCTTCGTTTGTTTCAGAAAGATAATAAGAAAGATTGGACACCAGATTGTCACATGTCCCAATCTGGTAGATAGGCTCCACACCTTCGAAAAGTACCATGCTTCGGTAATCGTCCTCGCAACCGGAAGCGGTAAACAGCAGTGCTATCAAAGCAAAGAGAGAGTATAGCTTCTTCATACTTGTTCAGTTATAGTTGTTCTATCTACAAAAATACAAAAAATGCCAGAATACTGCATCGGTACCCCTCTCTTTTTCAAACTATTTGTTCTTCCGGATAGTTCACCAAGTAGAGCGTTCCCGTGGCACGGGTAAAGGCGGTGTAGAGCCAACGGAAATAATCGGGTGTCAGATATTCATCCGTCATATACCCCTGGTCCAGAAAGACATTCTTCCATTGCCCGCCCTGCGCCTTGTGGCAAGTCACGGCGTAGGCATACTTCACCTGCAAAGCATTGTAATACGGGTCTGCCTTCATCTTCTTCATCCGCTCACGCTTCACGGTGATGTCGGCATAGTCTTCGAGGACGGAGTAGAAAAGCCGGTCGTTCTCTGCCTTGGGCAGCGCAGGCGAGTCGGTATGCAGCGTATCGAGCAGCATGTTCACTTCCAGTTCAAAGTCGTTATAGTCAGGAAAGACCAGCGTCACGTCCGCAAAGCGGAAACCATACAGCTCCCGCGTACGGCGCACGCGGCGCACTACGGCAGTCTCACCGTTGGCAATGAAATCCATCTCCTTCTCCTTTTCCGTCCAGAAGTAGTTATTTTTCGCCACCATCAACAAATCACCGGTGTTTAATTCATCCTCACGCCAGAGAATCTGCGCACGGATGCCTTTGTTGTAGATGTTCGCCCTCTTGTTGGAACGGCACACCACGATGGTTTCATCCAGCCCGTCATGGTCGTAGCAAGAGCTCAGCGTTTCTATCAGCTCATTGCCGGGCAGAACTTTAATGTCGGCAAACCCCGAAACCTTTATCTTCGGCAGGCTGTAACAATCGTCTTCCGCTATCAACTGCCTCAGGCGGGTGGCATTCCACAAAATGCCCGACTGCTGCTCCTGACGCACCACCTGCGTCAAGTCCACCTCCACCACTTCCAGCCCATAGCCTTTCAAGGCATCGGCAAAGAGGGCAGGGCTCTGATCCTCCCCCACCGGCGGCAGCTGTGCCGTATCGCCCATCAGCAGCAGGCGGCATCCCTGGCCGGAATAGACAAACTGCACCAGGTCGTCCAGCAACCTGCCCGTGCCGAACATGGAACCGGACAGTCCCTCATTGGAAATCATCGAGGCCTCATCCACTATATATAAAGTGTGAGTTGTCAAATTATCGTTCACAGAAAAATTGCTCAGCTCATTGGAGAAAGATTGCTGTCTATAGATTTTTTTATGAATTGTAAACGCCGGATGCCCCGCATACGCCGAGAAAACTTTTGCCGCTCGTCCGGTCGGTGCCAGCAATACCGACTTTTGTTGCAACTTATCCAACGTCCGCACCAAGGCACCGACCAACGATGTTTTACCCGTCCCCGCATAACCACGAAGCATAAAAACCACCTCGCTACGGGGTGACAGAAGGAACTCCGATAAAGATTTTACAGCAATTTCTTGCTCAGGAGTTGGTTGGTAAGGAAAATTTTCCTTAATTTGCCTTTCTAAATAGTTATTTATCATTTTTGTAACAGAAAAAAGTAAAGGGAACTATCGTTTTTAAATTAATTTCTTTTATTTTTGCGGTGCGAATATAACAACTAAAAAACATATTTATCATGAAAACAGTATTTAATGTCATTTTAGGCTTATGTGCTTTGGTGCTAATTTATATTTGTTACACCAGCATTATGGGTCCTATCAACTTTGAAAAAGCAAAGAAGCACAGAGACGCAGCCGTCATTGCACGTCTGATTGACATCCGTAAAGCACAATTGGAATATCGTACTTTACATGACCAGCAATATACTGCAAGCTTCGACTCTCTGATTGACTTTGTTAAAAACCAGAAACTTCCGTTCATCTTCAAGCAAGGAGAACTGAACGATAAGCAGCTGGAAGACGGTCTGACTGAAAAGAAAGCCATCAACATCATCAATAAGGCAAAGAAGACCGGCAAATATGATGAAGTAAAGAAATGGGGATTGGAAAACTTCAAACGTGATACCTTGTGGGTAGCCGTATTGGACACTATCTTCCCGAAAGGTTTCAACCCCGATTCTATGAGATATGTTCCCTTCGGAAACGGTGCACAGTTCGAAATGGCCATCAAGAACGATACAGCTAAATCCGGTGCTCCTTTCTGTCTGCTCGAAGTGAAGACTCCGTACGAAGTTTATTTGAACGGTCTGGATGCACAAGAAATCGCTAACATCAAGGACGTACAAACCAAACTTGGCAAGTACTGCGGTCTGATGATTGGTAGCTTGGAAACAGCCAACAACAACGCCGGTAACTGGGAATAATCTCATCCCGACAAACGTATGATAGAAACGACTGATTTTAATAAATCGGAACAGTATACATTATCCATCCGTCTCAGTACGGATGGATTTTCTTTTTCTGTGTTCAACCCTCTGGGCGACGGCGAGTTCTCTTACTACGACCGTGCAGTGGACGAGTCCCTCTCCCTCACTGCCAATCTGAAACAGACCTTCCGCGAACTGGCATGGCTGGAACGCCCTTTCCGCCGTGTCAATGTGCTCATGGCAGACAAACGCTTCACGTTCATTCCCCTGGAGTTCTTCGAGGACGAACAAACGGAAATCATTTTCTATCACAACCATCCTAAACGGGAAAACGAAACCGTACAATACAACATACTGCATAAGAACAGCACTGTCGTACTGTTCGGCATAGATAAGAGTGCCTGCTCCTTCCTTCGCGAACAGTATCCTGATGTCAAGTTCTATTCCCAAGCCAGCCCCTTCATTGAGTTCTTCTCCTCAAAGAGCCGCTTGGGCAACAGCCGGAAGATGTATGCACACTTGCGAAAAGATGCCGTAGACGTATACGGCTACGAGCGCGGACGCCTCCTTCTTGCCAATTCCTTTGAATGCAGAAGCACACCCGACCGTGTCTACTACCTATTATATATATGGAAACAACTCGGCTTCGAGCAGGAGCGCGATGAGCTGCACCTGACCGGTGATTTGAACGACAAAGAACTGCTACTGCCCGAACTGCGAAAATTCATCCGGCAGGTATTCATCATGAATCCCGCCACTAATCTTGACCTGCAAGCCATAACCCTATGCGAGTAATCAGCGGAATATACAAAAGACGACGTTTCGACGTGCCCCACTCCTTCAAGGCACGTCCCACCACAGACTTTGCCAAAGAGAATCTGTTCAATGTGCTCTCCAACTACATGGACTTTGAGGACGGCATCCGTGCCCTCGACCTATTTGCCGGTACGGGCAGCATCAGCATCGAGCTTGTGTCCAGAGGCTGCGACCAAGTAATCAGCGTGGAAAAAGACCGCGACCACTATGCCTTCATCTGCAAGATTATGCAGGAATTAAAGACGGACAAGTGCCTACCCATACGTGGTGACGTATTCAAATACCTCAAAAGCGGACGCGAGCAGTTCGACTTTATCTTTGCCGACCCTCCCTACGAGCTTGCCGGGCTGGAAACCTTGCCCGAGCTCATCTTCGAAAACAACCTGCTGAAAGAAGACGGACTCTTCGTCTTGGAACACGGGAAGAAAAACAGTTTCGAGGAACATCCGCACTTTGTGGAGAGAAGGGTATACGGGAGCGTGAACTTCTCATTCTTTAAACGGAAAGGTGAAAATTGAAAATGGGAAATGAAATGGTGAGAATGTATCAGGTATTGATTTTTATCTCATTTTCAACTTTCCACTTTCAACTTTCCACTTACAAAAGCGGCGCCATCAGCCGCACCACACTCTCTGCAGCCTTACGATACCAGGGGCGCTTCACCCAGTTCTTCAGGAATACCTGTACGCAGTCGCGCTGGTCTTGAAGGAAGATTTCGCGCATCTGAAGCGCTGTTTCTGTGTCATAGATGAAGGCATTCACCTCAAAGTTATGTTCAAAACTACGGAAATCCACATTCGTAGAGCCTACCGTGAACAACTCATCATCCGAAACCATCAGTTTGGAGTGCAGGAAGCCTTTCTTATAGAAATAGACCTTGACTCCCGAATAGAGCACATCTGCCAGATAAGAGCAGGAACCCAGATGTGTCAAGCGGTTATCAGCACGCATGGGCAACATCAGACGCACATCGACACCTGACAAGGCGGCTGTCTGCATGGCAACAAGTACGGCTTCGGTGGGCAGGAAGTAGGGAGTCTGGATATAGAAGTATTTCTTTGCGCTGGAAATGGATATGACGAGTCCCTGCATAATGTCTTTCCATGGACCTACGGGCTCACTCGTTACAATCTGCGCCAAGGAAGTACCGCAGTTTTCTATTTTCGGGAAATAGCGGGTAGACGTAATCAGTGTACGGTCCACAAAGTACCAATCGAGCAGGAAGGCGGTCTGCAATCCGTGAACAGCCTTACCCTCCAGCAGCAGATGTGTGTCCCGCCAGATACCCCATGAGAACCCGCGCATATAGCGTTCGGCAAGATTCATACCCCCCACAAAACCGATGCGCCCGTCAATGACAACTATTTTCCGATGATTACGATAGTTCACCTTACTGGTGAAAAGCGGAAAACGTACCTTCAGAAAGCTGCGTACCTCGATACCGGCCTCGCGCATCTCTTCAAAAAAACGGTTGGGAACATGCCAGCAACCCACATCATCATAAATCACACGTACCTCTACCCCGGCACGCGCCTTTTCCATCAGGACATCACGCACCAAGCGCCCGATGGCATCGTCCTCAAAGATATAGAATTCCATGTGGATATGCTTCGTTGCTTTCCCCAGTTCGCGCAGCAGGGATTGCAGCATGGAGAACCCCAGGGTATAGGCTTCCACCCGGTTTCCATCGAAGGGGAAAGCCTGGTTGGTATTACGGAACAAGGATATGAGACGACTGTAATTGATGGGAAGCGCACATGAGTCCTGCGCCAGATATTCCGCCATAGGTTTCTTCAACAAGCGGCTGTAACTCTTCTTCCCTATCATGCGCACACGGCGCTGACTACGCCCGAAGAAGAAGTAAAACACCAGCCCCACGATGGGAAGGAACATCAGTATCAGTATCCATGCCATGGTTTTCACCGGATTGCGGTTGTCGAGGATAATGACGACAATCGTTCCGATGATGGCACCGAAATAAACAATGTCGAAGGCTATCGTAGCAATCTGGCTGGCAATGAAGTTCCAATCAAGCATGTTTCCTCTAAATGATTAAATATGGAAACAAATATACGTAAAATATGACACCATTCACCACACCTTTCGGGAATTAACACAAAAGCTGCAAGAACGGTGCCATAATATACTCAATCAAAATTCTCCAAAAGCACTTTTTTTTCTTCTTCGGTAATCCCAAGAATGGCACCATGCCGAATGCCGATGGGAAAAGAGACACGGTCGTTATAGAAAGGTGCACGTTCATTCGTAACCCTTTTCCAATCTACAAAATCAGAAGAAGTCCACAACCCAAAACCGGCACTTCGACCGAAATAATCCCACACAACACCATAGCCGTCCCCATCATTCAATGGGAAAGCGAACGGCCCTTCCACATTTTCGGGAGTAAGCAGATAAGGTTCTGTGTAAGGCCCCCGAATACTCTTAGAGGTAGCGACCCAGATACCATTATTACGATATATCAGATGGTAGACACCATTCACTTTCAATATATTGGCATCAAGAATGCCGGTTCCATTCAGCGTATAAAGTATTTCCGTCTTGGAATAGTGTACAAAATCGGTAGTTGTAGCATAATAAATAGAAGCCGTATTCCAGTCATTATTCAGCTCCGCAGTCCAGAATACCATGTACGAATCATTCTCTTCATCATAAGCGAACTCGGGAGCCCATGTTTTAGTAGCTCCTTCCGGTGCGACATCCACCAACCGTTCATTTTCCCAGTGCACAAGGTCACGGGAATCCCATACCGTAAACGGACGATTCTGCCAGGAAACCGTAGCGACAAGGTGATAAATGCCATTCTTATCTTTCAAAACCATCGGATCGCGTATCAACCGATCATCAAACGAAGCGGACAACACCGGATTTCCCTGGTTCAACGGACGAAACAAGAAACCACTGTCAGCCATCGCATAGTAAAGGTGATGTTCATCATCCCCTTTCATATAAACAGCTAAATAAGCGACTTTGGCATCATCGGTAATAGAAGTACGGCAATCGCACGCAACCATGAGCAACACGATTTCCGCCACTATCCACCCCCAAACAAACTTTTTCATATATCTTTCTCTATTTAATTCAACCATCACAAACTGATTGTCCGAGAATTCGTTGCAGTCCAAAGCGTATAGCCCTATTGAAAACACCTATCCTAACTCATGCCACAACCAATTCCCGGAAACCAGACTTTATCAATTCGTGTAACCTGGATTTTGTTCCAATACACCATCAGCCTCCGTTATGGCAGCTTGTGGAATGGGAAACAGTACCTGATAATCCTTTGCAGCTACCCCTCGCTCACGGGCACGGCTAATGAACACTCCGTGACGAATCAAATCCTGCCGACGTTGTCCTTCGCAATAAAGTTCGCGCCCACGTTCGGCCAACAGAAAGTCGCGGAAAGAGTCTTTCCCGGCAGTAGCAGCAGCAGGTATTTGAACGCCAGCACGGTCGGTCACCAACTTCACGGCATTGACAGCTCCATCGGAAGGACCGTTCAACTCATTCTCCGCTTCCGCATAAGAGAGCAATACTTCGGCATAACGGATGACCGGATGAGCTTTCTGGATACCATAGTTATAGAACTGTGAATCCGTAAACTTGATAGGGATGGCCCCCTTCATGGATGAGCGATTCTTGTGCGAACCGTCGATAGCATCATACTCTACCAAGATGGTTTTCTTCCGGGCATCATGATCCTCAAAAGTATCGAAATATTCCCAACGCATGCAATAGAACTGCCATCCGGAAAGAAAATCCGTTTCACTTCCGCGTATATAACTGTCACCCATATGGTTATACCCTTTCTTGAAGTCACTGGGCAGCACCTCAGTAACAAAGAAGTTATCATAAGCCGTATTTGAAGGGATAGACCAAATATGCTCCACCGTCCGGTCTGTATTGAAGACATCCTCATAATTATCCATCAGCCGGAATCCCATACCCATCAACTTCTCGGCATCAGCTTTCGCCTTTGTCCATTGCTTCTGATGCATATACAACTTCATGCGAACGCCATAAGCAATAGATTTCGACATACGTCCCCAATTGGTAGCATCATCGTTATACTTTTCCGGAAAAGCCGTTGTCTCAATAGCCTCTTGCAGGTCTTTCTCGATATAGCCCACGTAAGTCTCCAGGGTCGGTCGAGGTTCGATAACATTACTCATCAAGGTGGCAGGGTCCAGTTTTACATTCACCGGACCAAACCAGTCGAGCAATGTATACATATAAAATGCACGGAGCGTTTTGGCTTCGGCCACGTAACGGTTGCGAATATCTTCTGTTGCACCGTTGCTATGTCCTATCTGGTCGATGATGTCCGTAGCACGAGCTACAAAACGAATGATATTGTAAGTGTTTGTCAGCACGTTACCACTAGAAGGTCCAAAGGTAAAATCGCTCATCACATGATTACCATAAGTACAAAGCTCGTCAGTAGTGAACATGCTGATAGGATAATAAGCAGCACCATCAGCGTTGAACAAAGCATTATACCAACCGCCGGTTCCACCGTCACCATATCCCCAGTTGGTTGTACATGGCAAGTATAAACCGGTCACCGCAGCATCCATATCCCCTTCACTCTGGAAAAAGTTGGAAGGAGACATATCGGTAAAGTTCTTCGTTTCGAGCAAATCGTCGCAAGATGTCAGCGAGCAAGCAAGAAGGCTGCTCATCAATATATGGATAAATATCTTTTTCATCGCAATTATATTCTTAGGTTATAAATTAGAAGTTCAAATTGAAGCCAAAGGAAAGAGACAAAGCCTGTGGATAAGGATTATCCGTGTCCAATTCCGGGTCAAAGCCTTTATACTTGGTGAAAGTAACCACATTCTGCGCATCAACAAAGAAGCGTGCCCCCTGCAAGAACTTACTGTTGTGGAACAATGCCTGAGGCAACGAATAGCCCAAAGTAATATTCTTCAGCTTCACATAAGCACCATTCATCAAATAGAAATCATTTGTTCCGGCAGGATTGGCGCTGTCATAAGGATTAGCGGCAATACCCGGCATCCATCCGACACCCTTCTGTACACTCCACACATCAGTCATAGCCGATACATAAGTATTGCCCGGCGCACTTCCGTTGTTACCGAGAGCCGACACATCCGGTGTCTGTCCGCGGAACTTCTTGTTTCCAAAAGAACCGTAGAAATAGAAATTCAAATCAAAACCTTTATAACTGAATGTATTTCCCAATCCGGCAAACCAGCTGGGAGTGTTGTTGCCTAATTTCACGACATCCTTAGAGTCGAGCACTTTATCTCCGTTGATATCCACATACTTGACGTTACCCACTTTTGCATCGGGCATATAGTCGGGAATATCCTCCTTAGAAGTAATGATACCATCCGTTTTCCACCCATAGATAGCTCCTAACTCATCCTTCTCGCCAATATAATCGGCCAACGCAACTTCAGGATTGCGCTTCACCCAGGAAGCCTTGAAATAAGAGAGGCTGAACGAAGTTTCCCATTTCAGCATTTCAGAAGTCAGATTATCACTGCGGAAAGAGAACTCAAATCCTTCACTCTTGGTTTCACCGATATTGGCTGCCACTCGCCCTACCGCATTATTGGACGGAAGCTGTTGATAATCCAACAAATCCTTTACACCCCGGTGAAAGTATTCAATCGATCCATTGATACGCTGATTGAACAAGCCAAAATCAATACCGACATTCAAGGTATAGTTCGTTTCCCACTTCAAGTTAGGATTGGCAATCTGAGTCAAAGCAAGCCCTGTATGCGCTGAAGTTCCTATCAGGTAATTGTATCCAGACTTATAAAGCGACATGGAGTTGGTTCCCAACACATTTTCATTACCAACCGCACCATAACCTACGCGCAGTTTTAAGTCGCTGAAAGGAGTCTTGTCTTTCATGAATGCTTCCTCGCTGACACGCCATGCCAACGACATACTGGGGAAAACGCCCCATTTGTTGTTCTCCGCAAAATAGCTGGAACCATCCCGACGGGCAGTAAATGTAGCGATATAGCGGTCTTTCAATGAATAGTTCAAACGTACAAACTGCGACAACTTGATGCGCTCATTACGCCAGGAACGGATGCCCTCCTTTTCTTTATCGGCTGCAATACCGACGTTGTTGTAGCCAAAAGCATCGGTAAAAAAGTCATAGGCAGCCAAGCCGAAACCATCATCTACCGTCTTGTAATAGCCACAACCCAATACAGCCGAGAAACGATGTATTTCCTTGAACACTTTGTCGTAGTTCACAAACGCCTCGGCACTGAGGTTCACCACCTTGGCATGTCCGAGGTTGGCCATACCTTCCTTCTGTGCCGTCATACCGGAACTTACAGGAATATAAAACTGGCGTACACTGGACTGGCTGTCATAACCTCCCACCCCTCTCAACGTCAAACCGTCAATCAGTTTCAACTCGAAAGAAGGTGCAATAAAGATACGCTCTGTTGCAGTTTTGTCTTCTATCTCCGAGAAAGCGGCAGGGTTATTGATGATTTTATTGTAAGAACGGCTGTAATCTCCGTTCTCATCCTTCACCGGCACATCCGGAGCAAAGCGAAAAGCATTCACCAGCATATTGTCTCCCTTGCCTGCACTGCCTACAGAAGTACTGTTGGACACCACATTAGAGTAATTCACCTTGATGCCAGCCTTCAATCGTTTGCTGAATTCCTGGTCTAAATTCATACGAATACTGTGGCGAGACATATCCGACTGCTTCAACATACCTACATTATCGTAAAAATTGTAAGAGAAAAAATATTTGGTCTTGTCCGACCCACCGTTCACAGAGATGTTCTGGTCGATGATATATCCTTGTCTGCTCACCTCATCAATCCAGTCCGTATCGGCAAGATAGCCGTTCACATCAGCGAAGACTGGCTGATAGCCACTCAAATCCACTTGTCTGTTGCCATAAGCCCCCATTTGGTTGTTGTACAAATAATACTCCTGAGTCCAAAAATTGGTCTGTTCGCGGAAGTCATGAGCTCCCAACACTTCGGGATAATCCTTCTTTACCTGCGCGGTAAAAGTGCTGCGGTACTCCACCTTCGGCTTGCCGCTCTTTCCATTTTTTGTCGTAATCAAGATAACGCCATTGGCCGCCGAAGCACCATAGATGGCTGCCGCCGAAGCATCCTTCAGCACCTCGATACTCTCGATGTCATTAGGGTTGATGGTATTCAGAGGGTCACGGCTCACACCCGTTTTATAGTCATACCCGAAAAGTCCGGGATCTGCCGTAGAGTTGTTCTGCAGAGGCACTCCATCCACGACATAGAGCGGAGCATTGCTACCGCTGGGAGATGCCGCCCCGCGAATATTGATAGATATGGCCGCACCCGGCTGTGCCGATCCCTGAATGGCACTCATCCCGGCTACCTTGCCTTGCAGCATCTGGCTGACACTGGACGAACTGACCGTATTCAGTTCTTTTGCCTTTACGGATGCCACAGAGCCTGTGATATCCTTCCTTCGCGAGGTTCCATAACCGATAACCACAACTTCGTCCAATGTCTCCGCATCTTCTTCCAAGACTACCTTCATCATCTGTCCTGCCTGTGCCGACAATTCCAGATGTTTGTAACCTATATAAGAAAACACTAAAACATCCCCACTGTTTGCATCCAGCGCAAAGTTTCCGTCTATATCCGTCACGGTACCCCGTGTAGTACCTTTGACCGACACATTTACACCAATCAGTGTTTCACCGTGAACATCCACGACCTGACCTTTAATGCTCTGTACTTGTTGGGTAACAGAGAGCGCCTCCACCGGAGAGGCGTACACACCGGAAAATCCCATTCCAAGGAATCCGGATAAACATGCAACTAAAATTTTGTGCTTTTTCATACGAATTAAAATTAAGTTTAATGATGAAATTTGTCGGCACAAAGTTAGCCGCACCTCCTTTTCGCCGGATTCTATATCAGACAAAAGAAGAAAAGCTATCGGACATTAAAGACACTTTTTGAAATCAGAAAGATAAAAAACAGACATCTGGAATGCAAGTGTCTGATTGTCAAATCAATCATTCATATAAGTCTTTGGAGATTTTCCATACTTCTCCGTGAAACATTTGGCAAAATAAGAAGAATTGGAGAAGCCTACCATATACATCACTTCCGCTACCGTAAAGCGTTTCTGCATGAGCAGCATTGCAGCTTTTTTCAACCGGACAGATTTGATGTAATCCACAGCAGTGGTACCGGTCAGCAGTTTCAGCTTACGATAAATCTGCTTGCCGTTCAATCCGGAAAGTTCCGCCAACCTCTGTACATTCAGTTCCGAATCTTCGAGATGCTCTTCAATCAGACGAGTAATATCTGCCAAGAACTTCTCGTCCGAGGTTTCGGAAAGAGGCAATGGCCGCAAAGCAGCTTCCTCCTCCTGCACTTGCTGCGAAGGTTGCCCTTTCCTGCTCTGACGAATTAGCAGAGACTTGCTTTTCAGCAGCTGTTCTATCCGTATACGCAAGTGTTCTATTTCAAAAGGCTTGGAAAGGAACGCATCCACTCCCGCCTTATACGCATCCAACTCCGTCTGCTTGTTGTCTTTGGCCGTAAGCAGCAAAACAGGAATGGTTGCCGTGGTCAGATTGCGTTTCAGTAAACGGCTCATCTCCAAACCGTCCATAATAGGCATCATGATGTCTGCCACTATCAAATCAGGCATCAGGCGCAAAGCCGTCTCCACTCCCGCTTTCCCATTATGGACAATTGTACATTGCATGTCCGGCAGGTTTTCTGCTATGAAACGAGCTATCTCGATATTGTCTTCTACAATAAGGATACGCAAGTTATTTGAATCAGCGTTAGAAAAAGCAGGAACACTATTCTCTTCCGACTGCACTATCGGGAACAATAGAGTGAAAGTCGTGCCCTTACCGACTTCCGATGAAACAGACACCTCTCCTTGATGCTGGTTTACATACTTTCTTACCATAGCCAGCCCGATGCCTGAGCCATCCGGATTGGCTGCCTGATTCTGCGGCGACTGATAGAAGCGGTCAAATATACGGGGAAGATCTTCCGGAGGAATGCCCAAGCCCGTATCCTCCACTTTCAGTTCCAGCCATCCGGCATCCACCGTTTCAGGAAGAATTTCCCCCTGCAACAGAGCATCGGACGGTAAATGCCGCACACCGACTGTAATCTTGCCCCCCGATGACGTAAACTTGCAGGCATTAGAAAGCAGATTGTTGATGACAGACTCCAACTTCAGCGGGTCAACTTCAATAGAAATCGGCTGTGCCTCACTTTCAAAAGCAAGTTCTATCCCCTTGCCCTGACAAATTTCCCGATAAGTAAGCACTATGCTTTGCATAAACTCCACCACTTCCAAGCGTGAAAGCATAGGGCGGGAAGACATGACATCCTCTTCTTTAAAATTTATGATCTGTACCACCAGCTCATTCAGCTTCAGAACATTTGCACGAACAGTCTGCAACAGCTCCCTGTGTTGTGTATTTCGGGTCATGGAAAGTAATTTGTTCACAGGTGCCAATATGAGGCTGAGCGGTGTCTTCAACTCATGGGACATATTGCTGAGGAATTCCAACTTCATCTGCGACAAGGCTAATGATTTCCGCTTGTCTATCTCCGCAACATGCCACTTGGTCCATATCCGATAGTAATTAAGAATTGCTACGAATACTCCTAACAGCAGTCCCGCCATCAACATGCGAAACCAAAATGAATGATACCAAGGAGGCTGTATAAAAAACTCAATTGTACGCACAGATTCCATTCCATCTTTTGCCTCCGAATATACGCCTATTTCAAAATGGTAAGTACCATAATTAAGATAAGAATACTCAATCAGCGGACTGTGAGAACTCAACAAGTTCCATGTTCCATCCACTTCCTTTATCCGGTAGTAATATCCCGACCAACGCTCATCTTCACGCGGCAGTACACCGGTAGAGATACGAAAAGCAACGGTATTCTCCGTAGAGCCAAGTTTTAAACGGCTGCAATAAGCAGCTTCTTCCTTTAAAAGGAAACGCCCATCCACCTCTTTGAGGGGAGACACCAGTTCACCGTTTACGTAGATTTCAGAAATAACGGAGGCAGGATGAAGAGTACGCTTGTCGACCAAACACTCCTTCGGGTCAATCAGCAAGCACTTGTCTATTCCACCCAGCCAAATACATTGATTCTTGTTATCATAATAGCAGCTATGATAGTGTGCCATAGGAAGCTCTATCAAATGACGAACCGCCAATGTCTGCTTATGCACCGTTCCCACACCGCGACTTGTCAGAAACCAGATATAATCGCCACATGAAGTTAGGCTGTTGACCTCGCCAAACTCTTTAGTATATGCTTCAAGATTGACTATTTCAATATCGGTGCCCTCATCAGATGTGCGGAAGAGTGCATTGCGCAAGGCTCCCCAGACATGCCCCGCCTCATCACATAGGAGCGGAGACACTATATTGTCAGTACGTATTGCAATTAGGCTATCAGCAGGAAGAGATGAATACGGGCCGGAGCCTATCCGATAAAGCCAGTTGTCCGCATTGACAAAAATATTACCTTTTCTATCGGCAATAATACCCAAGCAATAATTGTAGGGCAGATGCCGCCCCGGACTGAGTGAATGATAGTTGTACACAGCAGGAACCGTTTCTCCCCGATGAACGTCCAACAATTCCTTACGCCCGGCTACCAATATTCCACCGGAACAAGTTGCCATCCACAAATTACCACTATTATCCTCAGCCATGCCATAAGTCCACACCGCATTCCGCCCACTTGCCGTATCTGCCACCTGACAGAAACGAAACTCTTTTTTCTTCTCGTCAAACCAAGCCAAGCCGCCATCTGTGCCGACCCACACTATTCCGCACTTGTCTTCATATAAAGTTCTTATCCGATTGTTGGGAATCCGATATTTTCCCTGCATCTTAAAAAGAATGGAAGTCCCCGTCGAAGCATTATAATAGCCCAACCCGTTATTGCCACCCAACCAATAGTTTCCGTGACTATCATGCAAAATGTTGCTGATTGAATTACCCTCAGTCGTTTGAATCAAGTCGCTCCAATTGACTTGTACGGAATACTGCTTACGGGGAATAAAGGAAATACCTCCATCCACTCCTAACCATTTGTTGCCTTCTGCATCTTCAAAGATACCCCAGACACAATCATTCAACAAGCTACTTGCATCGCGAGTCGTATGACAATAATGAGTCCAGCCATCCGTATCCATTATATAAAGTCCATTGTTGGTACCTATCCATAAAGAGCCGCTTCTTTCTCTCATGAATGTTTTGACGGAAATACTTTCCCACCCCGGTATCCGTACAACCCGCTTCCGATGCAAATCGCACCGCAGCAATCCCCGGTCACTACCCAGCCATAAGATACCCTGGTCATGCAACATACAAAGCAGCAAATCGTCCTCGTTCAAACAGTCTTTCGACACAACCACTTCGCTCTTGACAGTCTGCAAGTCGAAAGAATAGACCCCTTCCTTGTTTGTCAACAACAGAAAAGAGCCGTCCGGTAACAGCAAATGCTGTATCACGCGATAACCATTCCAACTGCATAGTGTCTGCACGTTCCCATCTTCCGTTCCAATCCGAACAATCCTGCTTGCACAAAACACGATGACATCTTGTTTGCCAATACGATGCAGCCCTACGACCTCATCTTTTTCAAACTCTTTTACAGACTGCAGTCCTAGTGTCCGCATGTCAAAACGGTAAAGCCCCAGTCTGCTGCCGACCAAGTAGCGTGTCTGTGTCAAGGGAAGCACACAATGAATGCCGTAAGTGCCAATAGCCGGGGTCTTCTTGACGAATGTGTCTCCATCAAACATCATGAGCCCGTTATTGTTGGAGCCTGCCCAAATTCGTCCTATAGAGTCTTGAAAAAAAAACTCAAAATGATTAATATCCAGTGTCTTATTCACAAACGCTTTAGAATGGAGCATAGAAATTCTCTCCGCGTCCAAACTTCCATATACTGATGAAGGAAGAAAAACGGCTAACAAAACAAGAAAGATTATGCGAATCTTCATAACCATTAGCTTACAGATAAACTTGCGCCTACAAAATAACTAACATTTTTTTTAAATAAGAAGCGAAACTATTACTTTTTCCCCGAAATCCACGCGCCATCTTACCATATACACATAAAAAGCCCCTTACCATCCTTACATAACAAGGACAGAAAGGGGCAAATCGGTGGCATAGTTTTTTAGAACGGCCTGCGTCCTCCGAAACCGCCAGGACCATGACCCGGACCGAAGCCCGGACCGCCGAAGCCGCGTCTGCCCTGCATCTTATCGCGGGCGGCCTTGCTGCCGAAAATATTCAGACGATAGATAAAGTGAAGCATGCAGTAGCTGTTCACGCCGTTATATTCGTACACCGAGCGGCCGCTTGCAGTCAGCGAACGGCTGATGTTACTCTGCTTCTTCAGAATGTCGTACATCTCGAAGCTGACGGTGGCATTCCCTTTCAGGAAAGTCTGCGACAACTGTGCATTCCAGATAAGCTCGTTACGGTTCATACTGCTGTCCGTATATCCTCGACGGCTCTGGTTGGCTATGTTGGTAGAGAGCGTCATGTTCCACGGCATGGAAATCTGTGTATTGGCACCGTAGGAGAAGGTATAGGGCTCCTGGTTATTGTCAGGCGTCAGTTTATCCTTCTCTATTGAATAGGAGATGCTTCCGTTCAAGCCGAATTCAAACCAGTCGTTACGATAGGCGGCATTCAGACGTTCGCCCAGCGTCAGGTTGGTGGTCGTATTCTTCCGTTCCACGGCATCTGCTCCCTTACCGGACGTCAGATAAGCCACATTGTTCTGATAGTTGGCATTGGAGAAGGAGTTGATGGTGTACTTCTTATTGGGCAGTGCCGTATTGAAGCCGAACATGCCGAACGCATTCCAATTACCGTTGATATTCTTCGGAGTTGTAGTCCATCCACCGGTCTCCGAATTGTACACACGGCTATTGCTGATGCTGTTCTGCGTTGCCGAGAAGTTGACGTGCGACATAATACCGCGCTGCTTTTCGGCATTATATGTATTATAGAAGAATCGCATGTTGTGCGTGAAGGAAGGCTTCAAGCCCGGATTACCGATACGTACATTCTGCGGATTGGAGTTGTCCACAATCGGCAACAGATTCTCCATACTCGGTTGGCTGCTACGCCCGCGGTATGTCATACGCAGCTGGCTCACCTTGGAGAAACGGATGCGCAAGTCCAGGTTCGGAGCGAAGTTGAACACATTGCGGGTGGTATCAATCATATAGTCGCCGCGCTTATAGGACAATACAGAATGCTGCGGCTGGAACGACATACCTGCGCTCAACTGATACTTCTCGCGGATAAAGCGCAAAGACACGGATGCATCGTGGTTGTAGTAGCGGTATTCCGCATACTTACCCAGACTATCCACCGCATGCTCTTCATATCCCGTGGGAAGCTGGGTTGACAATCCCCAATCCGGAAAGCCCTGCAAATCGTACGTCGTCTTGTCGCTCTCGCTATACTTGTACTGGAACTGATAGCTGAATTGCAGGAAAGTGGCGCGGGCTATCGGTTCGCTGTAAGTCAGCTGTGCACTGTAATTGTAGTTCTTGGTAGGAGTAGTGATGTACTGGTTACGAACCAAGATGGAGTCTCCTCCCAAAGCATTCAGCAACTGGAAGTAATGTGTTTCCGACTCCGTATACTGGTTGTTATCATTGTTGGTATAACCGAATCTTCCACGGAACGTGACATTGCGTCCTTTATCATTCAGCTTTCTGTTCAACTGCAAGGTTGCATCCGTAGACACACTCTTGTTGTCGCTCAGCGAACCGCTGTTGATGGCATTTATACGGATACTTCTCAACGGGTCATCGTCCGGATTGAGAATCTTCTCCAGATTCAGCCAGTTATTGGGATCGCTCACCAGACTGTAAGGGTCGGAATTGAACGTACCGCTCTCAGAATTGGAGAGATTGTCCGTTTTGCCGTACGAGAAGTTGGGACGGAAAATGATATTCGTCATCGAGTCCGGCTTCCACTCCAGGCGAAAATCTGCATGGAAGTTCTTGCTCTTATTGCGCTGCTGGCTGTTTGAGTTGGAGTAAGAGTTACCATCCGGCAGGAAGTCCTCGGTAGAACCGATACTTACAATATCCCCATCCTGGTAGTTGTAGCGTGCACTACCGCCCAGTTCCAGTTTATCGGTCTGGGTAGCGAAGTTCACACCCAGCATTTTCGTTGCAGTAAGTCCGTTGTTCCTGCGCCAGCGCGGAGGACCTCCACCGCCCGAAAAGCCCTGGTCGTTCACGTTATTGGCAGAGCCAATAAAAGTAACCTGAGTATTTTCTACAAGACGGTTCAACATGACACGTCCCATATAGCGGTCTTCCGTACCTCCGGCCACGTCGGCATTACCGAACCAACCCTGGTTCATGCCTTTCTTTACGGTCAGGTCGAGCACTGTCTCCTCCTCACCGTCGTCAATACCGGTGATACGTGCCAAATCGGACTTCTTATCATAGGTTTTCAGCTTCTCTATCATATCTACCGGCAGGTTCTTCAAACCGGTCTTTACGTCTCCACCGAAGAACTCCTTGCCGTCGACCATAATCTTCGACAAGTCCTTACCGTTGATTTTCACATTACCCTCGTCGTCAATCTCCGCACCGGGCAGCTTCTTCACCAACTCTTCGAGCATGGCTCCCTCGGGGGTACGATAGGCGGATGAGGTATATACCAGTGTATCTTCCACCACCTGCACTTGCGGCGCTTCTGCCGTAACCACAGCCTCGGCCAGCATCACCGCATCCGTTTCCAATGTCAGTGTACCCACGTTCTTGGCAGTTGTCGTAGCATAAAGGTGCAAAGGGATATACTGGCTCTTGAATCCGATGTAGGAAACCTTCAGCACGTATTTACCCGCACTGACTTTGGGAAGAGTGAAATAACCTTGTGCCGTAGTGGCCGTACCCGATGCCTGAACACTGTCTGGCAACAAAAGCAACTGCACGGTAGCTTGTATCGCAGGCTCCTTGGTGTCCTCCACGACACGGCCCGATACCGTAATGTTTTTGGTCTGTGAAAATGCAGACAGCGTTGTTACCAACAGCAACGCCATCCCCGTGATAATTTTCTTCATGTGTCTATTCTTTGTCTATTCTAAATGAACAATGCCTTTTATTCACTGTTTCATTTGACAGACTTCCGGGCAAAAGGTTTAATGCCCCACATGACGATTTGCTTTATTTATCGACTATTCCGCTTAAATAATCTATCAACTGTCGCTTTCTTTATACCAAATTCCAAGCAAAGCACATTCAATATAAGAAATATGAGAAAAGAAGAAGAATCGACCGAAAGGAGGTCACCCTGCGCCACCCGGTAGAGCATACCGCCGAAGATAAAAAGAACGGTCAGAAAGATGGCGTTGCGCGTGGCCTTGTTGCGCACCTGCTCTATCTCCTTATTCTCGTTCTTCGTCAAGGCAAAGATTATCATCAGTGCCCCCATCATCATCAGGAGTTTGGAGCATTCCTTATAGAACAGCAAGTTGGCATCTGTCACTTTTCCCCACAATAGGAATATGAAAGGGAGGAACAACGCCAGAGCTATGATGAAATAACCCAGCGGACGGCAATAAACGGGAAGTAATGCTCTCATCTTATCAAGTACAATTTACAATTTACTAATTACAAATGGCGGGGTGTCTGTCCGAAAACCTTGTGGTTGCTTTCTTTTTGATTATTTTTTAGATGCGGATTTAAGTTCTCGGACAAGCCGGGGGACGGAAACGCCTCACCACCCACAGAATTTCACGGGACAAAGATAACATTTTATTGCCAAAAGAGCTATCTTTGTGCCACAATATAATGAAGAAGGCACTCTTTCCTTCATAATCCGTAACATCAGCAATTCGTAATTGGTAATTCGTAATTAGTAAATTGTACTTGACAAGATGAGTAAACAAGAAGTAATCCTTTGCGAAGGACTGGCAAACAGCCTGACGCATGCCATAGAGAAGTGTCCCCATGACAAGCTTTTCATCCTTACTGACGAGCATACCCACCGCCTCTGCCGCCCGCATCTGAACGGTATCCCCGCCCTGGAAGAAGCGGAAGAGATTATTATCGGGGCAGAAGATGTGCACAAGAATCTGGAAACGCTGGCTGCCGTATGGCAAGCCCTGAGTGAGAAAGGGGCCAGCCGCCACTCCCTGCTCATCAACCTGGGCGGCGGCATGGTGACCGACCTTGGCGGTTTTGCCGCTTCCACCTTCAAGCGGGGCATCGCCTACATCAACATTCCCACTACGCTGCTCGCCATGGTCGACGCTTCCGTGGGAGGCAAGACGGGCATCAACTTCAACGGTCTGAAGAATGAAATCGGCGTCTTTGCTCCCGCCGCCTGCGTGCTGCTGGAAACCGAGTTCCTGCGCAGCCTCGATGCCCATAACTTCTTCTCCGGCTATGCGGAGATGCTGAAGCACGGCCTCATCAGTACCCCGGAACATCTGGTGGAACTGCTGGCCTTCGATACGGAGAAGATAGACTACGCCCTGCTGAAGTCCATGGTAGGACGTTCCGTGCAGGTAAAGGAACACATCGTAGAAGAGGACCCGCTGGAACATGGCATCCGCAAAGCCTTGAACCTGGGGCACACCGTGGGACACGCCTTCGAAAGCCTCGCCCTTGCCGAAGGGCGTCCGGTACTGCACGGCTATGCAGTGGCATGGGGACTGGTCTGCGAACTCTACCTTTCTTATACAAAGACCAGGTTCCCGAAGGACAAGATGCGCCAGACCATCCAGTTCGTCAAAGAGAATTATGGCAGCTTCATCTTCAACTGCAAACAGTACGACCAGCTGTACGAACTGATGAAGCATGACAAGAAGAATACCGCCGGAGTCATCAACTTCACCCTATTGAAAGAAGTGGGTGACATCTGCCTCAACCAGACGGCAGACAAGGAGACTATCTTCGAGATGTTCGACTTTTATAGGGAGTGCATGGGAGTATAACGCTCCCGCTCCCTCTTCGGCAGGCTCTCCACAACCAGCCGATAGGAGCGTGCCACCAGTTCCCGGATAATGCTGTCCGGTACATCCTGATTAAAATACACACTGTTCCAATACTTCTTGTTCATGTGCCATCCCGGCTTCACCCCCTCGTACCTTGCCCGCAGCTCCGTTGATTCCTCCGGGCGGCACTTGATGCAGCAGAAGTCGAACACTTCGATATTGACAAAGCAGAACCACTTGTCGCCCACATAAAAGCAGAGCACATCGCGGCTATATCTGTCGGCCACATTAGGAAAAGGCATCTTCTCGCTCACTCCCGGCAAGGAGAGACAGTATTCTCTGAATTCTTCCACATTCATCGCTCACTCCTCCCCCAGAAAGTCCTCCGTATCATTTTCCATCCCAACCAGGTCTTCATCCGGAATTCCCGTCTTTCCCTCGGCCCGTTCCTTTCGCAGCGTTTCCGGCCGCAACATATCGTGAGGGAAATATCGGCTAAGCGGATAACGGAAGAAATCCATCCCGCTGTTCAGCCTCGCCACCAGCGACTTATCCGGACGAAAATAGACACGGGATAAGCGTACCTTGCCCGGCATCACATCGTCGGGATGCTCAAACCCGTCACTCGTCACCGCCACATGGAAGGAACCCAGCCCCTTAATGGTCACCGATTCTCCCTCCATCAGCGCTTCCTCTATAAACTTCGGCAAATCTATCAATACACTCTGCACGTCTCCCGCGCTCATCCCTTTTCTGGATGCCATACGCTGCGCCAGCAACTCTGCCGTCACACCTCCACGCCGCTGTAACACACGCTGCACAGCATAATAGAGTTGCTTCACCCCTTCCGCCGTGCGGAAAACCTTCTTTCGAACCAAATAGACTATACTCATACTCTTTTCACAATGAACATAATGTTTCTTACTGCAACCAGACTGTCTGCAACCCGCCCGAAGTTTACTTCCCCTCAACAGAAAGCCAGTTTCCATACGGCCGGACAGCTATTCCCCAACATGCACGAGATGCACATCTCATGCAGTTCGAGACATACATCTCAACACACGCGAGATGTGCATCTCATACAGCAAAGGTAATCATATTCCACCTAATATACAAATATCTTTCATGTATCGGGGAATAATGTTCTGCACCAGCTTACTCCGGCTCTTATCATTAATTAACAATGCTGCATGCAGGGTTTTCGCAAATATGCTATTTTTATAAAAGCAAGACCTATTCCAAATGTTTAATTTAAAAGAGTACACTATGAAAATGAAGTCAATCTTTAACAAGAAAATTTTAATCGCTATTGCAACCATCAGTTCCTTAAGCCTCCAATCGTGTCTGGACGACGATGATAATTATGCCATGAGATTCCCCAATGCCCTGGTAACGGTAAAGACCGATGCAGAGCAGACCGTCTTCCTGCAATTGGATGACAAGACCACTCTGCTGCCTATCAACATGACGAAATCTCCCTACGGCGAGAAGGAAGTCCGCGCTTTGGTAAACTACAAGGAAGTGGACGAGCCCAGCGATATCTACACCCAAGCTGTACATATAAACTGGATAGACAGTATCCTTACCAAGCCCATCGCCCCGGATTTGGGTGAAGAGAACGATGCCGTATACGGCACCGACCCGGTGGAAATAGTAAACGATTGGGTGACCATTGCAGAAGACGGTTATCTGACCCTTCGCTTTAGAACTCAGCAAGGAGACTATCAAACAAAGCACTTTGTCAATCTGCTGCTGAGCGAGAATCCGGAAAACCCGTATGAAGTAGAATTCCGCCACAATGCCAAGGGCGACATTTACGGCAGGTATGCGGACGGACTGGTTGCTTTCAAGTTGGATGCCCTGCCTGATACAGAAGGCAAGACCGTTAAATTGAAACTGAAGTGGAAATCATTTAGCGGCGAAAAATCTGCGGAATTCGATTATTGTACCCGGAAATCCGTAACGCCCGAAAGTCCGGCTATCACTTCCGTAAGAAACAGCCTAAACCTGCAATAACTTCATTCAAAGTATGCCTGCCCGCTCAAAGCCATTGCCTTGCGAAGCAGGCATACAAGTAAAAAGAGAGCAGGGCACGTTGGCCGAAAGCCTTGAAACTGCAAATTATAAGTTCATTCAATAAAAAAAGCACTATAAATATTTGCTATTTTAAAATAAAGCCGTACATTTGCACCCGCAATTCGGGATGTAGCTCAGCCCGGTAGAGTACGCGTCTGGGGGGCGTGTGGTCGCAAGTTCGAATCTTGTCATCCCGACTGTTGAGCATTAAGGAGTTAAGTCTAAGACTTAACTCCTTAATTTTTATAGTATTTCTTAATGACAGACTTGCTGCCATAAATATGCTGAATATGTACAAAAAGAAGACGGTGCCTATTCGCTTCAGCGGGAATAGCTCATCAAATTACTGGAATTCTCGTAAGAAATCTCTATTTTTGCACTTTAAACAAGAAAAATTATGGGAGCAGCTAAATGGATAGGCGGCATCATCGGCTTCATGGCCGGAGGACCGCTGGGAGCCTTGGCAGGTTTTGTATTCGGTTCACTGTTCGACACCGATTCAAGTGACGCAGGCAGTTATTATGGAGAAGAACCAACGCACGGCACTACCTATACCGGGCAACGGAACAGTTTCCTCTTCTCCATGCTCGTGATGGCTTCGTACATTATCCGTGCAGACGGGCGCATCATGCATAGTGAAATGGAATTCGTCCGCCGCTTTCTGAGAAGCACATTCGGTGAGGCTGCCGTGGGCGAGGGAGAACGGATATTACTCAACCTCTTCGAACAGCGCAAGCAGATGGACAGACAAAACCCACTGGCATTTAAAAACACCATCCGTGACTGCGGAACGCAGATTGCCGCCAACCTGACATACGAGGAACGCTTGCAACTGCTGGTATTCTTGGTAGAAATTGCCAAAAGCGACGGACACGTCTGCAACGAGGAGATAGAAGCCTTGAAAGAAGTGGCCATGTACATGGGACTATCCGTCAAGGAAGTGGAATCCATGCTCAACCTGGGCGGTAGCTCACTGAACGAGGCCTACAAAGTACTTGAACTTGAACCCACTGCCACCAATGACGAAGTGCGTGCCGCTTACCGCCGCCTAGCCTTGAAACACCATCCCGACCGGGTGGCAACACTGGGCGAAGACATCAAGAAAGCCGCAGAAGAGAAGTTCCAAAGCATCAACAATGCCAAGGAGCAGATATACAAGGCACGAGGTATGAAATGACGTACCTCGCTCCTTGCCTTGTGGACAGCATCATGACGTTTATAAACATTCTATAATTAACATCAACCCACACACTTATGAAGAAAACCCTTGCAATCCTTGCACTAGGCCTTACTGCCATTGCCGGACATGCTGCCACGCCGCTCTGGATGCGCGATGTGCAAATCTCTCCCGACGGTACGGAAATCGCATTCTGCTACAAAGGAGACATCTACAAGGTGCCCGCCAAAGGTGGAACCGCCACACAGCTTACTACCCAAGAGAGCTACGAATGTACCCCCATATGGTCACCGGACGGCAAACAGATTGCCTTTGCCAGCGACAGATACGGCAACTTCGACGTATTCGTGATGCCGGCAGACGGCGGAACCGCCCAACGGCTCACTACCCACTCCACCGGTGAGATACCCTCCACATTCACTCCGGACGGAAAGTATATCTTGTTTTCCGCATCCATCCAGGACCCGGCAAGCAGCGCTCTTTTCCCCACTTCGGCCATGACTGAGCTTTACAAAGTACCTGCAACGGGAGGGCGTACGGAGCAAGTGCTGGGTACTCCTGCCGAAGCGGTCTGCTTCGACAAGGCGGGCCAGCAGTTCCTCTACCAAGACCGCAAGGGATTTGAAGATGAATGGAGAAAGCACCACACCTCCTCCATCACCCGCGACATCTGGCTGTATGATGCAAAGACGGGTATCCATACCAACCTCACCGACCGCGCGGGCGAAGACCGCAACCCGGTGTTGTCACCCGATGGAAGAACGGTTTACTTTCTGAGTGAGAGAAACGGCGGCTCATTCAACGTGTATGCCTTCCCGCTGGCACAGCCCCGAGAGGTGAAGCCCATCACCAGCTTCAAGACACATCCCGTGCGCTTCCTCTCCATGAGTGACGGCGGGACGTTGTGCTACGGTTACGACGGCGAAATCTATACCCAGCAGCCGGATGCCACCCCGAAGAAAGTCGCTATAGAGATTGTGCGCGATGACCAGCCGCAATTCGCCAACCTGCAGTCTTCCGACGGAGCCACTTCTGCCGTTGTGTCCCCGGACGGAAAGCAGATTGCCTTTACTCTGCGCGGCGAAGTTTTTGTCACTTCGGCAGACTATGCCACTACCAAGCAGGTGACGCACACACCGGCACGCGAAGCGGGCCTCTCCTTTGCGCCGGACAACCGCACCCTGGCCTACGCCAGCGAGCGAGGTGGCAACTGGCAGCTCTACCTTGCCAAGATAACCCGCAAGGAAGACCCTAACTTCCCGAACGCCACGCTGATTGAAGAAGAAGTGCTGCTGCCCTCCACCACCGTGGAACGTGCCTATCCGCAATTCTCGCCCGACGGCAAGGAACTCGCCTTTATCGAAGACCGCATCCGGCTGATGGTGCTCAATCTGGAGACGAAGAAGGTGCGCCAGATTACGGACGGCTCCACCTGGTACAGCACCGGCGGAGGATTTGACTACGTATGGTCACCGGACGGCAAGTGGTTTACACTTGAGTTCACCGGCAACAAGCACGACCCCTACTCCGACATCGGCCTGGTCAGCGCAGAGGGAGGCAAAGACATCATCAACCTCACCAATAGCGGCTACATGAGCGGCTATCCCCGCTTTGCGCTGGACGGCAACGCCATCCTCTTCACCACCGAACGCTACGGCATGCGTGCCCACGCCTCATGGGGCTCGCTGAACGACGCCATGCTCGTCTTCCTCAACCAAGACGCCTACGACAAATACTGCCTGAGCAAGGAAGACTACGAACTGCGCAAGGAGCTGGAGAAGGAACAGAAGAAGTCTGCCGGAAAAGACACCCCCCAAGACAAAAACAAGGATAAAAAGAAGAAAGACGACAAGAAAGACAGCAATACTGACGAAAAAGATGACCAGCCGAAAGACATCGTCGTAGAGCTGAAAGGCATCGAAGACCGTGTGGTGCGCCTCACCCCGAATTCTTCCGACATGGGCAGCACCATCATCTCCAAGGATGGCGAGACACTCTACTACCTGGCAGCCTTCGAAGGCGGCTACGACCTCTGGAAGATGAATCTGCGCAAGAAAGAGACCCGCCTGCTGCACAAGATGGATGCCGGATGGGCGGACATGCAGCTGGACAAGGACGGCAAGAGCCTCTTCCTGCTGGGTAGCCACAAGATGCAGAAAATGGACACTTCATCCGACGCGCTGACCCCCATCACCTTCCAGGTAGATGCCAAGATGGACCTGGCTGCGGAGCGCGAATACATGTTCGACCACGTGTACCGCCAACAGCAGAAGCGATTCTACAATACCAATATGCACGGAGTGGACTGGGACAAGATGACCGCCGCCTATCGCCGCTTCCTGCCCCATATCGACAACAATTATGACTTTGCCGAACTGCTGAGCGAATGGCTGGGCGAGCTGAACGTATCTCACACCGGCGGCCGTTTCTATCCCAAAGGGCAATCCGAACCTACTGCCAGCCTGGGACTGTTCTTCGACTGGAACTACACGGGCAAGGGCATGCTCATTGCCGAAGTAGTGGAGAAAGGCCCCTTCGACACAGCCAACACCCGGGTGAAAGCCGGCACAGTCATCGAAAAGATAGACGGCGTGGAAATCACCCCCGATGCGGACTATTACACGCTGCTCAACAACAAGGCACGGAAGAAAACACTTGTTTCTCTCTTCGACCCGCAGACCAAGGAGCACTGGGAAGAGGTCATTATCCCCATTACGAACGGTGCGTTCAGCGATTTACTCTACAGCCGCTGGGTGAAACAGCGTGCGGCAGACGTTGACCGATGGTCGGGTGGCCGATTGGGTTACGTGCACATCGAGTCTATGGGAGACGACAGTTTCCGTTCCGTCTACTCGGACATCCTGGGAAAATACAACAACCGCGAAGGCATCGTCATCGACACCCGTTTCAATGGCGGTGGACGCTTGCACGAGGATATAGAAATACTTTTCAGTGGACAAAAATACTTCACCCAAGTGGTGCGCGGTCGCGAGACGTGCGACATGCCCAGCCGCCGCTGGAACAAACCCTCCATCATGGTGATGTGCGAGGCCAACTACTCCAATGCGCACGGCACGCCGTGGGTTTACAGCCACCGCGGACTGGGCAAGCTGGTAGGCATGCCCGTGCCGGGAACCATGACCAGCGTGTCGTGGGAACGCCTGCAAGACCCGTCATTGGTATTCGGCATCCCCGTCGTGGGCTACCGCCTGTCGGACGGCAGCTATCTGGAGAACTCGCAGCTGGAGCCGGACATCAAAGTAGCCAATTCACCCGAGACCATCGTGAAGGGAGAAGACACACAGCTGAAAGCTGCCGTAGAGGAACTGCTGAAGGAACTCGAAAAATAAGTACCGCCCTGCCCCACGCAGGAATACCGGTCATATAGGCCGATATATATATTAAGATGATGTGTCAAAACGGTTGATGGCACATCATCTTTTTTTATATGCCACAAGGAAGCAAGACTTTTTCTATCTCACTTTTTTGCACTATCTTTGTGACATAAATTCCTAACTCTTTAACTGATTATGTTTGCTGACTTGTTAAACTCCTCCTATTTCGCGCTCTTTCTCATTGTGGCTTTAGGCTTCATGTTGGGAAGAATCAAGATTAAAGGGCTTTCGCTCGACGTCTCCGCCGTCATCTTCATTGCCCTGCTGTTCGGACACTTCGGTGTCATCATCCCCAAAGAATTAGGAAACTTCGGACTGGTGCTCTTCATCTTCACCATCGGCATCCAGGCCGGTCCCGGATTTTTCGACTCCTTCCGGAGCAAGGGCAAGACGCTTATCATCATCACCCTGCTCATCATCTGCTCCGCCGCCCTGACGGCAGTAGGACTGAAATATGCCTTCGACATCGATACTCCCAGTGTCGTGGGACTGATAGCCGGTGCCCTGACCAGTACGCCGGGACTCGCCGTTGCCATTGACAGCACCCATTCCCCACTGGCATCCATCGCTTACGGTATTGCCTATCCTTTCGGCGTTATCGGCGTGATTCTCTTCGTTAAGCTGCTGCCCCGTATCATGCGCATCGACCTCGACAAGGAGGCGCGCCGGTTGGAGAAGGAACGCCGCAGCCAGTTCCCGGAACTGACAACCTGTCTGTTCCGCGTAACCAACCCCGCCGTCTTCGACCGGAGCCTGATGCAAATCAATGCGCGCGCCATGACCGGAGCCGTCATCTCACGCCACAAGCACAACGAGCAGATAGCCATCCCCACCGCCCAGACCATCCTGCACGAGGGAGACTACATACAAGCCGTGGGTAGCGAAGAGGCCTTAAACCAGCTCGCCGTCCTCGTGGGCGAACGCGAAGAAGGCGAACTGCCACTCGTAGACATGCAGGAGATTGAATCCCTGCTGCTCACCAAGAAGGATATGATAAACAAGCAGCTGGGCGACCTCAACCTGATGAAGAACTTCGGCTGCACCGTCACCCGCATCCGCCGAAGCGGCATCGACCTCTCCCCCTCGCCCGACCTCGCCCTGAAATTCGGCGACAAGCTGATGGTGGTGGGCGAGAAGGACGGCATCAAGGGAGTGGCACGCCTGCTGGGCAACGACACCAAGCAACTGTCCGACACCGACTTCTTCCCCATCGCCCTGGGCATCGTGCTGGGCGTGCTCTTCGGCAAGCTCAACATCTCCTTCTCGGACAGTCTGTCGTTCTCTCCGGGACTGACGGGAGGCATCCTGATGGTCGCCTTGTTCCTGAGCGCCATCGGAAAGACCGGCCCCATTCTGTGGTCCATGTCCGGCCCTGCCAACCAACTGCTGCGCCAGCTGGGACTGCTGCTCTTCCTTGCCGAAGTAGGGACATCGGCAGGACGGAATCTGATGGCCACGTTCCAGGAAAGCGGCTGGCTCTTGTTCGGCGTAGGCGCCGCCATCACGCTGGTGCCCATGCTGGTGGCAGTATGCGTAGGCCTGTTCGTGTTCAAGATAAACATTCTCGACCTGCTGGGCACCATCACCGGCGGCATGACCAGTACGCCCGGCCTTGCCGCCGCCGACTCCATGACGGACAGCAACATACCGAGCGTGGCCTATGCCACGGTATATCCCATTGCCATGGTGTTCCTCATTCTGATAATCCAGGTGATAGCCTCCGCAGTCTATTGACGCATGAAGACGTACAGCCGGACAGAAACCATCGCCCGCATGAACGCACTGGCCGGAGCCAATGTGCCCTTCCTCTTCATCGTAGACTACGCGCAAGAGCAGTCGCACATTGAGCCCCTCGACCGGATAGACCCCGCCACCTGCCTTTTCCAATTCCCGAAGGCAGGCAACACGGAGACGGCTGCAACAGCCCTTGCCAGAAGCACAGCCGCCCGATGCGCCGGCCCTATCCAGTGGGACATCACTCCCCCTTCCCCCGCCGCATACAGACATTCGTTCGACCTCGTGAAGCAAAACCTGCTGGCAGGCAACAGTTACCTGACGAACCTCACTTGCCGGGTACCCGTCACCACCAATCTGACACTGGAAGAAATATTCCTCCACTCCGAAGCCTTGTACAAGCTGTGGCTGAAAGACCGGTTCGTCTGCTTCTCCCCCGAAATCTTTGTCCGCATAGAGAAGGGCAAGATAAAGTCCTTCCCCATGAAAGGCACCATCGACGCTACCCTGCCCGATGCGGAACAGCTCTTGATGCAGGACACCAAAGAGGCAGCCGAGCACGCCACCATCGTCGACCTGATACGCAACGACCTCAGCATGGTTTCGGAACACGTCGAAGTGACCTCCTACCGCTATATAGACCGCCTGCAAACCAATAAGGGCCCCATCCTCCAGACCAGCTCCGAGATATGCGGCACCCTGCCCGAAGACTACACCGCACACCTGGGCGACATCATCTTCCGCCTGCTTCCTGCCGGCTCCATCACCGGCGCCCCCAAGCCCAAAACCGTAGAAATCATCGCCCAGGCCGAAGACTACCGCCGGGGCTTCTACACCGGCATCATGGGGCATTATGCCGACGGACAGCTGGACAGCGCTGTCATGATACGCTTCATCGAGCAGGAAAACGGCCAGCTCCACTTCAAGGCAGGAGGCGGCATCACCGCCAAAAGCCGGTGGGAAAGCGAATACAACGAAGTAATACAGAAAATATATGTGCCTATTTATTGAAACCATACGCATCGACCACGGAAGGGTCTGCAACCTTTCCCGCCACAACCGGAGGCTGAACGATACCCGCGCCCACTTCTGGCCGGAAAGCACACCGCTGCAACTGTCCGATTATCTGTCGTCTCCCGGCTGTGGAGCAGGCATCACCGGGGCGGGCATCGTCAAGGCACGCGTAGTGTATGGTGAAAAAGGTATTGAAGACCTCAGCTACTCCCCCTACGCCGTGCGGCACGTGCATTCGCTGGCACTGATGCAGGCCGATACCATCGACTACACCTACAAAAGCGCCGGACGCGAACCGCTGAACTGCCTCTTTGCCCTGCGCGGCGCATGCGACGACATTCTGATTGTGAAACAAGGCCTGCTGACAGACACCTCCATCGCCAACATCGCCCTTTCCGACGGTACCCACTGGTACACGCCGGCACATCCCCTGCTGAAAGGGACCAAACGGGCAGCCTTGCTGGAAGAAGGAATCTTGCAGGAAAAAGATATCAGACCGGAAGACTTGCCTTCATTCTCTACTGTCAGGCTGTTCAATGCCATGATTGACTGGGGAGAACTGGAACTCCCCGTACGGAACATCATCCCGTAGAGCCTCTACTCGTGCATATCGTTGAGATGTATCTCCAAAGACTTCACCGATATATATATTTCGTACACCGATATGGCCAGCGAAATAATCAGCAATATCAGCGCCAAACCGAAGATATAGGCCGAAAGCAGATGGAGACGGATATAGACAAAGAACATGCTGACCACGCACAGCAGCAGGCTGCCGATGCCCGCCACCTGCATGGCACGCGTCAGGTAGAGCCGCTTCCTCAGGTTGGCAATCTGCGCCGCCTTCACCGAAGACGGGTTCTCCATGTACTGTTCCTTCAAGGTGCGCACCAGTTGGGCATAGGACAAGAAACGGTTGGTATAGGCCAGCATAATCAGCGATATGGCCGAAAACAGCAAGGCGGGGGTGGTTAAATCTATTTCCATAAGAATGATGCTTAATTATATCTATCCGTCCCGATAGCAGGACTTACCTCCGCAAAGATAAACGAAAGATTGAAACCACAGAAACAAGTTTCCTTTTTTCCATTTCCCAAAGATTTATCCTACTTTTGCAGTGACAATAAAAAAACTCCTTACCACCGTAACTTAACAAATACGACCATGCGATATACCGTTTCCGCTCCTGCCTCACTGCACGCAGCCATACAGCTCCCGGCATCCAAAAGTATCAGTAACCGGGCACTCATCCTCCACTCCCTTGCCCACGGCAATATCCTGCCCCGCAATCTGAGCGATTGTGACGACACCATAGTGATGACTCGCGCCCTCGACGGAAATCCCGGACATATAGATATCCTTGCCGCCGGCACCGCCATGCGTTTCCTCACCGCCTACCTCAGCGTAACTCCGGGCACCCGCATCATCACCGGTACACAACGCATGCAGCAACGCCCCATCCGCATACTGGTAGACGCCTTGCGCGAACTCGGTGCTCAGATTGAATACGTCGGGAACGAAGGTTTCCCCCCACTACGCATCACCGGCACAGCATTGAAAGGCGAAGAAATATCCCTTGCCGGAAATGTAAGTTCCCAATATATATCCGCCCTGCTGATGATTGGCGCCGTACTCCCCCAAGGATTACGCCTGCACCTAACGGGCGACATCATCTCCCGCCCTTACATCAACCTGACCCTGCAACTGATGCGCGACTTCGGTGCCCAAGCCGACTGGGCCTCCAAAGATTGTATCACCGTCAGCCCCGGCGGATACACAGATACTCCTTTCACCGTGGAAAGCGATTGGAGCGCCGCCTCTTACTGGTATCAGATGATGGCAATAGAAGGAATTAAAAATGAAAAAATAAAAATGAAAGGGGGAGACAGAAGTAGCGCGAAAGAAAGTGAAGACAGCACGAAGGAAGAAGCGCACACGGCAGAAATCGAACTGCTCGGTCTCTTCGCCCACAGCTATCAAGGCGACAGCCGCGGCGCGGAAGTCTTTGCCCGCCTCGGCGTCCATACCGAATATACAGACCGGGGAGTAAAACTGATCCGTAAGGGTACTCCCGCCACCCGTCTCGACGAAGACATGGTGGACATCCCGGACCTGGCGCAGACCTTTGTCGTCACCTGCTGCCTGATGGACATCCCTTTCCGCTTCACCGGACTGCAAAGCCTTAAAATAAAGGAGACCGACCGTATCACCGCCCTCATTACGGAACTGCGTAAACTGGGTTACGTCGTGCGCTCCGAGCAAGACAGCATCTTGTTGTGGGATGGCGAACGCTGCCCGGCAGACGCTGACCCCGTCATCGCCACCTACGAAGACCACCGTATGGCCATGGCATTTGCCCCCGCCTGCCTTGTACTGCCCCAAATACAGATAGATGAACCACAGGTCGTTACCAAATCTTACCCTGCTTACTGGGAAGACTTGCAAAAGGCGGGATTTAAAGTCTGCCAAAATGCAATGCAATCTTAGAATAAAGCTTTTATTCTTAGAAATACAGCCTTTATTCTTAAGAATATAACCTTTATTCTTAGAAATAAAGGATACATTCTAAGATTAGGATGTATCCAAAGTAGTTTTACACTACGTTCCAAGCAAGTAATGCCTGCGTCGGGTGGAAGTAATCTACCTACCTGCAATCTGAAGCATTATTTTGTCGTGTACAAAACAATATGTATCTTTGTCCGTTCTATTAATGGAACATGTTTTTCAAGAAAAGGAAGCCCATGTGGATATTGATTATTAGCCTGATTGCCCTTGCCCTCGTGGCAGCCACAGCCGGAATTATACGCAACCGGAAACTGCAGAAGAAGATAGACCGCGGCGAACTGGACGCCATGCCCGAAGTGCAGGAAGTGGATGCCGAGTGCTGCGGACAGCATGAAATCTGCGAACGTGACAGCCTGCTGGCAGCCGTCAGCAAGCAAATAGAATATTACGATGACGAAGAACTGGACAAATACATCGGCACCGCTCCCGATGCCTATACTCCCGAGCAGGAAGACGAGTTCCGCGACGTGTTCTACACCATGCAAGACACGGACGTAGCCGGATGGGTGCGCAGCCTGCAACTGCGTGGCATAGCCTTGCCGGACAACATCAAGGATGAAGTGTTCCTCATCATCGGCGAACGCCGTCTCACCCCCCATTCCTAACACTCCACATCCAACTTTTAATTTTTAATTCTTAATTTTTAATTGAATAAATGGAGCTACTGCAATACACTTTTTTCCAACATGCCCTCATCGGCAGTCTGCTGGCAAGCATTGCTTGCGGGCTGATAGGCACGTACATCGTTACCCGGAGACTAGTGTTCATCAGCGGCGGATTGACGCATGCATCTTTTGGCGGTATCGGCCTGGGATTGTATACCGGCATTTCCCCCATTCTGTCGGCAGCCTTGTTTGCAGTCTTGTCCGCTTTCGGTGTAGAGTGGCTCAGCAAACGGAAGGACATGCGGGAAGACTCCGCCATTGCCGTATTCTGGACATTGGGCATGGCACTGGGCATCATGTTCACTTTCCTCTCGCCGGGATTCGCACCCGACTTGTCCGCCTATCTCTTCGGCAACATTCTCACGATTACCTGGAGCGACATCGCTCTATTGGGAGGGCTTGCCCTGCTGCTGATACTGTTTTTCGCGCTGTATCTCCATCCCATCATCTACGTAGCCTTCGACCGGGAGTTTGCCCGCTCGCAAGGTATTCCGGTGCAGGTATTCGAATATGTACTGATGATGTTCATTGCGCTGACCATCGTGGCATGCCTGCGCATGGTGGGCATCGTGCTGGTCATTTCGCTGCTCACCGTTCCGCAGATGACCGCCAACTTGTTCTCGCACCGGTTCCACCGCATCATCTGGCTTTCCATCGGCATCGGTTACCTCAGTTGCCTGGGCGGGCTGATGATTTCTTTCTACTTGAATGTCCCCTCGGGTGCATCCATCATATTCTTTTCCATCATTATCTATGCCATTTGCAAGACAGGAAAAAGTTTTTGGCTATATTTGCAACGCTAAATCAAAAGACACAATGGAAATCAAAATTCAGTCATTAGACCAGATTCACGAAGCCGCCCGCCAGTTCATCGCTGAAATGGGTGATAATACCGTCTTCGCTCTTTACGGAAAAATGGGGGCGGGCAAGACAACTTTCATCAAAGCCGTTTGCGAGGAGTTGGGCGTTTCCGACGTCATCACCTCCCCTACCTTCGCCATTGTCAACGAATACCGTTCCGACACTGCCGGCGAACTGATTTACCATTTCGACTTCTACCGCATCAAGAAGCTGGAAGAAGTGTATGACATGGGGTACGAAGATTACTTCTACAGCGGCGCCCTCTGCTTCATAGAATGGCCGGAGCTGGTAGAGGAACTCTTGCCGGGCAACACCATCAAGGTCACCATCGAAGAAGTGGAGAACGGAGAGCGGAAAGTCACGTTAGAGAGCTTTGAATAAGGCATGCTTTTCCCCCGCTTTAATTTTTAATTCTTAATTCTTATTTCTGATGAGCCAATACATCGTTCAAGGGATTTTTGCCGTCGCAGGCATCATCGCCTTGCTGGCAGCCATATTGGACTGGAACTGGTTCTTTACTGCCCGAAACACCCAGTTTATCGTACAAAATGTAGGGCGGCGACAAGCTCGCCTGTTCTACGGTGTATTGGGTGTCATTCTCATCGGCACATCCATCTTCTTTTTTCTGAATACGCCACCGGTTACATAAAAACAAGAAATCGCGGATGAAGCCATGCTCATCCGCGATTTTACTATACTTTTGATACAGACTATTCTTCGTCCAAAGATTCCGTATATTCCATCTCACCTTGTACGATGAAAAGGATTTCTTCCGGATCATAGTCACCCATCTCATCCTTATGGGCTTCCTTGACAATATAGTCCACGATTTTCCCCAAATCAATCTCGATGTACCCATCCGCATCCGGCTGCGCATCAAGGATGCCGCTCTCGGAATAGTACTCGTCAATCAAATCGAGAAAATAATAGAACTCGTCGTCAGAGAACTTCTCTTTCAACTCCTGCGGCAAATAATTCTTGATGTACTCGATGGTCTTTTCATCATCGACATCATTCTGCAAAAAATCGTCTTCCATTCCCATACTTACTATTGCTTAAAGGGTTAATGTTATTGACTATTTGACGATTTACTATTTACTATTTGGCTGCGCTATGATGCCGAAAGGTAAATCGTAAATAGTAAATCGTCAAATAGTACCTTATAATATCGCTTCTATCTTGGCCACGTAAGCAGATTTCGGAGCAGAACCTACCTGCTTGTCCACCAGCTCTCCATTCTTGAAGAACAAGACTGTAGGGATGTTGCGTATACCATATTCGGCAGCCACGTCACCGTTCTCATCCACGTCACATTTGCCAATGATTACCTTTCCTTCATATTCAGTAGCCAATTCATCGATGATTGGTCCCACCATCTTACAAGGGCCGCACCAAGGCGCCCAGAAATCCATAACTACCGGTTTTCCCTCTGCCAAGATTTCTTGAAAATTGCTGTCTGTAATTTCTAAAGCCATTTCTTTTACTATTAAATGTCAACTATAATTATTAATTTACTGTCAATTGCGTTTTATCAACCTTCGCTTTCGAAGCAAAGATAGTGCAAACCGAATGCAAAACAAAATGAACTTGTTCATTTTTTATGCTGAGGTGCAGCCTATCTTCGTTTTCCAACAAAGATAACTAATTAATCCTGAACTCAAGATCCGGACGCTCTTTTAAATAAGTAATCAGTTCACGCCCCACGGAAAGCTTCACGGGACGGGAAATCAAATCGACCGTCATCTTGCTATCCTCATCTCTGACTTTGAAATAAAGCTCCGTACTGCCCGGACGTTCCTTGGTCAGTTCCGCCAGTTCAGTTATCAAAGCCTTGTTCAGCACACTCAGCGGAATGAGAATGGTTATCTTCTCAATCAGTTTCTCCTTGACGTCAGGCAACAGTTCCATGGAGGTTATCTTAAGCTCCAACTCATCCTGCCGCCATTGCTTGGGCTGGCAACGGGCTTTGATGAACAAGAAGGTACGTTCACCCAGATACCCCTGATAGGTCACCCAATCATTTCCGAAGAAAGGAAGCTCTGCCGAACCGGAATAGTCTTCAATCTTGGCTATGCCGTAAGGATTTCCATTTTTGCTGATACCGCGACGCACGGCGGTCACGATGCCACCCATTGTTATTTCGCGTCCCACAAGTGCCGTCTTATCTTCCAGCTCTGCCATGTGAGTGTTGCAAACATGCTCCAGAACTACGGAATACTCATCCAACGGGTGTGCGGACAGATAGATACCTACCAAATCGCGCTCCCGATTCAAACGGTCGAGGTCACTCCAACGTTCCGCTACCGGTATTTCCGGAGTGGCGATATCCACCACATTCTCACCACCGAACAGGGAGTTTGCAGCCGCAGCCTGGTCGGCCTGGTAACGGTTACCATAACGCACCAAGGTTTCGAGGAAGACCTCGTTCTTGGAGTTTACGGCAAAATACTGCTCTCGCTTCAGCTCCGGGAAGCTGTCGAACCCGCCGGCCAAAGCAAGACATTCCAGGTTCTTCTTGTTGCAGGCTGTCAGATTGACACGCTGCACAAAATCAAATATACCTTTGAAAGGACCATTCTTCTCGCGTTCCTCCACGATGCTCTGCACAGCACCCTCGCCTACCCCTTTCACCGCGCCAAGACCAAAACGGATATTGCCTTCCTTGTTCACGGTGAACTTCAGGTTACTTTCATTCACATCCGGGCCCAATGTATTGATGCCCATTGCCTTGCATTCGTCCATCAGTTTGGTTATATCGGTAATATTCGCCAAACTTCGACTCATGACCGCCGCCATGTATTCGGCCGGATAGTTGGCCTTGAGGAAAGCCGTCTGATAGGCCACCCACGAATAGCAAGTGGCATGTGACTTGTTGAAGGCATAGGACGCAAACTTTTCCCAGTCGGCCCAGATTTTCTCGAGCACCTTCGGGTCGTGGCCGTTCTTTTGTCCACCCGAAATGAATTTCGGCTTCATGTGGTCCAGCTTGTCACGCAGTTTCTTACCCATCGCCTTACGTAAGGCATCGGACTCACCACGGGTGAAGTCTGCCAGCAAACGCGACAGAAGCATGACCTGCTCCTGGTAGACCGTAATGCCGTAGGTATCCTTCAGATACTTCTCCATGATGGGGATGTCATACTCGATGGGCTTGCGTCCCCACTTACGGTCGATGAAGTCGGGGATATAATCCATAGGTCCCGGACGGTAGAGGGCGTTCATGGCAATCAAGTCCTCGAAAGTGCTCGGTTGCAACTCACGCAGATATTTCTGCATACCGGCCGATTCAAACTGGAACGTACCGATGGTGCGGCCGTCGCAATAGAGTTTATAGGTAGCAGGGTCGGAAATGGATATCTTGTCGATGTCGAGTTCCAAGCCGCGGTGCAGACGTACATTGGCAACGGCTTCCTTAATGATGGACAAGGTTTTCAGTCCGAGGAAGTCCATCTTGATAAGTCCCGTATCTTCGATGACGGAACCTTCGTATTGGGTTACGAGCATCTTCTCGCCCGTCTCCTTATCATCCGCCGTGCTGACGGGTACCCAATCCGTGATGTCGTCACGGCAAATAATAGTACCGCAGGCATGCACACCCGTACCGCGTACATTGCCCTCCAGCATCTTGGCATATTTCATCGTATCGCGCACCAGCGGATCGGGCGAAGCCTCCGCAGCCTGCAATTCGGGTACGTACGCGATAGCATTGGGCAGGTTGAGTTTCTTGTCGGGAATCTTATCCGGCACGAGCTTGCACAGACGGTCCGATTCGCTCAAAGGCAGTTTCTGCACACGCGCCACGTCCTTGATGGCCATCTTGGTCGCCATCGTGCCGTATGTAATGATGTGCGCCACCTTCTCTTGCCCGTACTTCTCCGTCACCCAGCGGAGCACTTCTCCACGCCCGTCATCATCGAAGTCCACATCGATATCAGGCAAAGAGATACGGTCGGGATTTAAGAAACGCTCGAACAGAAGGTCGTATTGAATCGGGTCTATTTTCGTGATGCCCAGGCAATAGGCCACCGCCGAGCCGGCAGCCGAACCACGTCCCGGTCCTACCGAAACGCCCAGCTGTGTGCGGGCGGCATTGATAAAATCCTGCACAATCAAGAAGTATCCGGGGAAACCCATCGTCTTCATGATGTACAGCTCAAAGACCAGACGTTCCTTCACCTCGTCGGACAAGGGATCACCGTACAGCTTTTTAGCACCGTCGAATGCCAACTTTGCCAGATAGTCGGCTTCCAGCTTGATACGGTACAGTTTGTCGTAGCCCCCCAGACGCTTTATCTTGGCATTGGCGGCATCCTCATCCAGCACCACCTTGCCGTTTTCATCCTGGGTAAACTCATCAAATAAGTCCTTTTCGGTATATTTCTGCCGATAGCCCTCTTCCGTTCCAAAATCTTCCGGAATAGCAAACGTAGGCATAATAGGAGCATGGTCGATGGAATAATATTCCACCTTGTCCAAAATCTCCAAGGTATTGGACAAGGCTTCGGGAACATCCTCAAACAAGGCGTTCATCTCAGCCTTTGTCTTCATCCATTCCTGCTTGGTATAAAGCATTCGGGTAGGGTCATCCAGATCTTTACCCGTGCTCAGACAAATCAGGCGGTCGTGCGCTTCTGCATTCTCTTCATCCACAAAGTGGACGTCATTAGAGCAGATAACCTTAATGTCATATTTCCGGGCAAGCTCCAGCAACTTGGCATTCGCCTTCTGCTGAAGCGGATAGGCTTCGTGGTTGGCACGGGGAACAGTGGCTTTATGGCGCTGAAGCTCCAGATAGTAATCATCGCCAAACAGATTCTTATACCAGCGTACAGCTTCTTCTGCCTCTTCCAGCTGGTCATTGATAATCTTCTTAGGAACCTCGCCACCGATACAAGCCGAGCAGACAATCAGCCCCTCATGATACTTTTCCAGTTCACTGCGGTCTGTACGCGGACGCATATAGTATCCCCTTGTCCAGGCATGCGATACAAGTTTTATCAGATTGTGATACCCCTTCTCATTCTTTGCCAGCACAATCAGGTGATAGCCACTCTGGTCTGGCTTCCCCTCCTTCTTATCCATGGTTCGGCGGGCCACATACATTTCACAGCCTACAATCGGCTTGAACAACTTGCTTTCCGCTTCTGCCATCTTGGCACGGCAATCGGCAATCTCCGCTTCCTTGTCTTCACACTTTATCTCACCGCTTTCAATACCGGCAATCCTTTTCTTGAGGTCCTTTATCTCCCCCTTCGGCCCGCTGTTCTTCTTGTTGACATAGTTGGTGAACTCCTTGATACCGAACATATTTCCATGGTCGGTCACGGCAATGCCTTTCATACCATCCTTCATGGCCTTGTCAACCAGCCTACTGACACTTGCCTGACCATCCAGAAGAGAGTATTGGGTATGGACATGTAAATGAACAAAATCTTGCATATATATCCTTTCTATTGAGAGCCTAAAATTACAACCTCTATCACAGCTAACAAAAATATTTCCCAAAAAGTTATCAACATGCACATTTCTCTCTCCAAATCCTTGTTAGATTTTCAAAATAAGCCTATTTTTGCAGATAATTTCTATCTAAATTAGCAAATACGATATACATGGGTCGATTAAAAAGATTAAAAAAGATACGCATACACCGTGAAGGAACACATACATTGGCAGGCAGCCTGGCCTTGATTCTGGCTGTCAACACTGCCCTTTACTTCGGATTGGAATGCAAAGTTCCTTTTTACGTAGTAGCGGTCATCAGCCTCATAGTATATGGCATACTCGTGAACTTCTTCCGCTGCCCCATCCGTTTGTTCGGACAAGAAACGGAGAAAGTCGTGGTAGCTCCTGCCGACGGTAAAATCGTAGTGGTGGAAGAAGTGGAGGAAAACGAATACTTCCACGACCGCCGTATCATGGTATCTATATTCATGAGTCTGGTTAATGTACACGCCAACTGGTATCCGGTAGATGGTACGGTAAAGAAGGTGTGGCACAAAAACGGGAAGTTCATGAAAGCCTGGCTGCCCAAAGCCAGCACCGACAACGAGCGTTCCACCGTAGTAATAGAAACTCCGGAAGGCGTGGAGATTATGGCACGACAGATAGCCGGAGCCATGGCGCGCCGCATCGTGACCTATGCCGAACCGGGCGAGGAATGCTATATTGACGAACATATGGGTTTCATCAAATTCGGCTCCCGCGTGGATGTCTTTCTACCGTTGGGCACCGAAGTATTCGTTAAACTAGGACAACTGACTACCGGCAATCAGACTGTGATAGCCAAACTTAAATAATATAAAGAACAACAATGGCAAACTGCATTACCCGCCATATTCCAAATACTCTGACCTGCCTGAACCTATTCTCCGGGTGTATTGCTTGTGTCATGGCATTCGAAGCCAGATATGAATGGGCACTCGCTTTCATCATCTTCAGTGCCGTATTCGATTTCTTCGACGGCATGATGGCACGTGCACTGGACGCACACTCCATTATCGGCAAGGATTTGGATTCTCTGGCAGATGATGTCAGTTTCGGAGTGGCCCCTTCCCTGATTGTATTTTCCTTGTTCAAGGAAATGGACTATTCGGGCGCAATGGAAAGCCTGGCCGGCGTTTTCCCCTATCTCGCATTTCTTTTGTCCGTATTCTCTGCACTGCGGCTTGCCAAGTTCAACAACGATACCCGCCAGACGAGCTCCTTCGTAGGACTTCCCGTCCCGGCAAACGCCTTGTTCTGGGCTTCATTGGTGACGGGCGCTCACGACTGGCTGGTGAGCAGCAATTTCTATCCGGTTTATCTGTTGCTGCTGGTCTGCCTTTTCTCATGGCTGCTTGTATCGGAGATTCCAATGTTCTCACTCAAATTCAAGAATCTGTCATGGAAAGACAATAAAACAAGCTTCATTTTCCTGCTTGTCTGCATTCCGTTCCTCATCTTCTTGGGAATCTGCAGCTTTTCTGCAATCATCGTCTGGTATATACTGCTTTCGCTTATTACAAGGAAAAGTAAATAAACAAATCTTTGGCACGGTTGTTGTATTGAAGTTCGCAGAAAACGAACACATAAAAAGACATTAGCCCATGTTTCATATTTTAGGATTTTTATTCATCATCATAATTGCCATTCTGCTCATTGGCCTCAGCATTATCGGTACTGTCACCCGGAACATATTCGGATTGGGCGGACGCCGTACTTCCTCCAACTCCGGTCCCTACCAAAAAGGAAATGGAAACTACCAGCCGGGAGGGTACTCCTACAATGATAATAGACAATCGTCTGAAGAGGTACAAGCTGAAGAAGGTGAAATACGCCCCCGCCACAAGAAACTGTTCTCCAAAGACGAGGGAGAGTATGTGGATTTTGAAGAAATCAAAGAGTAGGGATTAGGGATAAAGGATTAGAGATTATTTGCGCTTGGCGGCAAAGAACTCTTTCATCAGGGCGGCACATTCATCTGCCAGAATTCCTTTTACTACTTGTGTTTTGGGATGCAATGCCTGCGAGGCATAGCGCTGATACCCTCTTTTCTCATCTTCGGCGCCAAACACCAGACGCCCCATCTGTGCCCAGGCAATGGCACCGGCACACATCACGCAGGGTTCCACTGTGACATAGAGAGTACATTCATTCAGATATTTGCCGCCAAGAGTTGCAGCGGCAGCGGTAATGGCTTGCATCTCGGCATGGGCGGTGACATCCGTCAAAGTCTCCGTCAGATTATGGGCACGAGCTATGATACGGTCCTTGCACACCACAACTGCACCTACGGGAACTTCTCCCCGTTCACCGGCCTTATGGGCTTCCAAAAGCGCCTGCTTCATATAATAGCTATCGTCCAACGCCACCCCCTTTAATTTTTAATTTTTAATTTTCATCTCCTCATGTCGTGCTCACCGAACAAAGTAGGATAGTCCTCTTCCATATTCTTATGGATAAACATGAGAATAGTCTCCCGCAGCCACCGCGATT